>Ga0265325_10002476_pt1 | contig 12442 bp, 8 predicted proteins | sample 41420metaG_FD_202090 | JGI IMG/M metagenome (GOLD analysis project Ga0265325, IMG submission 202090) | Rhizosphere microbial communities from Carex aquatilis grown in University of Washington, Seatle, WA, United States - 4-14-20 metaG | ecosystem: Host-associated > Plants > Roots > Rhizosphere >...
GAACCGTCGCAATGGTTGCGAGGTTCTGCACTAGCCAGCGTCAGCCCAAGGAGCGTCCCCATGAAATCCCCCGACACCGGTATTGCCTCGAACACGAAGACCGAAATGATCGCGCTGTTGAACGCGCGGCTCGCCGAAGCGATCGATCTTGCCCTGATTACCAAGCAGGCCCACTGGAACCTCAAGGGCCCGACATTCATCGCCGTGCACGAGTTTCTGGACCAGGTGCGAGAGGACGTCGACGAGCACGTGGACGTCATTGCCGAACGCGCCGCCCAGCTCGATGGCGTGGCGCTGGGGACCATCCAGGCCGTCGCGAAAGCAACCACCCTGCCGGCCTACCCCACCGACATTCATAAGGTCGAGGATCACCTCAAGGCCCTGGTCGAGCATTTCGGCAAGGTCAGCAAATCCGCGCGCGAGGCAATCGACAAAGCCGATGACGCGGACGACGCGGACACCGCTGATATTTTCACCGCTTACTCGCGCATGCTCGACAAGAATTTGTGGTTCCTGAAGAGCCACCTCCAGTAGCTCTCGACCCACTTCGCCTCGTCCATTCTTACGTCGATCTAGGGGTCCACGCGGGCCGTCAGGAATCTGACGCTCCCCCGCTTGCGCCCCCTTCGCACTTGTGAGATTGTGTCCTCAATAGGACAGCGTTGCTGTCTTAAAAAGCGGACGCCCGGTCTCCCCGGAATCGGCCGCACGCCGGACCGGCTGGCCCGCTTGTCGAAAGCGGAAACGGGAGGCGGGGCGACAGCCCGAATGAGCGGCCATTTGGATGCAGAGCCGCTCCCCCGAATAAAGCATTGCGCCATGCGGCCTGATCCCTACGATGGGACGCGGGAAGCGAGGCGTGTCGAAAGGAACCAACACCGGCTCGCCGGACCGACGAACCCTGAGATAAGGACAGCGCAAAATGGCAGAGACAAGGACCGGATCACTCCCCGCCTCGGACCTGGCCATTCGCAAATCCACCCGGCCGGAATCCTTCGGGCTGTTCGACCCCACGCGCGAGTCCGATGCGTGCGGCGTCGGGTTCATCGTCGACCTGAAGAACCGCGCTTCCCACCAGATCGTCGAGAACGGGCTCGATATCCTCGAAAACCTCGAGCATCGCGGTGCCGTGGGCGCCGACCCGCTGATGGGCGACGGCGCCGGCATCATGGTGCAGATCCCGCACGCCTTCTTCGTGCGCGAAATGGCCGCGCAGGGCGTCACCCTGCCCGCACCCGGCGCCTATGCGGTCTCGCACATCTTCTTTCCGCAGGACGCGACGCTGCGCGTCAAGATGGAGAAGGTGGTCGAAAAGGTCATCGAGGACGAGGGCCAGACCGTGCTCGGCTGGCGCGACGTGCCCGCCGACAACTCCTCGCTGTCCAAGGCACCCGAGATCGTCGCCACCGAGCCTAGCCATCGCCAGGTGGTGATCGGCCGCGGCAGCCGCGTCGCCGACGACGAGGCGTTCGAGCGCAAGCTCTACATCATCCGCAAGGTGTGCTCGGGCAAGATTTATTCGGCCTTCGAGGGCAAGCCCAACGACTTCTATGTCGTCTCGATGAGCTGCAGGACCCTCATCTACAAGGGCATGTTCCTCGCCGCGCAGCTGCGCGCTTACTATGCCGATCTGCGCGATCCGGACTTCGCCTCGGCGCTGGCGCTCGTGCACCAGCGCTTCTCCACCAACACCTTCCCGAGCTGGCGGCTCGCGCATCCGTATCGATTTGTGTGCCACAATGGCGAGATCAACACCGTGCGCGGCAACGTCAACTGGATGGCGGCGCGCCAGGCTTCGGTCAGCTCCGACCTGTTCGGGGCGGACATCCAGAAGCTCTGGCCGATCTCCTATCCCGGCCAGTCGGACACCGCCTGCTTCGATAACGCCTTGGAATTCCTCACGCGCGGCGGCTATTCGCTGCCGCACGCGGCGATGATGCTCATCCCGGAAGCCTGGGCCGGCAACCCGCTGATGGATGAAGATCGGCGCGCTTTTTACGAGTACCACGCGGCGCTAATGGAGCCCTGGGACGGCCCCGCCGCCATGGCATTCTCCGATGGTATTCATATTGGCGCGACGCTCGACCGCAACGGCCTGCGTCCGGCTCGCTACATCGTCACCGACGACGACCGCGTCATCATGGCGTCGGAAATGGGCACGCTGCCCATTCCGCCCGAAAAGATCGTCCGCAAGTGGCGCCTGCAGCCGGGCAAGATGCTGCTGATCGACCTCAAGAAAGGCGCCATCGTCTCCGACGAGGAGATCAAGGCCGAGCTCGCTCGCGCCAACCCCTACAAGCAGTGGCTCGCCCGCACCCAGATACAGGTCGAGAGCCTGCCGGAAGTTGCGGCCGAGCCGCGCCGGAACGACGTTTCACTGCTCGATCTGCAGCAGGCCTTCGGCTACACGCAGGAGGACCTGAAGCTCATCCTGCCGCCGATGGCGACGACCGGCCAGGAAGCCGTGGGCTCGATGGGCACCGACACGCCGATCTCGGCGCTGAGCGACAAGTCCAAGCTCCTCTACACCTATTTCAAGCAGAACTTTGCGCAGGTCACCAACCCGCCGATCGACTCGATCCGCGAAGAATCGGTAATGAGCCTCGTGAGCTTCATCGGCCCGCGCCCCAACATCCTCGACCTCGAGGGCCAGGGCACGCGCCAGCGGCTCGAGGTGCACCAGCCGATCTTGTCCAACGCCGATCTCGAAAAGATCCGCGCCATCGGCTCGATGGAATCGAACCCGTTCCGGAGCAAGACGCTCGACATCACCTTCCCCGCCAGCGAAGGCGCTGCGGGCATGGCGGCAGCGCTCGACCAGCTGTTCTCCGACGCCGAGCTCGCCGTCCATTCGGGCGACAACATCATCATCCTGTCGGACCGCATGGTCGGGCCGGATCGCGTCGCGATCCCGGCGCTGCTCGCGACCGCGGGCGTGCACCATCATCTGATCAGGAAGGGCCTGCGCACCTCGGTCGGTCTCGTCGTCGAGACGGGCGAGGCGCGCGAAGTGCACCATTTCTGCGCCCTCGCCGGCTACGGCGCCGAGGCGATCAACCCCTATCTCGCCTTCGACACGCTGATCGCCATGAAGGGCGACCTGCCGCAGGAGGTCGACGAGCACGAGCTCGTCTATCGCTACATCAAGGCGATCGGTAAGGGCATCCTCAAGGTCACCGCCAAGATGGGCATTTCGACCTATCAGTCCTATTGCGGCGCGCAGATTTTCGACGCCGTCGGGCTGAGTTCGGACTTCGTGAACACCTATTTCACCGGCACGGCGACCACCATCGAAGGCGTCGGCCTCGCCGAGATCGCCGAAGAGACCGTGCGCCGCCACCGCGATGCGTTCGGCGACGTGCCTGTGCTCGAGGACACTCTCGATGTCGGCGGCGACTACGCGTTCCGCTTCCGCGGCGAGGCGCATGTCTGGCGCTCCGAGACGGTCGCGAACCTGCAGCACGCGGCCCGCGGCAACGCCCGCGACAAGTATCGCGAATTCTCACGCCTCGTGAACGAGGTCGAGGACCGCTATGTCACCATCCGCTCGCTGTTCAAGCTGCGGACGGCCGATGAAGACGGTCGTGCCCCGGTGGCGATCGAGGAAGTCGAGCCCGCCGCCGAGATCGTCAAGCGCTTCTCGACGGGCGCCATGTCGTACGGCTCGATCAGCCGCGAGGCGCACACCACGCTCGCCATTGCGATGAACCGCATCGGCGGCAAGTCGAATACCGGCGAAGGCGGCGAGGAGCCGGATCGCTTCAAGCCGCTGCCCAACGGCGATTCGATGCGCTCGGCCATCAAGCAGGTGGCTTCGGGCCGCTTCGGCGTCACCGCGGAGTATCTGGTCAACTCCGACATGATGCAGATCAAGATGGCGCAGGGCGCCAAGCCCGGCGAGGGCGGCCAGCTGCCGGGCGACAAGGTCGACAAGACCATCGCCGCGGTGCGCCACTCGACCCCGCGCGTCGGCCTGATCTCGCCCCCGCCGCACCACGACATCTATTCGATCGAGGACCTGGCGCAGCTGATCTTTGATCTCAAGAACGTCAATCCAGCCGGCATGGTGTCTGTCAAGCTCGTCTCCGAAGTCGGCGTCGGCACCGTCGCCGCCGGTGTTTCCAAGGCCCGCGCCGACCACGTCACCATCTCGGGCTATGAAGGCGGCACCGGCGCGGCGCCGCTGACCTCGCTCAAGCATGCCGGCTCGCCCTGGGAAATCGGCCTCGCCGAAACGCACCAGACGCTGGTTGCCAACAAGCTGCGCGGCCGCATCGCCGTGCAGGTCGATGGCGGCATCCGGACCGGCCGCGACGTGGTGATCGGCGCCCTGCTCGGCGCCGACGAATTCGGCATGGCGACCGCGCCGCTGATCGCGGCGGGCTGCGTCATGATGCGCAAGTGCCACCTCAACACCTGCCCTGTCGGCATCGCGACGCAGGACCCGGTGCTGCGCGCCCGCTTCACCGGCAAGCCGGAGCACGTCATCAACTACCTGTTCTTCGTCGCCGAAGAGGTGCGCGAGATCATGGCGTCGCTGGGCTACCGGCACTTCGACGAGATGGTCGGCCAGATGCAGATGCTCGACCGCACCGAGGCCATTGCCCACTGGAAGGCCAAGGGGCTGGATTTCTCGAAGCTGTTCCAAAAGCCGCCGACGGTCGAAGGCGTCGCCATCTCGCACACCGAGCGGCAGCACCACCCGATCGACAAGGTCCTCGACCGCCGCCTGATCGACAAGGCCAGGGCCGCGCTCGAGCATGGAACACCGGTCCAGATCGCCGAGACCATCGCCTCGACCGACCGCACGGCTGGCGCCATGCTGTCGGGCGAAGTCGCGCGCCGCTATGGCCACGCCGGCCTGCCCGAAGACACCATTGCGGTGTCGCTGACCGGCACCGGCGGTCAGAGCTTTGGTGCCTTCCTCGCCAAGGGCGTGTCGATCGATCTCGTCGGCGAAGCCAACGACTATGTCGGCAAGGGCCTGAGCGGCGGCCGCCTCGTCGTCCGCCCGTCCGAGAAGTCGGCGGCCCGACCCGAGGACTCGATCGTCATCGGCAACACCGCGCTTTATGGCGCCACCGAAGGCGAATGCTACTTCCGCGGCATCGCCGGCGAGCGCTTCGCCGTGCGCAACTCGGGCGCCGTCGCGATCGTCGAAGGCACCGGTGACCATGGCTGCGAATATATGACGGGCGGCGTGGTGGTCGTCCTCGGCAAGACCGGCCGCAATTTTGCCGCGGGCATGTCGGGCGGCATCGCTTACGTCCTCGACGCCGACGGGCGCTTCGAGAGCCACTGCAACATGTCGATGGTGTCGCTCGAGCCGGTGTTGGAGGAAGAGGACATCGCCGAGCGCGACTACGGCCATTATGGCGACCTCGAAACCGCCGGCCTCGTCGAGATCATCGGCAACCTTGCCAATGGCGACGCCAAGCGCCTCTACGCGCTGATCGCGCGGCACAAGGCCTTCACCGGCTCGAGTGTGGCGGCGACGATCCTCGACAACTGGGCGAGCTACCTGCCCAAGTTCAAGAAGGTCATGCCGGTCGAGTATCGGCGGGCGCTCGCCGAGCTCGAGAAGGAACAGGCGGCGATGCGGGTCGCGGCGGAGTAAGAGTTATGGGCAAGATCACCGGCTTCCTCGAGATCGACAAGGACGACCGCGACTACGCGCCGGTCGCCGAGCGTCTCAAGACCTATTCCGAGTTCGTCATTCCGCTCGGCGACAAGAAGACCCGCGACCAGGCGGCGCGCTGCATGGATTGCGGCGTGCCCTATTGTCACAATGGCTGCCCGGTCAACAACCAGATCCCGGACTGGAACGACCTCGTCTATCGCGGCGACTGGCTGAAGGCGCTGCGCAACCTGCACTCGACCAACAACTTCCCCGAATTCACCGGCCGCATCTGCCCAGCGCCCTGCGAGGCCGCGTGCACGCTCAACATTCGCGACGAGCCGGTGTCGATCAAGACGATCGAATGCGCCATCGTCGACAAGGGCTGGGAAGAGGGCTGGATCGCCCCCGAGCTCGCGCCGCACAAGACGGGCAAGAAGGTCGCCGTGATCGGCTCGGGCCCCTCGGGCCTCGCCTGCGCGCAGCAGCTGGCGCGCGCAGGGCACGACGTCCATCTCTACGAAAAGAACGGCAAGGCCGGCGGGCTGATGCGCTACGGCATCCCCGACTTCAAGATGGAAAAGCGCCATCTCGACCGGCGCGTCACGCAGATGGAAGCCGAGGGCGTGACGTTCCACTATTGCGTGCATGTCGGCCGCGATCTCAGCGTCGCCGATCTCGAAGCGCAGTATGATGCGATCGCTCTGGCCGGTGGCGCCGAGAAGCCGCGCGACCTGCCGATCCCCGGCCGCGAGCTCGACGGCATCCATTTCGCGATGGATTTCCTGCCGCAGCAGAACCGGCGCGTCAGCGACGAGCCGCTCAACAACATCAGGCCGATCCTCGCGGGCGGCAAGCACGTGGTGGTGATCGGCGGCGGCGATACGGGCTCGGATTGCATCGGCACCTCCAACCGCCAGGGCGCGCTCTCGGTCACCCAGATCGAGATCATGCCGGCCCCGCCCGAGCACGAGAACAAGCCGCTCGTCTGGCCGCTGTGGCCGATGAAGATGCGCACGTCCTCCTCGCAGGAAGAAGGCGTGACGCGCGACTTCGCCGTCGCCACCGTCCGCTTCGAGGGCGAGAACGGGGTCGTCAAGAAGCTCGTCTGCGCCCGCGCTGATGCAAAATTCCAGCCCATCCCTGGAACGGAGTTCGAGCTCCAGGCCGACCTCGTGCTGCTCGCCATGGGCTTTCTCGGCCCGGTGCAGGACGGCATGATCAAGGACCTCGGCGTCGAGCTCGACAAGCGCGGCAACGTGCTCGCCGATACGGTGAAGTACCAGACCAGCCAGCCGAAGGTGTTCTCGTGCGGCGACATGCGCCGCGGCCAGTCGCTGGTGGTGTGGGCCATCCGCGAAGGCCGGCAATGCGCCCGCGCCATCGACCTCAGCCTGATGGGCGAGACCACGCTGCCGCGGTAAGCCGGCATGGCGCCGCCGACCATCGCGTTCCTGGTTCTGGCGCACGATCGCCCGGCCGCACTTAAGGCGTTGCTTGACGATCTCGCCGCGACCCACGAGCCGGTGTTCCTCCACGCCGACCGCAGTGGACACGACCTCGACGCGCACATGGCGGCCTTCGCGGCCAAGGCAGTCTGCATGCCGCGGCGCGCCGCGGGCTGGGGCGCGTATTCCCTCGTAACGGCGACCCTGAATATGCTCGAGGCCGCCCATCGACAGACCGCAGCGCGCTATTTCGTGCTGCTCAGCAATGCCTGCGTGCCGGTCAGGCCCTTTCACGAACTCCACGACCTGCTGGCCGTCAGCGACCGCGAATTCATCGACGTGATCCCGCTCGATTCTCCCGCCGCCGATCGCCAGCCGCGCCTCGATCGCTATCACTTCATGCGCAAGCACGCGCCCCTGCGCCTGTCGGCTCTCCTCAACGAGGGGCTGCAGAATATTCCGCGGCGCCCGTTCGCGGCGAGCTTTGGGCAGCCGCGCTTCGGCGGCCAGTGGTGGGCGCGGTCGCGCCCGTTCGTCGCTTGGCTGCTGGCCTATCGCCGCGACAATCCCCGCTTCGACCGCCGCCATCGGATGACGCAATTCCCCGAGGAGAGCTACTTCCAGACCGCGCTCTACGGCTCGCCTTTTGCCGGGCGGATCGCACCGGGGCTGACCTATACCGACTGGTCCGCCGGCGGCAGCCACCCCAAATTGCTGGACGCTTCGGACATGCCGGCGATCGAGGCCTCTGATCGGTTCTTCGCCCGCAAGATGCTGCGTGAGGCCGACCCGGGCCTTGCGGCGGCATTGAGCGCCCGTTGGCGCGGCGCGGCTACAACCTGACGATCTTCGGATAATCGAGGTCGGTGTAGTCGATGACCATGTCCGCGCTCTTTTGCGGCCGGCTCTCCTTGAAATAGAGCTTCTGGGCCTCGAGTCGCCTGCGGTTCGCCGGGGCGTCCGGGTTCGGATCGCCGCCCTCGCGCCTGGCCAGCCGGGCGAACGCGACGTCGAACGGCACGTCGAGGAAGATCGACAGATCCCATTCGTCGCGCAGCTCCTCGCGGTTGAGGAACGGCCCGTCGAAGATCAGGACCGCGGGCAGCTGGATGGTCAGCGGATTGACCGAGATGGGCCGGTCGAGCCGTTCGTCGAACACCGCCGTACGAAACGGCATTCCAATGCGGGCCGGAAACAGCAGCCGCGAGCGCAGCTCTTCGAGATTGTAGCTGTCGCGGTAGTAGCCTTCGGGCGAATCCTTGCCCCGCGCCGCGCGGATCGCGCGTGAATTGTGGAAGCCATTGATGCCGACCCGGAGCACGATCTGCTCGTCCGCCTCGAGCCGCGCCGCCAGATCATCGGCGAAGCGCGTCTTGCCGGCGCCGTCGACCCCGTCGATCGCGACCATCGTCAGGGTTTCGCTGCGCACCTCGGCGATGCGTTCGATCACGCTCAGAAAGACGCTGTCGCGCGCCTTGCTCACTGCGTCGCGGCAACCGAGGCGGGCGCGCTCGCATCGGCAGGCGGCGCGGACGCTGACGCTGCTGTTGCAGCCGGAGCGGACGCCGCAGCGCTCTTGCTCTCATCGGGCGGCTCGCTCGGCGTCGTGCCCACCCCGAACGCATCGACGCGACCGACGGGGGCGTTGAGCATCTGCGACACATCGAACGCCTGGGCGCTCGATGCCGGATCGGCGGAGGCCGGCGCGGACGTCACCAACTCGAGCGCCGGCTTGGGCTTCTGGCTCAACGGGATCACCGCCCCGGCGACCTCGAGCAACCGCGTCTGGCCCAGCCCCTGATAAGGTGGCCGCACCATCAGCGCCGCGTCGGTACCGGCCAGCGCGTCAGTGACGTTGAGGCCCACGTCGCCGCCGCCGCGATAGTAGAGCTTGATCGTCTGGCTGACGTAATAGGCGAGGTTGTCGGCACCGGCGCTCGTGAACCGGATGCCGTCCGACCGGCGGATCTGCACCTGGTTGCCGTTGAGATCGGGGCCGGTGTCGGTGTAGTTGCCATTATCGTCGACGAAGCGATCATAGATGTCGACGAAATCGCCGCCGCCGGCGAACACCGCGAGCCGCTGGATGGCGCTCACGGCGCTGACCGCGGTCGAGAAGTCATCCTTGCCCATTGCCGGCAGGCCGACCCAAATGATCGGCTTATTGGCGCCGCGGATCGCCTGCACGAAATCGCTGACGTCGCTCTTGTAGGCGGTGTTCCAGTCATCGGTGCCGACCTTGAGCGTAGTGCCGTTGCTCTTGATCGACTGCCGGTCGTTGAGACCGATGAACATCACGGCGATGTCGAACGTGTTCTTCGACACCTGGTCGACGGCGGTCTTGTTCCAGTCGAAGAAGTCGGGCCGGGTGAAGCTCGAGCCCGGCACGCCCTGGTTGATGATGATGATGTTGGGATCGTCCGAATAGAAGCGGTCGAGTGCCGCTGCGAGGTCCGACGCCATCGTGTCCCCGAAGACCGCGAGCCGCGTCGCCGTCGCCGATTTTGCCACCGGCGGCTTGGGCACCGGCGGCAGCACGCCTTTCTTGGGCTTGACCACCACCGGCGGCGGCGGAGGCGTCGCCTGCTGGTCGTTGTTGTTGCCGAAACCGCCGAACAGGATGTCGAACAGCGACTTGCGCGGCTGTTGCTGCTGCTGGCCCTGGCTGTTGTCCTGCGCATAGGCAAGCGCCGGCGCGAGCTCGCAGACGCCGAGCACGGCGATGATGGCAATGAGGATGAGGCGGCGCAGCACGGGCCGGACTATGCCTTCGTTTCTGGCAGAAAAGAAGGCGGCTAGCGGCTTGCCGCCATCAGCTCGTCATAGCTCGCGGCGGTAAGAAAGCCGTCGGCCACCTCGCCGCGGCTCGCCTGGAACTTGGCGTAGGCGAGCGTCACCAGCGGCCCGATGCGGCCGTCCGCCGGCCCTTGGTAGAATCCGAGCTTAGCGAGCGCCGATTCGATCGCGATGCGCTGTCCCAGATTGGGGAGCTTCGCCCCGCGCGGCCAGCCGGCGACGAACCCGTCGGCCCCTTTCAGCCGGTCGCACAGCGCCGAGACCGCGAGCGCGTAGCTGTCGGAGAAATTGTAGCCCTTGAGCACGAGATAATTGCCGGTCATCAGAAACACCGGGCCACTGGCCCCTGCGGGCGCGTAGAGGAACACTTTCACCTGCGGATCGCCGAACGGCTTGCCGTTGGCGCGCTTGACCCCGAGCGCGGTGAAAAACGCAACGGGCCGGAGGTTGTTTCGGTCGGCGAGCAGCCAGTCGAAGCCTTTCGGAACGCTCACCTCATAGCCCCAGTCGACACCCGGCACGTAACCCAGGTCGAGCAGAAACTGCGCGCTCGTCGCCAGCGCGTCGGCCAGCGAATCCTGCAGGTCGACCTTGCCGTCGCCGTCCCCGTCGGTGCCGTACTTGACGACGTTGCTCGGATTGACCTGCAGATGCCCGATCGCGCCGGCCCACGAGCCCATCAGATGTCGCGCGTCGAGCGGACCGGCCTGCACCAGCTTCAGCGCCGCGACGAAGTCGGCCTTGTCGAGCTCGTAGCGGCCACGATGCTGGTAGACGAGCGTCGCCAGCGAGCGCACCACCGGCTTGAAGTATTTTGGGTTCCCGAGCACCGCGCCGTAGCTGGTCTCGATGCCCCAGATCGCGCCGAGCAGATAGGGATCGACGCCGAAGCGCTTGCCCGTCGCGGCAAACAGCTTGCCATTGGCACCCATCGCCTTGATGCCGTCAGCGATCCGCGCCGCGCTCACCCGCGCGTCGAGGTAGTCCCAGATGGGGGTGGTGAATTCGGGCTGCGTGTCGACCAGCTTGGCGATCGTCGGATCGGGTGTCAGCCCGCGCACCGACAGCTCATAGACCGTCGGGCTCACGCCGGCGGCAACCGCAGTGGGCTCGAACGCGGCGAGGAATTCGCTGAAGGATTCAGCGTGGACGGGTGTCGAGAGCATTCCGCCCGCCATCGCGGCGACTAGAGCCCAGACTTCGCGCACGATGTCTCCTTGATAGCCCTCTCCCCTTGAGGGAGAGGGTGCCCGAAGGGCGGGTGAGGGGTTAGTTCCACATCCTTGATATCCGAGAGAACCCCTCATCCGGCGCTGAGCCTGCTCTCGGGCGCTACGCGTCCCGGGGGCGCCACCTTCTCCCTCAAGGGGAGAAGGAGGACCGCACAATCGAGCCCTACTACCTGTTGCGCGTCATGAGATATCTCTCCCACGCCATCGCCGTCGACACCATCTCGCGCAGATCGTCGTGCTGCGGCTGCCAGCCGAGCAAGGCCCGCACCTTCTCGCCCGTCGCCGTCACCGCTGCTGGATCGCCGGGACGGCGCGGCCCTTCGGTCACAGGGAAGTCGAGGCCCGACACCGACTTCACCGTGTCGATCACCTGCCGCACCGAGAACCCCTGCCCGTAAGCGCAGTTGAGCGTCGTCGATTCGCCGCCCTCGCGCAGTCGGTTGAGCAGGAGCCAGTGCGCCTCGATAAGATCCGTAACGTGAATGTAGTCGCGCACGCAGGTGCCGTCGGGCGTTGGATAATCGGTGCCGAAAATGTCCATCCGCGCCCGCTGGCCGAGCGCGGTCTGCGAGGCCACCTTGATGAGGTGCGTCGCACTTGCCGACGACTGGCCCGAGCGCTTTTGCGGATCTGCACCGGCGACATTGAAATAGCGCAGCACGCCGTATTTGATCGGGTGCGCTGCCGCGACATCGCTCAGCATCCACTCCGTCATCAGCTTGCTCCGCCCATAAGGCGACATCGGCAGCAGCGGGGTTTCCTCGACGACCGGCTCGAGCCCGGTCATGCCATAGACCGCGGCAGTCGACGAGAAGATGAAGCGCTTGACGCCGCCCTTGACCGCCGCCTCGATCAGGTTGCGCGAGGTGGCGGTGTTGTTGCGGTAATATTTGAGCGGATCGCTCACCGATTCCGGCACGATGGCGGAACCGGCAAAGTGGATGATCTCGCTGATCCCGTATTCACGGATCAGCCGGCCGACGAGGTCCATGTCGCCGGCATCGCCGAGGACGAACGTCGCGCGGTGATCGACCGCCCAGTCGAAGCCGGTGGTGAGGTTGTCGAGCACCACCGGCATTTCGCCCGCGTCCCCGAGCCTCAGCGCCATGTGGCTGCCGATATAGCCGGCTCCGCCCGTGATCAGCACCGTCATGCGGCAATCTCCGATTAAGCGCAGAAATGCTAGGGTCCGAGTCTTGAGATAGCATTACGGCGCCACCCTGAAAGGATGAGCCTTGTCAAAACGCGTCCGCACCGCGGTTTTTCCGGTCGCCGGCCTCGGCACCCGCTTCCTGCCGGCCACCAAGGCCATGCCCAAGGAAATGCTGACGGTCGTCGACCGGCCGCTG
>Ga0265325_10002483_pt1 | contig 12422 bp, 8 predicted proteins | sample 41420metaG_FD_202090 | JGI IMG/M metagenome (GOLD analysis project Ga0265325, IMG submission 202090) | Rhizosphere microbial communities from Carex aquatilis grown in University of Washington, Seatle, WA, United States - 4-14-20 metaG | ecosystem: Host-associated > Plants > Roots > Rhizosphere >...
GTTTTTTACTCTCCCGGCGGAGAGACCGATTGCACGTACCGGCAAAACGATCGCTGAGTTGACGCTTGCGGGGTAGCCCGGGATGCTTCCGCGCCTCGTGAGTAGCCGCCCCAACGATTGAGCAACGTACCCTTGATTGGACGTTAGCAGAGTGGGCGGACGCCGACGGCGTGAGCGCCGCCAAGTGATTGCAGACTGGGGTTATAATTCTCGCAGATTGTTGTGACGAGCGCCACGGACGGGATCGGATTGGTTAAGAGATGATCGAAAACATGTGGGCTGTCCAGTTTGCCTCTTCGCGTTGCTGAGATTGAGTGGAAAGGTACCAGCCCAAAGAGAGCGACGAAACCGGTGCAGTAGTTGACGCCCTAGAGCGTGCGCCCGGCTGGTCATGCAAAAGAAGTAGCAAAGCTGAAGGCCAAAATGGAGCACTGGAAAAAGAAGATGGACGAGAAATCGGAGGAGCATGCCCGCCAAGAACAACGATAGCGAGCCCTTAGCGTTGTTCACCGTGATCTGCCGGTACCGGGACGGGACATACGTCGAGCAACTACGGGCGAAAGGGCTGCCTGAGGCAATAGAGGGATGGATCCAGCGAGCTCTCCGTTCAAGCACTGTGCCAGTGCCGATCAACGAGATTCCTATAATCGCGGATCAGTTGACAAGCGAGGGGCCGATAGCAATCCAGGACTGTGTAAGCGCTTGGGTGGCTACCGCATTTCCAGAATCAGGTCCCGTATGGCTTGACATCATCAAAACTGCACTTGAATAGCCGCATCGAGGAAACGCGGGACGGACGAAACGTTCACTTGGTTTCGCCGTGGTTCGCGATCTTCGCTTAGATCGATTGGGATCGTGCCCTTCCCGAATTACCAGATGCGGCAGGCTTCGGCTCGCACCATGGGCTGGCCCGCTTTACAGGCAAAAGCCTTACCAAAATCGGGCAGATCCGCCAGCACTCCGTTCACTCGATACTGAAGCGGCGAGTGCGGGTCGGTAATGGCGCGCATGCGCAGCACTTCAGGGCGTTCGCTGCCACAGGCCCATTGCGCATATCCTACGAAGAAGCGCTGTTCCGGCGATAACCCGTCCACTGGTTCCAGCGTCCAGCCTTTCGTCGATGTCTCCCACGCAATCCACGCGAGCAGCGTTCCCCCGATGTCGGCCACATCCTCGCCCGACGTCAGCTTGCTGTTGATCTTGATATCGTCCACCACCGTGTAGCCCGCGTATTGATTGCGCACGCAGTTCACGCGCTTCTCGAACTCCTCGGCGTCCTTCTTCGTCCACCAGTCCTTCAGATTGCCCTGCGCGTCGAACTGGCGCCCCTCGTCGTCGAAGCCGTGGGTCAGTTCATGGCCGATGGTGCCGCCGGTATCGCCGTAGCTGGGCGCCACATCCAGCTTGATGTCGAACAGCGGCGGCTGCAGCACGCCTGCTGGGAAATTGATGTCGTTCATCTGTGGATCGTAATAGGCGTTCACTGTTGGTGGCGTCATATTCCACTCGGTGCGGTCCACGGGCTTGCCGATCTTGGCGAGTTCGCGGTGGGACTCGAAGGCGGTGCCGCGGCTGACGTCGCCGAGATAATCGTCACGGCTGATCACAATGGACGAATAGTCGCGCCATTTGTCGGGGTAACCGATCTTGTTGACGATGGCGTGTAGTTTCTCCAGAGCGTGTTGCTTTGTGTCCTCGCCCATCCACGGCAGGTTGCGGATCTCATCGCCCATGGCCTGTTCGATCTCGCCAGTCATCTTCAGAGTTGCTTTCTTGGCCTCAGGCGGAAACGCTTTCTCTACATAGACGCGGCCCAGCGCCTCACCCAGATTGCCGTCGACAAGACGAACGCAGCGCTTCCAGCGAGGCGGCATCTGCTCCACGCCCTGCAGATATTTCGAGTTGAAGTTGAAATCCTCCTGGTCAAAGGCGGCGGGAAGATAATGCGCCTCCGCGCGAACCAGGTGCCAGCGCAGATATGTCTTCCAATCTTCCAGATCGTGCGCGGTAAGCTGCTGGTCCAACGCCTTGAAGAACGCCGGTTCGGTGACGTTGACTACCGCAGGCGATGGGAGGCCAATCCGCGAGTAGTACACGTCCCAGGCAAAATCGGGCGCGAGCGCCTTGAAATCCGCGGGTGAAAGCTTGTGGAACAGATTGTATGGATCGCGTTTCTCCACCCGGGTGAGAGAGGCCTTCGCCAGCGCCGTCTCAATGGCCATCACCGTGGCGGCGTCGGCCTTGGCTTTCGCGGCGTCTTCTCCCAGCAGCTCAAACATGCGCGCCACGTGCTGTAGATACTTTTCGCGCGTCTCCACGGATTTCGCATCGGTCTTGTCGTAGTAATCGCGATCCGGCAGGCCCAACCCACCGGCCGCCGCAAACGCAATCACTTGCTGCGAATCGGCGAAGTCCTGATTGGAGCCAAAACCGAAAAGCGCGGCCGATCCGTTGTCGGTATGTTCCGCGGCCAGCACATTGGCCAGGTCGTGTCTCGATTTCAGCGCGGCGATCGCATCCAGCGCGGGACGCAGCGGAGCGAGCCCAGCTTTCTCAATCGATGTCTGGTCCATGCAGGCGTGGAAAAGATCGCCAATCTGCTGCTCCTGCTGTGTCCGTTTGTGCGCGGTGTCGCCGGCCTCCAGCAGAATGCCCCACAGGAATTGCTCGTTCTCCGTGGCCAGCTTTGAATAGACGTCCCAGGAGGCCTGGTCGGCGGGGATGGGGTTCTTGCGAATCCAGTTCCCGCACGCGTAGTGGAAGAAGTCCTCGCATGGGTTGGCCGTTTTGTCCATGGCAGTGACGTCGAGGCTGGGGCTGTAAGGAAGCGCGGTCAGCGGCTTCGCGTCGTTCTGGGCGAGCGCGGTGACAACACAAAGGATGAAGGCAGCGAATAGTTTCAGGCGCACCTTTCCATGTTAAAGCAGGTGCAAGTGGCGGTTGTATCATCGGTAGACTCGAAGCATTCCACTATGAAGGATCGTGCTCCTGGAAAAGTGAAGGCAAAAGTTGCCGCAACACAACCGGTGCGCGGGGTGTCGAAGAAGCCCGTCGCGGAGCCTCGCCCACGCCTGAATGTGCTGCTGGCGTTTCTCTCGAAATACGCGCTCGCCGGATGCGTTCTGCTTATTCTGATCGGCTCGGCTCGAATCGTCTCCACATATACCGTCTTCAACCACACGATCGATGAGCCGGCGCACCTCGCTTGCGGTATGGAATGGCTGAGTAAAGGCACTTATCACTACGAGGATCAGCATCCGCCGCTGGCGCGCGTTGCCGCGGCCTTCCTGCCGTGGATGGCCGGGCTGCATTCGTGGAACCGGCCGCTGATGTACAACGAAGGGGCCGCGATTCTATACACCGACGGCGGCGTACATTACGATCGAAACCTTGCGCTGGCGCGTCTCGGCATTCTGCCTTTCTATTGGCTGGCCTGCCTGGTGGTGTTTCTGTGGGCGCGCTGGACGTTCGGGCCCCTCACCGCGTTCCTGGCGACGCTGCTGTTCAGTACCCTGCCGCCCGTATTGGCCCACGCCGGCCTGGCCACGACGGACATGGCGCTAACCGCCTTCTGCGCGGCCGCGTTCTACGCGCTGCTTCGGTGGACAGCCACTCCGACTCCACTGCTGACCGCGCTTTTCGGCGTAACGCTGGGTCTCGCGCTTCTCTCGAAACTTTCTTTCCTTGTCTACTTCCCGGCCGCCGTGGTGGCGTCGGCCCTGTGGTTTCGCTTCAGGGAGAAGATTCCGCTCGCCGCTCTGCGGCGTGATTTCGCAAGGCGTGCTCTGCTCCTGGCGGCCGCGGTGGGCATCGCCGTCGTCATCGTATGGGCCGGCTACCGGTTTTCCGTTGGACACGCGCACTTCGGATGGACCGTCCCCGCGCCTGAGTTCTTCAACGGCATTGAGACCGTTCGGAAACACAACGCCGAAGGCAATCCGTCCTACATGCTGGGAAAGCGCAGCCACTCCGGCTTCTGGTATTACTATTTCGTCGATCTGGCCATCAAGACACCGCTCGGAGTTTTGTTGCTGCTCCCGGTGGGCATAGTGCTGGTGGTGCGTGAGAAGCGTGCCGCGGCGGCCATCCCGTTAGCGTTCTGCGTGGCCATCCTTTCAGTGGCCGTTTTCAGCCGTATCAATATCGGCGTTCGCCACGTGCTTCCCCTATACGTCGGTTTTGCCATCATCGCGGCCTACGGCGCGGAAAGAATGCTGAAGGCGCGCGCCACGTGGGTGGTGGCGGTCGCTGGTGTGCTGGCGATCTGGCCGCTGCTCTCCTCCGCGCTGGCCCATCCCGATTACATCCCCTACTTCAATGAGATTGTCGCGAGCCAGCCCGAAGACTGGGTGGTTGATTCCGACTATGACTGGGGCCAGGATATGAAGCGGCTCAGCGCAAAATTGCGGGAACTGGGCGCGACACAGGTCTCCTTCACGCCGTTTATCGTGGCGCATCTGGAGCGGGTACACGGCTTCCCTCCCATGCGCGACAACGATCCGGTCAATCCCGATCCCGGGTGGAATGCCATCAGTCCAACCAACTGGAAGCAGGCAAGGCTCGGCTTGTTTGAGAATCATCCGGAAGTGGCGCTGTGGCCCGATTTCGTGCGGCCCACGGACCATGCGGGAACCATCCTGCTCTACTACTTCGCGCCGCGGTCCGCGCAGCCTGGTCGAGTAAGATAAAGATTCATCATGAAGCTTCGCAGTTATACCATCACCCAGGGGCGTGATCGTGCGCCCGCGCGTTCTATGTTGAAGGCCATCGGGTACACCGATGAGGACCTGCGCAAGCCAATCATCGGAATTGCCAACACGTGGATCGGTACCATGCCGTGCAACTTCAATTTGCGTGAGCTGGCCGCGCGTGTAGCGGAAGGCATTCGTGCCGCCGGCGGTACACCGATGGAATTCAACACCATCGCCATCAGCGACGGCGTCACCATGGGCACCGAGGGCATGAAGGCATCTCTCGTCAGCCGTGAAGTGATTGCCGATTCCATTGAGCTGGTCGCGCGTGGTCACATGTTCGACGGCATCATCGCACTGGTGGCCTGCGATAAGACCATTCCTGGCGCGGCCATGGCGCTGCTTCGTCTGAACGTGCCCGGCGTGGTGATTTACGGCGGTTCCATTCTTCCCGGCCACCTCCACGGGCGCGACCTCACGATTCAGGATGTCTTCGAAGCTGTGGGCGCTAACGCTTCCGGCAAGATTGACGACGCTGAATTGCTGGCTGTCGAAAATGCGGCTTGTCCCGGCGCCGGAGCCTGCGGCGGTCAGTTCACGGCGAACACCATGGCTACCGTAATGGAGATGATCGGCCTCTCGCCCATGGGCTCGGCCGCGGTACCGCAGGTGGATCCTTTGAAGGACAATGTCTGCCGGCGCGCGGGCGAGATCGTGGTCAACGCCGTGAACAAAGACATCAAGCCGCGCGACATCGTCACGCGAGCGGCCATCGATAACGCCATCGCCGCCGTCGCCGCTACCGGCGGATCCACGAACGCCGTGCTGCATCTGCTGGCCATGGCGCGCGAAGCCGGCGTGCCGCTGGAGATCGACGATTTTCAGACCGTCAGCGAACGCACGCCGCTGCTGGTGGATCTCAAGCCTGCGGGCCGCTTCGTCACCGTGGATGTGCACAATGCCGGCGGCTGGGGCGTGATCGGCAAGCGCCTGGTGGACGGCGGTTATGTGGATGGATCGGCGATGACCGTCACCGGCCGCACTTTCGCCGAAGAGGCCGCGGAAGCAAAAGAGACGCCGGGCCAGGAAGTCATCCATCAGCTCAGCAATCCGATCAAGAAATCGGGTGGTCTCGTGATTCTGCGCGGCTCCCTCTCGCCAGATGGCTGCGTCATTAAAGTGACGGGCATCGCGCGCAAGGGCCAGCGCGGTCCTGCGCGCGTATTCGAGTGCGAAGAGAAAGCCATGGAAGCGGTGACCGCCGGCCATATCAAGGCGGGCGATGTGCTGGTGATTCGCTATGAAGGTCCGCGCGGCGGCCCGGGCATGCGTGAAATGCTGGGAGTGACCAGTGCCATTGTTGGTGCCGGGCTGGGCGATTCCGTCGCACTGCTCACCGATGGCCGTTTCAGCGGCGCAACCCGCGGATTCATGGTGGGGCATGTTGCGCCCGAGGCTGCTGTCGGTGGACCCATCGCCGCGGTACACGAGGGCGACATCATTAGCATCGATATCGAGAAGCGCACCATTGATCTCGAAATCCCGGCGGAAGAACTCGCCGCGCGATTGCGCGAATGGAAAAGGCCCGCGGCGCACTACACCACTGGCGTCTTCGCGAAATACGTCGCCATGGTATCGTCCGCCGCCGAAGGCGCAGTTACATTCCAGGTGGGGTGATTCGTGGATAACAATCAGGGCATTGGCCGCCGGGCGTTCATTCTGGGCGCTACTGTGGCCGCCGCATCACTGCGCGCGCGCGAAGCCGGCAAGAGCGGCCGCGTCTTCGATCTGAATCGCAATTGGCTGTTCGGCGGCAAGACACAGCCCGGCGTCTCGCAGCCCGATTTCGACGATTCCAAATGGGAGCGCGTCACCCTCCCTCACACCAACGCGCGCCTGCCGTGGCACAGTTTCGAAGAGAAGGATTTTCAGTTCGTCTCTGCCTATCGCCGCCGCATTCGCGTTGCGCCCGATTGGAAGGGCCAGCGCATTTTCCTGGATTTCGGCGGAGCCATGACCGCCGCCACCGTCACTGTGAACGGCCACACTTTCCCGGAATACAAGGGCGGATACACGCCGTTTTCCTTCGAAATCTCGCCATTCCTGCGATACGGCTCCAATAACGTGCTGGCCGTCGAACTCGATTCCACTGAGCGCCCTGACATCCCGCCGTTCGGCGACAACATCGACTACCTCACCTTTGGCGGCATCTATCGCGATGTGCGCCTGCGCGTGGTTCCGCAAACTTTCATAGAGAATGTGCATGCCAAACCGCTGCGCGTCCTGGAGAGCAACCGCGCGCTGGAACTGACCTGTCATCTGAATGGCCCCGCCGACGTTCCCCTTCTGCTCAAGGCATCCCTGCGCGAGGGCGACAAAGTTCTGGCCAGCGCAAGCGCGAACGCCTATTCCACCGACAAGCCCGCGGTGATGACACTCGAATCCCTCGGCGCAATTGAGCTGTGGAATCTGCAGAAGCCGCGTCTCTACGATGTCGTGATGGAACTGGAAGGCAGCGACGGCTCGCACAGCGAATTTCGCACGCGCGTCGGTTTCCGCGAAGCGCGCTTCACCCCCGCCGGCTTCATGCTGAACGGCGAGCACATCAAACTGCGCGGCCTCAATCGCCACCAGACTTTTCCCTATGTCGGCGGCGCCATGCCCGCCCGCGTCCAGCGCCGCGATGCCTGGATTCTTCGCCGCGAACTGCATTGCAACATCGTACGCACATCACACTATCCGCAGTCACCGGATTTTCTGGATGCTTGTGACGAACTGGGTCTGCTGGTGCTTGAGGAAATTCCCGGCTGGCAGCACATCGGCGACAAGGCCTGGCAGGACATCGCCGTCCGCAACGTGGGCGAGATGATCCAGCGCGACTGGAATCATCCCTCCATCGTTCTGTGGGGCGTGCGCATCAACGAATCGCAGGACGACCACGATTTCTACACGCGTACGAACGCGCTCGCGCATTCTCTCGACGATAGCCGTCAAACCGGTGGCATCCGCTATCTGCGCAACACGGAGCTGCTGGAAGACGTCTGCACGATGAACGATTTCGGTTTTCCGCTACAACCGCCGAATCATCCGCTCTACCTGAATACTGAATTCGTGGGCCACACCTTTTCCACCAAGCGCTTCGACAATGTCACCCGCGTGGCCGAGCACGTCACGCGTCACGCGCGCATTCACAATCAGCTCGCTTCCAGCGACGGCTATGCCGGCGGAATCGGCTGGTGCGCGTTCGATTACAACACGCATTCCAACTTCGGCTCGGGCGATCATATCTGCTACCACGGCGTCAGCGATATCTTCCGCATCCCCAAGCCCGCCGCGTATTTCTACAAGTCGCAATGCGAGCCGGAAGAAGAGATTGTGCTGGAGGCCGGGTTCTTCTGGTCCTCGGGCGACCGGTCGGAAGCGGGCGGTCCCGGCAAAGTGCCGATCCTTTCCAACTGCGACCATCTGAAAATCTATTATGACGGCGTGCTGAAGCAGGAAGCGGCGCCCGACCGCGCGGCTTTCCCCAATCTGAAACATCCGCCCTTCACCATGGACATCGGCTACATTCCGCTGCATCCGTGGGGCGATCTGCGCATCGAAGGGTTTCTCAAAGGGCAGCTCGTGAAGACGCTGACGCTCTCCGGCTCCGGCAAAGATGTCGACCTGAAGGTTCTGCCCGATGACAAGCAACTCATCGGCGACGGCCGCGACTGCACGCGCGTCGTACTGATGGTGACCGACGAGTACGACAACATCCGCCCCTTCGCCACCGGCGCGATTTCGCTAATGCTGACCGGCCCCGGCGAACTGATCGGCGAAAATCCATTCGCGCTCGCTGGCGGAGCAGGTGCTGTGTGGGTGAAGGCGGCCGAGCAACAAGGCACCATCCGTCTCACCGCGAAACACGCGTATCTGGGCGAGCGCTCCATCGAAATTCACGTCGACGCCGCGCCACCGGAAATGGCCTGAGACTATTTATTTTTGGGCGCTTTCATGTCGTGGCCGCCCTGGTGCAGCACCAGCCCGGTCACCGGGCCCGTGCCCTCCACCACGAAGGTGATCTGCGCGTCCACCACTTTGAAGAAGAACTCGTTCTCCTTCTCCGCGAAAATCTCGAACGCGGGCTGATTCGTGGCCTGGGCCATCAGATGACTACCGTCGCGCGTCACTTTGATGGTGAACGCCGGCGCCAGTTGATACTCGCCCTCGTAACGTTTGAGCGCCTCCGGATCCATCGCTATCTCCGTGCGCTCTCGTGCCGCAACGGTGAGCGGATAGCGGCTGTCCAGCGCGTGCAGTCCGATGTCGTCGATGTCCGTGAACGTATTGCAGAGCACCACCACGCCGCGCTTCGCCGCCGGATCGAAGCCGATGAAACTGCGGTATCCAAACGTGCCGCCGTTATGCCAGACAATCTCGCCGCCGAATCGGGTGAAGATATGCCAGGCCATGGCGATGTTCAGGTCCGGCATGCCCGTCGGCTTGCGCACGGAACGCATTCGGCGCAAGGCCGCCCGCAGCGGCGTATCGGTCAGTTCCAGGTTAGCAGCAAGAAAGAGGAGCATGTCGTTGGCGGTTGATCGCAGCGCTCCGCACCCGGCCAGGGCATCGAAATCCCAGTTCTTCGCCGGATTCAGCGACGCATTGTAGCCCGCCGCCAGCCGCTTCTTCTGGTCTTCGCTCAGAACAATGGAAGTGTTCTGCATGCCCAGCGGCTCCAGTATCCGCTTGCGCACCAGGTCGCCATAACTCATGCCCGCCTTCAGAGCGAGCGCATGACCCAGCAAACCCGCGCCGAGGTTGGAATATTCATACTTCTCACCCGGGTCGCGCGGCAGCGTGTAGCCGGAGAGAAAATCGTACAGCCTCGATGCGTTGTAATCGGCATATGGATTCGTAAAATCGGCAGGCCGCAGATTGGTAGGAACACGGGGCAATCCGGACGACTGCATGGAGAGGTCAAGCAGGGTGATGGGTCGGCCGTTGCGCGACGGAACCTTCACCGTCTTCGGCAGCAAATCCGCAACGGGCGTATCCATCCGAACCTCGCCGCGCTCTACCATATCGGCAAGCAGCAGCGACGTGAATACCTTGGTGACGGAACCGATTTCAAACACCGTGTTCCCATCGGGCTCACCATCGCGATCCCTGGTGATCCTTCCATACGCGATCACGTTTCGGCCGTTAGCATCGATAGTGCCCACCACGATGCCGACGGCTTTCTTCTGATCCACGCGCGCCTTGAGAATGTCCTGGAGATCGCTGGAAGTCGTGAATAGCGCGAGAAAAGTAAGAATCCGAATAGTCATATGCAGGTAGTCTGGCGAGACCCGGGAAGATTACAGAAGCTCATCGAGGCGTTGCAGACCGAGCTTGCTGATTTAGGTCCGCTCACCCTGACAGCCGAGAGTCCTCTCCGTTTTTTTGCCCCATGTCCCCGGACTGTATCGCAACCGAACCGCGACGGTGACGGAGCGGCTCTCCCATCGATAAACGATGGGGCCTGACGCGCCCCCGTTCTTGTCATCGCAGATGCCAACGGCGTCGGAGAGCGGCAGCGCAGCAAAGACCCGGTCGTGGCCAGCCTGGACACCCTCGAAAATACATGGTGCTCGGGGTACCGTGGAAACGCGGCGGAAGCCGCGTTCCTTGCCATCCCGCCACAGACGCGACTGTCGTCACGTGTCCTGCACGACTCAGCATTTTCATCCGCTTCGGTGGCCGAGCGGCCGTGACAAACACCCTCGAAAATACTCGTCCCATGTGCAGCGGCCTCTTAGGCCGCCTCAGCGCACGGCGCCGCCCCACATCCGATCAAGACTGCCGGCCTCTGTGTTTTCATCCGCTTCGGTCGATCGGCGAGGTGAGCAGCCCTTACTGGGCAGCGGGCAGGACCACCACCTCCATCGCAAACACCGCATCGATGGACGGCAATCCTTCAAAATCCAGCATTGTAGACGCGGGCAGGGCGGTCCCTTCATATTCGCCGCGCAGCTTCCGCACCTGGCCGGAGACTGTGCTGGATAGCAAATAATAGTGCGCCATCACCGTTCGCCGCATATCGCCGTTGGCGTCGTGAATGTCTTTCTGTAATCGCTCGAACGCCAGTTTCACATCCGGGTCCTGCTCGCCAAAGCCGAGTTGCGATCCGCTCATCACCACTCGCGGCGCGCTCACCACCGCCATCTCCGCCGCTCCTGACGGGCCCGCCACGAATTCAACCGGCTCGGTCCGCGGCTGTTCCACGTGGGCAATTGCTTCGCAGGCCGCGGCGGGCCGAACGGGCTGGCGCTGCATCTGGACAATCGTCACCGGAATCGGCACGCCTGCGGGCTGGTCCGGCACGCCATCGAGACTGCTCACGAAACAGGTCATACGCAGCAGGCTTTCCATGCGCATGCCGTTGCCCTGAAGGAGAGTCTTCACTTTCTGTACCGCGCCATCCAGTGAAGGTGCGGGCTGGGCGGAAATGAAGGCCAAACCGTTTGGATTGACGGTCTTTTTCGCCTCCCCGATGCTTTCGATAATCACCTGCGACCGATCCAGCGGCAGAGCGCCCACCTGCACTACGGTCAGAGCGGGCAAATCGTGCTTGTCGGCGAATACTTCGGCGACAATCTCCTGAACCCGCCGCATATCGCCCGATCCTGCCACGAAAGCCCGTAGTTTCAACACTTCCTCGGTACCGTGTGCTTTCACCAGGGCGCGCAGGGCGTCGCGTGTCTGCTGTGAAAGAAGGCCTTTGGCCGACAGCGTGGAAGTTCGGAACACCAGCCGGGAAGTTTCGGCGCTTACCGCCGGTCGAGGTGCGCGGACCAGCGGCGCCAAAGGCTGATCCTTTCGGGTATCTTCTTTGCCTTGCCGGACGGGGATATCGGCAAACGGCACATCCTTCTTATTATGTTGGGCAAACAGGACGCCCGTCAGAAGGATCGTAGTGAGAGCGCACGGACGAAAGATCACAGCAGGGTCCGATTGTATCAAAAACGCGGCATCGCCACCCAGCCAATATGGTATGCTCATCGGTAGAATTCGATGTTTCCCCGTCCGACCCTCGAAGACGATCCCGCCCGGCCTATTTACAGGCAACTGTATGAACAGATTAGGGATTCCATCGAGCAGGGAACGCTTCGTCCAGGTGAACGTCTGCCAGCCACTCGGGAATTGGCTGGTCAACTTGGCGTAAACCGAGCAACCATCTCATCCGCCTACGACTTGCTCGAAACGGACGGATTGATCAGCGGGCATGTAGGCCGCGGCAGCTTCGTAACTGCAAGGCAACAGAGCGCCGGCGTCGATTGGGCCAGCCTGCTTCCACCGACTGCCGCTCGCACTCCGGTGCCGGACGCCCGAATCAGCTTTTCCACATCGCGACCCTCCGAATTCCTGTTTCCTCTGGAAGCCTTCCGCGAAACCTGCGAGGAAGTAATTCAATCGGCCGAAGCCCAGAGTATTCTGCAGCTTGGCTCGCCTGCGGGGTATGCGCCGCTGCGCCGCTACCTGTTGGAACGTGGGCGCGAGGAAGGCATTATTCGCGACGGCGACGACATCCTTATTACAAGCGGCTGCCAGCAAGGCTTCGACCTGCTGCAGCGCGTACTGGTGTCGCACGGCGAGACGGTTCTGCTGGAAGATCCCGTGTATCCGGGTCTCGGTTCCGTATTCAGTCGAGCGGGTGCGAATATCGTCGGAATTCCGGTGGGAATGAACGGAATCGAAACTCAGTTA
>Ga0265325_10002485_pt1 | contig 12422 bp, 9 predicted proteins | sample 41420metaG_FD_202090 | JGI IMG/M metagenome (GOLD analysis project Ga0265325, IMG submission 202090) | Rhizosphere microbial communities from Carex aquatilis grown in University of Washington, Seatle, WA, United States - 4-14-20 metaG | ecosystem: Host-associated > Plants > Roots > Rhizosphere >...
ACATCAAGCGGGTGATCGCCTATTCGACTTGTAGCCAGCTCGGCTACATGTTCGCGGCGGCGGGCGTCTCGGCCTACGGCGCGGCGATGTTCCACCTGTTCACCCACGCCTTCTTCAAGGCGCTGCTGTTCCTCGCGGCGGGCTCCGTCATCCACGCGATGCATCACGAGCAGGACATGCGCAAGATGGGCGGGCTGGCGCGCGCCATTCCATTCACCTGGGCGATGATGCTGATCGGCAATCTGGCGCTGACCGGGTTCGGCTTCCCACTGCTGGGCATCGGCACCGCCGGGTTCTATTCCAAGGACGGCATCATCAACGCCACCTATCTGGCCGGCACCGGCATTGGGACTTATGCCTTCGTGCTGACGGTCCTGGCCGCGCTGATGACCTCGTTCTATTCCTGGCGCCAGTTCCTGATGACGTTCCACGGCAAGTATCGCGGCGGCGAGGGCCATGGACACGGGGTCAAGCTCGAAGACGTCCACGAATCCCCGCTGACCATGCTGGTTCCGCTGGGCGTGCTGGCGCTCGGCGCGCTGGTGGCAGGCGCGATCTTCGCCCATCTTTATATTGGTGCAGACTCCAGTACCTTCTGGCGCGGCGCGGTGGCGGTGGCATTCGGCCACGCGAGCGGTCGGGAATTGCCGTTATGGGTTGAGTTCGCGCCGTTCGTGGTCACGCTGCTCGGCTTCGCCATCGCCTACTACTATTACATCCTCAATCCCGAGCTTCCCGCGCAGATGGCGGCGCGCAAGGGCATGCTCTACACCTTCGTCTACAACAAATGGTATTTCGACGAGCTTTATGCCTTTCTGTTCGTGCGCCCCGCCATGCGGATCGGCCGCTTTCTATGGAAGATCGGCGACGGCAAGATCATCGACGGACTGGGGCCTGACGGCATTGCCGCCCGCGTGCTGGACACCACGCGTGGCGCGGTCCGCCTGCAATCGGGATACGTCTATCACTACGCCTTCGCGATGCTGATCGGCGTCGTTGCGCTGACCACCTGGTTCGTGATCGTGGGGGTCGTGCCATGAACTTCTTCATGAGCCACATCCTCAGCATCATCACCTTCCTGCCGCTGGTGGGCGCCGCGTTCATCCTGCTGACGCGTGGGTCGCAATCGGTGGTTGCCTCCACGGCGCGCTGGGTGGCGATGATCGTGACGGTGATCGATTTCGCGCTGTCCATTCTGTTGTGGGCGAAATTCGACGGATCGACCGCTGCGTTTCAGTTCGTCGAGCACACCGCCTGGCTCGGCAACGGGATCGACTATCATATGGGTGTGGACGGCATTTCGATGCTATTCGTCGTGCTGACCGGCGCTCTGATGCCATTCTGCATCCTGGCGAGCTGGAAATCCATCCAGACGCGCGTCCCCGAATACATGATCGCCTTCCTGGTGCTCGAAACCCTGATGATGGGCGTGTTTGCGGCGCTGGATCTGTTCCTATTCTATGTCTTCTTCGAGGGCGGGCTGATCCCGATGTTCCTCATCATCGGCGTGTGGGGCGGCAAGCGGCGCGTCTATGCCAGCTTCAAGTTCTTCCTCTATACGCTGCTCGGCTCGCTCTTGATGCTGCTGGCGATCCTGGCGATGTATTTCTACACGGGCACCGCCGACATCGAGACGTTGATCCGCACCGCGCATTTCCCGGTGGCGATGCAGACCTTCTTGTGGCTCGGCTTCTTCGCCTCGTTCGCGGTGAAGCTGCCGATGTGGCCGGTGCACACCTGGCTGCCCGATGCGCACGTGGAAGCGCCGACCGCGGGGTCTGTGGTCCTCGCCGCCATCCTGTTGAAGATGGGCGGTTACGGCTTTCTGCGCTTCTCGTTGCCGATGTTCGCTTCTGCTTCTGTGACGTTCGCGCCGATGATGTTCGCGCTCTCGATCGTGGCGATTATCTATACCTCGTTCGTGGCGCTGGCCCAGGACGACGTGAAGAAACTCATCGCCTATTCCTCGGTCGCCCATATGGGCTTCGTGACCATGGGCCTGTTCACGCTCACGCAGGTCGGCATCGACGGCGGCATCTTTCAGATGCTGTCGCACGGCGTCGTATCGGGCGCCTTGTTCCTTTCCGTCGGTGTGATCTACGACCGCATGCACACCCGTGAGATTTCGGCCTATGGCGGGCTGGTCCACCGCATGCCGATCTATGCCGCGTGCCTGATGGTGTTCGCGCTGGCCAATGTCGGGCTACCGGGCACCGGCGGCTTCGTCGGCGAGTTCCTGACCATGCTTGGCGCCTTCCGGGTCAACACCTGGGTCGCGATCTTCGCGGCGACGGGCGCGATCCTCTCGGCCTGCTACATGCTCTACCTTTATTGGCGCGTGGTCTTCGGCGAGCTGGTGAAACCGGCGTTGCGGACGATCAAGGACCTCAGCCTGCGCGAGGTGGCGCTCCTGGCGCCGCTCGTCGTCGTGATCATCCTCATGGGCGTTTATCCCAAGCCGGTGTTCGACGTGACCAGCGCGTCGGTGGCGAACTTGATCGCACAGCATAAGGCAGCCGTTGCGTACGACCACCGCGGGCCTGAGCCCGCCAGCCGGGGAGGCGTGCGATGAACATCCAGGCCGATCTCCTCACCGTCCTGCCCGAGCTGATCCTGGCGGTCGGCGCCATGATTGCGCTGATGATCGGCGCCGTTCGCGGCGACAAGGTGACAAACTTCCTATCGAGCTTCATGGTGCTCGTGATGGTAGTCGCCACCGTGCTGGTGCTTACCGGACCGGACCGGGCCACCGCCTTCCATGGTGCGTTCATCGCAGACGGTTTCGCGCGCTTTGCGAAGGTCCTGGTTCTGATCTCGGCGGCTCTCTGTATCATCATGGCGCAGCGTTTCTTCGAGGCGGAAGGCAAAACACGCTTCGAGCTCCCGGTGCTGATCGGGCTATCCACGCTCGGCATGATGCTGATGGTGTCCGCCGCCAATTTCGTGTCGCTGTACCTTGGCATGGAGCTGCAGAGCCTCGCGCTCTACGTGTTGGCGGCCTTCAACCGGGATTCGCTGCGGTCCACGGAAGCCGGCCTGAAGTATTTTGTGCTGGGGGCGCTGTCCTCCGGCATGCTGCTGTACGGCATTTCGTTGATCTACGGCTTTACCGGCACCGTCGAATTCGCGGGCGTTGCGGCGATCGTGAAGGCGTCCGGCATGGGCATCGGGCTGGTCTTCGGGCTGGTCTTCCTGATTTCCGGGCTGGCGTTCAAGCTCTCCGCCGTGCCGTTCCACATGTGGGCGCCCGACGTGTACGAAGGTGCGCCGACCCCCGTCACCGCTTTCTTCACCACGGCGGCGAAGGTGGCCGCGGTCGTGCTGTTCATCCGCGCCATCATGGTGCCGTTCCCTCAGGCGATCCACCAGTGGCAGCTTGTCGTCGTCGTCATCTCCGTGCTGTCGATGGCGCTGGGTGCGTTCGCGGCAATCGGCCAGGAGAATATCAAGCGGCTGATGGCCTACAGCTCCATCGGGCATATGGGTTACGCGCTGCTCGGCTTGGCGGCGGGCACCGAGAAGGGCGTACAGAGCATGCTGCTGTACATGGCCTTTTATGCCGTCACCAACATCGGCGTGTTCGTTTGCATCCAGGCGATGCGGCGCGACGGCAAAGCGGTCGAGAATATCTCCGATCTTGCCGGCTTGGCGCGCACGCGCCCGCAGATGGCCTTCGCGCTGGCGGCGCTGATGCTGAGCCTCGCCGGGCTGCCGCCGCTGGCCGGCATCGTCGCGAAGTTCTATGTCTTCCTGGCGGCCATCGGCGCCCACCTTTACGGTCCGGCGGTGTTGGGCGTGCTGGCGAGTGCGGTGGGCGCCTATTACTATCTGCGCATCTGCAAGGTAATGTATTTCGATGACGCTGCAAAGCCGTTCGACCGGGACATGGGCCGCGGTATGGGAACCATCTTGACCCTGAGCACGGTGTTCTCGGTGCTGTTCGTCGTCTTCGCCGGTCCGGTTCTGGGGTGGAGCGACGTAGCGGCTCAGGCGCTGTTCCATTGAGCGCGTGGCCGCTCGGTTACGCCCTGCTCGAACTGGACGAGATCGACTCTACCAATCAGGAGGCGAAACGGCGCGCCGCCGCCGGCGTAACAAGCCCGCTCTGGATCTTGGCCGCCCGTCAGACCGAAGGACGCGGACGCCGCGGCAACGCGTGGCAATCGCTGGCAGGCAATCTTTCGACGACGCTGTTGGTACGCCCGGAAAGACCGGCGGCGGAATGTGCCCAGCTTTCCTTTGCGGCCGCTTTGGCGGTGTCGGACATGCTGGCCGGCTTCGCTCCGCACGCCCACCTCGGGCTGAAATGGCCCAACGATGTGTTGGCGGATGGGCGCAAGATCGCCGGCATCCTTCTGGAATCCGAAAGCAAAGCCGATGGGACCGCGGCCTGGCTTGCCGTGGGGATCGGCGTCAACCTTGCTGCGTTTCCGGACGACGTGGAGTTGCCCGCTACATCGCTGGCCGTTCAGGGCATTTTGCCGCCGATGCCCAGGGATGCGATGCTCGATCTCGCTGCCGCGTTTGCGAAGTGGTATGAGGTCTGGCGGACGCAGGGTTTTGCGCCAGTGCGCGAAGCGTGGCTGGCGCGTGCGTCCGGGCTCGGTTCGCGCGTCCGCGCGCGGCTGGCAAAGGAGGAAATCGTTGGCGTGTTCCAAGGCATCGACGAAAGCGGCGCGCTGTTGCTCGGCCTTGCAGGCGGCGTCACGCGTGCGATTGCGGCCGGAGAAGTTTTTTTTGGGTAACCCATGCTGCTAGCCATCGACGCCGGCAATACCAACATCGTCTTCGCCGTTCACGACGGCAAGGACATCCGCGTCGAGTGGCGCGCGGTGACCGAGACGACGCGCACCGCCGACGAATACGCCGTTCTGCTTCAGCCGCTGTTGACGCTGAACGGCTTGAGTTTTTCCGATCTCGATGCCGCGATCATCGCGACGGTCGTCCCGAACGCACTGTTCGACCTGCGCCAGCTTTGCCGCCGCTATTTGCATTGCGAGCCGCTGGTGATCGGCGATCCCAACGTCGATATCGGCGCCGGTGTGCACACCGACCGGCCGGAAGCGGTTGGCGCAGACCGGCTGGTCAACGCCGTGGCGGCACACGAACGCTACAAGGGTGCACTGATCATCGTGGATTTCGGCACGGCGACCACCTTCGACGTCGTCAGCGAGGCGGGCGATTACGAGGGCGGCGTGATCGCGCCGGGCGCCAATCTGTCCGCCGAAGCGCTGCACCAGGGGGCCGCAATGCTGCCGCGCGTGGCGGTGACCCGCACGCAGGCCGTCATCGGCAAGGACACGGTGCCGGCGATGCAGTCTGGACTATATTGGGGCTATATCGGGCTGATCGAAGGCATCGTCGCCCGCATCAAGACGGAATACGGCAAGCCCATGACGGTGATCGCCACGGGCGGTCTGGCCAAGGTGTTCTACAAGCAGACGCCGGTAATCGACCACAACGATCCCGATCTTACGATCCGTGGGCTCATCCAGATCTACGCGCGCAACGCGTCGAAACGACCCGCGTGATGATCAAGGTCACGTATCATTGTCATTCCCGGCGAGCCTCGCGCGCATCGCGTACGAGGCGAGGGAAGGGAATCCATAAGTCTGCGCAAGCGAATGTATTCCCTTCCCTTCGCCTTGCTGACGCAAGGCTCAGCCGGGAATGACAAAAAGAAGCGTTACCTCCGACGACGAATTGGTGTTGCTCCCGCTTGGCGGTGCGGGCGAGATCGGCATGAATTTCAACGCCTACGGCTTCGGCCCGCCCGACGAGCGCAAATGGATCGTGGTCGACTGCGGCGTGCTGTTCGGCCGTGAGGCCACGACGCCCGGCGTGGACGTCATCATGCCGGATATCCAGTACCTGATCGAAAGGCGCGAGGACGTGCTCGCCATCGTCGCCACCCATGCGCACGAGGACCATATCGGCGCGATTCATCTTCTGTGGCCGGCGCTGCGTTGCCCGGTGTACGCCACGCCATTTACCGCAAAGCTGATCGAGGGCAAGCTGGAAGAGGCGGGGTTGCGCGACCGCGTGCGCGTCAACGTCGTGCCGCTCAGCGGCAAGTTGAAACTCGGCCCGTTCGATATTGAGTTCATCTCTATTACCCACTCGATCCCAGAGCCCAATGCGCTGGCGATCCGCACCAAGCTCGGCACGGTGGTGCACACCGGCGACTGGAAACTCGATCCCGATCCGCTGATCGGCGAAGCGACCGACGGCAGTGCATTGCAGAAGCTTGGCGACGACGGCGTGCTGGCGCTGGTCTGCGATTCCACCAACGCGCTGGTGGAGGGCCATTCGGGCTCCGAAGCCACGGTGCGCGAGGCGCTCGCCAATCTGATCGGCACGCTGAAGGGCCGCGTGGCAGTCACCGCCTTTGCCTCCAATGTTGCGCGACTGGATTCGATCGCCAAGGCGGCACGTACCCACGGCCGCCAGATCGCACTGGTCGGACGCGCCATGCACAAGATCGTCGCGGCGGCGCGCGCCACGGGTTATCTGGACGATTTTCCGAATGTCCTGGACGTAGAGGAAGCGGCCGAATTGCCGCCGCGCCGCGTGCTCTATCTGTGCACCGGCAGCCAGGGCGAGGTCCGCGCGGCCCTGTCGCGCATTGCCGAGGGGAACCACCCGAACGTCAGTCTCGGCCCGGGCGATGCGGTGATTTTTTCTTCGCGCATCATTCCGGGCAACGACCTGCAGATTTTCGCGCTCCACAACAAATTGGCGGGGTTGGGCGTGGAAATCCTCTCCGCCGAAGATCACTTCGTGCACGTCTCCGGTCATCCGGCACGCGACGAGCTGGCGCAGATGTATCGCTGGACCCGGCCGAAGATCGCGGTGCCGGTGCACGGCGAGCTTCGCCATATGAGCGCGCACGCGCGACTGGCGAAATCGTTGCAGGTGCCGCAAGCGGTCGTGCTGGAGAATGGGCATATGCTGCGTCTGGCGCCCGGCAAGGCCGAAGTCATCGACGAAACGCCGGCGGGACGGGTGCATCTCGATGGGCAGGTGCTGGTGTCGGAAGGCGCCGGGCTTTCGCGGGCGCGCCGCTCGCTCAGCTTTGCGGGCATGATCGCCATCACGCTGGTGATCGACAGCAAGGGCAGGGTGGCAGCCGATCCGGCATTCGTGATGGAAGGAATTCCCGAGCCGGTCCACCTTGCGGTGCGCGAAGCCGTGGAAGGCGCGATCCGCCGTCACAATCCCAAGCGCGAGGACGAAGGCAAGCTTCGCGAAATCGTCCGCCGCGCCGCGCGCGGCGCCGCCGACGACGCCTGGGGCAAGAAACCCGTGACTCGGGTGGAGATCGTGTTGATATGAAGGGCCACGGAAACAAATTCCGTTGTCATGGCCCGCAAATGCGGGCCATCCAGTTGAAGTCTTCGCGGACCGCGAATGTATGGAACGGTTCGGAGTACATTCTATTGGCGGAAAGTCCTACGATCACCTGGGTGGCCCGCTTTTGCGGGCCATGACACCGAGGTGTTGGAGAAAAACATGATCGGCCGTCTCAACCATGTCGCCTTGTATGCGGCGCTCATCGCCGTGCCGTTGCCGCTATGGGCCGCGACGCCCACTGCGCCAACCGTCGCCGCCGCGCCTATGCACACGGCAGCTGCGAGGGCCATTTACCCGCGTCTCACGAAGTTCCCCGATGCCAAGATCATGGCGCGCGTCAACGCGCTGCTCGTGGCGCAGGAGAAGACGGACCGGGCGGCTTATGCGGATTGCCTGGCGCAGCTCAAGGAGCAGCATCAGAAGCCGGACAAGGACACCTACTGGGCGGACATCTCGGTCAGTTATCTGTCCGCGCGCTATCTCAGCGTCAATGTGAACTCCAGCTACGATTGCGCCACCGCCTATCCGAATGCCGGCGTCGAGACACCAATGACATTCGATCTCGCCACCGGGCGCATGATCGACTGGACTAAGATGTTCAAACCGGGCTTCCTGCCGTCCGACGGGGCCGACGAGCATGCGCCGTTGTCCGCGTTGACCAAGCTCTACAGGGCTCGCTACTCCAGAGAAAAAGCTGACGAAGATTGCCGCGCCACGATCACGGAAAACGATCCATTCTCCAGCGCGCCAATCGTCTGGCTCGATGCCGGGAAAGGCCTGTTGGCTCAGCCGGACTTTCCGCATGTCATGGCGGCTTGCGCCAATCCGGTGAGTTTGTCGGCGGCCGATCTGGCGCCATATCTGAGGGACGCAGGATTGTTGGCCGATCTGAAAGCTGTTGTGAAACCGGTTGCGACGCGTGGCCACAAATAGTTTCCCGGTCTGGCAAATCCGGCAATGACGAGTGATAGAGGGATGTTGAAATGATCGGGCGGTTGAACCACGTCGCCATCGCCACTGCGGACCTAAAAAAGGCCGGCGCAGTTTATCGCGATCTTTTGGGCGCCAAAGTCTCGGCGCCTGTGGCGCTGCCGGACCATGGCGTGACGACGGTCTTCGTCGAGCTTCCCAACACTAAGATCGAATTGCTGGAACCGTTGGGCGAAGCTTCGCCCATCGCCGGTTATCTGAAGAAGAACCCGAACGGCGGGATGCATCACGTCTGCTACGAGGTGGATGACATCGTCGCCGCGCGCGACTGGCTGGTCGCCGCGGGCGCGACGGTTCTTGGCGAGCCGCGCATCGGCGCGCACGGCAAACTTGTGATCTTCCTGCATCCCAAGGATTTCGTCGGCACGCTGGTCGAGTTGGAGCAGGCATGATTCACGGTGCGGTCCTCGTCAGCGCGTTCGTCATCCTCTGGTTCCTGGCGCTTTTCTGCCTGTTGCCCGTTGGCATCGGCGAGGTCGATCCCGAAACCGGCGCGCCGCTCAAGCCGCATCTATTGCGCAAAGCGGAATATGCGACGGCGATAGCCGTCGTGTTGTGGCTCGTATTCTACGCGCTTATCCTGCTGCGCGTTGTGGACCTCTAGTCCAGCACGATCTTCACGACGAACGCCGCCGCGATGATGAAGACCGCGAAATTCACGTCGCGCCAGCGCCCCGAGACGACCTTGATCGCGACATAGGAGATGAAGCCGATGCCGATACCTGCTGCGATGGAATAGGTGAAGGGGATGGCCAGCGCGGTCAGCAGCGCGGGCGCAGCCTCCGTCAGGTCCTCCCAATCGATGTCCTTCAGGCACTTGACCATCAGCACCGCCACGAAGATCAGCGCGGGCGCAGTGGCGCACGGCGGCACGGCGCCGGCGAGCGGGCTCAGGAAAAGGCACAACAAAAACAGCACGGCCACGACGACGGCGGTCAGCCCGGTACGTCCGCCCGCCTGGATGCCGGACGCGCTTTCGATGTAGGCGGTGACCGGCGAGGTGCCGAGCGCTGCGCCGATCATCGTTCCCAGCGCGTCGGTGGTCAGCGCGCGTCGCGCATTGGGCAGCCTGCCTTTGTCGTCGAACAGATTTCCCTCTTCTGCCACCGCGGTCAGCGTACCCGACGTATCCAGCATGCAGATCAACAGGAAGACGAAGATGATCGGAGCAAGCGTCACCCCCGTGGGATTGTCGAGGTTCATTTGCAGGAATGTCGGCATGATGGAAGGCGAAAGGCTGGCGATGGCCGGTATGTGTCCCAGGCCCATCCAATTGTAGACCAGCGTCGCGCCGACGATTCCGATCAACACCGCGCCGATCACGCCGCGCGCCGCGAGCGCGAAGATCACTACGAATGCGCCCGCCGCAATCAGCACGTTCGGCTCGCTCAACACGCCCACGCTGAGGATCGTCTGCGGATTGGCGATCACGATGCCGGCGTTCGTCATGCCGATCAGCGCCAGAAAAAGACCGATGCCAGCCGCGATGGCCAGTTTCAGGCTGCGCGGGATGGCATTGATCAGCCATTCGCGTGCCGGCGAGATCGAGATCAGCACGAACAGTATGCCGGCCGCGAAGACGCAGCCCAGCGCCAGCTTCCAGTCGTAATTCAGTTCGGGCACGACGGTGTAGGCAAAATAAGCGTTCAACCCCATGCCGGGCGCGAGCGCGACCGGCAGCTTTGCGTACAGCCCCATCAAAAGCGTCGTGGCGGCGGTAGCAAGGCAGGTCGCGACGAAGACGGCACTCTGATCCATGCCCGCGCCCGCAAGAATCCTGGGGTTCACGAACATGATGTACGCCATGGTCAGGAAAGTCGTCGCGCCCGCGACGACCTCGCGGCGCACCGTTGTCCCGTGCGCTGCAAGGTCGAATGTCTTTTCGAACATTATCGCCCCCACGATTCGAAACCGCGCGAACAAACTAGGTGAAGATCGGGGTGAAGCCAAAAAACGCGAAAGGCCGGGTTTGCCCCGGCCTTTCCCCCGCAGATCCCCGCGGTACTTCTCCCCGAACTTGGCCGTTCTTTTTGGAGGCCTAACCGTCCGTTTATGGACGAGGTTCATAGTGGAATTTCGCGGAAATGTCACGAAATTTCGGTATAGCAAACATGCAACAAACGATAGAATATTCTAAGCTGGCTACATCCTTGCTTTGCTTGGGATTGTTCGTCCTACCATGCGCGGATGCCCATCCCACACCCCCTGCCGACCCGCTCCTGACAGGCGGAAAACCCGGGCCCTGCCAGCAAAATTTGGCCTCTCCGGCCTATGTAGGTGGGGTGGATACGAGGGGCAATCGAATCGCCCCAGCAGACCTAGAAGGCAACGACCTGGGGCATGTTTCCGTTATTCCCGTCCTGAAACCTGGCCACGGCCGCCGCCGGGTATCCTTGATGGTCCTGGGTGCCAAACCCGCCGAAACCGCGCCAGCCTGCGTGCCGCCAAAGCACGGTCGCACAGGATCCGCCCGGCCGCGGGCCCGTTAACTTGACTTCGTTTCGTGCTGCCAGGACCGTGAGGCCATGAGAATTCTTGCGGCGTTGGCTCTGGTCATTTGCTTGTGCGTTCCGGCGGCTCACGCTGCCGGTGCCTGGCGCATCGTCAAGGACCGCTGGTCGGACGCGGACGAGAAGGGCTTCGGCGATTTCGTCGCCGCCATCGGCGCCAGCAATTGCAGCTCGTCGGAAAGCTGCTTGCGCGATCCCGCCAATCCCTACCGCGCGACCGACGGGCGGTTCCTCGACATTGACGTGGATTGCGCCAAGCTGCCGTATCTCTTGCGCGCCTATTACGCCTGGAAGAACGGGCTGCCGTTCTCGTTCGTCGACGCTGTCAGCGGCGCCGGCGGCGATCTGCGTTACACCAAGAGCGCCAACCGCCCGGTCGGCCGTCACGATTTCATCGACCGCGGCCAAGGCCTCAACGGTCCAAATGTCGTCCGTGAAGTGATCGGCACGGTGTTCTCAGGCACCTACCGCACCGACGCTTCGGAGCATCGCGGCGTGCTGTCGGACTTCTATTCGCCGGCCCTTCAGCCCGGCTCCATCCGGCCGGGGACTGTGGTTTACGACGTCAACGGCCATGTCGGGATTGCCTACAAGGTCGATGCGAACGGGCGCATCTATTACATGGATGCGCATCCCGATTTCACCATCACCCGCAGCGTCTATGGCGCGCAGTTCGGTCAGAGCCCGATGCGGCTCGGCGGCGGCCTGAAGAACTGGCGGCCGATCCAGCTCGTCGGCGTGCACAAGGATGCCGAGGGGCACCTTCTCGGCGGGCACATTGCCCTGGCCGAGAACGACCAGATTCCGGATTTCTCGCTGGTTCAGTACACCGGAACCGAGCCCAATCCGAAGAATGACGTGAGGAAGGCGCGCTTCGTCTACAATGGCGTCGAACTTGGCTTCTACGAGTATGTGCGTGTGGCCGTATCGGGCGGGAGGATGGATTTCAACCCGATCTACGAGTTGCAGGCTACGATGAAGACGCTGTGCAACGATCTCGACGACCGGGCGCAGTATGTCGATCTCGCCATCAAGGACGGGGCCGCTAACCGCCCGCATCCTTCGCGGCTGCCCGACAACATCTACGGTTCGGAGAACCAGGAGTGGGAGACCTATTCCACGCCTTCGCGCGATGCGCGCATCAAGGCGGCCTTTGCGCAGTTCTACAAGGACATGGCCGAGATGATCGACCTTTGGGTCCATCGCGACGATCGCATCGTCTATGACGGCTACGATCTGCAAAAGGATTTGCGCAAGACCTACGACAAACAGTCGAAAGCCTGCACTATTACCTACCTCAATTCCGCCAGCCGTCCCGCCGCGATGACCTTCGACGACATGATGCGCCGGCTATTCGCCATGTCGTTCGATCCCTACCACTGCATCGAGCTGCGCTGGGGCGCCAACGGCGAGGAGCGCGAAAGCTGCCCGGATTCGGAAGGCAAACTGAAGTGGTACGAGGCCGAGCAACGCCTACGGAACCAGCCCGACCGCACCTACGACATTCAAATGGGCTTCGACCTCGGCGAATTGAACCGCCATGTGAAAGGCACCGGGCTGGACCAACCC
>Ga0265325_10002486_pt1 | contig 12421 bp, 13 predicted proteins | sample 41420metaG_FD_202090 | JGI IMG/M metagenome (GOLD analysis project Ga0265325, IMG submission 202090) | Rhizosphere microbial communities from Carex aquatilis grown in University of Washington, Seatle, WA, United States - 4-14-20 metaG | ecosystem: Host-associated > Plants > Roots > Rhizosphere...
GGGCCGACGATGCAGCTTGGCGCCTTGTTGAAGATCACCGGGTCGGCCGGGACCTTCATGCCGGCTTCGGCGGCATGGTCGGCGTAATTCAAGCCTATGGCGATGAAGTTGCCGGGCCGCGCCACGCAGGCCCCAAGCCGCGGCTTGCCCTTCACCAGCGGGAGCTTGTCGATGTTGGCCTTCTTGATCTTGGCGAGGCCGGCGGGCGACAGCGCCTCGGCGTTGATGTCCTTGACCACCTTGGACAGGTCGCGGATTTGGCCGTTTTTGTCGATGATGCCAGGCTTTTCCTTGCCGGCCGCGCCGTAGCGCACGAGCTTCATGGGTGGTCCCCCTTATGGATGCTGGATGAGATGGATGCGGACGCTCATCATGCTTTGCCGCTGCCTCGTCGGCAAGCTTCAGAACGCGCCTGGGAACAGACCCCCGTCCATCAGGATGTTCTGGCCGGTGATAAAGCCCGCATGCACCGAGCACAGGAAAGCGCAGGTCGCACCGAATTCGTCGGGCTGCCCGAGTCGCCTCGGCGGGATCGAGGCCACGCGCTCGGCGTTCACCTCGTCGGCGGTGATGCCGCGCTGCTTGGCCTGCGCCACATTGTTGGTGCGGAGACGATCGGTATCGAACGGTCCCGGCAGCATGAAATTGATGGTGACGTTGTGCTGCGACACCGAGCGCGCCACACCGGCGAGAAATGCGGTGAGGCCTGCGCGCGCACCCGATGACAGATCGAGGCCGACCAGCGGCATCTTCACCGATCCCGAGGTGATGTTGACGATGCGCCCGAACTTCTTCTTCACCATCGGGTCGATGGCGCGTTGCAGGAGTTCGATCGGCACGATCATGTTGCCGACCACGCCGTCGATCATTTTCTGGCGGTCGAGATCGCGGAAATCGCGGAACGGCGGGCCGGCGTTGTTACCGATCAGGATGTCTGGCTCGGGGCAGGCGGCGAACAGGGCGTCCTGGCCTTCCTTGGTGGCGACGTTGGCAGCGACCGCATGCACCTTGGCGCCGGTGGCCTTGCGGATGTCGTCGGCGGTGGCTTCGAGGCGTTTGGGATCCAGGCCGTTGACCACAACCTCACAGCCGGCTTCGGCAAGCCGCGTGGCGCAAGCGCGGCCAAGCCCGCGGCTCGAGGCACAGACAATGGCCTTGCGGCCGGCGATACCGAGATCCATTCAACGCTCCTCCGTTTGACTGCCGCGATGTTATAGCGGCAGCCGCGACAAAGTATCGGCGGGATTTGCCCGGGACAGGCCATCTTCGCAAGGTGGGGGCCAATCCGGCGCCATTGACATATCGGCATATCGGCACATATGTTTCTACATATGATGAGGCGAACGACCGTTTTGTTGCCCGACGAGCTGATGAGCCGCGCCAAGCGCAAGGCGGCAGCCGAAGGACGCACGCTGACATCGCTCATTGAGGACGGCGTGCGATCGGTTTTGGCGTTGTCCGATAAGCCGGCCAAAGGCAAACGCGTTTTGCCGCGCATCAGCAAGGCCAAGGGCTGGCTGAAACCTGGTTTGACCTTGAGAGACATCGAGGAGATGGAGGATTTGGAATACATCGAGCGTCTGAAGAACCTCAAATGACATTGCCCGATGTAAATGTTCTGATTTACGCCTTTCGTCAGGATTCGGCCCATCATGCGATCTGTCGCGCGTGGTTGGATCGAACAATTCTGAGTGACGCGCGATTTGGCGTTTCGCTTCTGGCGCTGGCCGCCGTGGTCAGGATCACCACGGGAAGAGGCCAGATGCAGACGCCAAGCGCGCTTGATGACGCGATCGGATTTTGCGACGACATTTTGGGTCAGCCTCACTGTCAGCTCGTTGAGCCCCGCGAGCGTCATTGGGACATTTTCAAGCGCATTTGTGTGGAAACCGGAATTCGCGGCAGGCGCGTCACCGATGCCTGGTACGCGGCGCTCGCGATCGAATGGGGCTGCGAGTGGGTGACGATGGACCGCGATTTTGCGCGGTTTCCGGGATTGAGGTGGAGCAGGCCGAAAGCAAGTTCTTGATGGAGCTATTGCCCGGCTTGTCGGTGCGAAGCTAGAGCATGATCCTGAAAAGTGGGAACCGATTTTCGGCAAAGATCATGCTCAAAAGAGGAAAGTAAAGCGGAATGACACTTCGAAGAAAAGTCATTCCGTTTTAGCCTGCGGTCATGGCCACAGACCCCATCACCCTTCCCAGCGCAGCCGATGTCGACGCGGCGGCGCAAAAGCTCGCAGGCGTTGCGATCCGCACGCCGCTGGTGAATTCGCCGGCGCTCGACGAGCGGCTGGGCGCGCGAGTGTTTCTCAAGTGCGAGACCCTGCAGCGGACCGGATCGTTCAAATTTCGTGGCGCCTACAACAAGATTTCGTCGATCCCCGAAGAACGACGCGCCTCCGGCGTCGTGGCCTATTCGTCCGGCAACCATGCCCAGGGCGTGGCGCACGCGGCGCAGCTTTGCCGCGCGCCCGCGGTGATCGTGATGCCCTCGGACGCGCCCAAGGCCAAGCGCGAACGCACCGCCGCGTTCGGCGCCGAGATCGTGCTCTACGACCGCGACAAGGAGGATCGCGCCGCGATCGCGCGCTCGATCGCCGCCGAGCGCGGCGCCGTCCTGGTGCCGCCGTTCGACGATCCGCTGATCATCGCTGGCCAAGGCACCGCAGGCCGCGAGATTTGCGAGGACCTGGAGCAACTCGGCCTTAAGCCTGACATCGCCGTGGTCGGCGCCTCCGGCGGCGGACTGATCGCCGGCGTCGCGCTCGCGGTGAAGGCGCGCATGCCGGAGGTGAAGTTCTATTCCGCCGAGCCGGAAGGCTTCGACGACACGCTGCGCTCGTTCAGGAGCGGCCGGCGCGAACGCAACCCGCGCATGAGCGGCACGATCTGCGACGCGCTGATGACCGAGACGCCCGGCGTCGTCACCTGGGAGCTCAACAAGCACCTGATCGGCGATGGCGTCACGGCGAGCGACGCCGAGGTCGGCCGCGCCGTGGCCTTCGCATTCCGCGAGTTGAAGCTCGTGGTCGAGCCCGGCGGCGCGATCGGGCTTGCGGCCCTGCTCGCCGGCAGGCTCGACGTCCGCGGCAAGGTGGTGATCGCGGTGCTGTCAGGCGGGAATGTCGACGCCGAGCTGTTCCACCGGCTGATCGCCGGCGGCAACTAGCTGAACATCGCGATCCGCTCGGCCTCGCTCAAGCCGTTCAGCGGCGCCATCGGATCGACCGCGTTGGGCTTGGCCGCGGGAGCAGCGGACTCGGCGGCCGGTGGTGTCGGCGTTTCGGCTGCGGACGGTTCGGAGCGCGGGGCCACGAATTCCGGCTGCGGTGGCAGCACGTCGGTCGCCGGTCGCAATTCGGGCAACGGCTCCGGCTCGGGCAGCGGCTCCGGCTCCAGCAGGAAGGCCGCCGGATCGGGCTCAGGCTCCGGCCCGAACAGCATATCCTCGGCATCGGTTTCTGTCGCAGCGGCTTGCGCCGGCTCATTCTGTGGAGGGCCGAGGGCCTCGCCCACCGCTGCCGGCTCAATTTCGGATTGCGCCTCTCCAGCCGCGCTTTCCATCGCCTCGACTGTTGCCGCTTCCGCATCGTTGGGAGGCGCCACGTCTGTCTCGACGGCGCCGAATATCACCGCCGTACCTTCGTCAGGAGGCGGGATCGGCCGCGCTTCCATCCGCTCATAACTCGCCAGCAACTCGTTCATGGCGACGCTGATCGGAGGCGGTGGCAGCAGTGCCGGGATTGCTTCCGGTTCTGCGATGGCCGGCGGCTCTGCGATTGCGGCTGTGTCCGGTTCTGCGATGGCCGGCGGCTCTGCGATTGCGGCTGTGTCCGGCTCTGCGATTGCGGCCGCTTCCGGCGGCGCCGTGGCCGGGGTTGTTTCATCTTCCGCAGTCCGCGGCGGCACCGATGCATTCAGCGCCTCGACCATCGCCTTCAGCATGGCGACGCTTGGCCCCGGTTCCGCATCCGCAACCGGTGTCTCCGCAGCCGCGGAGTTGAGCTCACCCCCGCCAAGCCCGGATACCACCGCCGACACGGTCGGCACTTCATCCGCCTCGGAGGTCGCCGCGGGGGCAGGGGGCTGCGGTGCCGGCTCCGCGCGCTCCGGTGCGCTGCTGCCCGCGGTCGCGATCATGGCATCGACGAGCTGCTCCAATTGGTCGAGCAGCGCCGGCATGTCCAGCTTGGGCTCGTCGGGAGCCGCGGCAAACATCACAGCCTTGGCCCCGGCGATGGTGTCGGCGAGTTCGCCCAGCGCGTCGCGCAAGCGGGCCAGCGCCATGCGGTCGCTGTGTGCGGCCGATTGAATCCGGCCGAGCGCGGCGAGCACCAACGCTGCATCGGCCGCGAGATCGCTCGCAGGGTGCGCCGATACCGAATCAGGGGACTCAGGTGTGACCGGCTCGCTTGTGGTCAGCGCGCTTGCCATAATCGCAATCTGCCCGATCGATGGAGCGAGGCAAACCGATCGATGGCCTTACCACCCCACTTCTCCACCGATCACTTTGCGCGGCGATTGGGGCTGTTCTACGCCGCCTACTTCTTTTTCGGCGGCGTGCAGTTGCCGTTCTTCCCGCTGTGGCTGGAGGTGCGGGGACTGGATGCGCGCACCATTGGGCTCGTGATCGCAGCCCCGATGCTGGTGCGGATCATCGTAACCCCGCTCATCACCCATCAGGCCGATCGGCGTCGCGCCCTCAAGGGCACCTTGCTGATCGCGTCCATGGTGGCGACGCTCGGCATGGCGCTGGCCGGATTGGCCCCCGGCCCGATCGGCATTTTGCTGGCGTTCGTGCTTTCGGCGATTGCGTTCTCGCCGGTGCTGCCGCTGACGGACGCTTACGCCGTCAGTGGCTTGACGGCGCGCGGCCGGGTCTATGGACCGGTCCGGCTCTGGGGCTCGGTCGCCTTCATTGCCGGCAATGTCGGCGCCGGCGCCGTGCTTCACGTCCTCGACGCGGGCTACCTGATCTGGCTGATCGTGGCCTCGCTGGTGGTGTCGGTCGGGGCTGCGGCTGCGCTGGTTCCCCTCGACCGGCCCGCCGTCGGCGCCACAGCGGACGTTCCGCTGCATTCGCCGCGGACCCTGCTGCGCAGCCCCGCTTTCCTCGCCGTGACGCTGGCGTCGAGCCTGGTGCAGAGCAGCCACGCTCTCTACTACGGCTTCTCGACGATGCAATGGCGCGCCGAGGGTCTCGACGGCACACTGATCGGCGCGCTATGGGGCCTCGGCGTCGCAGCCGAGGTGGCGCTGTTTGCCTTATCGGGGCGCTTGCCGGCGTGGCTCTCCCCCACCGCGTTGCTGGCGATCGGGGGCGCTGGCGCAGTGTTGCGCTGGACCGCGATGGCGTTCCATCCGCCGACGGCGATTCTGCCGCTGCTCCAGCTTCTGCACGCCTGTTCGTTTGCAGCCGCCCATCTCGGCATGATGGGCTTCATGTCGCGCGCGGTGCCGCGCGAACTGGCGGCGACAGCCCAGGGGTTCGTCTCGACCTGGTCCGGCATCGTCAATGCCTTGGCCACCTTTGCCTCCGGCTATGCCTATGCGGCGACCGGAAGTCTTGCCTATCTGCTGATGGCAGCGATGGCGCTCGCCGGACTGATGAGCGCGCTCTACGCCGGCAGGCTTCGGCGGAGCGAAAGGTGATCGGCTCGGGGTGCTCAGTCGTCGATTGGCGAGGTCAGTGAATCGCGGCGTCGGTCCGGCACTCGGGGTACATCGACATCAGCTCGGCGCCGCGCAGGAACATCATCTTCGAGGTCAGGCCGCCGCGCTGGTTGATCCAGCGGCGGACATGCTGCGGATATAAATCCCACAGCGCCTGCGTGCCGACCTGGCTCGGCACCGGCTTGCCGTTCGGACCAGGCATCCATGCCGCATGGAACCCGAGCATGGCGCGGCGCGTCACACAAATCCGGTTCCGCGGCACGATGCCAAGCACCAGCGTGCACGCCGAAAGGCACGCGCCGTCGATCACGACCTTTTCGCCCGAGTTCCGCACCGCCGCGTATTGGTCCACATACGCGCCAATGCGACCACCGACGTCATCGCTGATCCGCATGGTGGCGGATGCGCCCGTCGTCAGAATGGCCAATGTTGAGCAAATTGCGGCGATGCCCAAAGTCGCGCGAACTCGCATGACCCCGACTCCCAACCCCGTATGCGCCGCAACTCCTTTTAAGCAATTAACCATGCCGAGCGGAAGCCCCAAAATTAGCCTTTGAACAATCCTGATCGTCGCACCGGCTGGCCCGTCGCTTTTTGGCACAGTGTTGTGACTTCGTTCCTCCGGCGCCCCCGGTTTCCGCCCGTCGCCCGACGAGTTTCGAGCGATCGCATGATGCGGATTGGAGTCCGATCGAGGGACGCAGTCTAACCCCGAATGCTTACTGTGCCGTCGCCCCCGACTCGCGCACCATCGCACTCCATGGCGGCGTTTCCTTGGCGATGTAGGCGGAAAATTCGTCCACCGACCGCGGCAGCAGCAGGACGCTGAACTTGTCGAGCGTGGCCTTCGTCTCGGGCGATCTGAGAATTTCGTTCACCGTCGCGTTGAGCTTCTCGACGATCGGACGCGGCGTCTTCGGCGGCGCCATGATGCCACCCCAGGCGTTGCCGGGAAAATCGGCGAAGCCGACCTCGCGCAAGGTCGGCACGTCGGGCAGGCTCGGCCAGCGCTCCGGCGTCTGCGATGCAAGCGCGCGCAGCTTGCCTTCCTTCACCAGCGGCACCAGCAGCGTCAGCGCGTCGACCTGCATGTGCAGGCGCCCGGAGATCAGGTCCGGGATCGACGGCGCGCCGCCGCGGTACGGCACATAGGTCATGCCGAGATCGGCCACCTTGTTGAGCTGCGCGCCCATGAGCTGCGGCGGCGTGCCGAGCGAGCCGCCATAGTTGAGCTGGCCGCGATGGGCCTTGGCGTAGGCTGCGAACTCCGCCCAGGTCTTCACCGGCAGCGTCGGCGAAACCACCACGAGGCTTGGGAATTCCGCGACCAGTGCCACCGGCACCAGCGACCACGGGTCATAGCCCGGGTCCTTGTAGAGCACAGGTGCAATCGCGATCATCGAGATCGTGCCCCAGAGCAGCGTGTGGCCATCCGGTTCGGCGGTTGCGACCGACTTTGCGCCGATGGTGGTGCCGGCGCCGGTGCGGTTCTCGACCACCACCGGCTGGCCAAGCTTCATCTGCATCTGCTGGGCGAGGGCGCGGGCCATGGTGTCCATCGGCCCACCGGCGGCAACCGCGACCACGAGCCTGATCGGCTTGTCGGGATAGTTCTGCGCGGCGGCGGTTCCCAACGAGGCGAGTGCCCATGCGGATGCCACGAGGGATAAGAGCAACGCGCGTGTGCGGATCATGGCGCATTCCTTCGCATTTGGAAGATACATCCGTTAAGTGCCCCGAATGGATCGCTGCTAACCGGCTTGCTGTGGGTGCGAATGCTCGAGGAAGAAGCGCAGCATTTCCCTCGTTGCGTCCGGTCCTCGGGGATCGGTGTGGGAGCCCGCCGGGCTGCCTCCCGACCATGCGTGTCCGGCCCCGTGGATGTTCCAGTGCTCAAAGATTCCCTGCCCACCCGCGTCGGTATGGATCGTGCGGGTATAGGCATGCCCTCCGGGCACCCGCCCGCGATGCACCTTCTTTTGCGTGCTCGTCGTTTTCATCGACTGCTCAAGAACTTGATCGCCGTTGCTTGGATGCACCGTCATGTCGCGATCGCCGTGAAAAACAATCGTCGGGACAACTGGCCCGTCACCGGGAATAGCCCTGCCGTCGGAGCCACCACCTTGTCGCATGGCGACCAACGCAGAGGGAAGGTCGATGGCGGCCCCGCAGGCTAGGCCGGAATGGACACCGATGGCCGCGTACAGATCGCTGTACATTGCTCCCATGATAGCAGCTGCGGCCGCTCCTGCCGACAGTCCAGCAACATAAACGCGGCGTGGATCGACCGAATAGTCGCGCATGATCTGGCGGGTGATGCCCGCGATCAGCGAAGGTTCACCTCTGTCCCGCTGCTGGTCGGCTGCGCGAAACCAGTTCCAGCATCTCGCCTGGTTTGCCTCGCTGCGCTGTGCGGGATAGGCCACAAAGCAGGTTTGTTCTTCTGCGACAAAGTTCATCCTCGTACCGGCGGCGAAATCGTCCGGAGACTGGGTGCAGCCGTGAAGCATGACGACCAAGGGAAGCGGTTGCCCTTGATAGCTGCTGGGAACGAAGAGCTTGTACGCGCGGCTTCCCGCCGAATTGCTGTGGAGACCTTCGACGAACCTTGCACCCTCCGGCAGGATGTCCGGCGTGGCCACCGGTGGCGGCTCAATCACGCCTCGCAGTGCGAGCCCGGCGCGCTCCTTTGTGCGATCGAACAACGCTTGAAGTCTGCGCGGTCGAGCGGATGTGGCCCGCGTGGACTGCGGAGTACCCGTCTCCTCGATGGGATTGGCCTTCGCGTCGATGGTTGGCGGCTCGCGTCCTGTCAGCGCGATACGACCGGGGGTGCGCAATGTCGCGTCTGGCGCGCTGTCGCCGCGAAGCATGCGCTGAAGGAGTGCGGTGGCTTCGACAAGTCGGCTCCCGCGCGTGAGGCGTGCGGCTTCGCGAACCAATTCCTGTTTGAGCATTTCCATCATCGCGTCCTGTCGGCGAGAGCGGCTCTGACCGCCGGGCTTGCATGCAACGCTCCCAACACGGAGACCGAGGCGATTGCCGCGCGAGCAAGCTCCGGCGTGACGTCGTGGGCGATACTGGCAAGGCCCAGAACATTGATGTGCAGCATCTCGCCGGCGCGCCGCGCCGCTTCGAGATCCTCGCGGCTGTAGTTCCGGAGACCGAGGTCCAGACTTTTTCGGGCCGTGGACTGTTTGACGATGTCCGCATGACGTTCGAGCTGGTTGCGGATCGCCGTTCGAATGAAATCGGTCCGGTTCGAGTAGAACCCTTCCTGCACCATTAAATCGACGTGACCGAGGTCGACATAGCCAAGATTGATCGTGATTTTTTCGGTGTCCGAGGGCTTGGGTCGGAGTTCATGGACATTGTCCGGCATGACTTTCACCATCCATATACCATCTGTATGGATGGCATATGGATGTTCGAAGCCATCTGTCAAGCGTCTTCGCCCGAGAAGCGATCCAGCCACTCCCGGTTCATTCGACCTTGGCGCCGGCGAGCCTCACCAGATCGCCCCAGCGCTTCTCCTGGTCGGCGAGGAAGGCGGCAAACTCCTGCGGCGTGCCAGCCTTCGGCAGCGAACTGAAGTTGTCGAGCGCGGTCTTGGCCTCGGCCGACTTGAGCCCTTCGCCGATGGCGGCGTTGAGTTTGGCGATGATCCGCTCGGGTGTACCCTTCGGCGCCACCAGCCCGGTCCAGGCGTCGAGGGTGAAGTCCGGATAGCCGCTCTCCACCAGGGTCGGGATGTCGGGCAATTCCGGCCAGCGCTCGGCGCGGCCGATGGCGAGCGGCCTGAGCTTGCCGGCTCGCACCTGCGGCATCAGGATCACCGTGCCGTCGATGGTATAGTGGTTGCGCCCGGCGACCAGATCGATCACCGACTGGGCCGCTCCCTGATAGGGCACGTAGGTGACGTCGATGCCGGCCTTGATCTTGAACAGCGTCCCGAGCAGGTGCGGCGGCGTGCCCAAACCCGCGCCGTAGTTGAGTTTACCGGGATTGGCTTTGGCGTAGGCGACGAACTCGCCGACCGTCTTGGCCGGCACCTGTTCCGCAACCACCATAAGGTGCGGCAGCAGCGCAAATGTTGAGATCGGCGAAAACATCTTCAGCGGTTCGATGCCGGCGTTGACATAAAGCGACGGCGCGACCGCAAGCGAGCCGGACGATCCGAACATCAGGGTGTAGCCGTCCGGTGCAGCGGCGGCGACGGCCTTGGTGCCGATGGTCGAGCCCGCGCCGGGCCGGTTCTCGATCACCACCTGCTGCCCGAGCCGGTCGGTCACGAACTTGCCGGCGAGCCGCGCCATGGTGTCGATCGGTCCGCCCGGCGGGAACGGCACGATCATGTGGATCGGTTTGTCGGGGTAGGTGTCCGCGCGCGCCGCGCCGACGCCAGTGCCGAAGGCGAGGCCGGTCGCAAGCAGCGTCCGTCGGTTGAGCATGGGCTTCTCCCTGGGGTGCGTGCGGCTGCCGTTTTTTTGCCGTCTCGGGTCATCTTAACCGGCGCATGCTCGGCGCAGTAGCGGCCATTTGGTCGCGATCCTTGCACCAACCGCTTCCTTGGGGTGCGTCTAGTTCACCTGCACGCCGCTTGCCGCGACGATGTCGGCCCACCTCGGCGTTTCGCCGGCGATGAAGCTTGCGAAATCCTTCACCGAGCCGATGCTTGGCGCGATGCCGAGCCGGTGCATGCTGGCGCGCATCTCCGCCGTGCCGAGCGCCTTGTTGGCCGCGGCATTGAGCCGTTCGACCAGCGGCGCCGGCGTGCCGGCCGGCGCCCACAAGCCTGCCCAGAAGCCGAGCGAAAGTCCGGGAAAGCCGCTCTCGATCATGGTCGGCACGTCCGGTAGATCGGCCTCGCGGGTCTTGCCCCATTGCGCGATGGCGCGGATTTTTCCTTCGCGGATCAGCGGAAGCAGCGTCGATGTCGTGCCGATGTTGAGCTGGATCGTGCCGCCCAGCATGTCGGTGATCGCCTGCATGCCGCCCTTGTAGGGCACGTTGGCGATGGCGAGCCCGTTGGTCTTGTTGAACCACTCGCCGACAAGCTGCGGCGCGGTGCCTTGGCCGTAGCCGAAGTTGAGCGTGTTCGGATGCGCCTTGGCATAGGCGATCAGCTCTTGCAGCGAGTGCACCGGAAGCTGCGGCGGCACCACCGTCACCCACGAGCCCCAGGCGACGTTGGCGACCGGCGTGAAGCTTTTCAGCGGATCGAAGTCGAGGTTCTTGTACATCGCCGGCGCAACGACGAGGCTCGAGCTCTGAAACAGCAGCGTATAGCCGTCGGGTTCTGCGAGCGCCGCGGCCTTCATGCCGATGGTGGTGCCGGCGCCGGGACGGTTCTCCACCACGACGCTCTGGCCAAGCTCGTTGGAAAGATGCTGAGCGAACAGCCGCGCCACCACATCGACCGGCGAGCCCGGTGTGAACGGCGCGATCATCTTGATCGGCCGGGTCGGATAGTCGGCGGCTTTGACCGGCGAAGCGGCGCTGGCGAATAGCGCCAGCATGATGAGGGTGCGTCGGTCGATCATGGTCAGCCCCACAACGCGGCCTCCGGCGGATACACCAGACTGCCGTCGTAGCGTAGCCCGCCCGGGCGATCCTTCGCCAGCAGCAGCGGCCCGTCGAGGTCGACCAGTCGCGCGCGCTGGGCGAGCAGCACAGCCGGCGCCATGGCGAGCGACGTCGCCACCATGCAGCCGACCATGATGGCAAAGCCGAGCCGCTCTGCCTCGGCCGCCATCGCCAGCGCCTCGGTCAGGCCGCCGGTCTTGTCGAGCTTGATGTTGACCGCATCGTAGCGGCCCAGGAGTCCGGCAAGGCTTTTGCGGTCGTGCACGCTTTCGTCGGCGCAGACCGGGATCGGCCGCGCGATCCCGCTGAGCGCCTGATCGGCACCGGCCGGCAGCGGCTGCTCGACCAGGGTGACGCCCGCGGCGGCGCAGGCCGCAAGATTTTGTGCGAGGTTATCGGCGGTCCAGCCCTCGTTGGCATCGACCACAAGCTCGGCCTGCGGTGCGGCGGCGCGCACCGCGGCGATCCGCTCCGGATCGCCGTCGTGGCCCAGCTTGATCTTGAGGAGCGTTCGGGACGCCGCCGCGCGCGCCGCTTGCGCCATCGCGTCCGCGGTGCCGAGCGAAATCGTGTAGCAGGTCGTCAGCGGCCGGGGGGCAGGGAGCCCGGCAAGCTCATGAACAGGCTTGCCGGCGCGCTTCGCCTCGAGATCCCAGAACGCGCAATCCAGCGCATTGCGCGCGGCGCCCGCCGGCATCGCCTGCTGCAGTGCCTGTCGATCGAATCCGAAAGCGAGCTTGCCGGCGATCGCGCCGAGCCCCTTGATGACGCCCGCCACGGTCTCGTCATAGCGGCCGTAGGGCACGCACTCGCCGCGGCCCTTGTGGCGGCCGTCGCTCAGCGTGGCGACCACGACCTGGGCCTCGGTCTTGGCGCCGCGGCTGATCGAGAACGCGCCGGCAATCGGCCAGCTTTCGGAGCGCACCTGGAGCGACAGGGGAAGCGGCATGGATGCTGCCTAAAACGAAACGGGCGCGCTGTTCAAGCGCGCCCGCCGGGATCGTTGTTGACGCCGTCCCTTTATTCGCCGAAGCGGCCCGCTGCGTGGGCCAGCATGGTGTAGACCTTGCCGGTTTCCGAGGTCAGATAGGTGCGTGCCACCACCTGGCCGCGGTCGTCACGCGAGACCTCCTCGAGCAGCCGTTCGAACTCGCCGATAT
>Ga0265325_10002487_pt1 | contig 12420 bp, 14 predicted proteins | sample 41420metaG_FD_202090 | JGI IMG/M metagenome (GOLD analysis project Ga0265325, IMG submission 202090) | Rhizosphere microbial communities from Carex aquatilis grown in University of Washington, Seatle, WA, United States - 4-14-20 metaG | ecosystem: Host-associated > Plants > Roots > Rhizosphere...
CGGCAATGAGGGCGTGGGGCCCGATTATGCCCTGGGCGCGGCGGGCGATTATTTCAACATGCGCAAGGTGACGATCTATGGCGGTTCGAACGAGATCCAGCGCAACATCATCGCCAAAGCCGTGCTGGGTTTATGAGTTGAGGATGTAAACCACTGTCATCCCGGATGGCGCGCAGCGCCAGTCCGGGACCCATGGGAGAAGCATGCGGGATCGCCAATATTTCGTCTCTCTGCTGGCCAGCAAACCCTATGGCACGCTGTATGTCGGCGTAACCAACGATCTCATCCGCCGGATTGCCGAACACAAGGACGGTCTTGTCGCCGGCTTCACCAAAAAGCACGGCGTCAAAATGCTGGTCTGGTACGAACGGTACGGTGACGTGAATGACGCCATCGCCCGGGAAAAGAAGTTGAAGAAATGGCGCCGCGACTGGAAAACAAATCTCATCGAGCATGACAATCCCCACTGGATAGATCTCTATCCAGCCCCGATCGGCCACGGGTCCCGGACTTCGCGGTCATCGCTGCGCGATGCCCGCTTCTCCGGGATGACAGGGAGGGCATAGGTGGACTTCTCCTATTCCGAAGAACAGACCCTGCTGCGCAATTCGCTGTCGCGCTATCTGGCGGACAATTATTCCTTCGCGGCGTGGCGCAAATTTACCCGCGGCGAGGAAGGCCGGGATCCGAAGCACTGGGCGGCGTTTGCCGAACTGGGCCTGTTCGCAGCCGCCCTGCCGGAAGCGCATGGCGGCTTTGGCGGCGGCGCGCTGGAGACCGCCATCATCATGGAGGAATTCGGCCGGCGGCTGGTGATCGAGAATTTCGTGCCGACCGCGGTGATCGCCCCGGCGCTGCTGGCGGACGGCAGCGACGCGCAGAAAAGCGAATGGCTGGCGAAGATCGCGACGGGCGGGACCTGCATGGCTTTCGCCTTTGCCGAGGCGCAGGGCCGCTACAATCTCGCCGATCTGACAACCACCGCGAAGAAGTCCGGCGACGGCTACGCCTTGAACGGCAAGAAGGTCGCGGTGATCGGCGCCCCCTTCGCCGATACGCTCATCGTCACCGCCCGCACCGGCGGCGGGCAGCGCGACCACGAAGGAGTCGGCGTCTTTTTGCTGGATGCCAAGACTCCCGGCATCACCATCCGCGGCTACCGCACCATCGACTCGGGCCGCGCCGCCGACATCCTGCTGGAGAATGTCGCGGCGCCGGTCGAGCGCCGCATCGGCGGCGAGGCGCTGGCCGCCATCGAACGCGCCGTCGATGCCGCCATCGCCGCCCATTGCGCCGAGGCGGTGGGCGCGATGCGGGTGCTGGTCGATGCCACCGTCGCCTATGCCAAGACCCGCCAGCAATTTGGCCAGCCCATCGGCAAATTCCAGGTGCTGCAGCACCGCATGGTGGACATGGCGATCGCCCGGGAACAGGCGGTGTCGGCGGCGCTGATGGGCGCGCTGCGGCCCGATCCCCGCAGCGTCTCGGCCGCCAGGGCCGTCATCGGCAACGCGGCGCGCAGCATCGGCCAGGGCGCGATCCAGATCCATGGCGGCATGGGCATGACCGACGAACTGGATGTGGGCCATTATTTCAAGCGGCTGACGGTGCTGGAGCTGCTCTATGGCTCGACCGACCATCATCTGGCGCGGATGACGGCGCTGGACGCGGCTTAGCCTGCTTCCGCCCCGCCGCCGGCCATGGCATTATCGGCCGGTGTCAGCCAAGAGGTCCGAGATGCTTCACCGCCGCACCCTTCTGCTCGCCGCAACCGCCGCCCTGGCCCTTCCCGCCGCCGCCCAGACCAAGGTGAAGATCGGCATCATCGGTTCGGGCAAGATCGGCGGCACCCTCGCCAAATTGTGGGCCGAGGCGGGCTATCCGGTGATGATCTCCGCCCGCAACCTGGACGAAGTGAAGCAACAGGCCGCCGGGATCGGTCATGGCGTCCAGGCCGGCACCCCCGCCGACGCCGCCGCTTTCGGCACGGTGGTGCTGATCTCGGTGCCGTTCGGCGCGCTGCCCCAGATTGGCAGGGACAATGCCGCCGCGCTCAGGGGCAAGGTGGTGCTCGACACCTGCAATCCCTATGTCAGCCGCGACGGCGACATGGCGAAGGAGGCGCTGGAGAAAGGCACCGGCGTGGTCGATCCCACCTATCTGCCCGGCACGCGGCTGGTGCGGGCCTTCAACCAGATCAGCGCCGCCCAACTGGCGTCGGAGGCGCACCGCGCGGGAGAGAAGATCGGCGTGCCGCTGGCGGCGGACGACAAGGCGGCGCTCGCCATCGCCATACAGTTGGTCACCGATGCGGGCTTCGAGCCGGTGGTGGTGGGCGGCCTTGCCACCGCCAAGAGCTTCGATCCCGGCGCCGCCGCCTATCACACCATGACGGCCAAGCAGTTGCGCGAGACGCTGGGACTGAAGCCCTGACAATCAGCACAATTGTCACGCCCGCAAAAGCGGGCATCCAACTTGTCTGTTTGCGCGATGTCACAGTTGGATTCCCGCTTGCGCGGGAATGACAAAGGGCCTCAGAACAGCAATTCCCGCGCCATCTTCACCGGCGGCAGCTTGGCGAGGGCGGCGATCACCGTGTCCGGCACTTTGCCGTCCACCTCGACCAGGCAGATCGCGTCCTGGCCGGGGGCGCTGCGGCCCAGGGTGAAATTGGCGATGTTGACCTTGGCATCGCCCAGCATGGTGCCCAGCTTGCCGATGAAGCCGGGCTTGTCCTCGTTGACCACATACAGCATGTGCGGCGCGAATTCCGCGTCGAGATTGATGTCCTTGACCTGGATGAGGCGCGGCCGCTCGTCGGAGAACACCGTGCCGGCGACCCGCCGCGTGGTGTCGCCCATCGTCACCGTCACCTTGATATAGCCTTCATAGACGCCCTGCTGGTCGCGGCGCACTTCGCTCACCTTGATGCCGCGCTCCTTGGCGATGATGGGGGCGTTGACCATGTTGACCTCGCTCAGCATCGGCTTCAGCAGCCCGGCCAGCGCCGCCTGGGTGAGGGCGCGGGTGTTGAGCGCCGCCGGCGTGCCTTCATAGACGATCTCCACCGCCGACAGGCTGGAGTCCGCAAGCTGGCCGACAAAGCCGCCCAGCTTCTCGGCCAGGGCGATCCAGGGCCGCACCTTGTTGGCTTCCTGGGCGCTGATCGAAGGCATGTTGAGGGCGTTGGTGATCGCCCCGCTCAGCAAATAGTCGGAAATCTGCTCCGCCACCTGCAGGGCGACATTCTCCTGCGCCTCGGTGGTCGCCGCGCCCAGATGCGGTGTCGCCACCACCTTGTCGTTGCCGAACAGGACATTGCTCGTGGCCGGCTCGACCTCGAACACGTCCAACGCGGCGCCCGCGACATGGCCGGAATCCAGCGCGGCTTTCAACGCCTTTTCATCGATCAATCCGCCCCGGGCGCAGTTGATGATGCGCACGCCCTTCTTGGTTTTGGCGATCGCCTCGGCGGAAAGGATGTTCCTGGTCTCCGGCGTCATCGGCACATGCAAGGTGATGAAATCGGCGCGGGCGAGCAGGTCGTTCAGCTCCACCTTCTCCACCCCCAGTTCCTGGGCGCGTTCCGGCGACAGATAGGGATCATAGGCGATCACCCGCATCTTGAGGCCGCGCGCCCGGTCGGCGACGATGCTGCCGATATTGCCGGCCCCGATCAGCCCCAGCACCTTGCCGGTGATCTCCACGCCCATGAAGCGGTTCTTCTCCCACTTGCCGGCCTGGGTGGAGGCGTTGGCGGCGGGCAGGTCGCGGGCCAGCGCCAGCATCAGCGAGATCGCGTGTTCGGCGGTGGTGATGGAATTGCCGAACGGGGTGTTCATCACGATGACCCCGGCGGCGGTGGCGGCGGGGATATCGACATTGTCCACCCCGATGCCGGCGCGGCCGATCACTTTGAGGTTCTTTGCCGCCTTGATGACATCGGCGGTGATCTTGGTGGCCGAACGGATGGCGATGCCGTCATAGCCGCCGACGATCTTGATCAGTTCCTCCTTGGCGAGGCCGGTCTTCACATCGGCCTCCACCCCGCGCTCGTTGAAGATGGCGATGGCGGCGGGCGACAATTTGTCGGCGATCAGAACTTTGGGCATCAGTGTTTTCCTTGGGATTGCGGCGTGATGGGACGGGCATAGAAGGGCGGCGTGGCGAGCAGCCGGGCCTGCAAATCGCTGCGCGGCCTGGCGGGGTCCAGCACCATCACATCGACGCTGTTGGGGGTGTGGATGGCAGCGGCGACTTCGCCGATCTCGGCGATGATGCGGCGGGGATTGCCATGGGCGACCAGGCCGATCAGCAGATGCGGCGGCTCCTTGTCAGTGAGCACCGCCTGCACCAGATGGGCGGACACCACCTGGCTGCGGTTGAGGAAGAAGATGCCCAGCGCCCCGGTCAGCTTGCCGGGATAGGGATCGGGCTCGCTGATGGCGATGCTGTTTTGGCCGTCGGCCTGCTGACGCCGCGGTTTGGCATCGAGCAGGGAAGCGATCTCGTCGGGCAGCAATTCCTTGCCCACCTTGCTGCCGGCATTGAGCAGGAAGGCCGCGCCCCTGGTATTGTCGAACAGCGAGCGGCCGATGACAGTGAAATAGTCCTGCTCCCCGCCCTTGGCAAAGACCGTCAGCCGGCTCAGCGCGGTGAAGACGGGATGATAGAGCCGATCCTTGGCCTTGACCTGCAACAGCTCGAAGTGATGCGCATCCAGCGCCTGCAGCACGGCGCCGGAGTCTGTGTGGCCTTCGACGCGGCCGGGAACGATGAGGGGCGATTGCATCAGCAGCCGATAGAATTGCGGGCGGGCGGCGGGATCGGAGACAGAACGTTGCAGGGCTTCTTCCAGCGCATTCTCGGGAGCGAATGTCATGACATGCGCCCCCTTGATGGCGGTCAGGCAGCCTTGGCGACGCCCTTGACCTCGCCCCAGGCCCAGTCGAGCCATGGCGTCAGGGCTTTGAGGTCGGCGGCATCGACCGTCGCGCCGCACCAGATGCGCAGGCCCGGCGGCGCGGCGCGGTAGCCGGCAATGTCCAGCGCCACGCCTTCCTTCTCCAGCACCGCGGCGATCTTCTTGGCGGCCTCCGCCTTGCCGTCCTCGCTGAGGGCGGCGAACCAGGGATCGGTGATCTTCAGGCACACCGAAGTGTTGGACCGGATGTCTTTGCGGACGGCGAGAAAATCCGCCCAGCCGCAGACCTTGGTCCAGGCCTCCAGCACCGACAGATTCTCGTCGGAGCGGCGGATGAGGCCGGCAAGGCCGCCAACGCTTTCCGCCCAGGCGAGGGCGTCGAGATAATCCTCCACCGCCAGCATGGACGGGGTGTTGATGGTCTCGCCTTCGAAAATGCCGTCCACGAGCTTGCCGCCCTTGGTCATGCGGAAGATTTTCGGCAGCGGCCAGGGCGGCGTGTAGCTTTCCAGCCGCGCCACGGCGCGGGGACTCAGCACCAGCATGCCGTGCGCCGCTTCCCCGCCCAGCACCTTCTGCCAGGAGAAAGTGACGACATCGAGCTTGCTCCACGGCAAGTCCATCGCGAAGGCGGCGCTGGTGGCGTCGCAGATGGTGAGTCCCTTGCGGTCATCGACGATCCAGTTGCCGTCGGGCACCTTCACGCCCGAGGTGGTGCCGTTCCACAGGAACACGATGTCGTGATCGGGCGCGGTCTGCTTGAGATCGGGCAATTCGCCATAGCCCGCTTTCAGAACGCGCGCGTCCTTGATCTTGAGCTGCTTGAGCGTGTCGGTGACCCAGTCCTCGCCGAAACTTTCCCAGGCCAGGCAATCGACCGGCAGCGGTCCCAGCAGCGACCACAGCGCCATCTCGACCGCGCCGGTGTCGGAGGCGGGCACGATGCCGATGCGATAATCGGCGGGTATGCCCAGGATTTTCCGGGTGCGCTCGATCGCATCCTTCAGCCTGGCCTTGCCGGGCTTGGAGCGGTGGGAACGGCCCACCACGGCGTTGCGGAGTGTCTCAGGCGTCCATCCCGGCCGCTTGGCGCAGGGTCCGGACGAAAAAAAAGGCCGTGCAGGGCGCACGGCCGGCTTGTTACCGGTCATCGTCATTCCTTCCAGAATGATAGCACCTCGTTGGGGAGGTGTGGCCCGCCGTCGATATAGGCCCGTCACGATTTGCAGTCAATCTGAATCGCGGTGGAACGCCGTACGGATCAGGGCGTTCCCTCGCATATCGTTGTTTTTTCGGGGATTTGCCATGCCGATTTCAGCCGCCACACCGGAACCGCCTGCACTGGACATTGCGACCGACAAGATTGCGTTCATCATCGAAAAGGCACGGGAATTCGACGCCAAGGAAGGCGACAGCGATCCCGACAGCGGCTCGAACCCGACCGATGACGGCGGCGCCGATGTGCTGGAGGACCAGGCCGGCGATTCGACGCGCGAGGAACTGGCGGCGGCGATCCGCGCCCTCAACCAGGACGAGCGCGCGCAACTGGTGGCGCTGGCCTGGCTGGGCCGCGGCACCTATGGGCTGGACGAATGGAACGAGGCGGTATCGACGGCGCGCAGCGAACATCACCGCCGCACCGCCGAATATCTGATCGGGTTGCCGCTGCTGGGCGATTACCTGGAAGACGGGCTGGCGATGTTCGAGGAAACCATCGTCGACATGGCGGACACGCGCGAAGGGCTCAATGCCGAGAATGAGCCTTTGGGCAACATGCCGGACAAGCCCGCGGGTCAATAGGCCGTCACACCTCGAACTCGCCGGTCATGTACAGCGCGCAATCGCCTGCGATGATGGTGCGCGCGCCATCGTCGGTGAGATAAAGGTCGCCGCCCCGCGCGCTGGCCTGGCGCGCCGTCAGTTGCTTCCTGCCCAGCCGTGCCGCCCAGAACGGGGTCAGCGCGCAATGCATCGAGCCGGTCACCGGGTCTTCCGGCACCCCGAAATGGGGCGCGAAGAAGCGGGAGACGAAATCATAGGGCTTGCCGTCGCCGCGCGATGTCGCCAGCAGCGAACCGGCGCCCACGCGTTGTAGAACATCCTTCAATTCCGCGCCCGGCTTGAGCGCGCGGATCGCGTCGGGACTCTCCCACACCGCCAGCAGCGCCTTGGCGCCGGCGCCGCCCTTGGCGCTGATGAGCAATTCTTTCGGCGCGGGGGCCTCGAGGCTGGCGGCGAGCGCCTCGGCAAAACCCGCCGGCGGCTGGAACGCCTCCGAACTCGCGGAGGGCAGGGACATCACATTGCGCCCCTCCGGCCCGCGCGTGACCACCAGTTCGCCGGAGCGGGTCTTGAAGGCGACGCGATCCAGCGACGGATCGACGAAATTGAACAGGGTCCAGGCGCTGGCCAGGGTGGCGTGGCCGCAGAGATCGACTTCCCGGTAGGGGGTGAACCAGCGCAGGTCATATCTGCCAGGCGCCGTCTTCACGAAGAAAGCGGTTTCGGCGAGATTGTTCTCTGCCGCCAGGCGCTGCATGAGGTCGTCGGGCAGCCAGCTTTCCAGCGGCACCACGGCGGCGGGATTGCCTTCCAGCACTTTGCCGGCGAAGGCATCGACCTGCCACAATTTCAGTTTTGTCATCGCGCTCTCCCTTGCCGCCGGACGCTAGCATGGCGGCCCGCGGCGCGGTCATGCCGGGCGCGCATATCCGCCACCCGTCAGCGGCGATAGAGATAGTCGTTGGGCAGGCCCAGCCGGGCGCAGGACTGAAGCGGCGGCGCGCCGGGAATGCGGATTGTCTCGGCCAGCGCTCCGGCGCGGCGCACCAGCGCCGCCTCCCAGCTTTTCAGGCCATGACGTTGAAGGCCCAGCCGCGCACGAATCTCCGCCGGCACGATCTCGACCGCGGCGCGGATGAACAGGCCCCGGGCGGGGCGCGGCAGGATCGGTGCGCGCCCGACAATGTCGAGGAATTCGAACACGATGTCCGAGCGTTCCAGCTTCGGCATCATGCGCGCGAACAGCGCCTGCTGCCCGGCGACATCGCGCGGCGCGCCGCTGGCGCCATACAGCGACGCGGCGGCTGCGCCTTCGGGATAGAAGCGGTCGCGCTCCTGCGGCGGCAGCGGTTTTACGAGAGTGCAATAGGCCTCCAGGAATCCGAATGCCGCCGTTGCCTGCACCCAGTCCAGCAATTCGGGATCGCTGGCGTCATAGGCAAGGCCGCCGGGTGTGGTGCCGGCGACCCTGGAATGCAGGGCCCCCACCTGGGCGATCATACGTGTCGCCACGCTGCGCGCGCCATAAACCGTCACCAGCGCCGCCAGCCCGGTGCGTTTCATCCGCCGCACCGGATCGGCGCGGAAACTGGAATGCTCCCACACGCCGGTGCGCACCCGCGGCTCGGCCAGTTCCAGCAGCACCGCGGCGATGCCGCCGACGAACAGCGCCACCGGATTCTTGAACACCCGCCATGAGACGGAATCCGCCGGGACCAGCGCGGCTTCGCCCTTGGGATTGAGGAAATCGATGTCCGGGCGCCCGGCCTCGGCGGCAAGCCGCCGGGTCAGATGCAAACCCAGGGCATCCGCCAACACGCCGTCAGGCCGGCGCGGGCAATGCCCCGCCGGTGGCGTTGAGCGCCGCCTTCATGCCGCGCTGCAATTTCTCGAACGCCCGCACTTCGATCTGGCGCACGCGCTCGCGCGACACGCCGAATTTCTGGGACAATTCTTCCAGGGTGGCGGGCTCGTCCTGCAGCCGCCGCGCCGTGATGATCTCCCGCTCGCGGTCGGTGAGGTCCTTCATCGCGCCCTGCAGCAATTCGTGGCGGTCGCCCATTTCCTCGCGCTCGGCAAGGCGGGTCTCCTGGTCCATGGTGTCGTCGGCCAGCCAGTCCTGCCACTCGCTTTCGGACTCGCTGCGCACCGGCGCGTTGAGGGACGAATCCGGGCCGGACAGGCGCCGGTTCATCTCGGTCACTTCGGTGGCGGTGACGCCAAGCTGGTCGGACAGGGTCGCGACATGCTCCGGCGTCAGGTCGCCTTCCTCGATGGCGCCGATATTGGACTTGGCCTTGCGCAGGTTGAAGAACAGCTTCTTCTGGGCGGCGGTGGTGCCCATCTTCACCATCGACCAGCTGCGCAGCACATATTCCTGGATGGCGGCGCGGATCCACCACATCGCATAGGTGGCGAGGCGGAAGCCCTTGTCGGGATCGAAGCGCTTGACCGCCTGCATGAGGCCGACATTGCCTTCGGAGACAATCTCCGACACCGGCAACCCATAGCCGCGATAGCCCATGGCGATCTTGGCGACCAGCCGCAAATGGCTGGTGACCAGGCGGCGGGCGGCCTCCGGGTCCTCATGCTCCTTCCAGCGCTTGGCGAGCATGAATTCGTCTTCGGGGGACAACAGGGGAAATTTGCGGATCTCGGAGAGATACCGCGACAGGCCCGCTTCGCCCGAAAGGGCCGGTAATCCGCGACTGCTCATGTAAACTTCCCCTTCCTGTCCGGTGACAAGCCGGAGCCGGGTCCAGGCTACAATAATGCCTTGGCGACCCGACGGTTCAGGAAATAAGCAGCGTTAGGAATTTTTCAAGTTCCCTCCGCCGCTGCGACGCTGGGAGGGAGAAAGCCCGTTTTCCTGGGATTCGACCTACTTGGCGGCCTTGGAAAAGAGGGCGTCAATGAATTCGGCGGTCCGAGCCAGCGCCCGGGCGTTGGCCGCCCGGGTGATTTCGGGGGTCTTGCCGATAAATCCGTGGCCGACATCGGGAATCAGCAGGGTCTGAACCGGAACCCCGGCCTCGGTCAGGCGCCGGGCCATTGCCGCGGCCTCGGCGACCGGAATGGCGGGATCGGCGATGCCATTGACCAGCAGCATGGGCGGCGTGGCTGTCGTGACGAAGTTGATCGGACTGGTCGCGGCCAGCTCCGCCTTGCCGCAGGGCGAGCAGCCCAGGAAAGGCTCCAGGGCGGGGTCGGGCGCCTCCCTGTTGAGGTCCATGTCGCCATACCAGATCACCGCGCCCTGGACGCAGTCGGAGACATGGGCAGCCTGCACCCGCGCCACATCGGGCAGGATCGGACGGCTGTTCGAGGGCAGGGGCGCGAACTCCGCCTTGCCGCAGCTTTCCGCCACCAGGGCGGCAAGCTGGCCGCCGGACGAGACGCCCCATGCCACCGCACGGGCGGGATCGATATGGTATTTGGCCGCATTGGCGCGCAGGAAGGCGATGGCGGCCTTCACATCCTGGATCTGGGCGGGGAAGTGCGCTTCACCGCTGAGCCGGTAATTGACCGATGCCACGGCGTATCCGCGCGCCGCCAACGATGCCAGCGCGGCCGGAAAATCGTCGATCCCGAGAATGAAGCGCGAGTCGGCCGCATGGAACGAACCGCCATGGGCGTAAATGACCAACGGGTTTGGCCTGCTTCCCTCCGGCGGCAGATAAAGGTCCAGGGTGAGCGGCCGGTAGCCGGAATAACTGGCATAGACGATGTCCGGAATGCCGGTGACTCCGCCGCCGAACTTCGCCATATGGGCCGGATAGGTATCGGTGCGCGGCGACGGGGGCGCGAAGGTGACCGTATCGGGCACCTGCGCCTGCGCCGCGAACGGCGCCAGCATAAGCAGCGATGCGATCATGCCTCTGATGAACATGCCATCCCCCCGGCGTGTTGTTCTGTGCCGATATTAGCCAAGTCCTCGCAAGGCCGAAACCAGCCCCGCGAAATCGGCAGGCCAGGGGGATTCAAAACGCATGGTCTTGTGCAGGGTCGGATGCTGGAAGCCCAGCACGAAGGCATGCAGGGCCTGGCGGGAAAAGCCGCTGGCCGCCGAAAACGCCATTTCCTCTGCGGGCGTCTTGGCGCGGGGCGCCGGCCGCGCCCTTCCATATTGCGGATCGCCGATCAGGGGATGGCCCAGATGGGTGAGGTGCACTCTTATCTGGTGGGTGCGGCCGGTCTCCAGCCGGCATTCGACCAGCGAGGCAAACGGGCGCGCCGCCGGACCGAACACCTCCATCACCTTGTACCGGGTGCGGGCCTGCTTGCCGCCGCCCCGCAGCACCGTCATGCGCTTGCGGTCGAACGGGTTGCGGCCGATCTGGCTTTCGATCATGCCGCTCTTTTCGCGCGGGCTGCCCCACACCACGGCATGATAGGCGCGCTCGATGGTGTGGTTGGCGAACTGCTTGGCCAGGCTCGCCATCGCCCGTTCGGTCTTGGCGGCGACCAGGACGCCGGAAGTTTCCTTGTCCAGCCGGTGCACGATGCCGGGCCGCGCCTCGCCGCCGATGCCGAGAAGCTCCCTGCCGCAATGGGCGATGAGGGCATTGACCAGGGTGCCGTCGGGATTGCCCGCCGCCGGGTGCACCACCAGCCCGGCCGGCTTGTCGATGACGATGAGGTCCTTGTCCTCATAAATGACGCTGAGCGGAATATCCTGCCCGTGCGGGGTTGCGGGCGCGGCGGGCGGCACCGCCAGCTCGTAGATATCGCCCGGTTTGACCCGATGGTTGGCGTCTCTTATCTTCTGGCCGGCGCGCGAAACCGCGCCTTCGCCGAGCAATTGCTGGAGCCGCGAGCGGGTGAATTCGCTCAAGGCGGCGGCGAGGAAGCGGTCGAGCCGCCATCCGGCATGCGCCGCATCGGCCACGGCGCGGTGCGTTGATCCGTTCACGGAGGATTGCATGTCCGACATCGACAAACCGCAGAGCGAGACGCCCGCCTACAAGGCGGCCAAGCTCGCCGTCATTATCCTGTCGGTGCTGATTATCCTAGCGGTGATTGCGCTGGTGGCGGGCGGGATCGCCAAATTGTCGGGCAAGCCCAAGCCCGCGGCCGGGCCATCGAGCTTCAGCCTGGCGGAAGGCGCCCGCATCATCGCCATGGACAGCCAGCCCGGCCGCCTCATCCTGCGCATCAAGACCGCCAGCGGCGAGGAGATCGACATCATCGACACCAGCGACGGCCATCTGGTCGGGCAGGTCAAGGCGACCTTCGCCAAGTGATCGGGAAGCTGGACCTGCCGCCGGCCTTGCGCGCGCAAATCCTGCGCGCGGCGGCGGAAGCGGAGCCGCGCGAATGCTGCGGCCTCATCGAAGGCGTGCGGCGGGACGGGTTGGCAACGGCCTTGGCGCTGCATCCGGCGCGCAACCTGTCGGCCCGCGCCGACCGCTTCGAGATCGACCCGCAGGACCAGTTCGAGGCCCTGCGCGCGGCGCGGGCGCGCGGACGGGAAATCATCGGCTGCTATCATTCCCATCCCGGCGGGCGGGCGGCGCCGTCCGCCACCGATCTGGCCGGCGCGGGCGAGGAGGATTTCCTCTGGCTGATCGCGGCGGATTCAGGCTCCGCCGATTGGGCGCTGGCGGCGTTTGTCTGGCGCGGCGGCGGCTTTCGCGCCGTGAACTTGCCGCCTTCGGACCCGCCCGCTATAAGCCCGGCACCGCTGGCCCCCATCGTCTAGCGGTCAGGACGCG
>Ga0265325_10002489_pt1 | contig 12419 bp, 9 predicted proteins | sample 41420metaG_FD_202090 | JGI IMG/M metagenome (GOLD analysis project Ga0265325, IMG submission 202090) | Rhizosphere microbial communities from Carex aquatilis grown in University of Washington, Seatle, WA, United States - 4-14-20 metaG | ecosystem: Host-associated > Plants > Roots > Rhizosphere >...
GTGGAAATTTGCGAAGGACGTCCAGGCCGCCGCCCTCGTCGCGCGCGACGAGGCCCGCACGGTCGCGCTCTTCGAATCGTTCGTGCGCCGTCGCCTCGACCGCGAGCCGGTCGCCTACATCGTCGGCCGCAAGGAATTCTGGAGCCTCGATTTCGCGGTCGGTCCAGGCGCGCTTATTCCGCGGCCCGACAGCGAGACCCTGATCGAAGCGTTGTGCAAAGCGTTTCCGGACCGGTCTGCGCCTTTATCGTTCCTGGATCTCGGAACCGGCACGGGCTGCCTGCTCATCGCGGCGTTGAAGGAATATCCCAACGCCCACGGCGTCGGCGTCGATCAGTCCGAGGATGCGCTCGTCTGGGCGCTGCGAAACATCTCGCTGCACAAGCTGGAGGCGCGCGCGACGCTGATTCAGTCCGGCTGGCTGGAAGAAGCGACGCCCGGTTTCGATGCCGTCCTGTGCAATCCGCCCTATGTCCCGACGGCGGCGATTGCGAGCCTGTCCGCCGACGTTCGCCTCTACGAGCCGCATCCGGCCCTGGACGGCGGGACCGACGGATTGGCGGCCTATCGGGCGCTCGCGCCTCGAATCGCCCATCTGCTGAAGTTGCACGGTCGCGCCTTTCTGGAGATCGGGGTAGGGCAGGACACCTCCGTTCCTGCCATTCTGGCGGCTGCGGGGGTGCAAGTTCTCGGGATCGTGCCCGATTTGGGCGGGATTCCACGCTGCGTGGTGGCCGGGCGCAACGAAGCGGGCCGGTAAGCATCCCGCCAGAAAACAGTTGGAAATGGCGGGGTAAGCCGCTAGCTTCCCGCCCCGTGGGGATACAGGACCCTATCGGCAGCGGTCTATTGGACCGAGGGGCGCCGGCGGCACGGCCGCGGTTCTTGTACCAAGCGAAAGACGAGCCCTGAATGGTATGGCGGCAATCGGATTGCGTCCGCGCACCGAAATCGCATCCGGCAGGCAACAAGCTCGTTCTAGAATAGGGGACGAAGTGAAGCGTTCACGCAGAGGCGGCCGCAGGCCGCAACACGCAGGCGGCGGTCACAACAATGGTGGCGGTGGCGGCGGTGGTGGTGGCGGTGGCGGACACAATCCGAACCGCACATTCGATTCGTCCGGCCCCGAGGTAAAGATCCGCGGCTCGGCAGCGAACGTGTACGAAAAATATCTTCAGCTCGCGCGCGACGCCAATTCTTCGGGCGACCGCGTGATGGCCGAGAACTATCTTCAGCATGCCGAGCATTACTACCGCATCATGGCGGCCCAGGCGCAGGCCCAGCAGCAGTACCAGCAGCAGCAGGCCGCGCAGCAGCAGGCCAACCAGAACCGTGCTCCGAACGGGCAGGGCGCGGAACAGCCTTATGCCCAGCAGCAGCCGAACCAGAGTGCTCCATCCTTCTCGCTGACCGAAAGCGCCAGCGAAGAAGAGGAAGAGGGTGAAGAGGAAGCGGCAGAATAGTTGCCTCGCAGGTATTTCACAGTAGGTTGAGCTTCAGGCCGGACCCATCCGGCAGAATAGGCAGCCCCATGAAGGTCCTCGCTATCGCCTGATCCTTCGCCTTTTTGCCTTTGGGCAGAATGGCCGGGGAGAGAACGCTCGCGCAACGCGCGGGCGACGTTGGCCTATACTCACATCGTTGGGGGATTCCCGTGCGGATATCATTTCCGTCCGGCGCGCTTTGGAAGCACGCCGGATTCATGCGGCTTTGGGCCGCCCAGACTGTTTCATCCTTCGGCGCGCGCATCACGCGCGAAGGTCTCGGCCTCGCATCTGTTCTCACGATCGACGCCAAGCCCTTCCAGCTCGGTATCCTGGCGGCGCTCGCCATGGGGCCGGGGGTCATCGTCGGATTTTTCACAGGTGGCTATGTCGACCGTTCCGGCAAGAGATCGATCATGATCGCGGCCGATCTCATTCGTGCGGTCGCGTTGGTCACGGTTCCGGTCGCCGCCTGGATGCACTGGCTGACGATGGAGCAGCTCTATGTGGTGGCCGTGCTGATCGGCAGCATGAGCGTGCTGTTCGACATTGCCGACCATGCCTATCTGCCGCATCTGATCGATCGCGAGCACCTCATCGAGGGTAACACCAAGCTCTCCTCGACGGACTCGCTGGCCGAAGTCGGCGGGCCGCCGCTCGCCGGAATTCTGGTCCAGCTTCTGACCGCTCCTTTCGCCATCGCTGTCAACGCAGCGACCTATCTTGTCTCTGCGTTGTTTCTCGGCGCGATCACGGCAGAAGAACATCCATCGGCCAGCACCGAAAAGCGCGTGACGCTGCTGAGCGATCTGCGGCTCGGCTACGCGGCCATGTCGCACAACGCGTTGTTGCGCCCGCTGATGATCATGTCGTTCCTGTCGCCGCTGTTCGGCGGGACATTCAGCGCGCTCTACGTCATCTACGTCATCAGGACGCTCGGCCTGACGCCCGCGCTGATGGGCCTCACGGTTGGCGTCGGCGGAATCGGCTCGCTTTTGGGAACTGCGATTTCGGCACCGCTGGTTCGTCGCGTCGGTGTGGGAAAGACCATCCTGCTCGGATTTCTGGTCTCAGCCGTCTCTTCCGTCTTCGTGCCGTTGGCGCATGGTCCGATCGCGCTGAAGGTGGCTTCGCTCATGGTTGCCCAGCTCGTCGGCGACTCGATGGCGGTGGCGGCGATGATCCCGGCCGCAAGCCTGCGCCAGAGCATCATCCCGCGCGACATGCTCGGGCGGACGGCGGCGCTCATGTCGGTCGGATCAGGCGCCAGCGCCGTCATTGGTGCTCTGGTCGGCGGGACGCTTGGCAGCACGCTGGGACCGCGGTGGGCCCTCTTTGCGTCCGTTGCGGGTCTTATCCTGACGCCGCTTACAGCGTTTGTTTCTCCGCTCTGGCGCCTTCGGGAAATCCCAGCCGCAGAGCCAAAAATCCCGCTTCCGCCCCTTGAAGAATGAGGAATAGAGACCCAGATACCCTGATGGAAAGGCGCCCATCAGGGGCCTTATTCTAGATCAATAAGACTTGTCCGGGCGGCCTTAGAAGCGTCTGTGGCAGGGGCTTGAGAGGCAAAAATGGATCCGGAGAAATTCACGGAGCGTTCGCGCGGCTTCATGCAATCCGCGCAGGGTTTGGCACTTCGCTCGAACCACCAGCAATTCACCCCAGAACATCTGCTGAAGGTCCTCATCGATGATGAAGAGGGCCTCGCTGCGCGTCTGATCGCGGCTGCCGGCGGCAAGCCCGAGCAGGTGCGCGACGGCGTCGAGCGGGCTCTCGCAAAACTGCCGCGCGTCGAAGGTTCTTCGGGTCAGGTCTATCTGTCGCCAGAGTCCGCGCGCCTGTTCGACAATGCCGAACAGATCGCCAAGAAGGCCGGCGATTCGTTCGTTACGGCCGAATATCTCCTCCTCGCGCTCACCATGGCGACCGGGACGGAGAGCGCGCGCATCCTGAAGGACGCCGGTGTCACCGCGCAAAATCTCAACAAGGCGATCTCGGATCTGCGCAAGGGCCGCACGGCCGACAGCGCGACCGCAGAGAACCAGTATGACGCGCTCAAGAAATATGCCCGCGACCTGACCGAACTCGCCCGCAGCGGCAAGCTCGATCCGGTCATCGGCCGCGACGAGGAAATCCGCCGCACCATCCAGGTGCTCGCGCGGCGCACCAAGAACAATCCCGTGCTCATCGGCGAGCCCGGCGTCGGCAAGACCGCCATTGCGGAAGGGCTTGCGCTGCGAATCGTGAATGGGGACGTGCCGGAGTCCTTGCGCAACAAGAAGCTGATGGCGCTCGACATGGGCTCGCTCATCGCAGGCGCCAAGTTCCGCGGCGAGTTCGAGGAACGCCTCAAGGCCGTGCTGAACGAAGTCACTGGCGCGGAGGGCAGCATCATCCTGTTCATCGACGAGATGCACACGCTGGTCGGCGCAGGCAAAGCCGACGGCGCGATGGACGCGTCCAACCTGCTCAAGCCGGCTCTCGCGCGCGGCGAGCTGCATTGCGTCGGCGCCACCACGCTCGACGAATACCGCAAGCATGTGGAGAAGGATGCCGCGCTCGCGCGCCGTTTCCAGCCGGTCTTTGTCAGCGAACCGACGGTGGAAGACACGATTTCCATCCTGCGCGGCCTGAAGGAAAAGTACGAAGTCCATCACGGCGTCCGCGTCACGGACTCCGCGATCGTGGCTGCGGCGCAGCTTTCCAACCGGTACATCACCGACCGTTTTCTCCCGGACAAGGCCATCGACCTGATGGATGAGGCCGCATCGCGCCTGCGCATGCAGGTCGATTCAAAGCCCGAGGAACTCGACGAACTCGATCGCAAGATCATCCAGCTCAAGATCGAGCAAGCGGCGCTCAAGAAGGAGACCGACAAGGCGTCCAAGGACCGTCTGGTCACGCTGGAACACGACCTTGCAGAGCTGGAGGACAAGGCCGGCGTCCTGACGGCCAAGTGGCAGGAAGAAAAGAAATCCGTGCAGGACGTGCAGGGCCTCAAGGAAAAACTCGACAAGGCGCGCATGGATGCCGAGGTGGCGCAGCGCAAGGGCGATTTTGCCCGTGCCGGCGAACTCACCTATGGCGTCATTCCCGACCTGGAACGCAAGCTGAAAACGATCGAGGACAAGGAGCAGACCGCGCTGGTGAACGAGGCGGTGACGCCGGAGCACATTGCACAGGTCGTTTCGCGCTGGACCGGCATTCCCGTCGACAAGATGCTCGAAGGCGAGCGTGAAAAATTGCTCAAGATGGAAGATGCGCTCGAACAGCGCGTGGTCGGCCAGCACGAGGCCGTGCGCGCCATCGCCAATGCTGTGCGTCGTGCGCGCGCTGGCCTGCAGGATCCGAACCGCCCGATCGGCTCGTTCCTGTTCCTCGGCCCGACCGGAGTGGGCAAGACCGAACTGACAAAGGCGCTCGCCGCTTATCTGTTCGACGACGACACCGCGATGGTGCGCATCGACATGAGCGAGTTCATGGAGAAACACTCCGTCGCCCGCCTGATCGGCGCGCCTCCGGGCTATGTCGGATATGAAGAGGGCGGCGTGCTCACCGAGGCTGTCCGGCGCCGGCCGTACCAGGTCATCCTGTTCGACGAAGTCGAGAAGGCGCACAGCGATGTGTTCAACGTCCTGCTGCAGGTTCTGGACGACGGACGACTGACGGACGGGCAGGGCCGCACCGTGGACTTCAAGAATACGGTGATCATCCTGACCTCGAACCTCGGCACCGAGCTGCTGTCGACCGGCGACGAGACGCGCGAAGCCCGCGCGGCCGTGATGCAGGCCGTTCGCGCGCACTTCCGGCCGGAATTCCTCAACCGGCTCGATGAAATCATCCTGTTCCATCGCCTCAGCCGCGAGAACATGGACAAGATCGTCGAGATCCAGATCGGCCGCCTCGAGAAGCTGCTTGTCGACCGCAAGATCGAGATCACGCTGGACGCCAAGGCTCGCACATGGCTGGCCGACGCCGGTTACGATCCGGTCTATGGCGCGCGTCCGCTCAAGCGTGTCATCCAGCGCCGGTTGCAGGACCCGCTCGCCCAGCTTCTGCTGGAGGGCAAGATCCTTGACGGCTCGAAGATAAAGGTCAGCGCCGGAAAGAAGGGTCTTTCCATCAACGGCGTGGAGTTCGGCTCGACGGACGACGAGGATCTCGACGTCGAGCACTCGCCGCAGACGAGCCGCGCGGTGCACTGACCTGGGCTGGTTTCAGCGGTAGCCCCGCCACAACCATTCGAGTGCGCCCGGAAGAGTCTGCGCGGCGACGCGCGGATCGACGTGGCGTGCCCCGAGCGAGAGCGTGAAGCGATAGGGATAGCCCTTCGCCTTCAGCACCGCGGCCATGCGTTTGTTGGCGAGAGGCCAATTGTGCCAGGTCTCTTCGGGATCATCGTGGTGAAGATCCTTCTCGCCGACCTCCATCCAGATGCGAAGCGGCTTGCGCTCGGCTTCTGCGATGAGATGGTCGTGATATTCCCACGCGCCGCGCGGCGTTTCGGGATCGGGCGGCGACTGCTGGTTCACATAGGTGCCTGAGTAGGACAATACGCGGCGATAGCGCTCCGGATGGAACCACGCCATCGTGAATGCCGCTGCTGCGCCCGAACTCGCGCCCATCGTCGCGCGGCCTTCCGGGTCAGCGGTCAGGCGGACGCCGCACTCTTTCTCGACTCTGGGCAGGACTTCGCTTTCGACGAAGTTGCTGTAGCGGTCCGACAGTGTGTCGTACTCCAGGCCGCGCTGGCTTCCCTGCGCGTCGCCGCCGCCGGAATCGATCAGCACCGCGATGACGGCAGGAATGCGTTTGTCCGCGATCAGATTGTCCAGCACGTTGGGCAGCCGGCTGAGATAGCCATAGCCGTCCTGCACGACCATGAAGGGCGCAGGCGTGCCGCGCACGTAACCGCTCGGAACATAGACCCAGACCGTTCGCGTGTAGGGAGCCGCAATCGACTGGTCGACCTCTGCCGCGGCGAGGCGGTTGCCATGGGAGTCGCGACGCGCGGTCACTTCATTTTCAAGGCGCTGAATGCCGGGATAGATCCGGCTGTCGCGAGACGACATCGCGAATGCGTGCACGCTGCCGGCGGCAGTACCGGGACGCGCGGTCATCTCCGCAGCAGGCGCGTAGTCGGGTCCGATCGTGAAGTCGCCTTCGGCAAGGGGATCGATCCTGTCGGCCATCGATCCTCGCTCCGGGCGTCAGCGCGCCTTTGCCTGGCGAAGCTCGGTGGCGACGTCGGCGACGCGCGATTCCAGAGGCGTCGATGCCAGCACCGCATCGGTGCGCAGGCGCGTGTCGAGGAATGCCGTGCGGTCCTTGCCTTCGAGCTTGCGTCCCTGCGCGACCTTCACGGTCAGCGGGTTCACCTGTTCGCCGTTGACCAGAATTTCGTAATGCAGGTGCGGGCCGGTCGACATGCCGGTATTGCCGCTATAGGCAACGACCTGCCCCTGCCTGACGTGACTGCCCGCGTGAATGCCCGGTGCGTAGCGCGACAAGTGGCCATAGGCCGTTCCGTAACCGTTGCCCATGTCGATGCGCAGATAGTTTCCATAGCCGCCGAGATGGCCGGCAACCTTTACCGTTCCCGTACCCGCGGCCATCACCGGCGTTCCCACAGGCACGGCAAAGTCGATGCCCTTGTGCATGCGGCTGTATCCGAGCACCGGGTGGAAGCGCATGCCGAAGCCGGACGAAATGCGTGCGCCGTCGACCGGCGTCTTCATCAGCATGCCTTTGAGGTTCTCGCCGTTCTTGTCGAAATAGTCGGCCGGCTGGTTCGGATCGGGCTGGAAGCGGTAGAGGACGATGTCTTTGCCGCCCGTGTGCATCATCGCATAGGAGATGTTGCCGACCTTAGCGGGCAAACCGTCGGGGGTGTAGTAGTAGTCGTAATAGACCTCGAACGAATCGCCCGGGCGCAGGTCGCGCTGGAAGTCCACCTTGTAAGAAAGAATGTGAATCAGCTCGACAACGACGTCGGTCGGAATGCCGGCCTGCGTTGCGGCAAGATAGAGCGACGAGTCGATCGTCGCGCCGGCGCGGTGATGATGCTGGACAAGCTGCTTGACGATGTCATTGGCGCTGAAGCTGCCGTCTGCGGCGCGCGCGATCGTGATGTTGTGTTCGACCGAAGGCGAGAACGCGATCGACAGGAGCCGTCCGACCGGGGTCGGAGCTGCCGGCGTGACGACGCCATTCGGATCCGCGTCGTCCTGGTCGGGCAGGGGAATGTTGATGACGCCGGGCGTCGTATCCGGAGGCAGCGGCGCCTCTTGCGGCGGCGACTGGAACGTTACCTGAAAGCTTTGTCCGGCCCTGGCGGCGCGGAGATCGAACACCTTGCCGAGAGCCGCAATCACGGCGTTGGCGTCGGCGTTCGGGACGCCCGATTCCTCCAGAAGTCCCGCGAGCGTGTCGCCGGACTCGAGAGTCAGCGTCCGTGTCTCGATGCCTGGCGTTGAATTGCCGTCATCTGTGGCGTCTTCGGCGGCAAGTGCACCATCCAGATCGGAGGGCGACTGGAGAGGTTGCCGCGTCGGATCGGTGAAGAGAGAACCCGGTGACAGGCGGCTGCCCGCACGAACAAGCTCCGAAAACAGCGCATAGGGCATGTAGGCGGTGTTGGCCTGCTGCGTGACGGAATGCGCGGGAGGCATCGCTCCGACTGCAAGCCAGGAAACGGCGCCTGCGACGAGGGCGGTAATCGAGGTCGAGACCATCGCCCAGCGGCCGTCGGATGTTGCCCACGCCGCGGACGCAGCCGAAATCGGACCGCGAACAGTCGAAACGAGCGTTGAAACTTGCGTCGATAGCGTTCGACGATCCACGTCGGCTCCTGTCTTTCAGTGTCGGGCGCTTTGCGCTCCAACCCCAGCCCAGTGTTATGCCCCCGGTACCAGCCGGCGTGCGGGTGCATATAGCCCTATGGTGAATATGAGCGTCAACCCTTACGGGGATGTTAACAAGCTCTTGAGTCGCTTCGGTTTTCGGTGATTTCCGGGCAAAAACAAGGCCCGCGTGCAAGGGGCTCGCGGGCCTTTGGTCGCATCAGGCTAAAGGGGGGAACTACAGCCGGACGAGAAGAGCCTCGGCGACCTTGCCATGCACCCAGCCGATGGCGCGCGCGACGTGGAGGACGACGAAGAACAGCAGCGTTCCGGCGATGGCCAGAACAATCAGGCCCGGCGCGGTGTGCAGCATGTGCTCGAGATACGGCGCATCGTCAATCTGGATGTGCGACTCGCCCGTCAGCAGGCTGTAGATCGCGCCGCCGACCGTACCCAGCGACAAGGAGAGTCCGACCACGCCGATGACGAAGTAGGTTACGCCGAGCGGCAGCATCAGCAGCATGTAGAACAGCGACGACCATGTGCGTACGTCGGTGAATGCTTCCCGGATCTTGTTCAGCAGGCCGTCTGCCGCGGCGGGTTCGGAAGGAGGACGGCGCGGCATGCGCACGCCGAGCAGGGCTTCGACGATGCGACCTTCGACATAGCTGAGCACGCGGACCGAGCCGATGAAGAGCAGGGCGAACGGAATGCCGATGATCAGGATCGCGAAGCCGAGTGTCAGCGAAAGCCCGGTGACAACCCATGTGAAGTAGAAGATGCCGGTCGCCAGGGACAACAGCATGTAAAGGAGCGCGCCATAGGTGCGCGGATCCGATACGACGTTGAAGAAGCCGAAGCGGCGCTCTTCGGGCGTTTCGCTCTTCGGGAATGGCGTCGATATTGTCGTTTCCATATCGCGGTATTCCTCTGCGATTTCCTCTGGCGTGCCGTAGGTTTCGACCACGGAGGCGAGGATCTGGGTTTCGTTTAATTCGGGATTTTGCGCGATCTCGTTGTTCAGATGGTCTTCGCAATCGGCGAGCGCGTCGCTGATCAGTCCGGCCGGGGCGCCTTTGAGGGCGCGCCGCAGTTCCGCCAGGTAGGCGGCGACCGTACTAGGCGGGTGAGCCGGCATGACCATCAGGCATCGCTCCTGGAGGGACAGTTCCCGCCTTCAAGGCGTCGTCGACGAATTCGCGCATGTCGCGCCAGGCGAATTGCCACTCGGCGAGAGCTTTGCGTCCGTCATCGGTGATGTCGTAGTAGCGCCGCGGCGGTCCGAAGGCCGAAGCCTCGACCCTGCTTTGCAGAAGCCCCGTGGCGTTGAGCGACCTGAGGACAGGGTAGATTGCACCCTGCTTGAAAATCAGCCCGCCTTCGCCCTCGGCCTTAACCGCCTTGGCGATTTCGTATCCGTACATTTCCCGTCCGGCGCGCGCGAGCACGGCCAGCAGGACGAGCGAGGAAAGCCCGGCCATCAGTTCTTTACGGAATTTGCGCGTGAATGCAGATTCTTCGGTCACAACGCGCCCTTCTCCGCCTCCCAAGCTATTGCGAAGTGATATCTAGCATGAAGTTCGTACTATGCAAGAGTGAACTGTACTGGAGTTGAAAATAATTCGATTCGGTCCGGGAAAATCGCAGTATTCTGGCCTTTTCTGGGTCTGGTCTTGAACTCCCGCATCCACGATCTATCTCTTAATTCCTATTATAGGTCTATTATCTTAGGAGGTTGGGGGAAGGGAGCTTCAAAAAGCGCAAAAATCAACGAACAATTATATTGCCGAAGGCCGGAGCCGAACGAATCGCCATGCACATCGACGAGTACCTTTCGCGCGTAAGACTGAATGAGCGCCCGGCACCGACGCTGGCCGGACTTCAATCGCTTCATCGTGCGCACCTGACGCAGATTTCGTACGAAAATCTGGATGTCCAACTTGGCAGGCCGCTGACCACGGACCCGGCGGCTGCCTACGACAAGATCGTCAATCGCGGCCGAGGCGGCTGGTGCTACGAGATGAACGGAGTGTTCGGCTGGGCTCTCGATGAGCTCGGGTTTGACGTCACGCGCGCGACAGGCGCGGTCGTCCGTGCCCTCAAAGGAGAGTTGGCGGAAGGCAATCATCTCATCCTGAAAGTCGTGCTCCACGAAGGCACTTATCTGGCCGATGTCGGCTTCGGAGACGGGCCGCGAGATCCGATCCACGTGGTTGCCGGACCGTTTCACTCGCACGGTTTCGATTTTGGCCTGGAACGCATCAATGACGATTGGTGGCGCCTCGCCAATCACGCGAAGGGCAGTGCGCCCAGCTTCGACTTCAATCTTGCCCGCGCCGACGAATCCCTGTTCGCGCAAAAGTGCGTGATGCTTCAGACGTCGCCGCAATCGCCGTTCGTGCAGAACCTCATCGCGCAACGCCACACGGACTACGGTGTTGCCATCCTGCGCGGACGGGTGCTGCGCAAGGTTCGGCCGGGCTTGGTGGAGGATAGCGTCATCGACAGTGCGAAGGAATTGAGCGCGACACTGCAGACCGTGTTCGGCCTCAATGTCCCCGAGGCGGAATCGCTCTGGCCGAAGATCTGCGCCCGGCATGACGAAGTGCTGGCGCAACAGAATAATTCGGCCGCCGCGCACTGATCGGAATGCCGCGTCGTGCTAGTTGTTGGCCAGGATCATGTTGCGCACGATCGGATAGATCTGCGTGTTCCAGCGGGTGCCGGAAAAGACCCCGTAGTGACCGACGCCGGGCTGCACATAGTGCTTCTTGCGAAACGGTTTGATCGACGTGCACAGGTCGTGCGCGGCAACGGTCTGACCGACGGAACAAATGTCGTCGCGTTCGCCTTCTACGGTCAAAAGCGCAGTTTTCCTGATCGCCGCGGTGTCCACGCGCTCGCCGCGATACTTGAAAATGCCGCGCGGCAGGTGAAATTCCTGGAACACCTTCTGGACGGTCTCGATATAGAATTCGGCAGGCAGGTCGGAGACCGAGAAATACTCGTCGTAGAATTTCTTGTTCGCTTCCGCCTTTTCCTCTTCGCCCTTGCGGATGTGCTCGAAGAGATCGAGGTGCGCGCGAATATGGCGCGGCATGTTCATCGACATGAACGCAGAGAGTTGCAGAAATCCGGGATAGACGCGCCGGTGCGATCCTGGATAGCGGCGCGGCACGGTGGTGATCAGGTTCTTTTCGAACCATCCGATCGGATGTCCGGTCGCAAGTTCATTGACCGACGTCGGGTTGACGCGCGTGTCGATCGGCCCTGCCATCAGCGTCATGCTGCGCGGCTGGCAGGGATGGTTGGTCTGCGCCATGACGGCAACGGTGGCCAGAAGTGCGGCGCAGGGCTGGCACACGGCGACGACATGCGCGCCGGGACCGAGCTTTTCGAAGAACTTGATTGTGTGCTCGATATACTCGTCGACGCCGAACTTGCCCTCGCTCAGCGGAATGTCGCGCGCGCTCTTCCAGTCCGTGATGTAAACGTCATGCTCGGGGAGCATCGTGCTTGCGGTCTGGCGAAGAAGTGTCGGGAAGTGACCGGCCATCGGCGCGACGATCATGACCCGCGGTTGTTCGCCCGCTCCTTCCTTCTTGAAGCGGAGCAGGGTGGCGAACGGCGTTTCGAGCGTTTTCTCTTCGGTGACCGGAACGGTCTGGCCGTTGATCTCGACGGAGTCGATTTCGAAGCTGGGGCGTTCGTGGATGAGATGGGCGCGGTTGAGGATTTCGGCCGCAGCCGAGATTCTCTTGAAGAGATAGTTGGCGCGCGGCCCGGCAAAGGTGTCGCGGTACATCGCACTGGTCAGCCCGGCCCAGGCGCGCAGAGGCGCGAGCAGATCAGACTGGGCCTGGTAGGCGTCATACAACATTGGACTGGATAAACGCCCCCAACTTACGCCCGCCGGCCCGCTTGTGCGGTGCGGCAATATTTGTTCGATTTCACGCTGTGTCTGCGAAAAATACTAGTGCAATTTATGCTGCAGTGCGAAATAATTCATTAATCCTTAGTGGAAGAATCGTCTGCCATGAGCAAAGCACTCCTGACGATTTCGAGCAAAAACTACTCGTCCTGGTCGCTGCGC
>Ga0265325_10002490_pt1 | contig 12415 bp, 10 predicted proteins | sample 41420metaG_FD_202090 | JGI IMG/M metagenome (GOLD analysis project Ga0265325, IMG submission 202090) | Rhizosphere microbial communities from Carex aquatilis grown in University of Washington, Seatle, WA, United States - 4-14-20 metaG | ecosystem: Host-associated > Plants > Roots > Rhizosphere...
AGAACTACATCCGCATCCTGACCGGCGACCAGGTCACCGTCGAAATGACGCCCTACGACCTGACCAAGGGACGCATCGTCTACCGCGGGCGCTGAGTCTGCCGCGGGCGCTGGGTCTGCCGCGGGCGCTGGGTCTGCCGCGGGCCCCGAGCGCCCCGCCGCCCCAACGGCAACCTCAGGCCGTCACTTCAGGCTGCGTGCTTGGCACGCACTCGAGCGTAAGCACGCTCTGATCCGCGGAGACCGACACGCGCACGACTCCGCCGCCGACCAGCTTGCCGAACAGCAGCTCCTCGGCCAGCGGGCGCTTGATGTGCTCCTGGATCACGCGTGCCATCGGGCGCGCACCCATTTTCGGATCGTAGCCCTTTTGCGCGATCCAGTGCCGCGCGGCCTCGTCGATGTTCAGCGTGACGCCTTTCGGCTCGAGCTGTGCCTCGACTTCGATCAGCAGCTTGTCGACCACGCGCTCGATCGTGACCGGATCGAGCGGCGCGAACTGCACGATCGCGTCCAGCCGGTTGCGAAATTCCGGCGAGAACAGCCGCCGCACGGCTTCCAGGCCGTCGGTCGAATTGTCCGAGTGCGTGAAGCCGATCGACGGGCGGTTCATTTCCTGGGCGCCGGCGTTGGTGGTCATCACGATGATCACGTGACGGAAGTCGGCCTTGCGACCATTGTTGTCGGTCAGCGTGCCGTGATCCATGACCTGCAGCAGCAGGTTGAACACATCCGGGTGTGCCTTTTCGATCTCATCGAGCAGCAGCACGCAGTGCGGGTGCTTGGCGATCGCCTCGGTGAGCAGCCCACCCTGGTCGAAGCCGACGTAGCCCGGCGGCGCGCCGATCAGTCGCGAGACCGTATGGCGCTCCATGTACTCGGACATGTCGAAGCGCACGAACTCGATGCCGAGCGCGATCGCCAGCTGGCGCGTGACCTCGGTCTTGCCGACACCGGTCGGGCCTGCGAACAACAGGCTGCCCACCGGCTTGCGCTGGTCGCCGAGGCCGGAGCGCGCCATCTTGATCGCCGCCGAGAGCGTCTCGATCGCGGGGTTCTGCCCGAAGATGACCAGCTTGAGATTGCGCTCGAGGTTCTTGAGCAGATCGCGGTCGGAGGCGGAAACGTTCTTGGCCGGTATGCGCGCCATGCGGGCCACCACGTCCTCGATGTGGGTGACCTCGACGCGTGGCTCGCGCTCCCCGGCGGGCTTTAGACGCAGCCGCGCGCCCGCCTCGTCGACCACGTCGATGGCCTTGTCCGGCAGGTGGCGCTCATTGATGTGGCGGTCGGCCAGTTCGGCCGCCGCGCGCAACGCGTCATTGGCGTATTCGATGCCGTGATGCTCTTCGAACTTCGGTTTCAGCCCGATCAGGATCTCGACCGTCTCGGCCACTGAAGGCTCGGCGACGTCGATCTTCTGGAACCGTCGGGCGAGCGCGTGATCCTTCTCGAAGATGCCGCGGTATTCCTGGTAGGTGGTCGAGCCTATACAGCGGATCTCGCCGTTGGCGAGCACCGGCTTGATCAGGTTCGAAGCGTCCATGACGCCGCCGGAGGCCGCCCCGGCGCCGATCACGGTGTGGATCTCGTCGATGAACAGGATCGCGCCCGGCTGCTTCTTGAGCTCGGTGATCACCGACTTGAGCCGCTTCTCGAAGTCGCCGCGGTACTTGGTGCCCGCGATCAGCGCTCCCATGTCGAGCGCATAGATCGTGCAGTCGGCCAGCACTTCGGGTACCCGTCCCTCGACGATCAGGCGCGCAAGCCCCTCGGCGATCGCGGTCTTGCCGACGCCCGCCTCGCCGACGTACAGCGGATTGTTCTTGCGCCGGCGACACAGGATCTCGATCGTGCGCTCGACCTCGAGCTTGCGGCCGATCAGCGGATCGATGCGCCCTTCCTGCGCCTGCGCGTTGAGGTTCACCGCGAACTTCTCGAGCGCGCTGCCCGCATCGCCCTCGCGTTCCCCGTCGAGCCCGGTCTCGTCGCGGTCCTTCTCGGCCTTGGCCTCACCGCTGCGCGTCAGCCCGTGGGAGATGAAATTCACGACATCGAGTCGAGTGACCTGCGCGCGCGCGAGCAGGAATACGGCGTGGCTCTGCTTCTCGCTGAAAATGGCGACCAGCACGTTGACGACACCGACTTCCTTCTTGCCGCTGGACTGGACGTGGAACACGGCACGCTGCAGCACGCGCTGGAAACCGAGCGTCGGCTGCACCTCGCGCTCCTCGCTGCTCGCCAGCCGCGGGGTGTTGCTCTCGACGTGCTGCTTGAGGTCGGTGTGCAAGCGCTCGAGATCCGCGCCGCAGCCCTCGAGCACCTCGCGCACCTTGGGTGCGTCGAGTATGGCCAGCAGCAGGTGCTCGACCGTCAGGAACTCATGACGGGCGGTGCGCGCCTGGTGAAAGGCCTGATTGAGGCAAAATTCCAGCTCACTCGACAACACTGCTCCACCTCTCCCGCGGGCGCTTCAGGCTGCCTCGAGCGTGCACAACAGCGGGTGTTGGTGTTCGCGCGAGTAGCTCGTCACCTGCGACACTTTGGTCTCCGCAATTTCATATGTAAAGACTCCACAAACCCCTTTGCCCCGGGTATGCACCTCGAGCATCACGCGCGTCGCGGTGGTCCGGTCCATGGCAAAGAACCGCTCCAGCACGTCGACGACGAACTCCATGGGAGTGTAGTCGTCATTCAGCAGCACGACCCTGTAGAGGGGCGGTTGAGCCGTTTCCGGCGGTGCCTCCTCGACGGCGATACCGCTGTCCGGGCGATTAGTTTCCTTGTGCCCCATCTCGTGAGAGCAGCCCCGTCACAATGTCGAAGCACAAGTGCAGCATCGGTGTCATGTCAGTCTAATCGACTGCGGTGCCCCGGTATATCTCCACTGGCGGCCTGTGACGGAGATCCGGAAGTTGTCGGTGGCGAGCGACGCATGGAACTAAAAGAACTAAGTCGAAACAAACACTTGAGAGCGCCAAGAAACGCGCCGTATGATGTCCGGTCACATCGCTCCCGAAAGAGGGCGGAGAGTCGTTGAGTTCAATACCAATACTGGACGAGATCAAGAGCACACAGGGACTGGCACGAGTCGTGCGCGAGCGTGGCGCGCAGTTCGTGGTCATCGCCCTGCTGGTGGCGCTCGCGCTCGATTCCGCCTTGGTGCTCACACGCGCGCTGGGCGGTGGCGAGGGCCAAGGCGCCCAGTCGGGCGGCGCCGCGCCGGCGCCATTGCCGGCGCCGATGCGCCCGACGATGAATCCGACTCTGCGGCTCGCGACCATCGTCAACGCCCACTTGTTCGGACTGGCCGGCGTGAATGCGTCGGGCGATGCCCCGCCCACCAGCGCGCAGCTCGTACTGACCGGCGTGCTCGCCGACCGGGATCCGGCGCGGGGGCAGGCGATCATCGGTGAGAGGGCCGCCTCGGCCAAGCTGTACGGGGTTGGCGATGCGATCCCGGGCGGCGCGCATCTTCGCTCCGTGTATTCCGACCGGGTGCTGATCGAGCGCAATGGCGCGCTGGAATCGTTGCTGCTGCCGCATACGCCGCTCAAGCCCGCGCCGCCGGGCACCGCGCTCGCGCCGCTGCTGCGTACCTCGGCCGCCGCCCCACGCGACAATGCCACGCTGCTGGCCGGCATCATGCGTGTACAGCCGGTATTCATTCAGGGCAAGCTCGAAGGCTATCGCATCTTTCCGGGCAATGGCCGCGGCGCGGGGGCATTCCAGGAGATGGGTCTGCGCGCCGGGGACCTGATCCTGGCGGTCAATGGCAGCGCGCTGGACGATCCGTCGCGCGCGATGGAGGTACTGCAGACGCTGTCGTCCTCGGGCAGCGCGACGGTGACGGTCTCGCGAGATGGTTCGCCCCAGGAGATTGCGCTGAATCTTGCGACCCTGAACGCGATCGCAGAAGGCGAAGGGGCGGCAACGCCGGCTGTCCCGGCGGCCGGCCAGCGGATGCGCTTTGGCGCGCCGACGGTAGCGGCCGAGTCCGCGAGTGAACCGGCACCGGCGGCGCAGAGTGCGACGCCTGCCAGCCCCGCCGCGGTGCCCAACGAACCACCCAATCCGAACGCGAATGCCGAGCGCCAGCGCTAGTGCCGGCCATCACGCCACCGCGAAACCACTGCATACGACCACAGGAACAGCCGTGATACCCAAAAGTGCAACCAGGCCAAAGGCGGCGCGCGCTCGCGTGGGGCTCGCACTCCTGACCGTGGCGATCAGCGCGCTGGCGCTCGCGCAGCAGCAGAGCACCGAGCGGATCACGCCGAATTTCAAGGAAGCGGACATCACGCAGATCATCGAAGCGGTCAGCATGGCCACCGGCAAGAACTTCATCATCGATCCACGCGTGCGCGCGCAGGTCACGATGCTGTCCTCGACGCCGATGACGCCCGATCAGTTCTATCAGGCGTTCCTGGCGATCCTGCAGGTCCACGGCTTCGTCGCAGTGCCGGCCGGCAACGTAATCAAGATCGTGCCCGATGCGAACATGCGCCAATACCCGGCCGACGATCTGCCGGATCACGTGAGTTCAACCTCGGACGAGATGGTGACCCAGGTACTGGCCGTCAAGAACGTCAGCGCGGCCCAGCTCGTGCCTGTGCTGAGGCCGCTGATGCCGCAGAACGCGCAGCTCTCGGCAGTGACCGGCGCCAACATCCTGATCCTGTCCGATCACGCCAACAACGTGAACCGGATGATCCGCATCATCGAACGCATCGACCAGGTCGGCAACGCGGACATCGACGTGATCCCGCTGCTCAGCGCGACCGCGTCCGATACCGCCCGAGTGCTCAATTCCCTGCTCGCGCAGAGCGGCGAGGGCTCCAGCAACATCAAGATCGTGGCTGATGAGCGCTCCAACAGCGTGCTCGTGAGCGGTGATCCGGGCCAGCGGCTGCGCGTACGCACGCTCGTCGCGCACCTGGACACGCCGGTGGACACCGGCAGCGAGACCCAGGTGCGATACCTGCACTATTCGGATGCAACCGACCTGGCAACGCGGCTCAAGGAGCAGCTCTCGGGCACCTCTTCCGGCTCGACGTCGACCATGAACGCGCTGCTGAACCGCACCAATCCGCAGCCGCAGCAGCAGCCCCAGCCGCAGCCGCAGCAGAATGTCCAGGGCGCCGCGCCCGGTGCCCCCGCCACCGGCGGCGCCGCGACCATCACGCTGGCGGGCGGAATGGCCACGATCTGGGCCGACAAGGACACGAATTCCCTTGTGATCACGGCGGGCCCGCGCACGATGCGCGCGGTCAATGCCGTAATCGACAAGCTCGACATCCGTCGTCTGCAGGTCATCGTGCAGGCGATCATCGTCGAGGTCTCGGCCGACAAGACCGCGGATCTCGGCGTGAACTGGGTGCTGGACGCTTCGGCCACCGGCGCGGCGATCGGCGGCTTCATCTCCCCGATCGGAGGTATATCGGGCGTCGATCTTTACGCGGATTCGCAGAGTCCGACCGCGCTGGCCGCCAACCCGCCGACCGGCACGACCATCGGCATCGGCCGCCTGAAGGCCTCGGGCGTGAATTTCGCGGCCATCGTCCATGCGCTGCAGGGTGATTCACGCACCAACATCCTGGCGACGCCGTCGGTGGTCACGCGTGACAACCAGGAAGCGAAGATGGAGGTCGCGCAGGAGGTGCCGTTCCTGACCGGGCAGTACACGACCCAGAACGGCACCGGCAGCGCATTCCAGACCATCCAGCGCCAGGAGGTGGGCACGATACTGACCGTGACCCCGCAGATCAACGAGGGCGACGCCGTGCTGCTCAAGCTGCAGGTCGAGAGCTCGAGCCTCGCCGGCACCTCCCAGGGGGCGGTGGACCTGGTGACCAACAAGCGCGTAATCACAACCAGCGTACTGATCCGGGACGGCGGCACGCTGGTGCTCGGCGGCCTGATCCAGGACAGCTCGACGAACAACGAGCAGCGGGTACCGTTCCTGGGACGCATTCCGGTCCTCGGCGAACTGTTCCGTACGCGCGACACGTCGAAGAACAAGACCAACTTCCTGATCTTCCTGCAGCCGCGCATCCTGCGGGATGATGCGCAGGCGGCGATCGAGACCGATGCGAAATACAACTACGTGCGAGAGGAGCAGCGGCGCGTGAACCGCGAGAGCACGCTGATCCCGCTCGAGCCTTACCAGCCCGCCAACCTGCTGCCGCCGATCGACAACGGCCAGACCCGCCGGGGCGTGCTCAGTCCCGATGCCGGCGGCAACAGGGACACGGCACCGGACTCCGGATCGGCCAGTCCGGCCACGGCGACGCCGCTGTCACCGGCGCCGGCCCCCGCGAACGCGCCACCGGCGGCGGGCGGGGCCACGCCGTGAGCACTCCAGCACCCGCGCTCGCCGAGCCGGCCGCCGCGGAGGCGCGTCTGCCCTTCACCTTCGCACGGCGCCATGGAATGCTGGTGCGCGGCGTGCAGGACGGCATCGCCGACTGTGTGTGTCGTGCGCCGGCCTCGCCGTTGGCGCTGGCGGAGACCCGGCGCTACCTGCGCCTGCCGTTGCGCCTGACCGTGGTCGATGGCGAGGCCTTCGACGATCTGCTGCGCAAGACCTACGAGGGCGGCGGCGAGTCGATGCAGATCGGGCTCGAGGACACGACCGACCTCGCGCATCTCGCCCAGGAACTTCCCGAGCAGGCCGACCTGCTCGAGAGCAATGACGATGCGCCGATCATCCGTCTGATCAACGCGGTGCTGACCCAGGCGATCCGCGAGAACGCCTCGGATATTCACATCGAGCCGTTCGAGAACCGGCTCGTGGTGCGCTTCCGCGTCGATGGCATCCTGCGCGAAGTCCTGCAGTCCAAGCGCGGCGTGGCACCGCTCGTGGTCTCGCGCATCAAGGTGATGTCGCGGCTCGACATTGCCGAGAAGCGCCTGCCGCAGGACGGACGCATCAGCCTGCGCATCGCAGGCCGAGCGGTCGACGTGCGCGTCTCGACGATTCCGTCTGGCCACGGCGAGCGCGTCGTGCTGCGTCTGCTCGACAAGCAGGCGGGCCGGCTCGACCTGAACTCGCTCGGCATGGCGGGCGCGACCCAGCAACTGATGAACGAGCTGATCCACAAGCCGCACGGCATCCTGCTGGTCACCGGTCCGACCGGTTCAGGCAAGACGACCACGCTGTATGCCGCGCTCGAGCAGCTCAACGACAACACGCAGAACATCATGACGGTCGAGGATCCGATCGAGTATTACATCGACGGCATCGGCCAGACTCAGGTCAATACCAAGGTCGAGATGACCTTCGCGCGCGGGCTGCGGGCGATCCTGCGCCAGGACCCCGACGTGGTACTGGTCGGCGAGATCCGTGACCTCGAGACCGCGCAGATTGCCGTGCAGGCGAGCCTCACCGGGCACCTCGTGCTCTCGACGCTGCACACCAATACGGCGGCCGGCGCGCTGACCCGCCTGCGCGACATGGGCATCGAACCGTTCCTGCTGTCCTCGAGCCTGGTGGGTGTGCTCGCGCAGCGCCTGGTGCGTGTGCTCAATCCGGATACGCGCCAGGCCTTCACGGCCGGGGAATACGAACGGCGCCTGCTGGGCCTCGCTCCCGAGGATCCCTCGCCGACGCTGTACCGTCCGGGCCGCGACGCCGGCGGCGGCTACCGCGGCCGCACCGGCATCTACGAGCTGATCGTGATCGACGACACGCTGCGCACGATGATCCACGACGGCATCGGGGAGCACGACATCGAGCGCTATGCGCGCAGATTCACCCCCTCGATCCGCGAGGACGGACTGGCGCGGGTGCAGAAGGGGGAGACCACGATCGAGGAAGTCCTGCGCGTCACGCGCGAGGACTGACCGTTCGGGGGTGGGCGCATTCGCATACACGGCGGTCGATCCGGCGGGCCGCCAGCACAAGGGTCTGATCGAGGGAGACACGGCGCGCCACGTGCGCGCGCTACTGCGAGAACGCCAGCTGCTGCCGGTCACCGTCGAGGAAGTCGCGGCGCAGGAATCGAGACGGCAGCTCAAGCGCGGTTTCAGCCTGCGCGGCGGCGTCTCCTCCTCCGACCTGTCGCTGCTCACGCGCCAGCTCTCGACGCTGGTACGCGCCGGACTGCCGCTCGAGGAGGCGCTGCTCGCGGTCTCTGAGCAAACCGAGCGCCCGCGAGTCCAGAGCATCGTGCTCGGCGTGCGTGCCAAGGTCATGGAAGGCCACACACTCGCGACCGGGCTGGCCGACTTTCCGCGCGTGTTCCCGGAGATCTATCGCGCTACGGTGTCGGCGGGCGAGCAGTCCGGGCACCTTGATGCGGTGCTCGAGCGGCTCGCCGAGTACACCGAGTCGCGCGAGCAGATGCGCCAGAAAGTGCTCGGCGCGATGCTCTATCCGATCGTGTTGACTGTCATGTGCTTCGGGATCGTCTCGATCCTGCTGACCTACGTCGTGCCCAAGGTGGTCGAGGTGTTCGAAGCCAACCGCGCCAAGCTGCCGCTTGCGACACAGGTGCTGGTCGACGTGAGCGGCGCACTGCGCAACTATGGATTGTGGCTGCTGGCCGGCATCGCCGTGCTGGCCGTGATCGCGTGGCGCGCGCTGCAGGTGCCGGCGACGCGCCGGCGCTATCATCGCGCGCTGCTGCGCCTGCCGGTGTTCGGGCGCGTGCTGCGCGGCTTCAATACCGCGCGCTTCACCCGCACGTTGGCCATCCTGACCGCCAGCGCAGTGCCGGTGCTCGATTCGCTGCGCATCGCGAGCGAAGTGATCACGAACCTGCCGATGCGCGATGCGGTCTCCGAGGCGGCCGCGCGCGTGCGCGAGGGTGCGCCGATTGGTCGTTCGCTGGCGCAGAGCCGGCTGTTCCCGCCGATGACCGTGCATCTGATCTCCAGCGGCGAGTCCAGCGGCGAACTGCAGGCCATGCTCGAGCGTGCTGCACTGAACCAGGAACGCGAACTCGAAGGCCTGCTGTCAGCGATGGTCGGGCTGCTCGGACCCCTGCTGATCGTGGGTATGGGACTGTTCGTGATGGGTATCGTATTTGCGATGCTGTTACCAATTTTTGAGATGAATGCACTGATTCACTGATCTGCTCGTTGCATCGGCCGGGAAATCGCATTATTTTCGGCGCGGCAGGCTCATCGCAACCACGCAGATTCGCGCCATGGGTGGAAATCCGGATTCCGACGAATTCGAGGAAGATGATGCGGACGAGGATGTCGTCGATGACGACATGGATCTCGATCGCGCCATCAAGGACATGGAGATCGCCAAGCGCCGCAGCGTCAAGGCCGGCGAACCGGCCTGGCGGCGTCTCGAGCAGCGGCTTGAGCAGAAGCGCACCGCGGAGCTGATCAGCGATTTCGAGGACTACGACATCGGCGAGTCGGCGCGGGAGGCCGACGCGCCGCACCGCAAGCAGGCGGAAGGCAATTCGCGCCGCCGCTGAGCTGCTCCCGCACCAGCGCTGACGGAAGCCTCAGGCCGCGGTTCGCCGCAGCACGCCGACGACCACACCCTCGATCAGCAGCGATTCCTGCCGGAGGTCCACGCGTATCGGCTCGAATTCCGAATTCTCCGGGAGCAGCCACACGACGGTGCCTTCCTGCCGATAGCGCTTGACCGTGACCTCGTTCTCGAGGCGGGCGACGATGATCTGCCGGTTGCGCACCTCGCTCGTGCGATGGACGGCGACCAGGTCGCCGTCGAGGATGCCTGCATCCTTCATGCTCATGCCGACCACCTTGAGCAGATAATGCGGTCGGGGCTGAAACACGTCGGGGTCGACCTTAAGATGATCGACAATGTGCTCCTGCGCGAGCATCGGCCGGCCGGCAGCCACCGAGCCGACCAGCGGCAATCCGAGCTGTTCGCGTATCGTGTCGCGCAGCTGGATGCCGCGCGATGCGCCAGGCAGCAGCGCAATCACACCCTTGCGCGCGAGGGTGCGCAGGTGCTCCTCGGCTGCATTCGGCGAGCGGAATCCGAGTTCGGCCGCGATCTCGGCACGGGTGGGGGGCATGCCCGTCTCCTCGAGGCTGCGCTGGATGAAGCGGAGTACGCGAGTCTGGCGGGGCGTCAGGTCTGACATACTGTAATTATATACAGTCATGCCCCGAACCCGCAATACGGATGCCGGCCTGGATGTTGCCATTATTGGTGCTGGCCACAATGGCCTCGTCGCGGCGGCCTACCTCGCTGCCGCGGGCCTCTCGGTCGGGCTGTTCGAACGCCGCGCGCTGGTCGGCGGGGCGGCGGTCACCGAGGAATTCGCGCCGGGGTTCCGTAATTCCACTGCCAGCTACACGGTGAGCCTGCTGCAGGCGCGGATCATCCGCGAGCTGCACCTGGCCGAGCATGGCCTCACGATCCTGCCGCGACCGATGCAGAACTTCCTGCCGCTCGGGAACGGAGCGTCGTTCAGCGTGCCGGCGAGCGCGTCAGGATTCGCAACCGAAATCGCCCGCCACAGCGGACGTGATGCCAGCCGCTATGCGGGGTGGTCCGCATTGATCGGGGAGGCCGCGCAGCTGCTGCGCGAGCTGGCCTGGCGCGTGCCGCCGACGGACCTGCGCCGCTGGCCCGACCTCTGGGCCCTGCTGCGACTAGGCCGCCGCGTGCGCGCCCTGCCGCTCACGCGGCAGCGCGAACTCTACGAACTGTTCACGCGTAGCGCCGGCGATCTGCTGGACTCCTGGTTCGAGAGCGATGCGCTCAAGGCCTTCCTGGGCTTCGACTCCGTGGTAGGCAGCTACGCGAGCCCCTATACCCCTGGCAGCGCTTACGTGCTGCTGCACCACGCCTTTGGCGAGGTCAACGGCCAGCGCGGGACCTGGGGCCATGCCCGGGGCGGCATGGGTGCGATCACGCAGGCGATGGCGCAGGAGGTACTACGGCGCGGTGCGCGCATCGAGACCGGTGCGCCAGTCGAGCGCGTGCTGGTCGATGGCGGTTGCGCCCGTGGTGTGCGTCTGATCGATGGCCGCGTCATACGGGCGCGGGCGGTGGCGGCCAACGTCAATCCGAAGCTGCTGTACCTGCAGATGCTCGAACCCGGGCAACTGCCGGCCACATTCCGTGCCGCCATGGAACGCTACCGCTGCGGCTCGGCGAGCTTTCGCATGAACGTCGCACTCTCCGAACTGCCCCGGTTCGATTGCGTGGCGCAATCCGGCGTCGGTGATCATCACCGCTCTGGAATCATCATCGCGCCGTCGCTGCGCTATATGGATCGGGCGTACGCCGAGGCGCGCCTGCGGGGCCATTCGAGCGCACCGATCATCGAGATGCTGATTCCGAGCACGGTGGACGATTCACTCGCACCCCGGGGTGCACACGTCGCCAGCCTGTTCTGCCAGCACTTCGCGCCGCAGCTGCCCGACGGCCGCAGCTGGGAGGGCGCGCGCGAAGCGATGGCCGGACTGATCATCGACACGGTAAGCGAACATGCGCCCAACTTCCGCCGTGCGGTGATCGCCCACAGCGCGCTCTCACCGGCGGACCTCGAGCAGCGCTTCGGGCTGGTAGGCGGCGACATTTTCCACGGTGCGCTCGGGCTCGACCAGATGTGGGCTGCAAGACCGGTGCTGGGATATGCCGACTACCGCTCGCCGATTCCGGGACTCTACCTTTGCGGCTCCGGCGCGCACCCCGGCGGCGGCGTGAGCGGACTGCCGGGCTACAATGCGGCCCAGCGCATCCTCTCCGATTGGCGCATGCGAGGCTTGCGTCGTGTACTGTGGCGCACAGACAGGCGCGCAATTGATTGAACTGTCGGCGTAGACCGACAGCGGTTTACGGTCGCAGCTATTGCAATTCAACCTTAAATTTGGTCAAGTTGCCGCCAGGAATATCGTCCCGGGGCGGCAACGCGCGGCGCGATGTTTTTCATTTGCGTGTTTCCTGAAATTCAAAGGGGATTGGTATGGACAAGAGTATCGTTGTGAAGCTGGCTGCCGCCGCTGCGATCTTCGCACTCGCCGGCTGCACCGACCTCAAGCCGCTGCAGGCCGACATCGACAGCCTGAAGACCCAGGTAGGCAAGCTGCAGACCGATGTCGATGCGGCGAAGGCGTCGGCCGATTCCGCGGCCAAGGCGGCCAGCGCGGCGCAGGCATCCTCCAACCAGGCTGCTTCGGCTGCTGCCGGCGCTCAGAGCACGGCCAACCAGGCCCTCGCTGCGGCCCAGGCGGCGCAGTCGTCGGTTGATGCGACCAATGAGAAGATTGATCGCATGTTCAAGAAGTCAGTTTCGAAGTAATCGGACCCGACGGACGACAATGAACGCCGCGCGCCGCGCGGCGTTTGTTTTTCTGCGCTCTCTGCGGCGCGGCGCGCGACGCGCGTCGCGAACTGTGTGAGCCCAGGCGGGCGGATTAGCTCAGAAACGCACCAGCGCCGAACCCCAGGTGAGCCCGCCACCGAGCGC
>Ga0265325_10002492_pt1 | contig 12414 bp, 8 predicted proteins | sample 41420metaG_FD_202090 | JGI IMG/M metagenome (GOLD analysis project Ga0265325, IMG submission 202090) | Rhizosphere microbial communities from Carex aquatilis grown in University of Washington, Seatle, WA, United States - 4-14-20 metaG | ecosystem: Host-associated > Plants > Roots > Rhizosphere >...
AGAGCGCCAGCAGGTTCCCGTCACTCGCGGCGCCGGCCGTGAGGGCGTCGAGCGCGGCCTTCACGCGCGCGGGATCGCGCTCGGCCTTCACGCGCGCGAGCCGTTCGAGTTGCTGACGGCGCACCTCGGCGTTGTCGATGTCGCGCGAGTCGATGGGCGGCTCGTCGGCGAGCCGGTACTTGTTGACCCCGACGATGGTCTCGTCGCCGCGGTCGACCCGCGCCTGGCGGCGCGCCGCGGCCTCCTCGATGCGGAGCTTCGGCATCCCCGACTCGACGGCCTTGGTCATGCCGCCGAGTTGCTCGACCTCCTGGATCAGCGTCCACGCCTCGTTCGCGAGGCTCTGCGTCAACGCCTCGACGTAGTAGGAGCCGCCGAGCGGATCGATCACGTGGGTGACGCCGGTCTCCTCGGCGAGGATCAGCTGCGTGTTGCGCGCGATGCGCGCCGCGAAGTCGGAGGGGAGCGCGATCGCCTCGTCGAAGCTGTTGGTGTGGAGGCTCTGGGTGCCGCCGAGCACCGCGGCCAGCGCCTCGTACGCGGTGCGCACGATGTTGTTGTAGGGATCCTGCTCGGTGAGCGACACGCCCGACGTCTGGCAGTGCGTGCGCAGCATCTTCGAGCCCGGCTCCTTCGCGCCGAGATCGTTCATGATGCGCGCCCACAACAACCGCGCGGCGCGGAGCTTGGCGACCTCCATGAAGAAGTTCATGCCGATCGCGAAGAAGAACGAGAGCCGCCCCGCGAACTCGTCGACACCGAGCCCGCGCGCTGCGGCCGTGCGCGCGTACTCGAGCCCGTCGGCGAGCGTGAAGCCGAGCTCCTGCACCGCGGTCGCGCCGGCTTCTTGCATGTGATAGCCGGAGATCGAGATCGAGTTGAAGCGCGGCATGTGCTGCGCCGTGTACTGGATGATGTCGGCCACGATCCGCATGCTCGGCTCGGGCGGGTAGATGTAGGTGTTGCGGACCATGAACTCTTTGAGGATGTCGTTCTGGATGGTCCCGCTGAGCTTGCTCTGCTCGACGCCCTGCTCCTCCGCCGCGACCACGTAGCCCGCGAGCACCGGGAGCACCGCGCCGTTCATCGTCATCGACACCGACATCTTGTCGAGCGGTATCTCGTCGAAGAGCAGCTTCATGTCTTCCACGGAGTCGATCGCGACGCCCGCTTTGCCGACGTCGCCGACGACGCGCGGGTGGTCGCTGTCGTAGCCGCGGTGCGTCGCGAGGTCGAACGCGACCGACAGGCCCATCTGCCCGGCCGCGAGGTTCTGGCGGTAGAACGCGTTGGATTCCTCGGCGGTGGAGAAGCCCGCGTACTGGCGGATCGTCCACGGCCGGTTCGCGTACATCGTCGCCCGCGGGCCGCGCACGAACGGCTCGAAGCCGGGCAGGCCGCCGACGGTCTCGAGCGCCTCGAGGTCGGCCGCCGTGTAGAGCGGCTTCACCGGGATGCCTTCCGGCGTGACCCATGTCAGCGCGTCGGCGTCGCCGCCGCGCAACTCCCCCGACGCCAGCTTGCGCCAGTCGTCGACCCCCGGAACCGCGTCGTCACCCATACGGCCAAGTGAACCATGCACACATCTCGCACGAGAAAAGGACGCGCGAACACAAGATGTGCGGTCTACGAAGGCATCGGCACCTCATGACAGGGTCTCACACGTTTTGAGACGCTCTCAGATGCTCTCAGACTCCCCCGAAGGCCCGCGAGGGCGTCGAGGCCGGACTTCATCCGAGCCCGATCGCCGAACCGTCGGCCGGCGTCGGATTCTCGGGGAGCGCGACGGTGCCGCTCCACGCGATCAGCTGGTTCCCGGTCCACACGATCGCGCTGCCGGCCCGCGAGTTGAGCGGAGACGCGCCCGCGTCGATCGTCGTCCAGCGGTTCGTCGAGACGCGGTACACCGCGAGCCGCGTCGCGCCGCAGCCGACGACGTACGCGTCGGCGCCTTCGAGCCACGCCGACTGCGAGTAGAAAGGCGTCACCGGTACGCACGACACGGCCGGGCCCTTCGTCCAGGTGCCGTTCGGGACGTCGTAGCGGACGATGCGCTCGGCGCCGCGCGACGTCGCGTCGAACACGACGTCGGATGCGGTCGAGCCGACCGTCGCGATCGGAAGGCTCGGCGCGTGGCTCAGGTCGAGCTGGTGCACGGCGTCGGCGCTCGGGTCGTACTCGAGGAAGATCGCGTGCTCGTGCCGGCATGCGGAGCCGAGCTGCGCGCAATCGCTGACAGTGCCGCTCGCGTACACGCGGCCACCGACGACCACCGCGCGGCCGAGTCGGAGACCGGCCAGCGCGTCGAACGCGTGCAGCTGCCGCCACGCGCCCGTCGACGGATTCACGGCGGCGGCGACCGGCCGCGCGAACTGATCGCCGCTCGTTCCACCGAGCAGCAGCAGCTCGTGCCCGGTCCACGCGCTCGCGTATCCCTCACGCGCGCCGAGCGGACCCTTCGGGAGGCGCTGCCACGTGTCGCTCGCGGGGTCGTACGTCGCGCCGACCGCCGGACCGTCGGACGAGTTGCCCGCCCAGAACACCGCACGGGCGCCGGTCCACACCGCCGCGTTGCCCGCGTCACCGAGCACACCGCTCGGCGGCGACGCGATCGCACGCCACTGACGCGTCGTCGGGTTATAAGCGGCGCCGTCGGACGCGGCGCTCGGCGTTCCGCTGCCGCGCGCGACACCTCCCCACACGACCATCTCCCGGCCGGTCCACACCGCGCCCGCCGCGATGCGCCCCGCGATCGGCGCCGCGGGCAACGGTGCCCAGTGCGCGGCGGGAACCGCAGGAGTCGTCGTCGACGCCGCGGTCGACGTCGTGATCGACGACGTCGTGATCGACGACGTCGTGATCGACGACGGGGGCTTCGAGGAGCTCGAGCACGCGCCGATCGCGAGCCCGAGCGCGGCGATCGAGACGACGGGCAGGGCGCGGGTGCGGCTCATGGTGCGCACGTTCGTCGCGCGCCGGCCGGTTCGACAGGGTCGAAATTCCCGGCGGACGCGGCGAAAGGTCACCTCCCCGAGTTGACGCGGCTTGGCATCGTCTGACACAATCTCAGACATCTTCACATGGTTCTCCACGGAAGGGAGTCGCCTCGATGCCGACCGCCATCACCGTCATGCCCTGGCCCGATCCCGTGCTCGACGTGCTGGGTCACGATCCTCGCTCGTGGTACGCCGAGACCTTCTGGCTGCCGACACTCGGGCCGACTGCGCTGTTGTTGCTGCGCCACCTCGCCGACCGTTTCGAACGCACACCCGAAGGCGTGCAGCTCCCGGTGGCCGACACCGCGGCCGCGCTCGGCCTCGGCGCCCGCGACGGCGCCAGCTCACCGCTCATGAAGAGCCTCGGGCGACTGCACCAGTTCGAGCTCGCCTGCACGGAGAACGACACCACCATCGCCGTGCGCCGCACCCTCCCACCCGTGCACCGCCGCCACGTCCGCCGGCTCCCCGCCGCGCTCCAGGCAGCCCACAACGAATGGGTCGCGGGCCAACGCGCCGCACCGGTCGAGCTCGCCCGCCGGCGCGCCCGGCACGTCGCCCTCCTGCTCGTGGCGCAGGGCGAGACGCTCGACACCGTCGAACGCGCCCTGCACGGCGCGGGCTTCCACCCCGCACTCGCGCACGAAGCCGTCCGCTGGGCCCGCGACCGCAAGGACGAGCTCGACGACGCCACCGCCCTCGCCTCCCTCGCCACCGACCCCGCCGCGTAATCAACCAGGCGCAGATCCGAAGGACCGGACACCCGACCGAAGCCGCACGGGCGATGGAGGTCCGTAGGTCGCAGCCGCATAAACAAGCCGCAGATCCGAAGGACCGGACACACAACCGAAGCCGCACGGGCGATGGAGGTCCGTAGGTCGCAGCCGCGTAAGCAAGCCACCCACAGATCCGAGATCGTCCTACCGCCGTCCCCCCGTAGGTAGGACGCAGCCGGGGTGGGGTGTCGCAACACGCGCGCCCCACCCCGCCGCACGATGCTTGCAATGGGTCGTCCCGGGTGCGATGGTCCGCTTCTCGGAATTCCGGGCCGGTCGTGGAGGAGATCACATGCGTGCACCGAAGTTGCCGGCTCGCGGCCTGATCGCGATCGTCGCTCTCGTGGCGATCAGCGCGGCTGCGTGCGGATCGTCGTCGAAGAACGCGGCGACGTCGACGACGCCCACCACGGTGGCGTCGGGAGCGGGCACACCGACCACGGTGGCCGGGACGCCCACAACCGCGCCGTCGAAGTCGTACAGCGGGTCGAGCGGGGGCGACTTCTGCAGCCTCATCCGGAACGACCAGGACGCGTTCAACAACTCCGACATCGCGACCAAGACTCCCGACGACCTCAAGTCGGTCTACACGAAGCTCGTGCCCGCGCTCGAGCACGCGGAGTCGGTCGCGCCGAGCGCGATCAAGGGTGACTTCAAGACGTTCGTGACGTTCTTCAAGCAGCTCAACGCCGCGTTCGCGTCGGCCGGCTACAACTTCCAGAACCTGGACCCGACGAAGTTCGCCAACCTCGACACGCCGGCGATCAAGACCGCCTCGGCCGACATCGAGCAGTACGTTACGCAGGTGTGCCACGTGACCACACCGACCTGACGTCGGAGTCCCAGCGCCGGGGGCATTGCGCCCGGTGACCGAACCCACCCGCCGCGAGCTCGACGAAGTCGCAGGATGGCTGCGCGCGGCGTCACGCGTGGTGGTGCTCACCGGCGCGGGCCTCTCCACCAATTCGGGAATTCCCGATTTCCGCGGCCCGAACGGCGTGTGGACGAAGGACCCGGCCGCCGAGAAGGCGGCCACGCTCCAGTACTACATGGGCGACCCCGAGATTCGCCGGCGCGCGTGGCAGAGCCGCCTGAACGGCAAGTACTGGACGGCGCAGCCGAATCCCGCGCACCACGCGCTCGTGGAGCTCGAGCGCAAGGCCGCGCTGCACTTCGTGGTCACCCAGAACATCGACGGCCTGCACCACGCCGCGGGCCAGTCGCCCGAGATCGTCATCGAGATCCACGGCAACGTGCGCGAGGTGAAGTGCATGGCGTGCGGGTGGCACGGCCCGATGGCCGAGACGCTCGAACGGGTGCGGGCAGGTGAGACCGACCCCGCGTGCACGGAGTGCGGAGGGATCCTCAAGTCGGCGACGATCAGCTTCGGCGAGAACCTGGTGGCGGAAGACCTCGAGCACGCGCAGTTGGAGGCGAGCCGCGCCGATCTCTTCCTGGCGCTCGGCACGTCGCTCGGCGTCTACCCCGCCGCGGCCCTGCCCCAGATCGCGCTCCGGGCCGGGGCGCGGCTCGTGATCGTCAACGCCGAGGAGACACCCTTCGACCCGATCGCCGACGCGGTGTTCCATGACCAGGTCGAGATCGTGCTGCCCGCGCTGGCCGCCCTCGTATGACGCCCGTTTGTATGCGGCTACGACCTGCAGCTCTCCATCACGCGAAACCGTCGCGCGGCGACCGAGCCTCCGGTCTGCGCCTGGTTGGGAATATCCGACCCTTGAAGTAGGATTTCACTCCGTATGGCGAGCTACCGAGACCTCCTCAAGAGCGCGAAAGCCGAGATCCGCGAGATCGACCCCGAGACCGCGGAGTCGCGGCTGGCCGACGCCACCTTCCTCGACGTACGCGAGCAGGACGAGTTCGAACAGGGGATGATCCCCGGTTCGGTGTTCATCCCTCGCGGGCACCTCGAGGCCCAAGCCGAGAACAAGCTCCCCGACCGGGACGCGCCGATCGTCATCTACTGCGCCGGCGGCAATCGCTCCGCGTTCGCCGCCAAGACGTTGCAGGAGCTCGGCTACTCCGACGTCGTGTCGATGACCGGCGGCTTCGGCCGCTGGAAGAACGAAGGCAGCACGTGGATCACGCCGGCCGTGCTCGATCCCGAGCAGCGCAACCGCTACAGCCGTCATCTCCTGCTCCCCGAGGTGGGCGAGGCGGGCCAGCAGAAGCTGCTCGAATCGAAGGTGTTGCTGCTCGGCGCGGGCGGGCTCGGCTCGCCGGCCGCGCTCTATCTCGCGGCCGCGGGAGTCGGCACGCTCGGCATCGTCGACATGGACGTGGTCGACGCGTCGAACCTCCAACGCCAGATCCTCCACAACATGGAGCGCATCGGCGACCGCAAGGTCGACTCCGCGAAGAAGACGCTGACCGCGCTCAACCCCGACGTCGACGTCGTCACCTACGACGTGCGATTCGGGGCCGACAACATCCTCGACATCATCGAGGGCTACGACGTCATCCTCGACGGCACCGACAACTTCCCGACGCGTTACCTGCTGAACGACGCGTCGCTCATGAAGCGCATCCCGGTGGTGCACGGATCGATCTTCCGCTTCGAAGGCCAGGTCACCGTGTTCGATCCGTACAACGGACCGTGCTACCGGTGCTTGCTGCCCGAACCCCCGCCGCCCGAGCTCGCGCCTTCGTGCTCCGAAGCGGGCGTGCTCGGCGTGCTGCCCGGCATCATCGGGTCGATCCAGGCGCTCGAGACGATCAAGCTGCTGCTCGACATCGGCGAACCCCTCCGGGGCCGCCTGCTCGCGTACGACGCGCTCGAGGAGACGTTCCGCAACTACAAGGTGCGGCGCGACCCCAACTGCCCGGCGTGCGGCGAAGGCGCCCAACTCGTGCTCGCCGAGTACGACGACCTCTGCCTGCCTCACGCGGTGCTGGCCGACGGGACCGTCGCGACGCACTGATCGCGCGTTCTCGCGTCGCCGGCCCGAAACCCCCTTCGGGTCGTCGCTTCGGGTGCCGATCAAGAGTTGAATGGCGCCCATGCCCAGCCCTGGCAGTCGGCCCGCTCGTCGCGTCGTGATCCGCTCGCGGATCGCAACGATGTCGATCCTCCCGCTCGTGCTCGCGCTCGCCGCGGTCGGCATCGGGGCAAACCCCGCAGCCGCCGACGGCGCGGTGAGCGTGCACGGTTTCGGTGGGGCGCGCGCGCTCGGCGCCCCCGCGATGGCGTTGAACGCGCCGCTGGTCGGTATCGCGTCGAACGCGCGCGGCACCGGCTACTGGCTGCTCGCCCAGGACGGCGGCATCTTCAGCTACGGGTCGGCCAAGTTCTACGGGTCCACCGGCGCGCGACACCTGAACCAACCCGTGGTCGGGATCGCGGCGACGCGCAGCGGGCACGGCTACTGGCTCGTCGCGGCCGACGGCGGGATCTTCACTTTCGGCGACGCGCGCTTCCACGGCTCCACCGGCAACCTGCACCTGAACTCGCCGATCGTCGGCATGGCATCCACACCGACCGGTCGCGGCTACTGGTTGGTCGCGGCCGACGGCGGCGTGTTCACCTTCGGCGACGCGCGCTTCCACGGCTCCACCGGCGCGTACGCGCTCGGCTCGCCGATCGTCGGCATCACGAGCACCACGAGCGGCCACGGCTATTGGATCGCGAGCGCCGACGGGCGCGTCTTCGGCTTCGGCGACGCCCACGCGATGCACGCAGTGATCTCGTCGAGCCCGATCGTCGGGCTCGCACGCGACGCGAAGGGCACCGGGCTCTGGCTGGTTGCGAGCGACGGTGCCGTGTTCACGGTCGGAACGGCGACGTTCTCCGGCGGTATCAGCGGCAGCGTCGCGCAGGCGGTCGGGATCGCTCCCGCGGCGCGGGGCTATTGGATCGCGACCGGACCTTCGGGCCCGCCGCTCCCGCCCAACTCCGGAACCGGCCGGCGCATCGTCTACTCGAACAAGCAGCAACGCCTGTGGCTCGTCGAGGCCAACGGCGTGGTCTCGCACACCTTCCTCGTGTCGGGCCGCCACGGGCTTCCGTCGGTGGGCGTCCACCAGGTGTACTCGAAGGTGCCGTCGTCGCCCTCGGGAGACCTGACCCTGCCGTGGACGCTGCGATTCGCGCACGGCTCCTCCGGCGCGCCGATCGACATTCACGGCATCCCGCTGCGCCCCGACGGCACGCCGATCGAGCCCGACGCGCTGCTCGGCACACCGGAGTCTCACGGCTGTGTTCGCATGAACCAGGCGGATGCCGAGTTCGTGTGGAATTGGTCGAGCGTCGGCACGACCGTCGTGGTCACCGACCTCGGGTACTAGTTGTAATTCAGCGCTTCGCTACCGGTAGCGCAACGCCATGCTGAGCGAGAACGACGTGCTCGTGTAGGTCCCGACCGCGAAGCAGATCCGCGGCGACGGGCACGCAACGGCGTTGAGGTGCGCGACGCTCGCGGGGCTCGGGCTCGAGAAACCGCCCCACCCGCTGCCGTTCCAGTGCTCGATGAGGTTCTTGATCTGCGAGTTGCCGACCGCGAAGCAGCTCTTCGTGTTCGGGCACGCGACGGCGTTGAGGCTGGCGGACGACGACGGGTTGAGCGTCGCCTCCGACGACCAGCCGCTGCCGTTCCAGTGCTCGGCCAGCGTCTTCGCGCCCGCTCCGGTCGAGTAGTTGCCGACGGCGAAGCAGCTCTTGGTGTTCGGGCACGCGACACCCGTGAGGTTGGCGCCGGTCGCGCCGCTCGGGTTGGCCGCGGAGAGGAACCCCCACCCGGTTCCGTTCCAGTGCTCGGCGAGGGTCCGGAAGCCCGAACCGGTGGCCGAGGAACCGACAGCGAAGCAGCTCTTCGTGCTCGGGCACGCGATGCTGCGCAGGTTGGCGGCGGCGCCGGGCGGGTTCGGGCTGGCCTGGATCCCCCACTCGGTCCCGTTCCAGTGCTCGATCAGCGTGTTCGTGAAGCTCGGGGTCGTGTAACTCCCGACCGCGAAGCAACCCTTCAGGTTGGGGCACGCCACCCCGGTGAGGCTCGCGTCGGTAGCGGCGCTCGGATTCGCGCCGGTGAGGAAGCCCCACGCCGCGCCGTTCCAGTGCTCGACCAGCGTCCGCTGGCCGCTGTTGCCGACGGAGTAGCTGCCGACCGCGAAGCAGCTCTTCGTGCTCGCGCACGCGACGCCGCTCAGGTTGGCGCTGGATCCGGTGGGGTTCGGGCTCGGCATGATCGACCAGCCCGTGCCGTTCCAGTGCTCGACCAGGGTCTTGAACCCCGTGCCGACGGAAGTCCGGCCGACGGCGAAACAGCTCGTGGTGGTCGGGCACGCCACACCCGTCAACACGGTGCCGATCGAGCCGCTCGGGTTCGGGGTCGTCGTCTTCGACCACGCCGCCGCGGCACCCGCGGGTTGGGCGGCGGCGAACGTGCCCGCGACGAGCCCGACGGCAGCCGCCAGGGTGGTCAACCGCCGGAGCCGCGACGATCGCCGCGATATCGGGCAAACAGTGTGATTATCAGCAAGCATGTCCAACTCCCGTTCTGGGGACAAGGCACCCTAAAGCGCCCGTCACCTCCGTCAAAATCGAACCGGGCCGACCGCCGGACATATGCCGCGATCCGGCCGCCGGCGGGCGACACTCGACCACCCGCGGCGTGGCCTAGGCCTTCACCGGGTCGAAGGTGCGCGCGAGCTCGATGAAGGTGCGCACGCCGTACCCGGTGCCGCCGCGTGAGTTGTACCCGTCGTCGGCCGCGGCCCGGGCCGTGCCCGCGACGTCGAGGTGCACCCACGGCGCGCCGTTCACGAACTCACGGAGAAACAGCCCGGCCGTGAGCGTGCCGCCACCGCCACCGGTGCCGATGTTGCGCAGGTCGGCGACCTCGGAGTCGAGCAGCTTGCGGTAGTCGTCGGGCAACGGCAGCGGCCAGGTGCGCTCCCCGACCCGATCGGCGGCCGCACCGACTTGCGCGTTCCAGCTCGCGTCGGTCCCCATGAGCCCGGCGATCTTGTCGCCGAGCGCGATGGTGACCGCGCCGGTGAGTGTCGCGATGTCGACGATCGCGTCGGGCTTGTCCTCGCTCGCGAGGCTGAGGGCGTCGGCGAGGATCAGGCGACCCTCCGCGTCGGTGTTGAGCACCTCGACCGTCTTGCCGTTGCGCATGCGCAGCACGTCGCCCGGCCGCATCGCGATCCCGCTCGGCATGTTCTCGACGAGCGGGACGTACCCGAGCACGCGTGTCTTCACGCCGAGGTCGCGCAGCGCCGACATCGCCGCGATGACGGCCGCCGCCCCCGACATGTCGGTCTTCATCGTCTCCATCCCGCCCGCCGTCTTGATCGACAGGCCGCCGGAGTCGAACACGACGCCCTTGCCGACGAGCGCCAGCGTCTTGCGCGCGCCGCGCGGCTCGTACGCGAGCCGCAAGAACCGGGGCGGACGGTCGGAGCCCACGCCGACGCCGATGACGCCGCCGAGACGCTCGCGCGCGAGCTGTTCGCCGCTCCACACGCGTACCGTCAGGCCGTTGGCGCGGGCGAGCGCGCGCGCGAGCTTCACGACCGTCTCGGGTGACTTCGCCTCCGCGGGCTCGTTCACGAGATCGCGCGCCCACGTGACGGCCTCGGCGATCCGGACGCCGCGCGCGAGCCCGTCGCGGACCTTCGCGCCGACTCGTCCGAGCACTTGCACGCGTGCGAGCCGCGAGGGCTTCGCATCCGACTTGTACGTGAGGAATTGGTACGCGCCGAGCACGATGCCTTCCGCAAGGGCCTGCGCGGCCTCGGCGCGGTCGAGCGACTCGGGTACCGCGTCGAGCAACGTCGTTGCGACCTTCTCGACCTTCGACGCGCGCCGGGCCAGCGCGGCGCCGGCCCGCCGCAAGGCGTCGGTGTCGATCGTCTCGGGGTCGCCCATGCCGACGAGCACCGCGGCCTTCGCCCCGAGCAGGCCGCCGGTGGGCACTGCGAGCACGTCGGCCCGCCGGGCCTCGAAGCCGGTCTCGGTCGCGAACGCCAACAAGCTCCCGCCCAAGGCGCCATCGACCACATCGGCGCCGGGGCCGAGCTGAATGCCCTTGGCGGTGGAGAACACGGGCACGGCGAGGAGATCCGCGCGCACCCGGTCGGGAGCGGAGCCGACGAACTCGATCTTCGGAGTCATGGGGCGGGAGTCTACGGACGACCGCTCGTGCCATCCGCGTGGCGGCAGTGATTCATTCGCGTGACCGCGTCGGGGCCGCGTAGCCTGGTGCGATGCAGGATCCGCGCGGAAGCGATCGCGCCGTCGCCAGTGGCGCCCGGCACCCATTCCTCGACGCGCTCGCCGAACGCGTGTTGGTGTTCGACGGTGCGTTCGGCACCTGGATGCAGGGCCACGACCTCGGTCCCGACGACTTCGGCGGCGAGGCGCTCGAGGGCTGCAACGAGCAGCTGGTGCTCACCCGGCCCGACCTCGTCACCCGGATGCACGAGGAGTTCTTCGCCGCGGGTGTGGACGCGGTCGAGACCGCGACGTTCGGCGCGTTCCCCCTGGTGCTCAACGAGTACGACATCGCCGACAAGACGCTCGAGATGAACCGGCGCGCGGCGGAGCTGGCGCGCGAAGTCGCGTCGGGCTGCTCCACCCCCGACCGCCCCCGCTTCGTGATCGGCTCGATGGGACCGGGCACCCGGCTCCCGTCGCTCGGCCAGATCGCCTACACGGAGCTCCGCGACGGCTACCAGCTCCAGGTCGAGGGACTCCTCGCCGGTGGCGTCGACGTGCTGCTCGTCGAGACCGTCTACGACCTGCTCCAGGCCAAGGCCGCGATCAACGGTGCGCGCGCGGCGATGAAGGCCGCGGGAGTGCTGCTCCCGCTGATGGTGCAGGTGACCGTCGAGACGACCGGGCGCATGCTGGTCGGTTCCGAGATCGGCGCCGCGCTCACCGCGCTCGAAGCGATGCAACCCGACGTGATCGGCATGAACTGCGCGACGGGGCCCGCCGAGATGACCGAGCACCTGCGGTACCTCGCGCAGCACGCACGCACGTATCTCTCCGCGTTACCCAACGCGGGGCTGCCGTCGGTCGTCGACGGGCACACGCACTACGACCTCACTCCCGAAGCGCTCGCGGCCGCGCACGAGCGATTCGTGCAGGAGTTCGGGCTCAACATCGTGGGAGGCTGCTGCGGCACCACCCCCGCGCACCTCGGTGCGGTGGTGTCACAGCTGGGCACCGACCGCGCGCCGGTGGTCCGTTCGCCCGAGCACGAGCCCGGCTGCTCGTCGATCTATTCGCACGTGCCGTTCCACCAGGAGCTCGCGTACCTCGCGGTCGGCGAGCGCACGAATGCCAACGGTTCGCGCAAGTTCCGCGACGCGATGCTCGAAGCCGACTACGACACGTGTGTCGCGATGGCGCGCGAGCAGGTGAAGGAAGGCGCGCACGTGCTCGACGTGTGCGTCGACTACGTCGGCCGCGACGGCACGATCGACATGGACGAGATCGCAGGACGGTTCGCGACGCAGGCCAGCCTCCCGCTCGTGTTCGACTCGACCGAGCCCCAGGTGGTCGAAGCCGGGCTCCGCCATCACGGCGGCAAAGCGATCCTCAACTCGGCGAACCTCGAGGAGGGCGACGGCGAAGGCAAGCGCATGGACCGCGTGTTCCGCCTCGCGCGGGAGTACGG
>Ga0265325_10002494_pt1 | contig 12413 bp, 11 predicted proteins | sample 41420metaG_FD_202090 | JGI IMG/M metagenome (GOLD analysis project Ga0265325, IMG submission 202090) | Rhizosphere microbial communities from Carex aquatilis grown in University of Washington, Seatle, WA, United States - 4-14-20 metaG | ecosystem: Host-associated > Plants > Roots > Rhizosphere...
TCGGCTGAAAACATCGCCTAATACTTCTACGACGAGACCAATCGAGAGCTTGCGGGAATGACCGCCGGTCGCGTGCGCGTGAAAGACTGCACCATCTGGGAGACCGATACGACGACGGCGACGTACTTCGAATAGCGCCGGCTCTGCCCGCCGCACTTGCTAATTCATCTGATTCGACTTCGATTGTAGATACTTGTCGAAGGGAATTTCGAAGTAGAAGAGTTCCTTGCCGTCGGCATCGCGCAGGTCGTGGAGATAGAGTTTGGCTCCCATCAGTGGCTCTCTCAGGCCTGAGACGTCGTAAAACAGGAAACCGGCGCGCGTGGTGTGCGGTTCAACCGCCAGGGCCGAGTACTCGAAGGTGTTAAAGTCGTCCTCGATCTCCTTGATGCTGCCCTTCGGTTTCACGTGGATGGGCGGCAGCGGCGAAGGCAATGGGATCTTGGATCCCTGTCGCTCCTTTTGCGTCATCATCCGTTCCACATCTTCCGGCTCGGCGGCGCGAATCCGGTCGCCCTCCGCCGTCTCAAAGAGGATCCGCGCATCGATAAGCGAAATGGGCCGGTCGCCAAGGTTGGTCACGATCAGCCGAATCGGCATCACATCGTGGCCCAGGTAATCGACGCGGAAGATAGACTCTTTTTCCCTCGTATCGTAGGGCTCGGCGGCGATGGCCACATGCTCCTGCTGATGAATCTCCACCGCCGGGAACGAAGTCGCCGGCTGCACCGGGGGCGGCGTGCGATCGCTCGCCGTCGCCGTCAACGCAAACCAGAGCAACAACAACGGGATTCCCCGCAAGATTTTCATCGCGCTCAACTGTATCATTCTTTGGTCAGACGCCCTACGATTAGACCTGTTGAATGCCGGTTCGTTTACGCATGATTCTGTATTTCTATAACCTTGCCTTGTTCCTGGCGCTCATCGCCGGCGCGCCCTGGTGGCTCTGGCGCATGGCCACCACGCACAAATACCGCGAGGGGCTTATGGAGCGGCTTGGGCGCCTTCCACGTAAACTCCGCTCTTTTTCTGCGCCGCCCGCCGAACGCCCGCTTATCTGGCTCCACGCCGTGTCTGTCGGCGAAGTTCTCGCCGTCACGCGCCTGGTCAGGGAGCTTGAATCGGCGCTGCCCGATTATGTTGTCGTCGTCTCCACCACCACGCGTACCGGCCAGGCGCTGGCCCGCGAGCGCTTCAACTCGAATCGCGTTTTCTATTGCCCGCTTGACTTGCCCTGGGCCGTCCGCGCTTATCTCAATGCGCTCAGGCCGCGCCTCCTCATCCTCGCGGAAACCGAGTTCTGGCCGAACCTGCTCCATGGCTGTTTCAGCCGCGGCATTCCCGTCGCCGTGGTCAATGCCCGCATCTCCAACCGTTCATGGCCGCGCTATCGCAGGCTCCGCCCCTTCTGGCGTCCGCTGCTCTCGCCTCTCAGCCGCGTGCTCGCTCAAAGCCAGGTCGACGCGGACCGCCTTCTCGCCCTCGGATGTTTGCCCGATCGCGTCTCCGTTTCCGGCAATCTCAAATTCGACGTTCGTGTCGCGCAGGAATCCGAAGCCACACGCTGGTTGAAGTCGATGTCCGCCGATCTGCGGTTCGTCGTCGCTGGCAGCACGCTTGAGGGTGAGGAGTCCGCGCTCGTTGAATCGTGGCCACGCCTCGTTGCCGCCGATTCGCAACTCGTCCTCATCCTCGCGCCGCGCCATCCTGAGCGCTTCGGCGCCGTCGCAGCCCTTCTCGATAAAGCCGGCGCTCTTTGGAGCAAGCGTTCCAGTTGGACCTCCGTGCCATCGACCGCGGCTCGCACAACTCGCGCCCTCCGGCCCGGCGAAATCGTGCTCCTCGACACCATCGGTGAGCTGGCTTCTGTTTACTCGCTGGCCGCGGTTGCATTCGTCGGTGGCAGTCTTGTTCCCGCGGGCGGCCACAACCCCCTCGAGCCGGCCCAGTTCGCCGTCCCCATCGTCATGGGCCCGCACTACGCCAACTTCGCCGCAATTACTGACAGCCTGCGCAGCCATGGCGCGCTTCGGATTACGGAAAAAGTCGATTTGGCCTCGACCCTGATTGAACTCCTCTGCAATCGCTCCGCCGCTGAAGCCATGGGCGCGCGCGCCAAAGAAGTTTTCAGAGAACGTGCCGGCGCCACCGATCGTTCGGTCGCAGCCATCCGCGAGTTACTCGCCGCAGATTCCAGCCGGGAGCCCGCGCCATGAGTTCCACATCCACCGCGCGCCCGCTTCTTTGGCCTTTCGTGCCGGTTTACCGTCTCGCTCTTGCGCTGCGCGAGTTGCAATCGCGCATCGGTCTCAAGCCGGTTCGCCGTCTCCGCTGGCCGGTCGTCAGCATTGGCAATCTCTCCACCGGCGGGGCAGGGAAGACTCCGTTCACGATCGCGCTCGCCAAAGCTCTCACTGCACGCGGCCTCCACGTCGATGTGCTTTCGCGCGGTTACGGCCGGAGTTCTGCGCTTCCAGTTTTGGTTGATCCCACTGGAAGAGCCGAGGACTTCGGCGACGAGCCGCTTCTAATCGCGCGCGAAGCCCAAATCCCGGTTTACGTCGCCGCCGAACGTTACGAAGCTGGGCTGCTGGCCGAGCGCTCCGCACCTTCGTCGTTAGGCGTGCATCTTCTCGACGATGGATTTCAGCATCGCCAGCTTGCCCGCGATGTCGACATTCTGCTTTTAGGCCGCCGCGACCTGAGTGACCATCTTCTTCCCGCCGGAAACCTTCGTGAGACGTTGCAGGCGGCATTGCGCGCCCAGGTGATCGCGATCCCGGCAGACGAGCCCGAAGTTGAAGCGCGACTCAAATCCATAGGCTGGCATGGAACCATCTGGCGCATCCGCCGCCGCATGCAAATCCCCAAACTCGACGGCCCCGTCGCCGCCTTCTGCGGTATCGCGCGCCCCGATCAGTTCTTCAACGGCCTCGAATCAGCCGGCGTCAAGCTCGCCACCCGCACCGCCTTCGCCGACCACCACACCTACATCGCCGCCGATCTCGCTCGCATCGAATCTCAAGCCCGCAGCGCCGGAGCCACAACCCTCCTGACCACGGAAAAAGACCGCATCCGCCTCGGCGCGCTCGCCCCTGCTCTCCCCATCCAGACCGTGCCGCTGCGGATTGAGATCGAAGACGAGCCCGCCGCAGTCGATTGGCTAATCGAGCACCTGCGTGATCCGCGATAGCTCCGAATCTCCGCGCCTAGCCCAGTTGATAGCCACGAAAACCCCTGAACGACCGGAACGCGAGCACGATGAATGCGATCAGGACCACGAGTTGCGTTGCTCCGAAGGCGGGCGACGATTGAGTGGGTGCGATGGCCCTGAGTGCCGGCACTTTGGCAAAAAGCTGCGCGAAGAGCACGAAGACGTTGAAGTAGAGTGCGAGCGAAGCGCTGATGACATACGTTCCACGCCAGCCGCCCGCAAGCTTGCCGCCATACAGCGCAATTGCTGCCAGCAACAGAACAATCATCGATAGAACGCCCAAAATGATTGCGGGCGTGACACCGCGAAACGGAAACAGGAATCCGGTGATGTTGGTGAGCGCCGTCGTAGCGAGGAAGAATCCAGTCAAGCCTGACAGTTTCTTGGCAGCCAGCGCAGAAATCGCCACGAGGCCAGTGGCGATCCCTGGGAGGCTCAGAATCACGTGCACAATCGTGAACGCATGGATGCTCATACCCAAGATCATGAGGTACCTCCATTGGGGAATGTTTGGGGAAAGTCCGGAAATCCGGGGAGCCTTGATGGTAACGCGGAGCCGCAGGTGTGGCAACGGAGAGGAAACGATTTTCTTGAGCGGCAGCCTAGAGCCGATCCGCCACCGGAATCCACGGCGATGGATACACCGGCCCAATGTATTCGGCGCGTGGCCGGATCAGCCGGTTGTCGTCGAGCTGTTCAATCACGTGCGCAGCCCACCCAGCGATGCGGCTCACCGCGAAGATCGGCGTGTAGAGGTCGATATCGATTCCCAGCGTGGCATATGTCGAAGCGGAATAGAAGTCCACGTTCGCGTTCAGCTTCTTGTCCTGATTAATGTAGAGCTCGATCGCCCGCGACATCTCATACCATTTGGGCTGGCCGGAATCCTCGCCGAGCTGCTTGCTCATCTTCCTCAGGTGCGTGGCCCGCGGGTCTTCCGTCTTGTACACACGGTGTCCGAAGCCCGAAATCTTCTGCTTCGCCGCCAGCATGTTCCTCACGTACTCCACCGGATCGGCGCCCTGCTTGTCGATGGTCAGGAGCAGCCGCATTACGCCTTCGTTGGCGCCGCCGTGCAGCGGCCCCTTCAGCGCGCCAATCGCGCCGGTAATTGCGGAGTGGATGTCGGAGAGGGTTGCTGCGATAACGCGGGCTGCAAAAGTGGAGGCGTTCAGTTCGTGGTCGGCATGAAGAATCAGTGCGATATCCAAAGTTCGCGTCGCCGTCTCTGAAGGCTTCTCCCCGTTCAGCATCCACAGGAAATTCCCGGCATGCGTCAGCGAGCGATCGGGCGGCACAATCTCCTTGCCTTTGCGGAGCCGGTCGTAAATCGCCACGATCATCGCAATCTGCGCCGTCAGGTTGTAGGCCTTGCGCACATTCGCGTCGTGGGAATTGTCTTTTTCGTCGGCATCGTAGAAGCTCAGCGCCGAGACCGTCGTCCGCAGCACTTCCATTGGCGTGGCCGACTTGGGAAAGCTGCGCAGCATGTCGATCACGCGCTGGTCCAGCGACCGTGCCAGCGCCAGTTGCGACTGGAACTCGCGCAACGCCAGCGCATTCGGCAGGATTCCGTTCCAAAGCAGGTATGTGGTTTCTTCGAAAGTCGAGTGCTCGGCCAATTCGTGAATGTCGATGCCGCGGTAAGAGAGAATGCCCGCTTCTCCGTCAATCCAGCAGATGCCGGAGTTCGCGGCGACAATTCCTTCCAGGCCCTTTCCTGCGACAGCAGTCGACATAGCCTTTTGCTTCTCCCCTTTTTTCTTGTGGCAGTTTGGCCGGTGTGGCGGAGTTCCGGGCCGCTCAATTCGCGCCCGGCCCCAAAATATGCAGTAAAGATGTTTATAACGTAGCTGTTCCGTCCTTGTCACGGACAGTGGGACGCCTTCCAGCGCTGGCCGCACTTTCTTGCCGTACTGTGACCAGGGCCGCCGGCTTTCCAGCCGTCCGATTTATCCTGTAGATTCACCGAGCGAACAGATTGGAAAATCCGGCGTCAACCGGGGTCATCCAGTCGGTAACATTGTGAATCATGGGGATTTCCGGATCGGATGAGACATTTTCCCCTTTCTGCGGCGTCTAACCGGACTAGATGCCGTGATTGCGTCGGGCACACCTTGCTTCACCCAGAATGCCCGTCGACGAAAGGTAAAGCATGAGTGATATTGAAGAAGCTCCCCGAACTTACTCCGGCGCTCTGCTGGCAGCAATCGCCATCGCTCTGCTGGCCGCTGTCGGAAGCCTGATTTGGTGCTTCACGCTGACCAGCAAGTTGGGCACCGCGCAGGCTGAGCTGGCCGATGCCAAACAGCAGGACACCCAATTGGCCGCGGAGCTCCGCGAAACGAATGCCCGCTTGAAAGTGGCCACCGACGAACTCGGCAAATCCGTCGGCCTGACGCAGAAAGAATTGGACGAGCGCGCCCAAGCCATCGTCGCGCGCGAGGAAGCGGATGAGACCGCCGAGAAGCAGACGGCGCAGCAGGTCAACGGAATTTCTACCGACCTCACCAACGTGAAGACCGATGTTGGCGGCGTAAAAACCGACCTGACCAAGACGCAGGGCGACCTGGCCAACACCAACAGTGAGCTCCAGTCCGTAAAAGGCGACTTGAGCGGCACCAACAGCGTCATCGCTCGCAATCACGATGAGCTGGTCACCCTCGAGCACAAGGGCGACCGCAACTTTTATGAATTCAGTCTCGATAAAGGCCAGAAGAAGCCCGTGGGCACCGTCTCGCTCGAATTGAGAAGGACCGACGCCAAGCACAACAAGTTCACGCTCGACATCTTTGCCGACGACAAAGTGTACGAAAAGAAAGACCGCAACGTGAACGAGCCTTTGCAGTTCTACAGCGGCAAAGACCAGGCGCTCTACGAGATCGTGGTCAACAACATCAATTCAAGGAATGAGATTGCGGGCTATCTCTCCACGCCCAAGAGCGCGCCCGTTCCGCCTACTGTTCAGTAATTGGAACCTGGGGCGCGACCGTCAAGGCCGGCTGATAGCGGAAACTGAACGTGTAGTCCAGCTTCTTGCGCGCGTCCCAATCCTGTTTCGCCATTTTGAAAGCCGAAACAAATGTGCCCTCGACCGTCTGCCCGGGGTTAATCGTCGTGTCCAGCGGCGATAGCGGAGCATTGTGCGGCACGGGAATATTCGGGTAAGCGACAAAGATCCGCTCGTAGTCTCCGTTGTTGGCTGCATAGCTCGAGTGAATTCCATCGCCCAGCGTTGCATTGGTCAGCACATTCACCAGGTAAAGCGGGTGGTTGGTATGGTTCTGCAACTTCACCTGCGTGAAGACCATCACCTGGTCCACTTCCTCTTTCGCCATCGGCGCTCCGCTGGCGTCAACACCCGACGTCTCCGTGTGCTGGGGGTGCGCCCAAACCGCTACGATCTCGCCCGACGCGATGGGCGGTGTCCGCTCCATGAACACGTAAGTTCCAATGGCGATGCTCACCACCACGGTGGCTGCGATCGTGGCCCACACCACGTGGCTGGACCCCTTGGTCAGCTCTTCGCCCAGCGCGGCGTCGTCCACTCCCGCTGCGTCCTGTTGTAGCAAGCTCATGGGGACCTCCAACCTCGTTGCGCCTAATGTTAATCCCAATCGATCAAAATAAGCCAAGCCTTCCCTCGTCCCGCCACAATCCCTTTGTGCTCAAACGTAGTGACCTTTGGGGGATGCGTCCAGAGGCTGCGGGAATGCGCGTTGCTTTGAATGGGCACGAGTTTACTCGTGCCATAAATCTAGCCGAATCACTGAGGCCTTTAGGCACTGAGGCACGCCCTTCAAGGTTGACATCCCCAGACACACCATTTTCCGCAGCCACCAGGCGCCGCTACAACCGCGGCCGGGCCCGCAACCCGGCCAGAAACCCCTTCGCCTCCCGCGTATTCAGCACATCCTCGGGCGTGAGCCACGCTCGCCGCAACTGCTTCGCGCCGTAGTTCATCCTGGCCAGGTTGCGGCTGTCATGCGAGTCCGATGACATAACGATCTTGCAGCCCAGTTCTTTGGCCAGCCGCAAATCATGATCGTTCAAGTCCAGCCGCTCCGGCGCCGCATTATGTTCCATGGCCACTCCCAGCTGCGCCGCGCGCTTCAGCACTGCCGCCAGATCTATCGCGAATGGCTCCCGGCGCAGCAGCAGCCGACCCGTTGGGTGCCCAAGTATCCGCACCGTTGGATTCTCAATCGCCTTCAGAACGCGCGCGGTCATCTCCTCGCGGCTCTGTTCAAACCGGGTATGCACGCTCGCAATCACCACATCCATCTGTGCCAGTACCTCATCGTCCAGGTCCAGCGCCCCATCGGCAAGAATATCCACCTCAATGCCGGTGAACACCCTGATCTTTCCCTCCATCTCGCGGTCCACCGTGCGCACCTGCTTCATCTGCGCAAGCGCCCTTTTCTCGTCCATTCCATTCGTCATGGCCAGGTTCTTCGAGTGGTCTGTGATGGCGATGTAACCGTACCCGCATGCAAGCGCCGCCTCCGCCATCTCGCGGATTGAATTGCGTCCGTCGCTCGCCGTCGTGTGCATGTGCACGTCTCCGCGCACATCGCTCACCTGCACCACCCGCGGCAGTTCATGCGCGGCCGCCGCGTCAATCTCGCCCAGGTTCTCGCGCATCTCCGGCGGCATCCAGTCCACGCCCAGCGCGGCGTAAATCTCCTCTTCCGTCGCCGCCGCCACGGTCGATCCGTCGTCCAGCCGCGCCAGCGCCCACTCACTCAGCGTGTAGCCCATCTTCAGCGCCCGCTGTCGCAGCGTCACATTGTGCGCCTTTGAGCCGGTGAAGTATTGCAGCGCGGCGCCATAGCTCGCCTCGGGCAACAGCCGCACGTCCACCTGCAGCCCCTGGCCCGTGTTGAAGCTCACCTTGTTTTCGCCCTTGGCGATGATGTTGTGAATCCCGGGATACGCAGCCACGTGCTCCACGGCCGCCTGTGTCTTTTCCGGGGCACACGCCGGTCCCGTCACCAGCAGATCCAGATCACCTACAGTCTCTCGCCCCCTGCGCAGCGATCCCGCCGGCGTCACCCGCTCAATCCCCTTCAACTTCAGCAGGTAGGCCGCAATCCGTTCCGCTTCCTCCTCGGCCACGTCGATCCTGAACCGCCCCACGCTCCGCCGGTAATCCTCGATCCCTTTTTTGAGCTTCTCGATCTGCTTCTCGCCCATCCGCGGCAAGCCGTTCAGGCGTCCCGCCGCAATGGCTTCGGCGAGCTGTCCCACACTGTCGATGCTGCCGCCGCCGATCACACCTGCATCCCAAAGCAGCGCCACCGTCTTCGGCCCCATCCCCGGCAGCTTCAATAACTCCAGAACTCCTGCGCCATACTTGGCAAGAAGTTCATCCCTCTGCGGCAGCGTTCCAGTCGCGGCAATGGACTGAAGGTGCGCAGCCATACTCTTGCCGATTCCATCGATCGCAAGCAGCCGTGCCGTGTCGTTCGCCGCCTCCACCAAATCGACGGTAGTCTGCTCGGCCGCATCTGCGGCGCGCCGATAGCTTCGGATCCGGAAACTGTCCGCCCCGTCGATCTCCATCAGGTCGGCCGTCTCCGCGAGCAGTCGCGCCATCGTCTTGTTATCCATGGTGCGGCCCTCCCGACAGCAGTATCCGACATCTACGGCCCCGTGAACCACCGCACCCCATTCCCTCTGCGAAAAAAGGCGCAACTCCGCGGTCGCTGGAAACCCATAGATTCAAATTGTGATTTGGAAACGCGTAACGGGCACAACTCACCCTTACCGCCGGGCGGCGGTCTTGCGGGAACGCCCGGGACCCTATCCGCGTTTACGCTGCGGTATGGGCGCTTGCAGCATTATCCCGATTGCGGATTACGGCATCCGCCTGCGGGCCTTTCTGGCCTTCAACGATATCGAACTCGACCTCGTCGCCTTCTTTGAGCGTTTTGTATCCATCCAGTTGAATTGCTGAGTAGTGGACGAATACATCCGGCCCGTCTTCGCGTCCGATGAATCCGTAGCCCTTGGCGTTGTTGAACCACTTGACCTTTCCTTTGTACTGAGCCACAGCTTCCTGCCTTCTTTCTTCTTGGAGAATACGGCGGGACGATGTCGGGGAACTCCCGCCGATATTTATTAAGACGCGAAACCGACAGGAAAGGTTGATCCAGCTTCATTTGTTCCGCAGCGTGAAACCCATTTGAGCCCCGCATGAGCGGCGATCCGGCGTAATGGTTTTGTAAAGATGCCTTCGAAAGGATGACCGAATTCACGGGCTACTTCTTCCCTCGGCGACCCTTGATTCGGTCGTATAAAAGCACGCTGCTCAGCGTTTTACCATCCAGAATCACGCCTTTCTCGATCGCCTTCAGCACATCTTTTAGCTTCACCAGCCTGAGCTCGATCTGTTCGTCCTCTTCCGGATGGTCCGCGCCAGGTTCGAGCCCCTCGGCAAGAAAAACTTTCATCGATTCACCCAGAAACCCCGGGCTGGCGTAGTACTCCACGAGCGGCGACCATTTCTTCGCCCGGTATCCGGTCTCCTCAGCCAGCTCCCGCTTGGCTCCCTCCAGCGCGTCCTCGCCCGGCTCCAGCTTGCCCGCGGGCAATTCCCACAGGTACTGGTTTGCAGCATGGCGGTATTGGCGCTCCATTACGATCCACGGATTCTTCTTGCTCTTCGAGTTGTCGATCGCCAGAATCACCACGCTCCCATTGTGGCGAATCACGTCGCGCTCGTTGCGCTTCCCATCCGGCTCGATCAGCTTGTCGTGCAGCACGCGGAACAGCGGACCCGTATACACAACCTCCGAACTCACGATCGTGGCTCGCTGCACCACCGTTGCCTTCGCGATCTTTCCCGCCTTCACCTTTTTTGCCTTCGATTTCGCCGCCATTTCATCTCCTCTTTGTCGAGAGCGTTGATTCATTTCAATTCAACACGAGTATACGCACAGCCCGGTTTCGCCCTTGGCAGCTTGTGCAATTCATCCCATTCCTGCATCGCCCCGCCCCGTCGTGGCATCCTTAACAGAGCAACAAATTCCTGCCAACGCAACCGTTTCCAGTCCAAACGAGCCACCAGTGAACGAATCCTTGAAAGCCGAGTGTTATCCAGTAACCGTCATGCCGGGCCAGAGCCGCCTCTTTCTCGACTTTTGCGCCGGCGGGCTGCCCGCCTTTCTACCTTTGGATGACATCGGGCAAGCACCGAAGCCCCGCCCCGCGCACTGGCCAGAGCTTGTCCATCTCTTGGCCGAACAAAACCCTTCTCCCTCCGCGGAAGATTCGCTCGCTGCCCTTGAAGAGGGTGCAGGCGCAATCCTCACCGGGCAGCAGGTTGGTCTCTTCGGCGGTCCGCTCTATACGCCGCTCAAAGCCGCCACCGCCATCGCGCGAGCACGCAAGTCCACCGCCGCGGGCCATCGGCACGCCGCCATCTTCTGGCTCGCCAGTGAAGACCACGATTTCGCCGAGGTCGACCACGTCACCTTTCCCGCCGGCCGCGAGCTGGCCACGCTCGCCTACGGCAAAGCTCCCGAATCCGCAATCCCCGCTGGCCGAATCGTCTTCGACGAGTCCATCACGCCGCTTGTCGAACGCGCCGCTGAGCTCCTCGGCCCATCCGAAGCGACCGATGCTCTCGTCGCTGCTTACAAACCCGGCCGCACTTTTGCGCAGGCATTCGGCGATTTTTACGCCGCAATCTTCGCGGCCCAGGGTCTTCTCATCGTCGACGCCGCCGGCCGCGATTTCCATCGCCTCGGCGCGCCCGTCCTCCGTGCCGCCATCGAGCGCGCCGACGAGTTCCACGCTGCCCTCACCGAACGCGGCCACGCTCTCGAAGCCGCCGGCTATCACGTTCAGGTAGCCGTCGCCGCGCAGTCGAGCCTCTTGTTCCTCATCGACGAAAAATTCGGCACCCGCGTCGCTCTTCGCCGCACCGCTCCAACGCCCGCCGAGCCCAATGGCCTCTGGCACGCCGACCATCAGACCTACTCCACAGCCGATCTCCTCGGAATCCTCTCGGCCGAGCCCGAGCGCATCTCGCCCGCGGCCCTCCTGCGCCCCGTCTTTCAGGATTTTCTGTTCTCGACAACGGCGCAGGTCGGAGGTCCCGCCGAGATCGCCTATCTTGCGCAGTCCACAGTTCTCTTCGAGCGCATTCTCGGCCGCCAGACTCCGCCCATCGCGCGCTTCTCCGCCACACTTATCGAGCCGTCCATTGCCGAGCTGCTCCGCAAACACGAGCTATCCCTTGAACAACTGTTTGCCGAAGAGAATGCGGGATCGCTCGCGCAACGCCTCGCCGCCCGCGCCATGCCCATTGAGACGAAACAAAAACTTGCCGCCGCCGGCAACGCCCTCGATGCGGAATTAAACACGCTTGTTGAATGGCTGCAGTCGCAGGACAAAGGCCTCGGCCAATCCGCCGATACCGCTGCCGGAAAAATGCGCTACCAGATGAATCGCCTGCGCACCCTCGCTGCCAACTTCCAGCTCCAGCGCGAGAGCACTCTTACGCGCCATGCCAACTCCATCATCAACGCCCTCTATCCCGGCGGCGTTCTTCAGGAGCGCGTCCACGGCGGAGCGTACTACTTTGCGCGCTACGGACTCTCCCTCGCCGAAACCCTCTCGGAGCAGGCCGCAAGCCTCTGCCCAGGCCACTCTGCGCTCCGGCTGTGAGCGGAGACCCGGCGAAGCGCAAACTCAACGTGAAATGGGTTGCCCCATCCTTCAGTCGCCGCGGCGGCTGAAGGGTGGGATCGCACGCCCCCCATCCCCCGCCCAAAAGACCGATCCCCTGTTCTGTCAAGTGCGCCGCGCAGGCCTTTTCCCCGCAACCTGCTGAAAACATTTCATTAAATTCTTTTCCCAAGTTTGCCGATCATTTCCCGCATTTGGCGCATACTCGTTTCATGGTGCTCAATCAGGATGATGTTTCCGGGCGTCAATTCGAGGTCATCGCCAATCTCCGTCACACCGCCTTAAGGCTGATCGCGTGAGAATTTTTTTTGCAAATTGCCCTGCTTTAGGTTCACTCTTCCGGTACTTAAGTAACATGAATCATTAGAATCAATAGCTTACCTGTTTATCAACCATTAAATACCCTATTGTCACTTCGGTAAACAGCTGTGCCCGTCCTTTTCCAGGAGAATTACAAGCGCAGTTTGCCCTGATCTCTGCTCTCTGATCTCTGGTCTCTAAT
>Ga0265325_10002497_pt1 | contig 12401 bp, 9 predicted proteins | sample 41420metaG_FD_202090 | JGI IMG/M metagenome (GOLD analysis project Ga0265325, IMG submission 202090) | Rhizosphere microbial communities from Carex aquatilis grown in University of Washington, Seatle, WA, United States - 4-14-20 metaG | ecosystem: Host-associated > Plants > Roots > Rhizosphere >...
GGATATGCGCGTCCTGGTCGGGCAGAACGTCAGGAAGTTCAGGCAGAAGAAGGGCCTGACGCAGGAACGGTTTTCCGAACTGTCCGGCTTTACACAGCAATATATCAGCGATCTCGAACGAGGCAGGCGTAACCCGACTGTGGTGACGCTTTATGAACTCGCTTCGGCGCTGGGCGTGAGCCACATGGAACTGGTACGTCCAAGCAAGCGGTCCTGATCATTTAGCAAGATGCGGGCGCCCGCCCGGCTGCGCCGGTCGCCGGGTGCTCGTGAACCGAGCCTTGCGTGCCGCAAGTCTCGGCGCTGCGCGCTTTGCCCCCTGACGCAAGATCCATAAGGACAGCGCGCTGACGCGCGCTGGCGTCATTTTTATGGCCTTCCCCCAGAAACCAGGGTGGGCGGCACTCCCTTCTAGGCCCGCCGCGGCGAGCCGCAACGCGCAAACGCGCGTCCTCCACTTCGTTCCGGTCCTTCGGATGCGTCCCGCCTCTGACGACGGGCCTTTGCGGTCGTTTTACGCCGCCCACCCTGCTTTCCGGGGGAATGCGCGCGCGAGATTCGAGCAGGAGGCACCGCATGAGCCAGATATTGCAACAGCCAGAACCCGTCCCGTCCCGGTCAAAGGCAACTCTGTATCAGGACGTCACCGACCGCATCATCCGCGAACTCGAACAGGGGCGGGTTCCTTGGGTTCAGCCTTGGCAGGGTGCGAGCGCAAGCCTTGGCCTGCCGAAGAACGCCGTCAGCGCGCGGCATTATTCGGGGATCAATATCCTTATTCTGTGGGATGCCGTCATTACGCGCGGCTTCGGCGCGCAGCAATGGCTGACGTTCCGCCAAGCGCTTGGCCTTGGTGGACATGTTCGCAAGGGCGAGCGCGGCACCACCATCTGCTATGCCGACCGCTTCATTCCAAAGGGCGAACAGGCGCGCGCCCGCGACAGCGGCGACGAACCATCCAGCATCCCGTTCCTCAAACGCTTCACCGTTTTCAATGTCGAGCAATGCGAAGGCTTGCCGCAAACCGCAAGCGAACCGCCGCGAGAACATTGTGAAGCGCAGAGCATACCCGCCGCCGAGGCGACGATTGCCGCCACGGCGGCAGACTTCCGCATCGGTGGGGGCGAAGCCTTCTATCATCGCGGCGACGATTTTATCCGCGTTCCGCCGCAAACCTCGTTCTTCGAGGCCATCAATTATTACCGCACCTGTCTGCATGAGCTTGGGCACTGGACCGGACATCCCGCACGGCTCGCGCGCGATCTGACAGGCCGCTTCGGCTCGACCGGCTACGCGCGCGAGGAACTTGTCGCGGAAATGACCAGCGCCTTTCTGTGCGCCCAGCTTTCGATTCAGCCGACCGTGCGCCATGCCGATTATATCGGGTCATGGCTGGAAGTATTGCGCGGCGACTCCAAAGCGATCTTTCAGGCCGCGAGCATGGCGTCGAAGGCAAGCGATTTCGTTCTCGCTTTTGGCCAACCGCAGATATGCGCGATCAGCGAGGCGGCGGAATGAACGCGCGCCCGCAAATCGCCCTTGAAGCCGAATGGAGCGATTGCGGCGAGCAGACGCTCATTCCCGGCGTGCGCCCCGTCAGCTTGCGCGAGCGCCTGACACTGCAAGCGAGCGCTCCGCTGATCCCAAGGAAAGCCCAGAAACCGCTGAACATCGGCCTGTTCGATGAGGACGCGCGCAACCAACTGAACCTGTTTTGAGGAGCCGCCAATGAAAGTCTGGACCGTGCAATGCAGCTTCGCTTCCTACGACGAAAAGACGGTCGTGGTCGCAGCCGAAACAATCGAACAAGCCTTGGACCGCGCCATCGTAGCCGCGAACGAGGGCGATGGCTGGTCGTCACTGGACATTTGCGGCGACACATTCGTGGACGCGGTGGCGCAAGGCGATGATGTGGACCCATGGAAGGATTTCGCGTCGTCTTTGGCAGTTCCTTCGCGCTTCACCGAGCGCGGCGAGCCACCGCTTGTCACCGTCACCGTGTCGGGCGGCGTGGTGCAAGACGTGTGCATCGAAGGCGGTAAAGCCCGCGTCCAAGTCCGTGACTACGACACGGACGGCGCGGACCCAAGCGACCCCAACATTCAGACCGATGAGGCAGGCGACCGTTACGCGCTGGCCGATTGGTCGAACGAACTGCCGCCGGTCACCCCGGCGCAAACCCCGCGCGCGGGTAAGCGCGCATCAACCCAAGAAAGATAAAGTCATGGAACTGCGTCACATCGCTATCGAAAACATTCACGATACCAAACTCAATATGCGTCACGACCGCAAGCCCCCGGATGTGTCGGACATCCTGCCGACCGTGAAGGCCAAGGGCATTTTGCAGCCGCTTTTGGTCCGGCCCTATGCGGACGGCGGCGACGAAGCGGTCGAAATCGTCGCCGGGCGGCGGCGCTATTGGTGCGGGCGGGCCATCGTGGACGAACAGGGCAGCTTCGCACCGCTGCCTTGCGCAGTGATGGAGTCCGGCGACGACGCTTCGGCAATAGAAGCCTCGCTGATCGAGAATGCCGCGCGGCGCGATGCCGATCCGATGACCGAACACGTCACCTTCGTGCGTCTCATCAAGGAAGGGCGCAAGGTGCCCGAGATCGCCGCCACCTTCGGCATGACGCAGATTATGGTCGAGCAGCGTCTGGCGCTCGGCAACCTGTTGCCGAAGATTCAGGATGCTTTTACGAGCGAGGAGATCGACGACCAGACGGTGCAATACCTCACAATGGCCTCCAAGCAGCAGCAGAAGGATTGGCTTCGCCTGTTCGAGAACGAGGACGGCAATGCGCCTATGGGCCATCAGATCAAGCAATGGTTGTTCGGCGGGCAGTCGATTGCGACCACGGTCGCGCTGTTTCCGCTCGATGCCTATACCGGCCACATCGTCGCCGATCTGTTCGGCGAGGAGAGTTATTTCGCGGACGCGGATATGTTCTGGGAGTTGCAGAACGCCGCCATCGCCGCCAAACGCGAGGCCCTGCTTGCGGCCAAATGGCCGGAGGTTATCGTGCTGGAGGCGGGCGAGCGTTTCGACCAATGGGCGCACGATAAGACACCCAAGAAGAAGGGCGGCAAGGTATTTATTACCCTGTCGCAGCGCGGCGAAGTCGAGGTCCATGAAGGCTGGCTGTCGTGCAAAGAGGCGCGCAAGGCCAAGGATAAGGGCAGCGACAAGACCGTAGGCAACGGCGCAGAGTCCGCCGCGAAGGTGCGTCCGGCCATGACGCAGGCGATGGAGAACTATCTCGAACTTCATCGCCATGCCGCCGTGCGGCTGGCGTTGTTGAAGTCGCCCGATGTCGCTTTGCGGTTGTTGGTCGCCCATACCGTTGCGGCATCCGGCAATTGGCAAGTGAAGCCGGACCCACAGCGGACCCGCAGCAACGACATCCGCGCCAGTATGGAACAAAGCCCCGCGCAAGCGGCGTTTGCCGCAGAGCGCGAGGCGGTCTTGGCGCTTCTGGCGTTGCCCGTTGACGGCGCGGAGTTCGCGCATCGCAGTGGTGACGACGAACGAACGGCATCCGTGTTCGCGCGGCTTCTCACCCTGTCCGCCGAGGAGGTACAGCGCATCGCGGCGTTCGCGATGGCCGAAAGTTTGGCGGCGGGAAGCGCCGCCGTCGAAGCGGCTGGCGTTCATCTCAAGGCCGATCCGCGCGAGGCGTGGCAGCCCGACGCCACATTCTTTGAGTTGATCCGGGAGCGGGCAACCATCAATGCCATGCTGGCGGAAGTGGCGGGAGAGGCTGTCGCCAAGGGCAATGTGACGGAGAAGGTCAAGACGCAGAAGCAGATCATTGGCGACTGTCTCGCGGGCAAGAATGATCGCCCGAAGGTGGAGAATTGGCTTCCGGGCGTGATGGCGTTTCCGTTCCGCAGCTATGGCAACGGCACTTGTTCCATCGCGACTGCCGCGCGCGCAGCGCGCGGGGCGGTTACGACGGTCTGACGCGCGAGCGGTGACTTATGAAGACGGGCGGCGGCGAAAGCTGCCGCCCGCTCGGCTGTGGAATACACGCGAATCCCCGCGCAGATCGTGTCCCGTTACTCGTATCGGTCGCAAATCGAGCGCCATGGACAGCCACAATGTCGTCGGCTGCCGCGCGAAACTCATGGGCGAGCGTCTTCGGCCCGAATGCCGGATCACGGTGCATTCTCTCAGTTCCGCCGTCGCTTTGCCGTCGGTCATCGCACCTAAATACGCCCTGAACAGACGCGAGGCGGCGGCGTGTCGCCGCCATGTTGGGCAACGGATTATGGACGGAGCGGAACGCTTGCGAGATTCGCGCCCCTTGCGCGCCTTCGTTGTTTCGCGCGACACGATGCCGATTGCGTTGTCTCCTCGGCTCTGCCGACCATGTCTCCTTGCTTTTTGGCGACGACCTATGGGCAGCTCCGTCCCGCTTAAAACCGTCGCTTCCAACTATTTTCCCCGCCCGCCTGCGCCAAGGCTTCGGCGGGCTCCTCGCGGGGCGCTGCGCTCAAAATAGTTGTCGGCTCCGGTCCTTCGCTGCGCTGCGGCCCAAGTGGGTTCCGCGGGCCGGAACGCCGCCCATCACGGTTCGCCATCGCAAGGGAGAATGGTCTCCCGGCGAGCCAAATGGAGACAGCAATGACAGCCATCGGTCACGTCACGAAGAACAAAGACGGCAGCTACAAGGGCCAGCTCAAGACGCTTTCCTTCCGCGCCCCCATCGATATCCTGCCCAACACGGCAAAGAACGGCGACACGCAGCCCGACTATCGCGTCTACAGCCAGGCCGTCGAGATCGGCGCGGGTTGGACCAAGAAGGGCAAAACGTCTGGCGAAGATTACGTGTCGCTGAGCCTCGCCGATCCGGCATTCGGGCCGAAAAAACTCTACGCCAATCTCGGGCGCGCAGCCGGCCAGGACGACGAGAATGTGTTCGCGGTCATCTGGAATCCCGTCGATTAGACGGACCGAGCGAGCCCCGCGCCGCAAGGCGTGGGGCTTCGCGCGCGTTCGACCGCACGTCGCATACGGCGATAATCGCGAGTCCGACATTTCGCCGGTCCCAAACCGCCGTTTGTACGCGCATACTCGCTCATGGGGGTACGACGCCCCCTGTCGTGCCCCTCGTTCGAGAAGCGAACAAGGAGATTCATGGACGACAACGGCGCGCGCGTACCAGCGGCGAAACTCGCCAGCCCCTTTCTCACAACGCCTCAAGCAGCAGACTTTGTCGGCCTGTCGGATCGCACACTTGAGAGGATGCGCACCGAAGGACAAGGCCCCGATTACCGCAAACACGGGCGCTATGTGCGCTATCACATCAACGACCTGAGAGCCTGGTCCATGGCCCACCTCATGCACTGCACGCACAGTGTTTAAGGCGGGCACAGTCGCCAAATCGGTGGATGCCGCATCCGCTGGCGACCGCGCAACGCGACCTCGAATCGTCGCAATAGTTGCGTCGGTTATCGTTATTGCGGGTTTGGCAGCACCACTTTCCCACACGCCCCGGCTTATCTGGAACGCCACAGCCAGTGCACCGATTGGGCTCTACGAAGTCCGGTCGCAGTCAACATTTGCGCGCGGCGAACTGGTGCTCGTTCGCCCGCCGCAATGGGTGCGCACCTTCGCGGCAGCACGCGGTTATCTGCCAAACACCGTGCCGATGGTGAAGCGGATTGCCGCTGAGAACGGCGACATTGTTTGCCGCGAGCAGGACGCGATCACGATCAATGGGCGTGTTGTTGCGCACGCTCTATTGGCGGATCAGGAAGGGCGAGCACTGCCTACCTGGTCAGGCTGCCGCAGGCTCAGCGAAGGCGAGATATTCCTTCTGATGGATGGCGTCCACGCGTCTTTCGACAGCCGCTATTTTGGCCCCGTTCCAACAGCCGCAATCGTCGGAAAAGTGGTGCCCCTATGGACGCGGTGACGATGTTCGCGGCGTGTGCCCTGATGCTTGCGCCGCCTCAAAGCGGGGTGCCCTGTGGCGGCGCACCGGACCCATTGCGCGTTGTAGTCTCACCGATTGGCGTGCGCCCAGCGGGCGACGTTCCATGGGAATTTAGCGGTCATTTTACGTCGCGCCGTGCATCCCGGATCGATCGCTGGCAGCCTTACATTGCCGAAGCCGCTCAGCGTTTCGCGATTCCGCAAGATTGGATACGCGCCGTGATGCGCAGTGAAAGTGGGGGCCGCACGACCCTTAACGGACAGCCCATTACGTCGAGCGCTGGCGCGATGGGGCTGATGCAACTCATGCCGGGCACCTATTCCGACATGCGAAGTCGTTATGGCCTTGGGCACGATTCCTACGATCCTCACGACAATGTTTTGGCTGGTGCTGCCTATCTTCACCTGATGTACCAGCAATATGGGTATCCGGGCCTGTTCGCCGCGTACAATGCCGGGCCCGCGCGGTTCGATGGCTATTTGTTGCGGGGTAAATCACTGCCAAGTGCGACGCTTTCTTATGTCGGCGGTATCGTTCCCGGTGTTGAAACAACGATGGCGCGGAGTGGTTCTACCTACCAGAATTCAACACCAAACGTCGTCCTTCCAGTCGCCAAGAGGTATCGATTTGCACAAAAGGAGGGGCTGTTTTTCACACTGAATGAGCCTTCGAACGTGAGCATTCTCACGTCCAATGAGCCTGAAATCCCGTCGAAATCACCGCGCGCGAGCGCAACAAATATCGCATCCAACCAAGGGTTCGAGTCCCAGAATCCCGCGACACAGATCGGCGGATTGTTCATTCCGCTGTCTCGCACCAATCCCTGACAGATCGTAGGAGAGCGTAAGTGAGAGCAGATGAGAGCGTGAGAGTCGGATGGGTGTGGTAGGGCAAGATAAAGCGATAGCGCCATAATGCGCTATCGTGTTGTCTGCACATCTTTATTCATAGCGCCATACCCTGATGGGATGGCGCCATGCTGGCTACAAGTCTTTATGCGCACACGATTTGCATGGCGCCATATTCCCGACGCGCAGTTTCATCGCATGCTCGCCTGCAACGATCACGCTGATCGCAGAGGCCACCATGGCGCATGACGACGAGTTCGAGCCAAGGCTTGGCAAAATCCGCGGAACCAGCGGCAAACAGGCGCGGAGCTATCTGCAGCGCGTCTTGCAGGCGGCGGCGCTCTCCGGCGGACGCAGTTTGGCGGCGCGGGCGGGCCGCTTTCACGGCAACCGGATCGGTCGGGGCGCCGGCGTCGGACGTGTGCTGGCCGCGCGCGACCGCTATGCCAGCTTTCGGGTGCGCCGGGTCATCATCAAAACCCGGATCGTAAAGTTCAAAGGTCAGGGGCTGAAAGCGGCCAAGCTGCATCTTCGCTATATCCAGCGCGACGGCGTCACCCGCGACGGACACCCGGGAGAGCTTTACGACCGCACCAGCGACCGCGCCGACGGCAAGAGTTTCATCGAGCGGGCAGAAGGCGACCGCCATCAATTCCGGTTTATCGTCTCGGCCGAGGACGGAGCGGAATACGAGGACCTGAAACCCTTCGTGCGGCGCCTCATGGAACGGATGGAAGAAGACCTGGGGACCAAGCTCGATTGGGTCGCGGTCGATCACAACAATACCGGTCATCCTCATACGCATATTGTTTTGCGGGGGCGGGACGAGCTGGACCGGGATCTGATCATCGCCCGCGAATACATCACCCATGGCATGCGCGAGCGCGCGGCGGAGATCGTAACCCTCGATCTGGGTCCAAAATCAGATTTAGAAATCGAGGATCGGCTCAGTCGCCAAGTCGAGCAGGACCGATTGACGGACCTGGACCGCAGCCTGCGGCGGGAAGCAGACGTGGATGGGTTGGTGCATTCAGGTGGTGGAAGCGGCGATGCGCTCGGCCAGAGCCTCCGCGCCGGACGCCTGCAGAAGCTCGCGAAACTCGGCTTGGCGGAAGAGGTTGCGCCCGGCCATTGGAAGCTTGCGGACGATCTTGAAACCACCCTGCGCCGAATGGGCGAACGGGGCGACATCATCAAGACCATGCATCGTGAGATGGCAGCCCAGAAAGTCGCGCGCAATGCGGGCGACTACGCCATCTACGATCCGGCCGACCCGGAAACGAAGCGTATCGTCGGCCGGGTGATCGCGCGCGGTTTCTCGGACGAGGACAAGGATCGGCACTACGTCATCGTCGATAGTGTCGATGGCAGGACGCACTACATCGACATCGGCCGAGGCGATGCGGTCGAAGCGACGCCGAACGACAGTATAGTCGCCATTGTGCCCAAGCATAGCGGTCCCAAAGCGGTCGATCGCACGATTGCGGACATCGCCGCCGCGAATGACGGACGCTACAGCGTCGAGGTCCATTTACGCCATGATCCCACCGCCTCAGCAGCCTTTGCCGAGACTCACGTGCGTAGGCTGGAGGCCATGCGCCGGCTTGGCGGTCATATCGAACGCGAGACGGACGGAAGCTGGAAGATCGGTCCGGATCACCTCGAACGGGCCGCAGTGTTCGAGCGGAGCCAGGCGCAATTGAGCCCGGTCACGGTCGAGATTTTATCGATGGTTCCGTTGCAGCGACAAACGGGGATCGAAGGTGCGACCTGGCTTGACCGCGAGCTGGTCGCGGAGAAGCCCGCCGTTCTTCGGGATTTGGGGTTCGGGCGGGAGGTCCGCGATGCACTGACGCGACGCCGACAATGGCTCATCGAACAGGGCTTTGCGCGCGAGGAACTGGATCGAACCAAATACCCCCGCACCATGCTGACACAATTGCGGGACCGCGAACTCAAGCGCGTTGCCGGTCAGCTCTCTGGGGAGTTGGGGCTTGCCTATACCGAAGCGCGATCCGGGACACGGATCGAAGGCGTCTATCGCCGTCATGTCGATCTGGCGAGTGGACGGTTCGCAGTCATCGAAAAGAGCCGCGAGTTCACGCTCGTTCCTTGGCGGTCGGTGCTGGAACGCAATCTAGGAAAATCCGTGTCCGGCGTCATGCGCGGCAATGCAATTTCATGGACGCTGGGACGCCAACGCGGGGGACCGACTATTGGATAAAGTCTGTTGGCGGCAGGTAGCGCCAACGCCGGTGTGTTTGCCCGCTATTGTCCCACGTATAACCACAAGGGTTCGCTTGCCCGAGATGGCGCGTTCGCGCCCGCCAAAATTGGAAATTGTCGTTTCTTTACTCTATCTCTAGGGGCCTACCCGGTGGATTCAAGCCGGAGCGCCAGTGAAAGCTGGGCCTTTCGCCACGTTTCAGATGCCAAACAATCCACGGACCAGTCATGTTCGTCGCATTTTGCTTGCCGCCCAAACGGCGTAGCTTTACAACTTCTGGAGGGGGGGCTTCCAAGCAGTCAACTCGGAGCACTTTGACCGATCTTCTCATGCCGCCGCGCGGCGCAGACCCGTATGCCCAAACAGGTTGATCACGCGAGTATTCTCGACGGTCGCTTCGCCCTGAGCAAAGAACGACGCGAGGGCGGGATGGCATGGGTCCAGAAGGCGATGGACCTTCAGATGGGCAAATCGTGCGCTATTAAGCGCATGCTCCCGTTAAGGGACGAACTACTGGCGAAAGAGAGCTTCCATAGAGAACTCGACGCGCTCCAAGCACTGTGCCACCCCAATATTGTGTCGATGGTCCACTATGGCGTTGACGATGACAGGCGTCCTTACCTCGTATTGGAGTGGGTCGAGGACAATCTGGAGGACTTCATCAGCGCCAGAACTCGACCGATGCGATGGTCTGAGTTCTGGCCTGCCATTGGCCGACCGGTCCTTGAGGCCATAGTAGTCGCACAATCGAAGAACTACCTCCACAGAGATATTAAACCAAAGAACATTCTGATCGCATCCGGGATCCCTAAGATCTCAGACTACGGAATCTCGCGCCTTGGTGCCTTTTCCCAGAACCCGGTCTTTGGCCGCCCCACGTTTCGAGACTTCTCCACGAAGCCATACTCTCCTCCTGAGGGAGACAATGATGCGGCGGCGTTTGCTCGGGATGGCTATTCCTGGGCTGTGGTTGCACTGTACTGCCTCACACAGAAGGAACCAACCGATTACGGCGCAATTCCGGCCAGCTTTGATGCGCTTATCGATGCGCCATCAGAGATACTCAAGAGCGCCACATCAATCTCACCGGAAGATCGGCCATCAACGGCTGCCGTGTTGCTCCAAGAGTTGGATGAATGGCAGGAAGTAGCAGCGGCTTCAGAGTCCCCTCCTATCAAGTGCTGTCTGTCGTTCGGCTACTCAATAACGAAGCACCTCGCCACAATGTTTGGCCCTGAGGAACGGGATCCTGTAGGTGCGTTTCTACAAAACTTCGAGGATCAAGTCTGTCTCCACACTGTACCAGAACAACCGGCCAAGCTCCGCATAGTGGGTACAAGCTGGGACGTTCTGGTAAGCCGTGATCCAGAGAAAAGCGGGAAGCTGATCGCTGAGCGCGCACGAATGGTTGGCGAAAGAGCGGCCGAACGACGCCGGGACCGTGGGTGGAACGGTCAACTGAAGTTGTCGATTTCCGAACCACTAAGCGCCAGTTCCGCTGAAGTAGAACTTGATGAACTTTTCGCCGACATAGCTGCAATGGAAAACGAGCACGCGGTCTTTGCTGCCCAAGACAGAGAGCGCGTTTTCCGCACATGGTTTGCCTACTTGCAGGCTAGGGAGGATTTCGAAAGGGCACAAGGAAGCGCGCTCAAATTTACTGACCGCCAAGTTTCCGGGCGTCAGGTTATTCTCACCGTCGCGGATGCCGTCTCTCCTGAGTTAGTTGGTCAGGAGCGGCTGATCAGAGTCGGAGCAAGGTCTGTCCAATTGGAAGTCGTATCGGTTCTTGCCGACGAGGTGACCTTAGAGGTCACATTCGGCAATTCTGCGTCCATCCCTCCCAAAGGCACTCTCGAAACTAGCACGATAAGGGAAGAGATCGCCATTGAACGTCAAAGGCAGGCGTTAAACGCGATTGTCTATAACCGCTCGGCAAATTCTGGGTTACGCGGGATTCTGTTATCTCCCGACATTGCAGTGCCGCCCCTTACCAACATACCGATTGCAGATCCAGGGAAGGACTTCGACGACGACAAGGTTGATATATTGAAGAAAGCTCTCGGCCTACAGGACGTACTCGCAGTTGAGGGCCCCCCCGGCACAGGCAAGACGCGTCTGATTGAGGAAATCATAATTCAGTACCTTGACCGCAATCCTACGCATCGTGTCCTCCTGTCATCTCAGACTCATGTCGCGCTCGACAACGTCATCGAGCGCGTAAGCAGTCGAAATTCAAATGTAGATATCGTCAGGGTTGGCAGATTTAACGACCCAAAAATTGCGGCCAAATCGGCTGGACTGTTATTAGAGCGGAAAGCTGAAGCCTGGTCTCTCCGCGTTGCCGAAAAAGCCCGTATCTGGCTCGAACAGTGGGCAAAGGATCGCGGTGTGGACGCCGCAGATCTGAGAGCAGGGGTCACCGCACTTGGTCTTTCAAGAGTATTAGCGGAGAGGACCGAGATTGAACAACAACTCAAAGACACAGAAAATCGTGTTGCTGCCATCGTTGCCAACACGGCGATGAAGTTTGTAGATGGGGCATCTTCGATAGATGAAAGTCGACGAAGCGAGGAGGAAGCGACAACCGATACTGCTGCCCTCCAATCAAAGCTTAACGCACTCCACAGAGAAGAGTATCGACTCCGAAATCATCTCTCGTCCTTGGATGGGTATAAACGCGAGCTTTCCGAGAGCCAGGATTCAGACGAGCTCGCCGAATATGCAGCAATGCTCTTTGGCAACGATGAAGCCCACAAGAGCTGCCTAGCCCTAATGCGACTGCAGGAAAACTGGCTGGAGCGCGTTGGTCGCTCGACAGACTTTCATGCAGCGATGCTCGCGTCCGCAAATGTCGTTGCCGCGACGTGCGTTGGACTAGCTGCTGTTCGCGGAATCAACGACGTCACATTCGATTTATGTATCGTCGACGAGGCGTCAAAAGCCACGGCGACCGAGGTTCTTGTTCCACTCTCTCGCAGTCGCCGCTCGATTCTTGTTGGTGACCCCAGACAACTACCGCCCTTCTTCGAAAAGCGCCTCCTGCAGGGCGCAGCCTTATCTGAATTTTCTGAACGCGAATTGCGCCTCAACGTCTTCGACCTTCTACTTGCCTCACTGCGTTCCGACTCCAAAGCTCGCCTTCGGTCCCAGTATCGAATGGCATGCCCTATCGGAAACCTCATAAGTGATGTTTTTTATGATGGCGACCTCGTCAGCCCACGGGCGGAAGCGGAAATCAGTTTTCCCAGCTATCCCAAGTTGGTGACGTGGCTCGATACATCGCGTACCGCTGATCACGCCGAGGAGGGCGTTGGCACAAGCTTTCGGAATGTTGCGGAATGTCGAGTTATTCGCCACGTAACTGAGACTCTCGCATTTACG
>Ga0265325_10002498_pt1 | contig 12399 bp, 11 predicted proteins | sample 41420metaG_FD_202090 | JGI IMG/M metagenome (GOLD analysis project Ga0265325, IMG submission 202090) | Rhizosphere microbial communities from Carex aquatilis grown in University of Washington, Seatle, WA, United States - 4-14-20 metaG | ecosystem: Host-associated > Plants > Roots > Rhizosphere...
GCCGCCGGTTCGGCGGTTCGTCCGTGATGCGCAGGCCTTCGAAACGGATCTCGCCTGACGTGGGGTATTCGAAACCTGCAATGATCCTGAGCAAGGTGGTCTTGCCGCAGCCGGACGGTCCAAGCAGCGAGAAGAATTCGCCGCGCCGGATCGCAAGGTCGGCGTCATCGACCGCCAGCACGGCGCCGAAGCTCTTGCTGACATGCTCGATGCGCAGATCGGTCTCTTCGCTCATGCGCCCACCATCATGTGCTTCCTGTCGCCGAGTCCACGGCTGCGCGTCCATTCAGCAAGAACGACAAGAATGGTCGATGCGACCAGGATCAAAGCGCCGAGCGCAAGCACGGCCGGAAGCTTGTAGGGGAAGCGAAGCTGACCCCAGATGTAGATCGGCAGCGTCGCTTCATTGCCGGCCAGAAAATAGGCGATCAGAAATTCGTCAAAGGACACGATGAAGGTCAGAAGCAGGCTGGAGATGATGCCGGGCAGCGCGAGCGGAAACGTCACGCGCCAGAACGTCATCCAGCCGTTCTCGCCCAGATCGAGCGAGGCTTCCTCGAGGCTCTTGTCGAAGCCTTCGAAGCGCGACATCAAAACCGTGATCGCGAACGGCACGCAAATCAGCGAATGACCGGCGATCACAGTGAGCAGCGACAGCGGAATGCTCAGCGCATTGAGAAGTATCAAAAGGGAAATGCCGAGCACGATGTCCGGTATGAACAAAGGGAGAGACGTAATCGCGAGCAATGCTCCGCCGCCTGGCACGCGGTATCGCGTCAAGGCCTTTGCAGCGAGCAGGCCGAGCATGGTCGAGAAAATCGCGGTAACCGTGCCGACCTCCAGGCTGTTGCCCAGAGCATGCAGCATCGCGCTATCCGCACTCATGTCGCGGTACCATTGCGTGGTGAACCCGGTCAGCGGAAACGCGATGAAGACCGAGCGGTTGAAAGAGAACAACGGCAGGAACAGCACTGGCACATAGAGGAACGCGAGGTAGAAGACCGCATAAGAAAAGAGCCCGACGCCGTTTGTTCGTTTGCGCATCAGCGGATCCTTCCGGCGGCCGCGCGCATTGCGGTGATAAACAGGAGCGTTGCCAGGCCCACCGCAGCCATGCTGGCCATCGCAAGTGCGGCGCCGAGGGGCCAGTTTCCGACCTTGTCGAATTGCACCTCGATCACATTGGCGATCATCACGCCGTCGGATCCGCCAACCAGCGATGGCGTGACATAGTCGCCCGTCGTCGGTACGAAGATCATCACTGCGGCTGCGATCACGCCGGGCATCGACAAGGGCAGGGTGATGCGAAGAAACCGCCGCACCGGGCCGTCGCCGAGATCGGCAGCAGCTTCCAGCAGCGAACGGTCGATTTTCTCCAGGCTCACATAGATCGGCAGGATCGCGAACGGTGCCCACGCATGGGCAAGTGTCACCACGACGGCCGTGGGATTGTAGAGCAGGAACTCGAGCGGCTGATGGATGACGCCGAGACTCATCAGTCCGGAATTGATCACGCCATTGTATCCGAGGATGAGCTTCCACGCGAAAACGCGCAGCAGATACGATGTCCAGAAGGGGATCGTCAGCAGGATCAGCCAGACGAATTTGGACTTCTCGACTCGGAACGCGACGAAGTAAGCCATCGGGTAGGCCAGAAGGACGGTGATGAGCGTCACAAGCGAGGAGATTTCAATCGAGCGGTAGAACAATTCTCGATAGGTCGCCCGACCAAGACTTGTCGCATATTGCGCCAGCGTGAACTGGGTGCTGAGCACGTAGCCGTCCTGCGTCCAGAAACTGTAGAGCGCCAGAATCGCCAGCGGCGCAGCAAGCGCGGCCAGCATGATGAGCATGGTCGGGCTGAGCAGCGCCAATCCGCGCGCGCCTTCGGAGCGGCGATAGAAGTGCGTGAGCCGGGCGAATGGGCCGCCATGACCACTCGGTACTGCTGTCATTCGGTTTCTCGAAACGCCCCCGGAACTTCTAGCAAGTTCGCTTACAGGCATCCATCCATACGCGCCAAGCGGGGTCGCAATGCGCAAATGGACGGGCCACAGAATGTCGGATTGCGTTAAATGGCTGCATGACCAGCAAGTCTCCATCGCTGCCGCTGACGCACCTGCTTCTGGCGGTCGCCGTCGCGGCCGTCTGGGGATCGAACTTCGTGGTCATCAAGATCGCGTTGGCGCACCTGCCGCCGCTTCTGTTCGCCGCTTTGCGCTTTTCGTTTGCCTTCCTGCCGGCTGCCTTCTTCCTCAAGCGGCCAGCGGTGCCCTGGCGCCGTCTCGCCGCCTATGGCGTGCTGATCGGGGCCGGACAGTTCGGGATTCTCTACATCGCGATGGAGAGGAATATATCGCCGGGACTCGCCTCGCTCGTGATTCAGACTCAGGTGTTCTTCACGATCGGCCTCTCGATGGCGTTCAGCGCCGAGCGCGTGCGCAATTTTCAATGGCTGGCGCTGGGGCTGGCGGCATCAGGCCTGCTCCTGATCGCTATGCGCGGCGGATCGTCGGCCACCCCGCTTGGATTGGGCCTGGTCCTGCTCGCTGCCTTTTGCTGGGCCTCGGGCAATGTGATCGCGCGCGCCGATGGGCCGGTGAACATGCTCTCCTATGTGGTCTGGGCGAGCCTGTTTTCGTTTCCCCCGCTGTTCGTTCTTTCGTTCCTGTTCGAAGGCTGGCCTGCGATCCGCACCGGGCTTGGGAACAGCGATTGGCTGACATGGGCCGCAGTGCTCTATCAGTCGGCCGGAAACACGCTGTTCGGCTATGCAAGTTGGGGCTGGCTGTTGGCGCGTCACCCGGCGGCGACAATCTCGCCGATGGCACTCCTCGTTCCGGTCTTCGGTTTGGCGACTTCGGCGCTCCTGCTTGGCGAAGCGTTGCCGGTGTGGAAATTGGTGGCGACGGCGCTCGTCATGGCGGGCCTTGCGGTCAACCTCGCCTGGCCTCAAGTGCGAAAGTTCGCCGCGCGCAGCGCCCCGCAAGCCTGAGCGTCTCATTGCGGGCAAAGCGAAGCCGCATCACAATGTACGAAGGTCATTTTCGGAGCGCTGGTGAGCGAGGCGGCTATTATCGGCGTCGATTGGGGTTCGTCGAGCATGCGCGCCATGCGCGTCGGCCCGGCAGGCACAATCCTGGACGTGCGCCGCGCGGATGATGGCGTGTTCACCGGGAATGGAGATTTCGAGACGCGTTTGCGCGCGCATCTCGGCGCGTGGCTGTCGGATCGGCCCGCTCTTCCTCTCATCCTGTGCGGAATGATCGGCAGCGACCGCGGCTGGTGTCGGGCTGGCTACGCCGCGGCTCCGGCGGGACTGTCCGATCTGGCAAACGCGTTGACTGTTCCGGCGTTCGACGGCGTCGCGCGCATCGTGCCGGGGGTGAGCTATTCGCACGGCGATGAGGCCGAGGTCATGCCCGGCGAAGAAACGCTGGTGATGGGATTTCTCGCGCAGACAGGCCTTGCCGACGCGCGCCTCTGCCTGCCGGGTACCCATTCGAAGTGGATATGCGTACGGCGTGGCGGGATTGAAGGTTTTCGCACCTACATGACTGGCGAACTGCGGGCCCTGTTGTTGCAGAACGGCGCACTTGCAACGGGAGTTGTGCAGGAAGCGTCCTCCCATGCCTTCATCCAGGGGATGCAAGCGTCCGGCTCGGCGCTGAGCCGCGGCCTGTTTCAGGCGCGGGCGCGCCGTCTGCTCGGCGCCTTGCGTGCGGAATGGACAGCATCGTTCGTCAGCGGAGTCCTGATCGGTCATGAGATCGCATCGGAAACCGGAGAAGCAGATATGAGTGTTCCGCTCTTCGTACTCGCACGCGATGCGCTGGCCAGGGACTATGCGCTTGCACTCGCACAAGCAGACGTGTCGCATACGGTCATCGATCCAGAGCCGCTTGCCGCGCTCGGCTTATTGCGCATCGCCCGGCAAGCGGGGCTCGCCTAGCGGCGTCACTCGATCTTGATGCCGCGCGCCTTCAGGTCGCGAAACAGACGATCGATTAGCTGCGCATGCTTGTGCATGCGGTCGAAGCGCGTTCCGAGCTTGAGCGGATTGTTGGCGGAGACGATCACGCCGTCCTTGCGCTCGATGAGGACGTCGAGCGCGATCATCTTGTTGATGCGTCGCCGGACCGTTTCGAGCGGCAAACCCGTGGCGCGCGAGATGGCGGCGCGGCTGATGCCGCGGCGCATATAGTCGGGCTCGATGAGGCCGGAATATTGGCGGCTGAGCGCCAGGTCGCTGTCGATGTGGGAGACGTTGGCCGCGCCGACGGAGATGGCCAGGAAATAGTCGATCGGATCCATGTTCGATGACTCCGACCCGACGATGATGTCGCCCGCCAGGTTCAGCAGAAAGCGCATCGCTGCGCGCGACATGATTTTCGCGCGCTCGGCCTCGGCAGGCCGGGCAGGGATCGATCCGGATGCCGATGATGCGGCATTGCGCGGGATCGGAAATATCTCGGTGACGATCGGAAGGTTGGCGCGTTCGTTCGCCGGCACCGGCATGTTCTCGTTGTTGGGCGGATCCCAGTCTATGTAGACAAGCACCGGGGTCGTTCCGTCTGCTCCGGGGCGAAACGGGAAATGCACTGCCTCGTAGAAGTATGCGTGTTCGGATTTCAGGATGGCTTCGGGGATTCCCCTGACGATCGCGCCGCGCGCGCTGGCGCTGAAACGGCGAAGGCGGGAATCGCGCGTCTTTGGCGGCGCCGAATTCAGCCAATCGGTACCCAACTGCCAGCCGCTGCCGGAGCGCGTGAAGTTCGAACCGGCGAACTTTACCGTGACGCTTGAGTCGGGCACGACGTTGAAAATCAGGATGTTCGGCGACAACTTGGGCACGCGTTCCGCGGCAAAGTCTTCCAAAACGGGGAGCTCGTTTCCCTGCCAGAGTGAGAGCCAATGCTCGAACATTTCCTGCGAGCGGGGCGCAAGACCGGCCTGTTCGATAACTGCTCTGCTAGCGACAGGATCGTACGGCATGGGGCGCTGGATGTTTCCGGATCTGTCTGAAGGCCCAGAAACATTACAACGTAAACGTTCAACGGCGCGACATTGCGCGCAAGTCATCCTACCCAATGTGGGTTTACCGGCTGAATTAGCGGAATGTGTTGCTTTCTAAGCAGTCGAAACCGTACCGAGTCATTTTGTGGCTCCGATATTCGCCGGCTCGGCCAGGGCTTGCGGCGTACTGCCCCATCGTCGATGTGCTGCAGCATTAACCAAAACGATCGCAACAAACGTCCCGCTTTGATGCGCCCAAGCCCAAACAGGGGAAATCGTACACCGGGGGTTAATACGCCGGCTGCATGCTGGCCGGACTTGCAGTTGGTTTGGGGTTTGCGATGGGCATGGAACAAAGCGCGGCACTGCCCGCCGGCGCAAAAGAACAGCGCCAATTTGAGCGTATTCGCGTGTCATTCAGCGGCAAGCTGTTCGTTCCGGCAGAATCTACGACGGTGGATTGCTCCATTGTCGACCTTTCGGCTGGCGGTGCAGGCGTCCAGTGCGCCAACGCGCCCCCGCTGCACACCTTTGTCGTTCTCTACATTGACGGCATGGGCCGCTACGAAGGAGTCGCTGTGCGTTACAGCGACGGTGTTCTGGGTCTGCAGTTCCAATGCGGCGAGGCCAAGCGCAAGCGCCTGATCGAAAAACTGAACCTCTATGTCCAGCAGGGCGTGACGAGCGTCACGCATGTTCGCGCGCACGAGCGCATTCCGCACAAGGCCGAGATGTTCTTCACCCGGCCGAACGGCGACCAGGTGCGCTGCGACGTGCTCGACATTTCGCTGCAGGGCATGTCGCTGAAGACGAACGGCCGCCCGCCGCTGCACGAACTCATCCAGATCGGAAAGACTTTCGGCCGTGTCGTGCGCTATCACGAACAGGGCGTCGGCGTTCAGTTCGTCGCCGCCGACGAAGTGCGTGTGGTCGCCTGAACCTTGGGTTGAACGGGCGGAACACGCGGCATGGCGCATGATCACACAGTTCGAAGCCTGAGCGCGCTGGGTGGAGCCTCCTCGAGCCGTGTGCTGAATCTGGCAGCGATCGCCGTCGAACAAAAAGACAATTCACGGCACAGCGCTGCCCCCTTCTTTCATTCACCCGCCATCAACAGCGCCATCATTCTCAAGCACCGCCTTCGCGCAGACGAGCTGGACACATTCACGCCCCGCCGCGCCATCGCCACCAAGGTGATCATTCCGTTTCAGAAGACAGATCTGCGCGCCGGCGGCCGGTCGTTCTTCGTCGGCCAGCGCGGCTTTGAGGATATGCTGCGCGAGGCCGGAAACTATGGTGACCGGCCGGAAATCAAGCGCGATCTTGAAGTTCTGCGGCTTATTGATACTGCGCCCTCGCTCGATCCGTTTCTGCTGCGTGAACATCTGCGCGACAACGGCACGACGCCGGACTCCAGCTACTTCGCGATATCGCCGGCGGATCAGCGCAACATGTTCGAGCACGTCTATCGCGAAATCAGGCGACTTACGTCCATGGCCGCAGGCGGCAAAGGCGGTTCGAAAGATTCCCATACGGGCAGGATCGTCCAGGCCCTGCTTTCGAGTGAAGCTGATGAACGTCTCGACCCGCTACGCTTGACTCTCAGATTGGCGGACGGCGAGTTCACCGAAGGCATGTTCGCTTGGCGCGGCCTTCTCTACTACAAATGGAGCGTGGAGGAGTTCTGGCCCAACATCATCCAGGTGCTGCGCGACATCAAGGCGATCCGCCCGATCGGGCGGGTTGTTGGCGACGAGGCGACGTATCTCGCCAACATCAAGCGCGCCCTTGTCATGGGTGTTAAGGCCAATAGCGAGGATGTCAGGCGCATCCTGAAGATGTACGACGACGCCTATGCGCACCTGATCGACAAGCAGGATCCGAGGATGTTCCGGCAATTCCTGTTGCAGGCATCGTCCATGTTCCCCGAGCTGGGTCAGAAAATCGGGTCGATGTCGCATGTCACGAGCTTCTGGCGCTACCGTTTCCCTGATGGCGCGCCCAAGCTGGCCGAGGCGGCGGAGTTGATGACGATCTTCCAGGATTTCGCGCAGAGCTTCGGATTCGAGTCGCTGGACGAAGGCCAATCATCGACGGCCGCAGCCTAGGCCGGCGTTGGCTCCAAGCCGCCCATGCATTCAGACGAGGCGCGGACCTGTGGCGCCGGTGGCGGGAAGCTCGTGCTGGATTTGATCGGAACGCTGCGCGTCACTGGGAGAATTCTGCGCGATCCATTCCTGAGCCTGTTCGATCGATTTGAAGGGGCCGACATGATGCGCGAGTCCATCGTGGCCAACGACTTCCACGAAGAACTCTTCCTGCGGTCCGGACGTCCGCTTTTTGTCCGTCGATTCCATGGTCGCCGTTCCCCAGCCTGTCGACAGCGAAGTATCCGCCGAGATGCCTAGAGATCAAAGGATTTTCTGTCTCACTCAATCCGTGGTTCGCGGTTGAACCTTGCTTCAGCGATCATGGTGTCAGCTGCCTGCAAACTGAGGTGGCGGGCCGACTGCCCAGAATGTATCCCAATATTCAAAGGGCGATATCGACACCGTCAAAGAGAAAAATTGCCGGAACACAAATAGAGTCCCGCGCTAATTTCCGTCGAAGTCTCGTCCTTATTCAGAAGAATTTCGGATTGACGCCTTATTCTTGTCGTGTCTGCGTATCTTCAATCCTCGCTTCGCTCCAAGTCTTTACCCGAAAGACCGACTTTCATCGCGGTACATGGTCGAATTTGTTCATTCGTTGAACAATTGCACGCGAGTTGCATCCGGATGCATCACGCGTCGTCAACCAAGAAAGTAACGTACGCCGTAAATGCAAAGTGCTTCTTGTCGCGATGATTTCAATGCCTGTCGTGCAGGATCTCGGCCGGTCCGGCTCTCGATGCCGCTTTTGTCTGTGCGCTCGTGCTGCGTCCGTGAGCGCAGTCGCATTTCGTGCAATCCTTCGCGAAATTTTTCGATTGCGATTTACAGAGCCAGCGACGGTGAAATTCCAGCCGACTGACGTGGCCGACGAAGCACCCTTGATCCTCATTTTCGTAAGCGCTCCGACGAGACTGGACATGGGGTCGCTGCCGGTTTGCACAGAGTGGGCGCAACGCGCGGCCGAGGCCTGCGCCCGGAAAAGTAACGCGTCGGCAGGTTCGCCAAGGGTGGCTTGTAGGGACCCGCCATTGTCCCGTAGCCTCAGGGCAAAATAGCTTCACATCAATGTGGAGCATGAGGGGACGCACATGACACGGACTACGCTTGGGCGCGCGAAATTCTTTGCCGCCGGATTGATACTCGCCACATTGCCGGTGCTGGCGGCCGTCGCCCAGTCCGCTGCGCCTGGCGCGGGCGTCGACGGCGCCAAGATCGCCAATGCGGACGCGGATCCCGGCGAGTGGCTCAGTCACGGTCGAACCTATTCGGAGCAGCGCTTCTCTCCGCTCGACAAGATCAACACGTCGAACGTCAAATCTCTCGGCGTCGCCTGGGAATATAGGACCTATTCCGTCCGCGGCCTCGAAGCGACGCCGATCGTCGCCGACGGCGTGATGTTCATCACGCTCTCCTGGAGCAAGGTGATCGCGCTCGACGCCAAGACGGGCAAGGAACTGTGGCAGTATGACCCGAAGGTGCCGGGCGGCACCGGACGCTATGCCTGCTGCGACGTCGTCAACCGCGGCGTCGCACTGTGGAAGGGCAATGTGTTCGTCGGCACGCTCGATGGACGGCTAATCAAGCTCGACGCCAAGACGGGAAAAGTGGTGTGGACCGTCGACACGGTCGAGAACCACAAGCATACCTATACGATTACCGGCGCACCGCGCGCGATGAACGGACTCATCACTATCGGCAACGGCGGGGCGGAGTACGATTCGCGCGGCTATGTCAGCGCGTTCAGTGCGGATACGGGCAAGCTGGTGTGGCGCTTCCACGTCGTGCCTGGCGATCCGTCCAAGCCACAGGAAAACGCCGCGCTGCAACGCGCGCTGAAGACCTGGGATACGACGGGCAAGTACAAGTTCTGGGAGATCGGCGGCGGCGGCGCACCGTGGAACTCACAGGCCTATGATCCCAAGCTCGATCTGCTCTATTTCGGCACGGGCAATGGCAATCCGTGGAACCGGGAGATCCGCTCACCGAAGGGTGGCGACAATCTCTATCTCTCCTCGGTGGTCGCGGTGCACGCCAAGACCGGCGAGTTCGCCTGGGCCTACCAGACGACGCCCGGCGACACCTGGGACTTCGACTCCACGGCGGACGTGGTCCTCGCCGATCTGAAGATCAACGGGCAGGTGAGGCATGTGCTGATGCACGCGCCCAAGAACGGATTCTTCTATGTCATCGATCGCGAGACCGGCAAGCTGATCAGCGCGCAGAAATTCGGCACCGTGACCTGGGCCAAGAGCATCGATCTGAAAACCGGAAAGCCGATCGAAAATCCCGATGCGCGCTACAAGGACAAGCTCGCGGTCGTCTATCCGCAGGAAACCGGCGCGCACAACTGGCAGCCGATGACGTTCGATCCGCAGACGGGTCTCGTCTACATCCCCGCCATGGACGGTGCGGGTCTTTTCCTGTCGTCGAAGGAGTTCAAATACGCGCCTGGCGCCTGGAACCTCGGCATCGACTTTGCCGCGATCTCGCAAGCCGTGCTTGAAATGATCAAGAGCGGCAAGCCGCCGCCGCCCGCGGTCGGCTTCATCAAGGCATGGGATCCCGTTGCCCAGAAGGAAGCGTGGCAGGTCTCGATGGGCGGATCGTGGAACAGCGGCTTGCTGACCACCGCCGGCGGTCTGCTGTTCGGCGGCGACGCTTATGGCGACTTCAGCGCCTATGACGCAAAGAGCGGCCACAAGCTTTGGACGATGAATCTGAAGACCGGCATTCTCGCTCCGGCGATGACCTACAACATCGACGGCGAGCAATATGTCGCGCTGCTCGCCGGTTGGGGCGGTGCGGGCGGGATGGCCGCTTTCCGCGATCCCAAGACTGCACTCTCGATGTACCAGACCAACCAGGGCCGCCTGTTTGTGTTCAAGCTTGGCGGCAAACAAACGGTTCAGCCGCTGACGCCGGAAGGCACGCCGCCGACCGAGCCTCCCGCTCTCACAAAGACCGACACCGCGCTCACCGACAAAGGCTTCACGCTCTATCATCGCAATTGTCTCGTCTGTCACGGCTATTTCGCGCAGTCGGAAGGGGAAGTGCCCGACCTGCGCCTCGCATCGAGCGAGATCTGGAGCCAGTACGACAACATCGTGCTGAATGGTGCGCTGCAGGATGGCGGAATGGCGTCGTTCAAGGACGTGTTGTCCAAGGACGACGTAGCGGCAATCCGCGCCTATGTGCTGCAGCAATCCTATCTGGCGTGGGACCAGGCGCACAAGCCGGGCGCAAAACCTTAGAGCCTGAGTTTTTAGATTGACGCATGGCCGGTCCCGACGGGGCCGGCCGTTCGCTTTTCCGCGCGCGCTTTTTCTTGGAGCATCGTTCGACGCACTGCTATGCTGTGACACATTCATGACGAGAGGCCTCGGCCATGCGGGTGGATACGGCCGGTCATACAGCCGACGCATACGAGAACAAGATCGAGCTCTTCATTGTGCTCGCCGCCTCGATGACCGGCCTGTTCATGCAAACCCTCGACAGCACCATCGCGAACGTCGCGTTGCCCTACATGCAGGGCAGCCTGCAGGCCTCGCGCGATCAGATCACCTGGGTCCTGACATCCTACATCGTCTCGGCTGCGATCATGACGGCGCCCGTCGGCTGGATCGCATCGCGTTTCGGCAAGCGGAATTTCCTCGTGGTGTGCCTCAGCGGCTTCACCGTCTCATCGATGATGTGCGGCACGGCGCAGTCGCTGGACCAGATGATCCTGTTTCGTCTGCTGCAGGGCGCGTTCGGCGCCGGACTTTCGCCCTTGTCGCAGGCGGTGATGCTCGATCTCTATCCGCCGCAGAAGCGCGGCAACATCATGGCGCTGTGGGGCATCGGCATCATGCTGGGACCCATTCTCGGACCGACACTCGGCGGTTTTTTGACCGATGCCTACAATTGGCGCTGGGTGTTCTACGTCAATGTGCCGTTCGGGATCGCATCGGTCGCGGGAATCTGGTTCTTCTTCAAGGACAGTCCGAAGGATGAGGGACTCAGGTTCGACTGGTTCGGCTTTGGGGCGCTTGCGGTCGGCCTCGGCGCGCTGCAACTGATGCTCGACCGCGGAACGGGCCAGGACTGGTTCGGTTCGGTCGAAATCATCGTCGAGGCGCTGGTCTCCTTTGCCGGTCTCTATCTCTTCGTGCTGCACATGTGGCTCGGAAAAAATCCGTTCATCCCGCTCCAGATATTCCAGGACACGAACTTTCTCTCCAGCCTCGTGCTAATGTTCGTGATCGGCGCAGTGTTGCTGGCGAGCTCGGCGCTGCTGCCGCCTTACCTGCAGAATCTGGGCGGCTACCCCGTCTTCGACACAGGCGTACTGATGGCGCCGCGCGGCGTGGGCACCATGCTTGCAATGGTATTCGCCGGCCGTCTCGCCATGCGTTTCGACCCGCGGCTCCTTATGACCGGCGGCACGCTCATGCTGCTGTGGAGCCTTTGGAACATGTCCGGCTGGACGCCGCAGATCAACACGAACACGCTCATCGCGGTGACGTTCGTGCAGGGTTTCGGCATGGGCTTCGTATTTGTGCCCATGAATCTGACCGCATTCGCGACCTTGCCGGGCTACCTGCGCACGGACGGATCGGCACTGACCAATCTGGTGCGAAACATCGGAAGCGCGGTCGGGGTTTCGGTCACGACGTCGGTTCTGTCCTCCGCCGCACAGACGATGCATTCCCAGCTCTCGTCCTTCGCTACTCCGTTCAATCGCGCGCTCGGGGTCAACGCGCCCGGCATGATGATGAATCCGCAAATGCCGTTCGGCCTCGCGAACCTGAACGGCCTGATCGAGATCCGAGCCCAGACGATCGCGTTCTCGAACGACTTCCTGTTCATGTTCTATGTCGGCATTCCCGCGCTCGGTGCCATCTGGCTGATGAAACGGCCGCAATTCTCACCCATTGCCGCTCCGCAGGCCGAGCTCCTGGAATAGTCGGACTTCAGAGGGCGATCGTTCGCGATCTGGTTCGGATTGATGTGAGCGCCGGTAAATTGAACTTCACTTGTTCGCGAGCGGCAGAACGGACGCAAACACGTTCGAATGCGTTTCGATGCGGAAGAATTTGGCACCCTGCTGTACCAGCGACACGCAAGATGCCGAGAACATGGGAGTTTCCTTGATGCGGCGAGTGTCGATTTACTTAGAACGCTAAATTTTGAAGGGAAGATCGTGAATTTCCGGATTCGGAAATAAGGCTTCGGAGCGTTTGCAATTTTG
>Ga0265325_10002501_pt1 | contig 12380 bp, 9 predicted proteins | sample 41420metaG_FD_202090 | JGI IMG/M metagenome (GOLD analysis project Ga0265325, IMG submission 202090) | Rhizosphere microbial communities from Carex aquatilis grown in University of Washington, Seatle, WA, United States - 4-14-20 metaG | ecosystem: Host-associated > Plants > Roots > Rhizosphere >...
CAGCTCGAAGCTGGGTGGTTGCAGCATCGAAGAACAAGGTGTCGTTCTTGTCGGCCAAAGCTTTGTCGAGGTCGGTGGTCCAACGCGAAATACCGTGAGTCTTGGCGAGCTTCTGCAGCCGCTCCGCGCTGCGGCCGACCAGGATCGGATCCGGCATCACCCGGTCGCCGTTCTTCAAGGCCACGCCGCCCTCATTGCGGATCGCCACGATCGAACGGATCAGGTGCTGGTTCATGCCCATGCGCCCGGTGACGCCGTTCATGATGATGCCGAGACGTTGCTGGGCCATGCCTGGTTCCTTGGGCGGTTTTATCCCCTTTAGGTCTAGCCGCCGGAAGGCTCCGAAGGAAGAGCGGGGCCTGCATGAGCCCGCCGCGATTGAAGGCCGGCGATGCCAGGGATATGGTCGGCGCGCGTTCGTGAGCCGCCGGGATTTAATGCGTACCGCATGAATATTGTTGGCGTGGACATCGGCGGCACGTTCACCGACCTGGTCGGCTGCGTCGACGGCCGTATCGTCACATCGAAGTGCTCGACCGTGCCGGCCGACCCGACCCGCGGCGTGGCCGAAAGCCTGGCGCTCGCACGCTGCCAGATGCCGTCGCTGTCCGAGCTGCTGCATGGCTCGACGATTGCCATCAACACGGTGCTGGAGCGCAAAGGCGCGCGGACCGCGCTGATCACCACCCGCGGCTTTCGCGACACCTACGCCATCGGCCGGGGCAACCGGATCGAAGCGTTCAACCTGTTCTTCCACCGCCCGAAACCGCTCATTCCGCGTGAATGGACCTTCGAGGTGACCGAGCGGGTGAATGCCAAGGGCGAAGTTCTCATCGCGCTGAACGATACCGAGGTGCGGGCGCTGGCAGACACGCTTGCCCAGCAAGGCATCGAAGCTGTGGCTGTGTGCTTCCTGCATGCCTATGCCAATCCGGCGCACGAGCGGCGCGTTGGCGAAATCCTGCGTGCGGCAAGTCCGAAGATATTCGTGACGCTGTCGCATGAGATCGTGCGCGAGTATCGCGAATACGAGCGCACCTCTACCGCGGCGCTCAACGCCTTTGTCGGCCCGCGCGTGCAGGCCTATCTCAGCCGGCTGGAAAGCCACCTCTACAGCGAGCGCTTCCTCGGCAAGGTCAACATCATGCGCTCGAACGGCGGCGTGATGTCGGTTCGGCTCGCCCAGGAGCAGCCCGTGTCGATGATGGAGTCGGGGCCGGTCGCCGGCATCATCGGCGCAGGTCGGCTTGCGGCGCTGATGGGCATCGAGCGTGCCATCGGCTTCGACATGGGCGGCACCACGGCCAAGGCGAGCCTGATCACCAACGGCACGCCGGCGATCGAGGACGGCTATGTCATCGGGGGAGAAGCCAGCGGCCAGCCGATGCAGTTGCCAGTGGTCGACATTGTCGAGATCGGTGCAGGCGGCGGCTCGATCGCCTGGTGCGATGCAACCGGGGGGATTCACGTCGGGCCGAAAAGCGCCGGCGCCGATCCCGGTCCCGCGGCGTACGGCAAGGGCTCGTCCGATCCGGTGGTGACGGACGCCAATCTGGTGCTCGGCCGCATCAACGCCGGCCGCTTCCTGAATGGCGCGATGAAGCTCGATATCGCGGCCGCGGAACGGGCCATCGAACGGAAGCTCTGCGGGCCGACGCGACTGAGCGTCAAAGAGGCGGCGCTCGGTGTTGTGCAGATCGCCGACGCCGCGATGTCGCTCGCTGTGCGCGCCGTGTCGGTAAAGAAGGGCGTCGACCCGCGCGACACCGCGATGATCGCATTCGGCGGCGCGGGACCGCTGCATGCCGCCGCCATCGCGCGGGAGATTTTCATTCCAAGGGTGATCGTGCCCAAAGTGCCGGGCACGTTCTCGGCGCTCGGCATGCTGATGGCATCGTGGCGGCAGGATTTTGTGCGCACACTGTACGGCCTGCTTGGCTCGCTCGACGCGAGCCAGGTCGAAGCGGCGTTCGCCGAGCTTGGCGAAGCCGGCCGAACCCAGATCGCCCGCGATGGCATCGATGGCAGCGTGGCAGATTTCTCCTACCTCGCCGACCTGCGCTATGTCGGCCAGGAGCACACCATTGCCATCGCGGTCCGCGATCCGGCGATGCTGACCGGAGACTTTTCCGAGCTGCGATCGGCGTTCGACACCGAGCACGATCAGCGCTATGGCCAGGCGGCGCCGGACGAGCGGCTCGAGGTCGTCAATGTCCGGCTCGTCGTCACCGCGGCGCGGGCTGACACCCTGGCGGAGCGCTGGCTGTCGGAACAGTGGACGCCCGAAGCCCCGGTCGCCGACCAATGGCGCGACGTGATCTTCACCGATCCGGCACGGCCGCTCCGCACGCGCATCGTCTGGCGTCCGTCGCTTGCCGCAGGTACCCGCATTGAAGGCCCCGCCGTGATCGAAGAGCCGAATGCCACCACGCTGATCCATCCCGGCGACACGGCAACTGTATCCGACGCCGGGCACCTCATCATCGACGTGAAATCATGAGCCGCAACGAAGCCCATCCGATCACGGTCGAGGTCGTGCGCAACGCCATCGTTGCCTACGCCGACGAGATGGCCAATGCGCTGTCCAAGGCCGCGTACAACATGATGATCTACGAGGTTCGCGATTATTGCTGCGGACTGATCGACACCCAGGCACGGATGATCTCGCAAAATCGTGGGGGACTGCCAATTTTCCTCGCCGACCTCGGCGTCGCCGTGGCCGACGGTATCGAGCGTTACGGCCTGCAAGGCTTCCAGCCCGGCGATGTCGTGGTGATGAACCAGGGCGAAATCTGCGGCCAACATCTCAATAACGTCGTGGTCTATTCGCCATGCTTCCACAACGACGAGCTGGTTGGATTCGCCGCCAACCGCGCGCACTGGGTCGATATCGGCGGCGTGCGCCAGGGCTTCGGCTCCTACGGCTCGAGCGACATCTATGCCGAAGGCATCCAGATGCGCTCGCTGAAAATCTACGAGGCGGGCAAACGGAACGAGACGCTGTGGCAGATCGTCCGCGACAACACCCGTTATCCAGATTCGGCGCTGGGTGACCTACGCGCCCAGATCGCCTCCTGCCAGCTCGGCGCGCGCCGCTATGGCGAGCTGATCGCGCGCTACAGCCGCGAAACGGTCGAGGCCTGCATCGCCAAGGTCTGGGACCAGGCCGAGGCGGCAGCCCGCGCCGTGGTCGAGAAAACCCCCGACGGCGACTACGAGGCCGAGAGCTTCCTCGACAACGACGGACGAACGCTCGACAAGCCGCTGCGCGTGAAGGTCAAAGTCACAGTGCGCGGCTCGCAGATGACCGTGGACTACAGCGAGATGAACCCGCAGGTGCCGGGTCCGCTCAATTCAGGACGCTCCGGCGGGATTGCCGGCGCACGAGTTGCGTTCAAGGCGCTGACGTCACCCGATCTCGACGTCAACGAAGGCTGCTTCCGCCCGCTCGATGTGGTGCTGCCGGAAGGCACCATGCTGAGCGCCAAGCCGCCGTCGGCGCTGGGCTTGTGGAGCATCGCGCTGCCGACCGTGATCGACACCATCCTCAAGGCGCTGGCGCCGGCTGTGCCAAATCTCATCCCGGCCGCGCACAAGGGCGACATGGGCGGCTGCTCGTTTTTCGGCTTCCGCGACGATGGCTCACGCTTCCTGCTGATGAATATTTTCGGCGGCGGCTGGGGCGGACGACCGAACGAGGACGGCGAGGATGCCGCGGTGTCCGTCTGCCAAGGCGACGTGCGCAACACCCCGGTCGAGTTGCAGGAGATCAAGTATCCGGTCCTGGTCGAGACCCACGCGTTGCGCGCCGACTCAGGCGGCGAAGGCCAGTATCGCGGCGGGCTTGGCATCGAACTGACCTACAAGCTCCTGCAGAAATGCAAGGCCAACATCAATCTCGACCGCACCCGCGATCCGCCGTGGGGCTTGCACGGCGGCAAACCCGGCGCAGTCAATGAATGCACTATCCGCCGCGCCGACGGCAGCGAGACCGCGGTGAAGAAAGCCACCGAGGTGGAGATTGCGGCGGGCGACAGGGTTACATTCCTCACTGCGGGCGGCGGCGGCTACGGCGATCCAAGCAAGCGGGCGCCGGACGTGATCGCGCGTGACGTGGCCGCGGGCGTTGTGACAAAGAAGGGTTGAGCATGATCGCGCAAGAACGCCGCAAGCGCCTGATCGACGCCATGCACGAATCCGGCCTCGATGCGCTGCTGGTCTACGGCAACGCCTGGCAGGGAGACTATCTGCGCTACGCCACCGACTTCGGCATCCTCGAAGGCCAAGGCCTCGCCATCGTTCGCGGCGACGGGCATATCACCTTGTATGTCGATAGCCCGCTTGAGGCGGACCGCGCCGCGCTTGATTGTCCCGGCATCGAGACCGTGCTTGCTCCTGACCTGACCGGCGAGGTCGAGGCCGCGCTCAACCGCATGCGCAACCAGAGCATGGGCGCAGCGCCGCAGCGGCTGCTGCCGCGGCGGATCGCAGCACGCGCCGGCGAACTGAAGATCACCGACGAGACCGGGTTCGTCGACCGGCTGCTGATGAAGAAGCTCGACAGCGAGGTCGCGGCGGTCCGCAAGGCCGCAAAGCTCGCCGACGACGGCTACAAGGTCTTCATGCAGGCGGCCCGCGTCGGACGCGCCGACTACGAGTTGATTGCGGAAAGCGAAGCGTTCTTCCGCGCCAACGGGGTCGACGATAACTTCCAGATCATCGGTATCGGCGGCGTCGAGGTGAAGGGCATGGCGCCGCCGAGCGGCAAACGGATCAAGCGCGGCGACATGGTCACGACCGAGCTCACGCCCTGCGTCGACGGTTATTACGCGCAAATCTGCCGCACGCTGGTGGTCGGCGAAGCGACGGCCGAGCAAAAGGGCGCACATGCGCTGTGGCGCGAGGCCATGGAGGCCGGTATCGCCACGGTGCGGGACGGCGTCACCGCCGCCGATATCGCCAAGGCCGAAAACGACGTGTTCCGCAAACACGGCATGGGAAAGTACGCGACGAGCGAATTCACTCGGGTGCGCGGCCATGGCATGGGTCTGTTCGCCGATTCCAAGCCGCATATTCTGGAAGATGTGACAACGCGGATCGATGCCGGCATGACGCTGATCGTGCATCCCAACACGTATCACCCGGTTGTCGGCTACATGGTGCTCGGTGACGCGGTCGCGGTGACCAAGACCGGCTGTGAGGTTTTGACCGGCACGGCGCGCGAGCTGTTCAGCGTGCCGGCGTAAGGAAACATCATGCGTCGCGGCTTGATGGGATGGAAGTCCGACGAGCTGCCGGTTGCGGCCATCGAGGCCCGGCTGGCGAAGCTCCGCGCCGCCATGCAGAGCGCCGGGATGGAGGCATTCGTCGTCTATACCAACAACACGCGGCCGAGCGCGGTGGCCTGGCTGACCGGCTTCACGCCGTATTGGTCGGATGCGCTGCTGCTGGTCGGCAAAACCGGCGCCCCCGTGTTCGCCACCGCGCTGTCCAAACGGGTCTCGGAGTGGATCAGGACCACCGATCCCGTCAGCGAGATCGTCAACACGCCCAAGCCGGGCGCGCTGATCGGAGAAAGGCTCGCAACGGACAAGGCGCAACGCGTGGGCGTTCTCGAATACGACACGCTGCCGGCGGGATTAGCCCATGACATGGAAGAGGTCGCGCCCGGGGTGACATGGACCGACGGGACAGCCATGTTCGCATCGCTCCGGCGCGAGATCGACGAGCCCGAGCGTAAACTTCTGGAGCGCACCGACGCCATCGCCATCACAGCACTGAAAGAGGCCGAAGTCGGCAACGCGCCGGATGCCGGCACCCTTGCCGGCTTGATCGAGCAGAGCGCACGGCTTGCTGGCGCCGAGGAAGCCTACATCGCCGTCGCGCCTGATCTCGCCGCGGATCGGCGGCTCAACCGCACATCGCAGCCCACGCCGTTGACCGACCGCTTCGCGGTGCGCGCCTCAATCGCCTACAAGGGCTGTTGGGTCCGCCGCGTCAGGACATTTGCAAAGGATGCCGCGAAGACCGATGCCTGGCTCGCGGGCGTCGCCAAATCGCTCGAAGCAAAGCCCATCGCGGCGCAGCTTGCGGCCAAAACGAAGGAACTTGCGGGCGCCTCGCTGACGAGCTGGCTCGCGGAAAGCTGCACCGGCAGCTATCCGCTATCGGCCATCAAGGACGCGCCGATGAACGGCCAGTTCCTGGTGTTGACGGTCGAACTGAGAATTGACGGTTCTCCTTGGATCGGCGCGACCCCGCTTCTCGTGGGCCAGAAGAGTCCCTGAGCCGCGACGCCACCGCCTACACCAACTGCCCTTCGCTCAGCGGGATGTCACGCATCGTCGCCGGCGCAAACAATTCCTCGAGCTTGACGCGCCGGTCGGTGAGGCCGTGCTCGAAGGTGTATTGCAGTAGCGCTTCGATGGTCGGGCGGTTCTGCTCGATGCCGTAGGGATACCAGTCCGGCCCGATGATCCTCTGCTCCTCCTCGATCATCGGCTGCAGCCACGCGAACGACGCCTTCGGCGAGCCGGTCTCGGTGAGATGGTGATAGCAGTGATCCTTGGCGCGGCAGAGCGCCTGATAGAGATTCATCGCCACCCAAGGATCGCGGTCGTAGATCTCGCGCTTGATCACCACGGTGTGCATGATCGGATAGATTTTGGTGCGTCGGTAGTAATCCTTCTCGATCTCGGCGTAGTTTGGAAACAAACGCTTCACCTTCGGCGAGCCGCGGCGGAACGACAGCGGATTGTTGGCCGTGATCATGAAGTCGATCTCGCCGCGCTCCAGCAGATCGCCAAGCTCGGTGCCGTCGGGAGCCTGCGTCAGCTTGATGTCGGCGGGAAGCTTCCGCCCAAGCCGGTCCTTGCGGCCCTGCACCCATTCTACATCGCTCGGCTTGACCCCAAATTCGTGCTGCATCAGCCCGCGCATATAGACCGCAGCGGTCATCGAATATTCCGGCACGCCGCCGCGCTTTCCTTTCAGATCGGCGCCGCTCTTGATGCCCTTGTCGGTGTTGATGAAGAAATAGCCGTGGCGAAACACCCGCGATGGGTAGACCGGGATGGCAATGAACGGTGACTTTCCGCTTGCCACCAGCGTCGTGTAGTTCGACAGCGACATCTCGGATGCGTCGAACTCCTGGAACTGCAACTGCCGCCAGAAGATCTCGGCCGGCTGCATCGTGATGTAATTCAGCTCGACGCCGTCGACCTGAACCGTACCGTCGCGCAGCGCCTGGGTTCGGTCATAGGGACCGCAGGCGAAATTCAGATGCAATTTTCCCATAGGCCAGCGATCAAACCGCCTTCAGGTGCGCGTCGCGCCGCTTGAAGAGTTCGTCGTCGGCATAGCCCATCGGCTCGGGTCTGCCCCGGCCCAGCATGACCTGCATGTAGACCGGTTCGACGCCGTCGTTCTGATAGCCGTGAATGACACCGGCGGGACAGCAGATCGTGTCCCAAGGACCGAGCCGCGTCTCAACCCGCCTGCCGCTCTCGTCCTCGACGAACACCGTCATGTAGCCTTGAAGAACGAAGAAGCATTCCTCGACCTCGTGGGTGTGCGCGGCGTTGCCCTGGCCGACGGGGACATACATCACCGACAGCGTAAAGTTGCCGGCCGGGATCACGTTCGGATCGCCATGCTTGCCGGATCCGCCCGCGCCGATGAAGCGGTGCTGGGCGCGCTTGTAGCCTTCGATCTTGGCGTCTTCGAACGCCGCCCAGTCGCCTTTCTTTTCGCGGAAGCGGCCGACGTATTTTTTCATGATCTCTTCGACCGGAACACCTTCCAGTTCCTTCGGGCGCGGATGACGGGCGACGCTCATGACGGTGCTCCTCTCGAATGCGGACCTGAAGGCGAATCTAGGCTTGTGACGGCGAACGCGTCAACGCGGCCGACTACTCCGCCGCCTTGCGCTGGCTGGATTGGATCAGCGACCAGATATAACCGGGCGTCAACGGCAACTGGAGCGGCTGGACGCCGAACGATTGCAGGGCGTTGGCGACGGCGTTGGCCATGCAGCCCCCCGCCGCGATGATGCCGCCCTCGCCGGCGCCCTTGGCGCCGAGGGGGTTGATCGGCGATGGATAGTCGTCGAGCACGACGCAGCGCAGGTTCGGGAAATCGGTGGTGGTCGGCAGCAGATAATCGGCCAGCGAGCCTGTCAGGAACTGGCCGTTCTCGTCGTATTTCAAATCCTCAAGCACGGCGCCGCCGAGGCCTTGCACCAGCGAACCAAGAACCTGGCCGCGCAGGGTCAGCGGATTGACGGCCCGGCCGACGTCCTGAACCACCACGTAGTCGACGATCTCGATGCGGCCGATCTTCGGATCGACCGTGATGTGGGCCACGTGGGCGCCGTAACTGTAGGTGTGCTTCTTGTTGAGGAACGCGCCCTCGGCGGTGATGCCGGAAAATTCCTTGAGCGCAGCCGACTTGTCACCACCGACGAGCTTGTCGACATCGAGCATCACCTGGGCCGGTGCGCAGCCAAGCCGCTTGGCGCCGGCCTCGCGCAACGCCGCCATGAAGTTCTCCGCGGCGCCGAGCACCGCCGAACCGCCCATCACTGTCGAGCGTGAATGATAAGCGCCATAGCCGTCACTGACGTAGGCGGTCGAGCCGTGGTTGACCTCGCGGATGCGCTCGACTGGCACTTCCAGCGCGTCGGCCGCAATCTGCGCGAAAATGGTTTCGACCCCCTGCCCGACCGACGACGTGCCCATGAAGACCGAAATGGTGCCGTCGGCGTTGACCTCGAGCCGCGCCGTTTCCTTCGGACCGGCGGCGCCGCCCTCGATGAAGCAGACCACGCCAATGCCGTGATACTTGCCGTCGGTCAGCTTGCCCTGAAGCTTGGACACCTCCGGCCAGTTGAACTCCTTGAGGGCGCGATCAAGCGTCGCTGAGTATTCACCGCTGTCGTATTCGTCCTTGGCATCGGTCGGCTGCACGTGCGCGACGGGATACGGCTGCTCCTTGGCGGTGATGAGATTCTTGCGGCGTATCTCGATACGGTCGATGCCGAGATCGGCCGCGATCATGTCGATCATGCGCTCGAAAAAGAAATTGGCCTCGAAGCGGCCGGGACCGCGATAGGTGCCGACCGGCGTCTTGTTGGTCATCCAAAGCGACGAATCGATCTTTACGTGGGGTACACGGTACGGCCCGGCCATGAACTGGCTGACATTGCGCGCGCCGACCGCTCCGTTGGTGCGCATATAGGCGCCCATGTCGGTGTGGACCTCGCCGCGGATCGCGAGGATGGTGCCGTCGCGGGCGCAGGCGACCTCAAGATCGCATTCCTCCTCGCGGGCGTGATTCATCGCCATCAGGTTTTCGCGGCGGTCCTCGATCCATTTGACCGGACGCCTGGTGTGACGTGCGGCGAACGGAATCAGGAAATCCTCCGGATAGAACTCGCCGCGTGCGCCATAGCCGCCGCCGACGTCGTTCTCGACCATCTCGATCGCCTCGACCTCGAGGCCGATCTGCTTGGCTAGGATGCGGCGGTTGAAGAATGGCACCTTGGCGGCGCCGTATACGGTCAGCCGGCCGGTCGCCTCATCCCATTGGGCCATCACGCCGCGCGGCTCCATGGTCAGGCCGTAATGGCGTCCGGTGCGCAGCCGTTCACGACGCACATAGGGGGCCGACGCGAAGGCTGTGTCGGCATCACCCTTGCGCGCCTCGAACACCAGCGAGCGGTTGGTGCCCGTGTTTTCGAACAGCACGCTTTGATTCTTGGCTGCGACCGTCCAGCCGCAGACCGCCGGCAATTCCTCGATCTCGACGCCGATCGCCTCAAGCGCGTCCTCGCCGATGGCGATGCTGTCGGCCAGCACCACGGCGATGGGCTCGCCGACGTAGCGCACCTTGTCATGCGCAATGACCGGCTGCTCGAATGGCTTGAATTCGGGCAACGGCTGCAGCCGCATCGGCACGATCGGCGGCCCGCCATGCATGTCGGCTGCGGTGATGATGGCGTGCACTCCGGGCACGTTGAGAGCCGCCGACGCATCGATCGACAGCAACCGGCCGTGCGCCACGGAGCTCCGCAGAATAACGGCATGCAGCAGGCCCGGCATCTTCAGGTCGTCGACATAGGTGCCGCGGCCGCGCAGGAAGCGCAGGTCTTCGCGCCGTTCCATCGGTGTACCGATGAAAGTATTTTTCATGGCGTCACTTCTTGTAATACTGGCGCGCGTCGAGCACCGCTTCGACGATGCCGATGTAGCCGGTGCAGCGGCAGATGTTGCCGGACAGCACCTCGCGGACACGGTCGGCGTCGCAGTCCGGCTCCTCGGTCAAGAGCGCGTGCGCGGTGGTGATGAAGCCGGGCGTACAGAAGCCGCATTGCAGCGCGTGGTGCTTGCGGAAAGACTTTTGCAGCGGCGTCAGATCGTCGTCGTTCGACAGGCCTTCGACGGTCACGACCTTCGAGCCCTCGGCCTGCACCGCAAGGATCAGGCAGGCGCGGACCGCTTCGTCGTTGACCAGCACCGTGCAAGCACCACAGACGCCATGTTCGCAGCCAACGTGCGTGCCGGTCAGCCGCAGTTCGTGCCGCAAGCAGTCGGCCAGCGTTACGCGGGGCTCGGCGTTGACGGTGACCTGCTTGCCATTGACTTCGAATTTGGTTGCCATGCCGGTCACCGTGCCGCGGCTGCTTTGAGCGCACGCTCGACAAGCGTGCCGGTGAGCGCGCGGCGATAGGCGGCGCTGGCGTGGATATCCTCTTGTGGATCGACCTCGGCGGCGGCCGCCTCGCCCACGGCAGCGCACAGGTTGTCGTCAACCGCCTTGCCGTTGAGCGCAGCTTCAGCTCTTGTCAGCCGGTGCGCGCGATCGCCCACGCCGAACACGCCGATATGGGCGTTGCCGGCCCGGCCGTCTTGCTCATCGTAATAAAGCGCGACACCGGCCATGGCGAAATCGCCGCGGCGACGCGCGAACTCCTGGAAGCCCCATCGGCGCTTGGCCGGCCACGCCGGCAGATGAATTTCGGTGATGATCTCGTCCGCCGCAAGCGCTGTGGTCAATGCGCCCTGGAGAAAGTCCTTGGCGCGGATGGCGCGCACGCCGGCCGTGCCGAATACCGAGATCACGGCCTCGCAGGTCTGGGCGATGCCGGGCATCTCGGAAGCGGGATCGGCGTGGGCGAGGCTGCCGCCGACGGTGCCACGGTTGCGGATCTGATAGTGCGCCACGTGCGAGACCGCGTCCCTCAACAGGGGATGGGCCGTCGCAAGTCTCTTGTCGTCGAGGATATCACGCCAGCGAACGAGAGCCCCGAGCCGCACGCCATCCGCAGCGATCTTGGTGTCCTTCAATCCCGGCAGCTTGCGCAAATCGACCAGCATCGACGGTTGCGCGATGCGAAACGCCATCATCGGCATCAGGCTTTGGCCGCCGGCGAGGGCCTTGGCGTCGCCATTGTGGACCGCCAGCAAGCTGACAGCCTCGTCCAAACTGGTGGGGCAGGCATATTCGAAGGGCGGCAGTTTCATGAGGACGCCTTCGGCCTTCGATGCATAGGAAGGCTTTATGTCACATTACTATCGCCAGCCCGCGCGAACCCGTCAACGCTGCGAATTCGCAACGCCGGTATGGTACGACAGCATCCCGCAATCGTTTCCTGGAGATTGAAATGGCGCTGGAGTTGAGCCTTTCGGTTTGCGACTACGACCGCACCGCCGCGATCTTCGACGGCAGAGCGCCGATCGAGGGCTGCGATGTCACGGCGGTGGCGCTGGAGCCGGAAGAGTCCTTTCACCGCGCCTTCAAATTCCAGGAGTTCGACGTCACCGAAATTTCGATGAGCAGCTATCTGATGACGCTGGCGCGCGGCGAGCAGCATTACGTCGCGATCCCGGCCTTCGTCTCGCGGCTGTTCAGGCACTCCAGCATCTACATCCGCTCCGACCGGGGCATCGAAGCGCCGGCCGATCTCAAGGGCCGCCAGGTCGGCGTGCCCGAGTATCAGATGACCGCCAATGTCTGGGTGCGCGGCATGCTGGAGGAGGAATACGGCGTGAAGCCGCGCGACATCAAATGGCGCCGCGGCGGCCTCGAGGAACCTGGCCGCGAGGAACGGGCACGGATGAAACTGCCGCCGGAGATCGACCTCGAGGCCGTGCCGACGGACCGTTCGCTGTCCGACATGCTGGCGAAGGGCGAGCTCGACGCCGTGATCGGCGCGCGCGCGCCGAGCTGTTTCCTGCGCGGCGCGGCAAACGTTGCGCGGCTATGGCCGGACTACCCCGCGGTCGAGAAGGCGTATTTCAAGAAGACCCGGCTGTTTCCGATCATGCATGCGATCGGCATCCGCAAGTCGCTGGTCGAAAATTATCCGTGGGTCGCGGTCA
>Ga0265325_10002502_pt1 | contig 12380 bp, 10 predicted proteins | sample 41420metaG_FD_202090 | JGI IMG/M metagenome (GOLD analysis project Ga0265325, IMG submission 202090) | Rhizosphere microbial communities from Carex aquatilis grown in University of Washington, Seatle, WA, United States - 4-14-20 metaG | ecosystem: Host-associated > Plants > Roots > Rhizosphere...
CGTCGGGCGCAGCGTCGGCCAGTTTCGCATAGGCGCGCGCCAGTTCGACCGGCGTCACACGGATATCCGATTCACCGAGCGCCTGCATGCGAATGCGATCCGCTCCAACCGCCGGCAATGCGTTCGCGAATCCATGCGCGTGCAGAAATGCCGCCAGCTCTCCATCGTGCAATCTCTCCGCAAAGTGGGCGACATAGTTGTTGCACGAATAGGCGAGGGCAGTCTCGACAGTCATGGGGCCGGTGATCGCAGGATGTGTGCACGCGAAGCTGCGGCCGGCGATGGTAAGCACGTGCGGGCACAGGAATTCTTCGTTCGGATTCAGTCGGCCGAGATCCAGGAGGGCCCACACCGTGAACGGCTTCAGCGTAGATCCCGGAAGCGCGCTCATTCGCTCGGCGAGTTTCGAATTGCTGCTGGCGAGTATGCGGCCGGTGGCTCGATCCACCACCACGGCGACCCCTGCACGACCGGCCATCGCTGCCGACACGCTTTCGTTCCAGTCGGCAACAGCGGGGGCCTGGTCGGTATCGACAACCTCGGCGGAGTGCGGTGTTTCCTTCTCCTGGGGTACGGGTGTCTGGCTGCAGGCGCCCGTCAAAAGCATAGCGACAATCAGCCCGGTCGCTACAATGTATGTTCGGAAGCGCCCCACGGCGGTTCATTCTACCAACGATGCCCACCGAAGCCCGGTTTACGCGCAGAGCGCTTCTGGCCGCAACCGGCGCGATGGTGGCCGCTCGCGCACAAACTGAATTAGTGATCCCGCCGGAGTTCAAGCGATACGCGGACGCAGCCACTGAATCGCCGGTCACGCGCCTTACCGATCCCGCGCACGCCAGCCTTCTGCCCGCATGGCAATCGACTGCGACCACGCGCCACGGCCGCACGCTTCTGTACTCGAACGACCGAACCGGCCGGATGCAGGCATATCGGATGGACCTGAAGACCGGTGAATCGCATCAACTCACCGACGGCGAGGCAGTACGTCCGTCAGCGCTCACTCTGCTTCCGGATGAAAAATCGTTCGCGTGCCTGGCTGGGCGCTCGCTGCTGGTTCAGCAATTGAAACCCGTTCGTCCGCGCGAGGCTTATCGCGTTCCAGCAGATTTTGAGCCTACCGACGCATTCTCGGTTTCTCGCGATGGAGCGTTCGCCGTGCTGGTGGAACAGCGCGCGACGTCCTGGCGGCTTCGGCGTGTACCGCTCGCCCGGCCCGGATCGGTTACAACGATTGCCGAGTCCCCGGTAGAATTGCGCGATGCAATGCTGCGCCCCGGCGCCGAAGCTGTGCTGTATCGCGTGGGAGCCAGCGAACTCCATCTCTCTCCCAGCGGCCGGTTGTTGACGTCGGCCACGGGTCCTGCCATCTGGTCGCCCGACGGCGGCAGCGTTCTCTACCTGAACGTGCCCGCGGACATCAGGCAGCCCAATACCATTCGCGTGTTCGATCTCACCGCCGGCAAAGATTCGCTCGTCTCAAACACCAGCCGTTTTGCCAGCTTTGGAAGAAATGCGAATGCCACCGTGTTTGTTGGCGCAAGCGCCAGCAAGGCCTCGCCGGCGGTGCTATTGCTCTTGCGTTCGGTCCGCCGCGAGTTGACTTTATGCGAGCATCGGGCGAGCGACGCCGCGCTAGTGACACCGCGGTTTACCTCCGACAGCCAGCACATCCTTTTTCAAAGCGACCGGAGCGGCAAAATGGCAATTTACATGGTGAACGTGGAGCGATTCGTCGAAGAGACCGACGATGAGTGACGGCAGACCGATTGCACAGATTCATCGATGCTGCGCCGAACATTCATCGCCACGCTGACGGCTCCGGCGCTGGCCGCCTATGCGCAGCAGCCCGTCATTCGTTCGCAATCGCGCCTTGTAATGGTGCCGGTAACCGTGGTGGATGTGAGTGGCAGCTATGTCCCCGACATCGCCGCGGACGATTTTCTTCTCCTTGACGACGGTACGCCACGACAAGTGCGAGTGGATACTCCGGATACGGGTGTCGCTCCGATTTCACTGATTGTTGCCGTGCAGCAAGCCGCGCTTTCGGCCGCGGTTCTCGCCAAGGTCCGCAAAGTGGGCGCCATGATTCAGCCTTTGATTACAGGAGACCGCGGCGAAGCTGCCCTCATTGCGTTTGACGAGGACCTTCACGTCGTACTGGACTTCACGTCCGACCCGGCCGCCATCTCCGACGCATTCGCCCGTCTGACGACGGGATCGCCCGCGCCGAGTGGACGCATGCTCGATGCAGTCCAACTCGCCGCTAAAATGTTCGCCGATCGCAGGAAGGATTCGCGCCGTGTCCTGCTGATCATCTCGGAGAGCCGCGATCGCGGGAGCAAAACGAAATTCGAGGGCGCGCTGCAACTGGCCCAGCAGGAAGGAATCGTCGTCTACGCGGCCACCTATTCGGCTTATGCCACTGCATTCACAGCCCGATCGAAGGATCTGCCGCCACCCGATTACGAGGGCGATATTCTCACCGGAATCGTGGAGGCATCGCGCAACGCGAAGAAGAAAGCGGCGCAGGAACTCGCTCTCGAAACCGGCGGCGCGCATTTTTCCTTCCTGAAACAGAGCGGGCTGGACCGTATCATCACGGAGACCGGAGCCGATTTGCACAGCCAGTACATCCTTAGCTTTACGCCGCCGAACGATGCAGCGCCCGGCCCGCATCGCATCGAAGTGCGCGTAAAGGGCAGCGACAAATATCGTATTCGCGCGCGGCGGGCTTACTGGCTGGCGGCGGAATGAAGGATGCGCTCCAGAATGTCGGGGATCTCAAAGACCGCGCGATTGTGTACCGCCGCTGCATTGGCTCGAAGGCGCGCGAAATTCGCCGGCTCAATCAATTCCCCAATGCCGCGCTCGATGTCGCCCATCGACTTCAGCACCACGCCCACTTGCCTCTCGCGCACCCACTCGGCGTTGTAGCGCTCCTGCGGCAGCGTCCACGCGTTGCTCGCCACCACCACAGGCAGCTTCATGGCGAGAGCCTCGCTGATGCTGCCCGGGCCCGGTTTGCCGACGAAGAAATCGGCCAGCCGCATGTAATAGGGAATCTCGCTGGTGAAGCCTTCGACGTATCGCGGGTATCGGGCAGGCAGCGCATTCAGGCGCTCGCGCAGTTTCTGATTGCGCCCGCAGATGAAGATAAGCTGGAGCAGTCTCTCCGACCTATCCAGCGCCTGCGCAATATCGATCATCGAGCTCGATCCCTCGCCGCCGAAGAGCACCAGACCTGTTGGAAGGTCTGCTTTGAGTCCCAGGCGTGCGCGCTCGGCAGCAACATCCATATCGCTCGTCTCGTAAAATCGAGGGCGCAGAATCATCCCCGAGGTCGCGAAAATACGCTCGTCGCCATATCCCATGGTTTTCGCCTGGTCTACCGCGCGCTCGGTCCCGCAAATCATGTATTGCGGCTGCCGCTCCATCCAGAAATGCGGAGGATAATCGGCGAAATCGGTAATGACGGTAGCGTAGGGAATGCGCGGATTAACGGCCTGCAAAGCCTGCCACATGGCGCGGTTGAAGTTCGGTACCAGGGACACCACCATGTCGGGCGTTTCCCTGCCCCAGAATTCGCGCAACAGCCGAACCTGTGAGCCATGATACAGACGAATGATGCCATGCATCGCCACCAGCAATTCGGCCGAACCCAGCGTCCAACCTTTTCTCAGCACCAGGTTATACACATCTTCCAGCCGTATCCCGGTGATTTTGCGGAAGATATCCAGTGCGTCCAGGATCTCCTGCAGGTTCACCAGGCGCACTTTCCAGGGTCGCCGCTGCTCTTCCACGACGGCCTTCAGTGCAGTAGCTGCGGCGCGATGCCCTCCGCCCGCATCGAAGTAGATGAAGTCGATGTTGTGCGACACTGGTCGATTCCCGGAAGCGTCTATGGTATCAGTGGAGAACTCGGCTCCGACGCCTCTTATAACAATTCAGGTCGAATTTGTTTGCTTCGTTACACGCCGTTCAACGGCCTGTAACAAGTAAGGGTTTGAATGGGAATCAGGAAACTGTGATGTTCGGTAAAATCACCGCCGGCGATCTTCGAGTGATGCGCAGAGCCAATAGCTGGTTTGCGCCGCGCTGGATTCGCTGGTGGATGATGGCCGCCACAAAGGCCGGCGATGGCTGGCTGTGGTACAGCGTCGCGGTCATTATTCTTCTGTTTGGCGGGCATGAGCGGTTTCGCGCGCTGGCTGCCGCGGTTTCCGCGTCCATGGTGGGCATCGGTTTCTTTCAGGTACTGAAGCGCATGATCGGCCGCAAGCGCCCCTGCGAAATTCAGCCGCATTGCTGGGCGCACGTGCTTCCGCCGGATGAGTTTTCCTTCCCCTCCGGCCACACCATGACCGCTTTCGGTATCACGGTGGCCCTGGCTCTGTTCTATCCCGCGCTTTCCGCCGCCCTGCTGTTTTTCGCATTCAGCATTGCAGTATCGCGCGTCGTGCTGGGCATGCACTTTGTCAGCGACGTGATTGCGGGCATGCTGCTGGGCGCCGGTATCGGTTACTGCTGCTTCCTTCTGTTCGTCTGATCCCGCGAAACATGGCCCCGCGCCTGCGCCGTACAATGTTGGTGTAGTCGTCAACATGATGCGCACAGCGCTGCTCTTTCTCTCGCGGCAGCGGTGGCTGCGGCACTGGATGGAAACATCATCCTTTGCCCAACCCCTGACCCGCCGCTTTATCGCCGGCCGCACGCTTGATGAGGAACTGGCTGTCTGCCGAAAACTGGAAGCCGAAAATGTTCTGGCCACTCTCGATCACCTGGGCGAGAACGTCAGCTCGGTTGAAGAATCGCAGGCCACGCGCGATTCCTACCTGGAGGTTCTGGACCGCATCGCCGGGGCGCGGCTGAGCGCCACGATTTCAGCCAAGCCTACGCAACTAGGACTCGATCTGGGTGAAGATGTCTGCCTCGACAACTTCTCGGCTCTCGTGGAGCGCGCTCGCTCCCTCGGCAGCATGGTCGAAGTCGACATGGAGGCAAGCGAGTACGTGGAGCGAACGCTGCGCATTGTTAGCGCCGTCCACCAGCGTCACGGCAGTGTGCGGGCAGTCATCCAGGCTTATCTTTATCGCAGCGAGGGCGACATTGACCGGCTGAATTCCCTGGGCATCCCGGTTCGTTTGGTAAAGGGCGCATATCGGGAACCGGCCAGCGTGGCGTGGCCCAGGAAAGCCGACGTGGACACCAGCTTCCTCCGTCTGACCAAGCAATTGCTGGAGCGAGGCGCAAACCCGGCCATCGCCAGCCACGACGCGGCCATTATCGAAGAAACGGTGCGCTGGACGCGAACCCACAAGATTCAGCCCGACCGCTTCGAGTTTCAGATGCTTTACGGCATCCGTCGAGATTTGCAACGCCAGCTGGTCGCCGACGGGTTTCGGGTGCGGCTTTACGTTCCCTATGGGGATGCCTGGTACCCCTACTTTATGCGGCGGTTGGCCGAACGACCCGCAAATGTGCTCTTCATGGCCCGCAATCTGCTGCGCGCATAACCCCCAAGATTCCCGGAACTCCGGGGGCTTCCGTTGAGTCCAATATCGTAATGAAGTACTGGGCATATCTGGCCGCCAAGCTGGCGATCGCGGGTATCTTTCTGTACGCACTCTGGCACGCCATCGATCTGCTCATTCCTACGTTCGACTTTATGCGGGCCGAGCCCGTGGTCGAGTACATCATTGAAGTCATCCTGTTCCCGCTGTTCTGCTTTGCCATTCTGGCATTCATCGTCCGCGACCAGTGGTATCGCTGCCGCACCTGCGGACGGCGCATGCGCATGCCCATGGAAAAAGGCTCTCTCTCGCATTTGTTCCTCCGCGGACGGCCTCGCATGGAATATATCTGCATTTACGGCCACGGCACGCTGAAGGTGCCCGAGGAGCGGATCAGCGGGTCCGGAGCCTCCGACTGGCAGCCGCACAGCGACGACATCTGGAAGGAACTGGAACACTCCGCGCACGAGTAGCCGCCCTCCGGCGTGCGAGAATGGGTCCAGAGTGCCCGTAAAAGTTCAGGTACAAAAGCGCGCACTGCTGGTCCGCTTTATCCTGAGCCCGTGGGGTAAGGCCTTCCTGGCGACTTTCCTGGTTGTGCTGGCCGTGGGAGTCCTCACATTCGCCTGGTTCTGGGTCAAGTACGCCAAACTCATCGACGAGAAACTGGCCGGTGGTCCGTTTGCCAACACTTCCATGCTGTTCGCGGCGCCGCGTTCCATCGCCGTGGGGGAAGAGGCGACCAGCCAGGAAATCGGCGCGGAGTTAAAGCGCAGCGGCTACACGGAGTCCGATAAAAACCGTCTCGGCTACTACATCCTGAAGCCGAGCGAGATTGATATCTATCCTGGCCCGGATTCGTATTTCGAGCCGGAAGGTGGCGTGATCAAGCTGTCGGGCAATCACGTTTCCCAGATCATCAGCCTGCGCGACAATACCGAACGAACCCAATATCTTCTCGAGCCCGAGCTGATTTCGAACCTTTTCGACAAGAATCGCGAGAAGCGCCGGCTCGTGAAGTATTCCGACATTCCGGAAGTGCTGCGGAACGCCGTGATCTCCGCCGAGGACAAGCGCTTCTTCCAGCACGGGGGATTCGATCCGATTCGCATTGTAAAGGCGATGATGGTGGACGTCCGCGAGGGCCGCAACGCGCAGGGCGCCTCCACGCTGAGCCAGCAGCTGGCGAAGATGTTCTTCCTGAACAACGAGAAAACCTTCCGGCGCAAAGCCGCCGAGGTGATGATCACGCTGCAACTGGAGCAGCGCCTGACGAAGGAACAGATCTTCGAGTATTACGTGAATCAGGTGGATCTGGGCCATCGTGGCAGTTTCGACATTCGCGGCGTGGGCGAAGCGGCACAGGTGTATTTCGGCAAGGACGTGGGGCACCTGAATCTGCCGGAAGCGGCCATGCTCGCGGGGCTGATTCAGCATCCCAGCTACATCAATCCCTTCCGCTGGCCTGACCGCGCGATCGCGCGCCGGAACGTGGTTCTCACTATGATGCGAGAGAACAGCTTCATCAGCGAGGACCAGTATCAGCAGGCCCAGGCCGCGCCTATCGTGCTGGCGCACAGCGGCATGGAGAGCACCGACGCGCCGTATTTCGTGGACATTGTGAACGACACGCTCGTGGATCAGTTTGAAGGCCGCGATTTCCAAACCAAGCCGTATCGGGTTTATACCACGCTCGATCTCCAACTCCAGCGCGATGCCGCCGAGGCCGTTCGCCTGGGCATGGCTGAAGTGGACAAGCAGATTGCCGGGCGCCGGAAGCGCGACCCCAGCTATCCAGAGCCGCAGTGCGCGCTGATCGCGCTCGATCCGCACACGGGCGAGATCCGCGCCTTCGTGGGCGGCCGCAACTACGGCGTCAGCCAGCTCGATCATCTCGTGGCCAAACGTCAGCCAGGATCGTCGTTTAAGCCGTTTGTGTACGCCGCCGCCCTCGATACGGCCATCAACGGTGGCCAGCCGCTGATCACCCCGGTTTCGATGCTGAACGACTCGCCGACGACGTTCTGGTTCGATAACAAACCATATGAGCCCGGCAACTTCAAGAAAGAAGACATGGGCATCATCACGGTGCGCACCGCTCTGGCACATTCCCAGAACATCGCTACCGTGCAGCTTGCCGAAGAGGTTGGTTACGGGAACGTCGTGAATCTGGCACGCCGCGCCGGCATGAACCTGGATATCCACCCTACGCCTGCTGTCGCGCTGGGCGCCTATGAAGTGACGCCCCTCGAAATTGCCGGAGCCTACACGATTTTCGCCAACAGCGGCGTGTATGTGAAGCCGACCTTCCTGGCCAGCGTGCGCGATCAGGACGGTACCGAGATCTTTCATGCGCAGCCGGAGAAGCGCGCGGTGCTGGATCCTCGTATTGCTTTCATGATGGTCAGCCTGCTGGAAGAGGTTCTGCGCAGCGGTACTGGCGCAGGCGTGCACGCGCGCGGTTTTAACCTCCCCGCTGCGGGGAAAACGGGAACGTCGCGCGATGGCTGGTTCGCTGGGTTCACTTCAAAGCTGCTGTGCATTGCGTGGGTTGGTTTCGACGATGGCCGCGAGCTGAATCTGGAAGGTGCGCATTCGGCGCTGCCCATCTGGACCGAGTTCATGAAGCGCGCGGCTCTGCACCCCGATTATGGCAACGTGAGCCAGTTTTCCGAGCCTGCCGGAGTGGCGGGTGTGCAAATCGATCCGCAATCCGGTGAACTGGCCACCTCGGCCTGTCCGCGTGTGATCACCGAGTATTTCATCGAGGGGACCCAGCCTGTGGAGACGTGCCATCTGCATGGCGGTGGCGGGGGTGCTCAGGTGGCCGGATGGGATACAGGACCCGACGGCACGCAGAACGGCTCACAACGCACTACTGCCCGCCAGCAGGCGCGTGGACCGAACGGCAATGGGCCGAATCCTCAAAAGCCGCCGGCAGAGAAAAAGGGCCTGCTCGATCGCGTGCGCGACATCTTCCGGTAAACCCTCCGCTGCCCTCCGCGTTATCGAACCGCAACAGTGATGGAGCGGGTAATAACTTCTCGTGACTTGCGGCCGGAGGCCGATTGAAAATCGGCCGCAGGATGCAATCCTGCCCCACTTAAGATTCTGGTTAGCATCGTTTGAGATTCGTGTTATTCGCGCCAGCCACCACCGATGTTATGATCCAGGAATTATGAAACGCCAGCCGTTCCTCGGCCTCTGCTTCGCCTTCCTTGGCAGCTTCGCCTTCGCCGCGCCGCCGGATCTTCCCAAACTGGAGAAATTCGATCCGTCGCAGGTCAATAAGTCCATCAATCCCTGTACGGACTTCTTCCAGTACACGTGCTCGAACTGGATTGCGGCGCATCCGATTGCCGAGGACATGCCGATGACCGGCGTGGTTCTTCCGCTTTACCTCTATAACCAGACCATCCTGCGCGAGGCAATGGAGAAGGCCGCGGCGGACAAACAAGCTGCTGGCAGCGAACGCCAGGTTGGCGATTTCTGGACAAGCTGCATGGACGAATCTGGCCGCAACGCCAACGGCAAGGCCTGGGTTCATGCCGATCTGAAAACGGTCGATTCCCTCCACTCGAAAAAGGATCTGCCACGCCTGCTGGCATGGTTCGATCTGAGCTTCCCCGCCGCGTGGTCGCCTGACGATAACTCCACCAAGGCTCCGCTGTTCGGATTCGGCTCGACGCAGGATCTGGGGGACGCCACGAAGATTGTCGCTGGAATCGACCAGGGCGGCATGGCTCTGCCTTCCATCGATTATTATCTGGACCCGTCGGATCGCTTCCGGGAAACGCGCACGAAATACGTCGCGCATATCCAGAAGATGCTGGAACTGGCCGGCGAGCCAACCGACCAGGCCGCCGCAGCCGCCAAAACGGTAATGGAGATTGAAACGGCGCTGGCGCACGGCTCCATCGACAACGTCACACGTCGCGACCCCGCAAAGATCTATAACAAGCGATCGCTCGAACAGATTCAAGCGGCGGTTCCCGACTTCGACTGGGCCGAGTATCTGAAACGGATGAATACTCCGAAGTCGCCGTTTTTCATCGTGAGCGCCCCGGGCTTTCTGGATGCAATGGAGCAGCAGATCCGGACACGTTCAGTGGAAGAATGGCGTTGGTACCTGCGCTGGTGGGTGGTTCGGCGCACCGCGGCGTATGCGAGCAGCGATCTGGAAGCCGCGAATTTCGCTTTCTTCGGCACGGCCCTGACCGGCACACCGCAAATGCTGCCGCGGTGGCGCCGGTGCGTGGACGCTGCCGACGACCTTCTGGGTGAGGCGCTGGGCCAGGCCTACGTTAACATCGCGTTCCCGCCGGAAAGCAAAGCTCGCGCGAACGAGCTGGTGGGGCAGATTCGCGCGGCGCTCGCCAATGAAATCCAGAATCTGGACTGGATGAGCGACGCTACGAAGAAACAGGCGCTGGTGAAGCAGGATGCCACGCTCCAGAAGATTGGCTATCCCGACAAGTGGCGCGACTACAGCTCGGTTAAAGTCGTTCCGGATAATTATCTAGCAAATCTCAACGCCGCAACCGCCTTTGAGGCCCACCGCCAGATCAATAAGATTGGCAGGCCGGTGGACAGACTGGAATGGGGCATGACGCCCGCGACGATTGACGCGTATGAGGATCCGCAGATGAACACCATCAATTTCCCGGCGGGCATTCTGCAGCTTCCTATCTTCTCCGGCAATGCCGATGACGCCTCGAATCTCGGCGCCATGGGCGCGATCATCGGGCACGAGGCGATTCACGGTTTTGACGACCAGGGACGCAAGTTCGACGCCAATGGCAATCTGCGCGACTGGTGGACCGCGGATGATTCGAAGCGTTACGACGAGAAAGACAAGTGCATTGTCGACCAGTATTCGCAGGACATTCCTGAGTACGGCGTGAAGCAAAAGGGCGAGTTAACGGCGGGAGAGGATACGGCGGACAACGGCGGTCTGCATCTGGCGATGCTGGCTCTGGAGAATGTGTACAAGGCGCGGGGAAAATCGCTGGATACGCCGGGGGACGACGGTCTGACGGCCCGGCAGCGCTTCTTCCTCTCGTATGCTTTCGCGTGGTGCGGGGATCAGCGAGCCGATGCCGCGCGCAATCAGGTGATCACCAATCCACACTCATTGCGCCAGTTCCGGGTGAACCGGCCGGTCTCCAACATGCCTGAGTTCCGGCAGGCCTTCAGCTGCAGCCAGGACGCACCCATGGTGCACGCTCCGGCCTGTCGTGTGTGGTGAGAGGATCGGCCGACGGGGGCCGATCCCGTAAGAAAAAGCGTGGGTTATTCGAAGACGACGCGAATCTGGGTGCCCGCGAGGATAACCGATCCAAGCTTCTTGGCACCGGCATCGCCAGTAACGCCGACGAACGTGACCGCCGACTTATTCGGCGTCTGCTCGACCTTCGATTTCACGTCGATCGTCTTGCCGGCCTTGTCCTTCAGCACAGCGGTGGTTCCGTTCACATCGAGCGAATATTTGCCGGGTTGAAGCTGGGTCTGCCCAGCCTGTACTTTATCTGACAACTCGAACTTGTAGGTCCCGGCCGCGACGAGCGAACCGGCCAGTAAACCGACGGTGAGAAAACGCGTGAAAAGATGCCTCATGACATCTAAGACGACGGTAATACCGTAAATGTTCCCGTGTCACTGGAATTTCCAGGGGGAGCGGGCCAGGCTGAAGCCGCGCGCGCGGCAATCTTCTTCCACCATCATGCGTACAAGTGTCTTGAAATCAGTCGCGGAGCGCCAACCGAGGACTTTTTCAGCCTTTGCCGGGCTGCCGATGAGCTGGTCGACCTCAGCCGGCCGGTAGAGCTGTTGGTCGGTCTGGACGTGTTCGCGGTAATCGAGGCCGACCAGCGAAAACGCGGTTTCGCAGAACTCCCGCACGGAGTGGGATATGCCCGTCGAGACAACGTAGTCGTCAGGCGTATCCTGTTGCATCATCAGCCACATCGCCTCGACGTATTCGGGCGCAAAACCCCAGTCGCGGCGGGCTTCCAGATTGCCGAGGCGAACATGAGTGGCCGCACCTGCCGCAATGGCCGCGGCCCCGGAAGTAATCTTTCGAGTAACGAACTCGAATCCGCGGCGCGGGGATTCGTGGTTGAACAATATCCCGCTGGACGCGTGCAGACCATAGGCCTCACGGTAATTGCGTGTTAAGTGGAAGCCGGCAACTTTGCTGATCCCGTATGCCGATCGCGGATGGAAGGCGGTCTTCTCGTTTTGGGGGACCTCTTCCACCTTGCCAAACATCTCGCTGGATCCCGCGAAATAGAACCGGCAGCGCGGGGCGGCGTCCTTGATGGCGGTGAGCAGGAAGTGGGTGCCGTTGATATTCGTGTTCAGCGTGGAAAACTCGTCGTCGAACGAATAGCTAACGAAGCTTTGCGCGGCCAGATGATAGCACTCGTCGGGCTGCACCAGTTGCACAATGCGATACAGACTGGGGAAGCTCTCCAGTGAACCGGCGTGCAGTGTGGCCTGCTCGCGGAAACTGGCGATGCGACGCAGGCGGTGCAAGGGATCTTCGAGCGCCACTCTGCGCACGATTCCATGCACCTCGTAGCCCTTCGACAGCAGCAGTTCCGCCAGATACGACCCGTCCTGCCCGGTGATCCCGGTTATGAGCGCCTTCCGGTTAGCCAAGGCCGATCCTCCGCGCCAGCATCTTCATCGGAAACTGAATCCCTTCCATCATGATCTTTCGACTGAATTTCGATTTGCCGGACTCCCGTTCGGTGAATATGATTGGAAACTCAAAGAACCTGACGCCATTTCGGTGCAGGTTGAACTTCATTTCCATAAGAAAAGCGTATCCTTCCGAACGGATGCGATCGAGATCGACTTTTC
>Ga0265325_10002503_pt1 | contig 12379 bp, 9 predicted proteins | sample 41420metaG_FD_202090 | JGI IMG/M metagenome (GOLD analysis project Ga0265325, IMG submission 202090) | Rhizosphere microbial communities from Carex aquatilis grown in University of Washington, Seatle, WA, United States - 4-14-20 metaG | ecosystem: Host-associated > Plants > Roots > Rhizosphere >...
CCTGTGAGACCATCTACGGCCAGGCATCCGAGATTTTTCGAGGGCTCGAATCGCCGGCGGAATGGCGAGGCGAGTGCGCACGAATGCGGACGAATCTGGGAGCCTGGGGCAGCTTTCACGTGCACGCAGTCGTAGCCACCGGTCCAACCACGGTTCTGGTCGATGGGACGGTCGTGTTCGCCAATGGCCCATGCCACCTGCGTACGACGTGGAATCTCGAGAATGGACAGGCCCGGTTGTTTGCTTTATATCTGCTGGAACCGTCTGGGCCCATAAGCATTCCCTCACCCCGCCCCCGGTCTAAGCCGCGTCTGGCGGACCCGCCGCCGAGCTTGCCGGCTGTTGCTGCGTGAGGCAATGCAGAGTGCCGAAGCCCAGAACCAGATCGACGGCATGGATACCGATTACCGGGCGGTCGCGGAAAAGCTCGCTCAGAATGCCGAGGGCTACGCGGTCGTTGGGATCATTAAACGTGGGAACAATCACCGCCGCATTCGCGATGTAGAAATTCGCATAGCTTGCGGGCAGGCGTTCGCCGTCGAAAGTGAGCGGAGCGGGCATCGGCAGCGCCACCACTTCGGGTTTCGATCCGTCTTCGAGGCGCAGGTCTTCGATGCGTTCCCAATTCTCCGCCAGCGGCCGGTAATTCACGTCTTTGGGATTGTCTTCGCGAATCAGGACCAGAGTTTTACGATCCACAAAGCGGCAGATATCGTCTACGTGGCCGTGCGTGTCATCGCCCACCACGCCGCCGCCGAGCCAGAAGATATTTGTCACGCCGAGGTTGTCGCGCAGAGCCTTCTCAAATCCCCTGCGGCTCACGCCGGGATTGCGAACCTGCACTTTGCGGCTGAGATAGCATTCTTCGGTTGTGATCAGCGTGCCGTGGCCATTGACGTCAATTCCACCACCCTCCAGAACAAATGGCCGCTGGCCGCATCGGGCATCGAACAATTGCTTGTCGAGCCGCTTCGCCGCCATTTCGGGCACGCGGCGATCCTTGCGCCAGTTGGAATATTTCGCCCACGCATTGAAGTGAAAATGCACGATCGCGGTTTCCAGCCTCGAACCTTCGTAACGCCGCACGAAGACCGGCCCGCTGTCGCGCATCCAGCCACGATTTGTCGGCTGGACAACGAAATCCACCTGCCCGATGTCCACGCCGGCGCGCTCCAGATATTTCCTGGCCAGCTTCTTTTCGGGCTTTGAGTTCACCAGAATGCGCGCTCTTTCGCCCACGGCGATGCGGCGCACCATCTCGCCGTATACCCAGCGGATGGTGTCCAGTTTTCCAGGCCAATCCGTTCGGTTATGCGGCCATCCGAGCCACGTAGCGTCATGTGTCTCCCACTCGGCGGGCATGGAAAATCCGAGGGATGACGGGGTTGGAACGGAGACGTCGCGCGCTGTCTGCATGTAAGCTTCAATTCTAATCTCCGATCTCAGCAGGGGATGCTCAGAGTCGATCCGGTCGGGCCGTAGAGGCTACTTCGCGAACCCCTCGGCAGGCGGCTCGAGAACCCACCGCAGGCTTGGGGGCTCGCCCCCGGCTGCGTTAAGAAAACTCTGGCTGATCGTACGCGAACGCCTTTTCGCAGCAGCTCTGAATTCACACTCCTGTAACGCCCCTGCTTGCTACAATCGTGATCGAAAACAGATCATGGCCAAAACCCCAGCCAAGCACCGCTCGTATCGCGAAGACATGTCCGAGATGCCGGAATGGATGAAGAAAAAGAAGTGTCCAAACCGGGATAAATTCCTGGCGGGTCGCCGCATCCTGCCGAAGAACCTGACCGGCAAGGAAAAACTTCCGGACATCATCGATAACGCGTTTCTGGCCTATAACGGTGCGCGCCTGCGCGAGAGCTGCCAGTTGTTCACCGAGAAAATGCTGGATGCCGATGTCACCATTGGTATGAGTTTTTCCGGCGCTCTGACGCCGGCGGGCCTCGGCTGTTCTTCCATAGTGCCGCTGATTAAAGCCGGCTTCGTCGATTGGATTGTCTCCACGGGCGCCATTCTGTATCACGACATGCACTTCGCGCTGAACTATCCGGTGCGTTCCGGTAGCTTCAAGATGGACGATACGGAGCTGCGCGACAACGACATTGTGCGTGTCTACGACGTGCTGCTCGGCTACAGCGACTGCCTGATGGCCACCGACGAGATTCTGCGCGACATTCTGGTGCAGCCCGAGTTTCAGAAAGAGATGGGCACCGCCGAACTGCATTATCTGATCGGCAAATACTGCGCCGAGTGGGAGCGCAAGGCGGGATTGAAGGATGTATCGGTGCTGGCCGCCGCCTATCGCGCGGGAGTGCCCTGCTATACGTCGTCGCCGGGCGATTCCACCATCGGAATGAACGTCGCCGGTGTGGAGCTGCGCGGAAATAAACTGCGGATGAATCCTGCGATCGACGTGAATGAAACTACTGCGTATGTGCTGGCGGCGAAGCGCTCGGGCGGCAGAAGCGGCGTGGTGCTATGGGGCGGCGGGAGTCCCAAGAACTTCATGCTGCAGACCGAGCCGCAAATCCAGGAAGTGCTGCGCATCAAGGAATACGGGCAGGATTTCTTCCTGCAGGTGACCGACGCGCGCCCCGATACAGGTGGCCTGAGCGGCGCGACGCCGAGCGAAGCGGTGAGCTGGGGCAAGGTAGATCCGGATCGCCTGCCCGATGCCGTCGTCTGCTATACGGACACCACCATTGCAATGCCGCTGCTGACCCATTACGCGCTGGCCCGTCATAAACCGCGCAAGCTGCGGCGTCTATACGACGAGCGCGGCAAAATGATGAAGGCGCTGACGAAGGAATACTTCAAGCACAACAACGTGAAGATGCTGGACGGTTCCGTTCCTTCTGCCAACTAAAGCCATGACGAAGGCCGAGCTGCAAAAGCTGGCAAAGCGGCACGGCACGCCGCTGGTGATCATCGACCATGACGTGCTGCGCAAGAACTTCGCGAGTTTTCGGCGGCGGTTGCCGAAGGTGCAGGCTTACTATGCGGTCAAGGCGAACCCGGCACCGGAGATTGTCCGCACTTTGTACAAGGCAGGCGCGAGCTTCGACGTGGCGTCGCTGCCCGAGTTTCTGCTGGTGTACGAAAACATCAAGCATCTGCCGGCGAAAGAGCGCCAGGATTTTATCTGGGACAAAATCATCTACGCGAACCCGATCAAGCCGCGCGAAACCCTGCAGGAGCTGGATCAGTACAAGCCGCTGCTCACTTACGACAACATCGACGAGCTCCATAAGATCAAGCGCTATGCGCCGAATGCGGGACTGGTGCTGCGGCTGCGCGTGCCGAATACCGGGTCAATGGTTGAGTTGTCATCGAAGTTCGGCTGCGACACCGGCGAAGCTGTGGACTTAATTCTGGAAGCGTTTCGCATTGGGCTGGTAGTGGAAGGTCTGAGCTTCCACGTGGGCAGCCAGTGCACGAATTTCGACAATTTCGTGCAGGCATTGAACATGGCGGCCGCGGTGATGGACGAGGCTCGTTCCCGCGGGCATGAGATTAAGATTCTGGACATCGGCGGTGGTTTCCCGGTGCCGTACGATCCGCACGTAAAGCCGCTGGCCGAGCTGGCGAGCAAGATTAATGCTGAGATCAACCGCCTGTTCGCGCGCGATATCGAGATTCTGGCCGAGCCAGGGCGTTTTCTGGTGGCGACGGCAGCCACGGCAGTCGCGCGCATCATCGGCCGGGCGAATCGCGACGGGAAGCCCTGTTATTACATCGATGACAGTGTGTACCACACGTTTTCGGGGATCATTTTCGACCATTGCCAGTATCATTTGAAATCGTTCAAGCGTGGCGAGGGCGAGGTTTCCACGGTTTTCGGGCAGACCTGCGACGGCATGGACACAATCGTCCAGTCCGAAGTCTTGCCAAAGCTGGAAATTGACGATCTGCTATATTCGGAGGACATCGGAGCGTACAGCAACGCATCCGCCACCTGGTTCAACGGCTTCGCACCGGCGAAAGTCGTACATGTGAATCAATAGGAGACCCACCCCGTGCCGCCGGAGATCCTCAACATCCTCAAGGACCTTAGTCTGAGCTCCGGTTCCTACGACCGGCAACAACTGGAAACCAGGCTGGTGCAGGCCGTATTCGAGTGGACCACCAAAGCGGGGTCGCCTGCCGTTCTGGAAAAGGAGTCGCAGGTTATCCGGGCCTGTCAGGAATGCAAAGTGAGCCAGCAGACGATTCAGGCCATCCGGATGGCCTTCGCAAATCTGCGGCAGCTTTTGCAAACAATACAGCAGATGTCGCAGATGCCGGTGACCACGGTATGGCAGCAACTCACGTTGGCGATTCGGCAGATGTTCGCGTCGATGGCTGGAGGGCTGCAGAGCGTCGGCCAGTTTATTATGCGGCAGGGTCAGATGGCCGCCGGTGGCATCGCCGCGGCATGGGCATTGGTTAGGGCGGCGGCCGGAGTGGCCCTCGCAGCGGTTTTCGATGCGATTGAAGCCGCGGTGGCGATGATTGGCGGGTGGCCGGTAGTGCTGGGCATCTTTGCGCTGATCGCGCTGGGACTGGCGGCGAACTGGCTTTATGAGAGGAATCGGACGCCCTTCCCCGAAGATCCCCTGATCAAACGCCTGAATTCATCCGCGCCCTATGTGCCGCCATTCCGGTTCCAGCCTGGACGGGTCGGTTAGGGCAAAACAATCCTGATGTCGCCTTCGCGGCGAGTGATGCGCTGGCGATCCAGATATTCCAGTAGCGGGATGGCATATTTGCGGGAGACTCCCGTCCACGTTTTGAAATCCGCCACGCTGAAGCGCGTTCCTTTGATCAGCAGTTGATGGAGACGGTCCATCGCGGAGGCGTGGAAGACAAGATCGGCGGTCACACGAATCAGACGCTTCTCTTTTAACAGGATGTGCAGAAGAGTGCGGGCTCGTGTGTTCTCGACGCCGGACGCGGCCAGAACGTCATTCACCGATGGTGCAGCGAGCCCGGCGGTCTCAAAAGCAGCTTCAATCCTGCGCGTGGCCTCTGTTTCATCCTCGCGGAAGGCTACTTTGTGCGTCTTCAGGCGTACTACATCGCCATTCATGACGACATTCTGCGAACTGGCGAGCAGGGCATCGAGGATTAAAGCCGGATAATGCAACTCACCTCGGGGCATTCCAGGAAGGAGCGGCTTGTCGCGATGAAACTGCGTTAGCTGGTCCTCGATAGCGGTGACGGCGCGATAGAACCAGGCTTTGTCGACGAACCAGCCCGGAGCTGGGACAAAGCCGGCCTGGATTAGTTCCGCTTCGGGCAAACCGGTGCGAGCAACCAGGTCGGCCGCGCTCATGCCGCCGGGTGATTCGCGCACAAATAGTGCAACGCGTTCCGAAATCGTGCCGTGCTCGAGAATCTTCAAGCGCTCAACGGGGGCGCGGCGTGGAGCAGCGATATCGAGCACGATGCCTCCGCCGATGGTGAACACCGGAGAAAATGAGCGAAGGATGAAACGATCGCCGGGGAGTGCCATGATGGGCTCGCGAAGAATAATTCGCAGGTACTCACCAAGGAGTCGGATTTCTCCTACAAGCTCCGCGGTGCCGGAGTGAAAATGGACTGGCGCGCGGTGCTTCAAAGGCTTCGCGCCCGGCAGCAACTGAAACGCGCAATCGATCTGCGTGGTTGGACGCAGGCGGCCGGGCTCCGCCAGCACCATCCCGCGACTGATCTCTCCTGGCTCGATTCCCGGCAGATTCACTGCGGTCCGCTGGCCGGCAGTCGCGACAGAAGCCGGTTCGTTGTGGACCTGCAGTCCGCGAACCCGCAGGCGCCGACCGGTGGGAAGAAGCTCCACTTCATCCTCGGCTTTCAAGGTGCCGGAGATGAGCGTGCCAGTTACCACTGTGCCAAATCCGCGCATAGAGAACGCTCGATCGATAGGCAGCCGGAAAAAGCGCGAGGCATCCTTCGCCTGGATCTGCAGCGCCAGCGCCGCGAGCGCCGAACGAAGTTCTTCCAGGCCCGCGCCGGTCTTCGCACTCACAGTGATGATCGGCGCAGCTTCCAGAAAAGAGCCGCGTAGGAATTCCTCCACCTCGCAGCGAACCATGGCCAGCGTTTCGCGATCGACTTTGTCGGCTTTGGTCAGAACCACGATACCTTTACGAATGCCCAGGAGTCTACAGATATCGAAATGTTCCCGTGTCTGCGGGCGGATGGATTCGTCCGCCGCGACGATCAGCAGCACAAAATCAATGCCCGCGACGCCCGCAAGCATGTTCCTGATGAACTTTTCATGACCGGGGACGTCTATAATACTGAGACGCACGTCCGGTGCGATGGCAAGATGCGCAAACCCCAGATCGATGGAGATACCACGCTCTTTTTCTTCCTTCAGCCGGTCGGTGTCAATGCCGGTTAGAGCTTTCACCAGGGCGGTTTTGCCATGGTCGATATGGCCGGCGGTTCCGACGACGATGTGCTTCATCGCGATCCTCATCTTAACGTTTGCCGTGCCCGCGTCGCCGCAGGACACTACGCCGACATTCAAGGCCGGGGTCTCCGATGTGCGCGTGGAAGTGCAGGTGACCGATCTGGATGGCGCGCCGATTCACGGACTGGCCGCACCCGATTTTGTAGTGACCGACGAGGATCGAGTGCAGCAACTGGTCTCCTGCGATCAGGCCAGCGAGCGCGCTTCGCTGGTGCTGCTGATGGACGTGAGCGGGAGCATGCAGCCCCACCTGCAAACCATCACGCACGATGCGGAGCAAGCGCTGCGGGTGCTGAGTCCGGGCGACCGAGTGGCCATCATGGTGTACGCGAAAACTGCGGAGACGCATCAGGATTTCAATGACAATCTGGCGGAAACCGCCCGGCAAATCCCGCTCGCGATCACCGGGCATGATGTCGGATTTACGACAAACATCAACTCCGCGGTGCTCGTTGCGGCGGATCTGATTGAAAAACGAGCTGATACCATGAACGGGCACAGCATCGATCCCGGCCGGCGCGCCATTCTGATCATCACCGATAACCTGGGGATGAACAGGCTGCTGCCCGACGATGTTGTGATTCGGGAGCTATATCGCGCGGAGACTTCATTGAACGCCATCGTGGTGGGCCGCGCGATTCGGCCCGGTCCGGACGAAGGGAAGAATTCGGAGTTGACTCCGGCCGACGTTTATCATCTGGCGGAGGAGACCGGCGGCGACGTAATCCATGCCGATGTGTCCGAGCAGGCTTTTCGCACCATGATCGAGCGCATTCGATTTCGCTACACCCTGGCCTATCGCGCTCCGCAGGCCTCACCGGGATCGTTTCGGCGCATCCATGTCGATCTGACGCCGGATGCGCGGCGGCGTTTTCCCACCGCGGTGCTTCGTGCGCGCACCGGCTACTACGCGTCTGCCTCCTGATCGCCAAAACGCCCTATAAAAAACTTCTCGGCGACCGATAAGAGATACAGGCTCCTCATATCATGGTTTCGTTAAGGCAGTTCATAGACATTTCCGAATGTCAGAACGTTCTCGCTGCGGTTACGGAGGCACAAGCGATTCTGTTGCAGGCGTTGGACGAGGCAGTGGTGGATGCGGCGGATCCGGGTGCTGCGCTGCTGGTTCACCGGCGTCTGGAACGTCTGCGGCCGCGACTCGATTCGGCGATCTCGACGGGTTCGGCGAAGCAAATCGCGCCCCACGCGGCCGAGGCGCGGGATGCGGCGCTGCGGTATCGGGATGAGGCTGTGAAAGCCGTGGAACGGGTGCAGAGCGAACTGGAAGCGACCTCCCAGGCTTTGCAGGATGTTTTGTCGACGCTGGCCGAGCGCGATGGCGGCGACGTGGCCGAGGTGGAGCGCGAGTTGAAGAGCCTGGAATCGTTGCTGACCATTCCAGATCCTCAGCAGTTGAGGGCCGGCCTGCAGCAGGGGTTGTCGCGCCTGCGCACGCAGTTCGAGAATCTGCAACGGGAGAAAGACGGCATGATTGCCACTTTGCGCGACGAGCTCCGTACCTTGCAGAAGAGTGTCGACAAAGCCGTGGCGCGGCCGGAAGGGCGAGGATTTGCCTCCATTCTGCCCCGCGAGGAATTCGAGGCCTTCGTTGAAATCGAAATTGAGCGCGGGGCTCCATTTTGTCTGGTCTACGCGTCGATTGCCAATCTGTCACGGATTGAGCGACTCCACGGAGCCAGCGCCTCCGGCGACGCGGTCGGTGCGTTTACCGCACGCCTGCAGGAACATCTGCACGACTGTACGGCGGTGGCACGGCTCACTTCAAATCAGTTCTGCTGCATGGCCACGTGTTCCTATGATGAGGCGATTCGTCAGGTGCACCAGATTACGAAGGTGCTGGGCGATGAAGAACAGTCTCGCGGGAGCCTGACTCCGCGATTTATGACCGTGATGTTCACGCCTGCCGATGGGATTGAGCGGCTGCGTAAGAAGTTCTTCGACCTTCAGAAACAGAACCCGTAGGCGGCGGATTGACGGCGAGGTGGTGGGCGCACCAACCGCTTCGAGTACCCTGAAAAGGCCACATGTCGAATCCTCTTTCCAGACGCGACTTCGGCCTCAGCGCCGGAGCGGCCGCCCTCGGCTCTTCCGCCCTAACCGGCGGAGCGACGCCCACACACCATGATTTCTATGGTTTTCCCAATGGCTTTCTGTGGGGCTGCGCGACGGCGGCTTATCAGATTGAGGGGGGCGCCGCGGAAGATGGCCGGAAGCCTTCGGTCTGGGACACGTTCTCAAAGACGCCCGGCAAAGTGACGCACGGCGACACCGGCGATGTAGCGGACGATTCCTACCATCGCTACGCGGAAGATATCCAGCTTCTGAAGTGGCTGGGTGTGAAGACATACCGGATGTCCATTTCGTGGCCGCGGGTGTTCCCGGACGGAACTGGACAGCCTAACGAGAAGGGTATTGCCTACTACGAGCGCGTCATCGATGCTCTGGTGGCGGCCGGCATTCTTCCCTACGTTACGCTGTTTCACTGGGATTTGCCGCAGGCGCTGGAGGACCGATGGGGCGGCTGGGAGTCGCGCGACACATCGAAAGCGTTTGCGGATTATGCGGCGTACGTGGCGAAGCGGCTCTCGGACCGTGTTCACCATTTCTGCACCATCAATGAGTTTTCGTGCTTTACCGACGACGGCTATGCCAGCGGTTATAAGGCGCCGGGCAAGCGGCTGGCTCCGGCACAGGTGAATCAGGTGAGGCATAATGGCCTGCTCGCGCACGGCCTGGGAGTCCAGGCGCTTCGGGCGTCGGCGCGGCAAGGGACCAGGATCGGTCTGGCGGAAAACGCGCGCATCTGCGTGCCCGCAATTGAATCGGAAGCTCACATGGTGGCGGCTCGCAAAGCCATGCGCGAGGTGAATGCGCCATTTCTTACGGCGGTGATGGAAGGCCGGTATCTGGATTCGTATCTGTCGCACGCTGGCGCGGCCGCCCCGAAATACACGCCCGAGGATATGAAGGCAATCGGCAGCCCGGTGGATTTCGTTGGCCTCAACATTTACACGCCCACCTACGTTGCGGCCAGTTCCAGCGATACGGGGTTTACGGTGCTTCCAAGACCGTCCTCGTATCCGCACATGGCGTCCCCCTGGTTAATCATCGGACCGGAAGCGATTTACTGGGGAGCTCGTCACATGGCCGAGATCTGGCATGTGAAAGATGTCTACATCACCGAAAACGGCTGCTCGGCGGACGATGTGGTGGCGCCGGATGGCCATGTGTACGACACCGATCGCGTGATGTTTCTCCGCAACCATCTGATCCATGCGCATCGCGCGGTGGCTGAGGGTTGGCCGCTGCGCGGTTATTTCCTGTGGAGTCTGCTGGACAACTTCGAATGGTCCGACGGATACACCAAGCGATTCGGAATCGTCTTTGTCGATTACAAGACGCAGAAGCGAATCCCTAAAATGAGCGCCGATTTCTATCGCGAGACTATTCGCCGCGGCACAGTATCGTGAAGAACGGCGACCTCTACCAACCCACTGGCTGGCCGGCGTTCTGCTCATCGAGCCACTTCTTCAAGGGCGCGAAATAGTCCAGAATCGCGGTGGCGTCCATCTCGCGCTGGCCGGTGATTTCGTACAGAGCGTCGGGCCAGGGCTTGCTTTGGCCCATCTCCAGCATCGCGTTCAGCTTGCGGCCGGCTTCTTTATTGTCGTAAATGGAGCATCGGTTCAGCGGGCCGGTGCAGCCTGCTGTTTTCGACAGGGCGCGATGGAACTGGAACTGGAGAATGTCGGCCAGGAAGTAGCGCGTGTACGGCACGTTCGCCGCGACGTGATATTTCGCGCCGGGATCGAAATCGGCCTCGCTGCGCGCGTCCGGCGGCATGACCCCCTGATACTTCAGACGCAGATCCCACCAGGCCTTGTTGTACTGCTCCGGCGTGATTCGGCCGCTGAACACTTCCCAGCGCCAGCGGTCGATGAGCAAGCCGAAAGGCAGAAATGCGATCTTCTCAAGAGCCTTTCGCAGGAGCAGCCCGGTGTCTTTGGAGGGCGGCGGCGCCTGATCGAGCAGACCGACCCGCACCAGGTACTCGGGCGTCACCGATAGAGCGATGGTGTCGCCGATGGCCTCATGGAAACCGTCGTTGGCGCCGTCGCGGAACATGGGCGGCTGGTTGTCGTAAGCGCGCTGGTAGAAGTTGTGGCCCAGTTCGTGGTGAATGGTGATGAAGTCCTCCGCGGTAGGTTCCAGGCAAACCTTCACGCGCAGGTCGTCCTTGCCGTCGATGTCCCAGGCGCTGGCGTGGCAAACTACGTCTCGATCGCGCGGGCGCTCGAATTGCGAGCGGGTCCAGAACGTCGGAGGCAGCGGCGCGAAACCGAGCGAGGTGAAGAAATGCTCGGCGTAGGTGGCCATTTGTTTCGAATCGGTTTTGCGCGCTTCGAGGATCTTCGTGAGATCGTAACCGGGGTCGGCATCGGCAGGCGCAACCAGTGGATAGATGTTGTCCCATTCCTGGGCCCACATATCGCCCAGGAGATCGGCACGGATGGGTCCGGTGGCGGGCTGGGCGTCGGGGTATTTCTGGTGCAGGCGTGCGCGAACGTAAGCATGGAGAGCCAGATACAGCGGACGCACCTGATTCCATAAGCGATCGGTCTCGGCCGCGAACTGATCCGGAGGCATGTCGTATTTGGAACGCCACATGGCGCCGGTGTCGGCGAATCCGAGTTCGCGCGCGCCTTCGTTGGCAAGTTGCACATAACGCGCAAACGGCTTGCGCATCGGCGGCGCGATGGCGTGCCAGCCGATCCAGGTCTGTTTCAATTCGTCGGGATTCTGGCTGGTACGCAGGATGCGGCTGAGCTCCTCCAGATCGAGGCATTTGCCGCCGCCGGGGGGACAATACCTGCCCTTGCCGTAGGTTCCTTCCATGCCCGCGGTGATCCGCGTCAACTCGGCAGCCTTCTCCGGATCGGCTGGCGCGGCAACCGTCAGGGACAATTTCAGCAACTTGAACTTGCGAGCCAGGTCGGGCGGCAGGGAGAGGCCTGCGAAAGGCTCGGATTGGTGCACGAATTCCACCGTCCGGCGAATAGCGTCCTCATCGGCCTTAGCCGCGAGGATTTCGGTGTCGTCGGTGATGTAGGTCGATTTCACCCATTGTGCCCGGCTGTCGAGGATGTTGAGTTTGTCGAGAGTGGATTCGACATTGTCCATAAAGGTGCGCGCGTCGTCGACGGTGGCGCGCGGAGCGGCCGCAAACGCGGCAATGGCAATACAGAAGATGATGCTGGCGGAAAGCAGAGTACGGCGCATTCCTCTAAGCTACACCTCGGAAGTGCCTAAGTTAAAGTGAACCCCCTTCCGCCTGGAATTGGTAATATACTGAAACTTCTAAAATCGCATTGGGCACTTTTTGTAATTGGAGTACGTGTGCATTTATTCCATTCCACCCGCCAGAATTTCGTTTTCTCCCTTCTATTGCTGACTAGTGGCGCCGTTTCGGCCGCCGACCGGATTGTTACTCCGGTGGATTCGCATCAGACAGTAGCCCTTAAAGGTCACATTGACGCGCGGGCGAGGGCCCAAAACGACCTTGGCCCGGCAGCGCCGTCCATGCGAATTGGCCATGCCACTTTGATGCTGAAGCCATCCGATGCGCTCGGAGCCTTTCTTCGGGAGCAGCAGGAGCCGACCTCATCCAACTATCACCGCTGGCTTACACCCGAACAGTTTGCCGACAAATTCGGCGTCAGCCCGAGCGACATCGCGAAGCTGACGTCATGGCTGCGTTCGCAGGGACTCCAGGTGGACGATGTCGCCCGGGGACGCCACTGGATCACGTTCAGCGGCTCGGCGGAGCAGGTTTCCCGCGCATTTCGCACTGAAATTCATAAGTATCAGGTGGATGGCAAAACTCATTTTTCGAAT
>Ga0265325_10002504_pt1 | contig 12376 bp, 8 predicted proteins | sample 41420metaG_FD_202090 | JGI IMG/M metagenome (GOLD analysis project Ga0265325, IMG submission 202090) | Rhizosphere microbial communities from Carex aquatilis grown in University of Washington, Seatle, WA, United States - 4-14-20 metaG | ecosystem: Host-associated > Plants > Roots > Rhizosphere >...
TAGCGGCCGCTTCCTCATCGATGCCGCCGAAATCGAAGCCGAAAAGCTCACCGAACATCTGGCGAAAATCCCGGGCATCGACAAGATCACGCCCGCCGGTTCGTTGCGCCGCGGACGCGAGACCGTCGGCGACCTCGATATCCTCGTCACCGGCACGGCCTGCACTTCCGCGGAAGGACGCCAGGCCGCCATCGCCCATGTCGCCCAATATCCACCGCTGATGGACGTCATTGCCAGCGGCGATAACAAAATCAGCTTCCACCTGCGCAGCGGCCTGCAGGTCGACGTTCGCCTGCTGCCCCCCGAATCCTTCGGGGCCGCCATGCAGTACTTCACCGGATCGAAGGCCCACAACGTGGCGCTCCGCCAGCGCGCCCTCAAGATGGGATTCACGCTGAACGAGTACAGCCTGGCCAAACTCGAAGGCGGCGAAGCAGTTGCCGGAAAGACGGAAGAAGAAATCTACGGCAAGCTGAAGCTCGACTACATCCCGCCCGAGATGCGCGAGAATCTTGGCGAGCTCGATCTCGCCCTCACGCATTCCCTGCCCCAGCTGATCACGCAGGCGGATCTACAGGGCGACGTCCACATGCATACCGTCGAGACCGACGGGCGCAACACTATTGAGGAAATGGCCGAAGCCGCCAAAGCGCGCGGCTACAAATATATGGCCATCACCGACCACTCCAAGAACCTGGCCTTCGCCAATGGACTCGACGACAAACGCGCCGTCGAGCATATAGCGCGTATCCGCGCCGCCGGAAAGCAGATCGAAGGAATCACGATCTTTGCCGGCATCGAAGTCGACATCCTGGCCGACGGCGATCTCGATCTCTCCGACGACGTGCTCGCGCAAATGGACATCGTCATCGCCAGCGTGCACTCCGTCTTCAATCAAGAGCCGGCAAAGATGACCGAGCGCCTGCTGAAAGCCATCGAGAATCCAAATACCTCGCTCCTCGGACATCCCACCGGCCGCATCCAGCTGCGCCGTGATGCCTACGCATTCGATATGCATGCCGTTCTCACCACGGCTGCGAAACATAAAGTTGCCATGGAGCTGAATTCCTATCCCGACCGCCTCGACCTGAACGATGTGCACCTTCGCCAGGCCAAGCAGCAGGGCGTGAAAATCGTCATCAACACCGATTCCCATCACACATCGCACATGGAAAAGATTCGTTACGGAATCCTGCAAGCCCGCCGCGCCTGGCTGACCAAGGACGACGTTCTCAACACGCGGCCAGCAGCGGAGTTTGCGAAAGCCATGAGGCACGGTTGGTGACGCGAGGAGCGCCGTGCGTGGCGGACGGCGTTCAGAGAAAAGTTCCGAAGCTCAGAACTTTCACGCGCGCGCGACTTCGTCGAGCACTTCCCCCACCGGACTCAGCAACTGAACCTGCAGGGGCATCTCGCCAAAAGCGTGGGTGGAGCAACTCAGGCAGGGATCGTAGCAGCGGATCACGGCCTCCACGCGGTTAAGCATGCCGGGAGTCAGTCGGTTGCCGTGAACGTAATGCTTGGCCACCTGCAGCACGCTGCGGTTCATGGCGAGATTATTCTGCCCGGTGGCAATGATGAGGTTCACCCAGCGGATCAGGCCCTGCTCGTCAATCTTGTAGTGATGGAACAAAGTCCCGCGAGGCGCTTCTGCCGCGCCCACGCCTTCGAGCGCGTTGGGCCGGGCCACGGCGCGCACGTGCTTCGAAAGAATCTCCGGATCGTTCAGCAGTTGCTCCAGGCGCTCAATGCAATACAGGATCTCGATCAGCCGCGCGTGGTGATAGTGGAACGAGCTCAGAACGGCAGTGCGCTGTAGTTCGTGAAATTCCGCGAGTTCCTGATCGGCGCGAGGCGTGCCGCAGCGGTCGGCCACGTTCAGGCGCGCCAGCGGGCCGACGCGGTAGATGCCGTCGGGAAATCCCCTGGGCTTGTAGTAGGACGATTTGAGATAGCTCCAAGGCTCGACTTTTTCCCCGATGTAATCCGCATAACGGGCGGGGTCAATCTGTTGCGCGACGATATGGCCGGATGCATCCACCACGCGCAGGTTGCCGTCATAGAAGGTAAGCCCGTTGTCCTTCTTCACGATGCCCATGAACAGCGTGGGAAAGTTGCCGAACACCGAAATCTCTTCGCGGAACCGCTCCGTCGTGCTCTTGAACCACTCCAGCGTACGCTCGGCGATGGCGAGAGCATCGGGCAGCGCGAACAAAATGGCATCGCGGTTGGCTTCCGTGAGGGGTTCGCTCACTCCCCCCGGAACAACCCACGCGGGATGGATCCGCTTGCCGCCGAGGCGCTCAATGATGCGCTGGCCGAACTGGCGCAGCCGAATTCCATCCAGCGCAAGCTCGGGATTCTTCTCCGCCACTCCAAAGATATTGCTGGACGCGGGATCGGCATCCATGCCGAACAACAAGTCAGGAGACGACAGGTGGAACAGGCTCAAGGCGTGCGACTGCGTGACCTGGGCCAGCCCGAAGATGCGGCGTAGTTTGTCGGCCGTGGGAGGAATCCGCACCGCCAGCAACTGGTCGCAGGCTTTGGCGGAGGCAATCAGGTGGCTGACCGGGCAGATGCCGCAGATGCGCGCCATCAACGATGGCATCTCATAAAACGGGCGCCCCTCGCACAGCTTTTCGAAGCCGCGGAATTGGGTGACGTGAAAGCGGGCTTCCTCGACGCGGCCGTCTTCATTGAGGTGGAGCGTGATCTTGGAATGGCCTTCGATGCGCGTAACCGGATCGATGACAATGCTGCTGCCCTGCTTCACAAAGTCTCCTCTTTAGCTGCGAGCTTTGAGCTACGAGTCGCGAGCTCGCAGCTCTCTACGCTCCAAATCTCGTTTTCGAGGTCACATCCGGCTGCCGGCCTTCCAGCAGTTCCGAGACCACGTAATAAATCGTGTCGGCCGAGGGCGGACAGCCCGGGACAAATACATCGACCGTAACGAACTCGTGTACCGGGCGCGAGTTCTCCAACAATGCGGGCACGACCTGGTCGGGAATGCCGGGATCGAAGGTGACATTTTCCCGGTACGCCCGGTCGCAGACTGCCTTGACGCCAAAAGGGTTGCGCATGCCTGGCACGTTGGCGGTCACGGCGCAGTCGCCCAGCGAAACCAGAATCTTGGTGCGCTCGCGCACGATCTTGATCTTGTGCAGGTCGCCTTCGGTGCTCACTGCTCCCTCGACCAGTGTGACGTCGACATTCTCGGGAAATTCCTTGGTGTCGACGAGCGGGCTGTAAACCACATCGGCCAAGCCAGCCACCGTGAGCAGCCGTTCGTCCATATCCAGAAAAGACATGTGGCAGCCGGAGCAGCCGTCGAGCCATACCGTTGCAAGCCGTTTCTTACTCATAGGATCTAACCCATTCACCACGAAGGATACGAAGGTTCACGAAGGAGTTCGGACGGAAGGTTTTCCTTCGTGCCCCTTCGTGTCCTTCGTGGTTGATGCTCTTTCTTTTGCTCACTCGTTCTCTTCCCGCATCATGGTCAGGTATGGGAGAAACTGCCGGCGCTTCAGCATCTCAGCGACGGAACGTCCCTTTTCAAACAACGCCCCGGTCGGGCACACATGCACGCACTTGCCACAACTGGTGCAGGTTTCCGACAGTCCCCACGGTTCGTTCAGGTCGGTGATGACCTTGGCATCGATGCCGCGTCCCATGATGTCCCAGGTATGCGCGCCCTCAATTTCGTCGCAGACCCGCACGCACCGGGTGCACAGGATGCAGCGGTTATGATCAATGACGAAGCGATCGTGCGAAGCGTCCACTTCTTCCTTGGGATAGCGATAGGGGAAGTGCACATGCGTGATGCCAAGCCGCTGGGCCAGCATCTGCATCTCGCAGTGGCCGTTGGAAACACAGACGGAGCACACGTGGTTGCGCTCGGTGAACAGCAATTCGAGAATCATACGCCGGTAGCCTTGCAGGCGCTCGGAGTCGGTGGTGACCTCCATGCCTTCCTCGACCACCGTGACACAAGCGGGAAGCAATTTGTTCTGGCCCTTGATTTCGACCAGGCACATACGGCAGGCTCCCACGTCGGTAAGGCCGTCCATCTCGCATAGCCGCGGAATGAAAATGCCATTCTGCCGGGCTACGTCGAGGATCGTTTCTTCCTGGCGCCCGCTCAGGTCGCGGCCGTCGATCTTCAGCGTTTTGACAGGAGCGACGAGACTCATGCGCTTTCTCTTCCTTCCGCTGCCGCTTGCTGCGCGCCACAGACGCCAGCCGGGCATTTGTGATCTTCAATATGCGCCCGATATTCCTCGGCAAACGAGCGCAGGGTGCTGACCACCGGATTCGGCGCCGACTGCCCCAGCCCGCACAGGCTGGTGTGCTTGAGCAGATCGCAGAGTTCTTCCAGCATCTTCATATCCTGCGGCGTGGCGCTCATGTTGCCGATCGCAGTGAGAATGCGGTGCATCTGGTAGGTGCCGACGCGGCACGGGATGCACTTGCCGCACGATTCGGTCATGCAGAAGTCCATGAAATATTTCGCGACGTCGACCATGCAGGAGCTTTCGTCCATTACAATCATGCCGCCGGAACCCATGATCGAGCCGGCTTTGGCAAGCGATTCGTAATCCACCGGCATGTCGAGGCATTCCGAGGGCAGGCATCCCCCGGAAGGACCTCCCGTTTGAACCGCTTTGAACTGGCGGCCTTCAGGAATGCCGCCACCAATCTCAAACACCATCTCGCGGAGAGAAATTCCCATTGGCACTTCGACCAGGCCCGTGTTCTCGACTCGTCCGGCGAGCGCGAAAACCTTGGTGCCTTTGCTCTTCTCGGTGCCGATCTGCGCGTACCACTCGCCACCATTGCGAATGATGGGTGCGATGTTCGCGAAGGTCTCCACGTTATTAATGAGCGTAGGCTGGCCGAACAAGCCTTCCATGGCGGGATACGGCGGCCGCGGCCGCGGAGTCCCGCGCTTCCCTTCCACCGAGGCGATCAATGCAGTCTCTTCGCCGCAAACAAAAGCGCCGGCGCCGAGGCGCAGATCGACGCGAAAACTAAAACGCGTGCCGCAGATATTCGACCCGAGCAGGCCAATCCGTTCGGCCTGGCGAATGGCATTGCGCAGGCGCTTGATGGCCAGCGGATATTCGGCGCGCACATAAATGTAGCCTTCGGAGGCGCCCACCGCGTATGCAGCGATCAACATTCCTTCCAGCACGCGGTGTGGATCGCTCTCGAGCACACTGCGATCCATGAACGCTCCGGGGTCGCCCTCGTCAGCATTACAGATCACATATTTTTGTGTGCCCACGGATTTTGAGACGGTACTCCACTTCAGCCCCGTAGGATATCCCGCACCACCGCGGCCGCGCAGACCGCTCTTGGTGACCTGCTCGACCACCTCGCGCGACGTCATTTCGGTCAGCGCCTTGATCAGGGCGGAGTAGCCGTCGGCGGCCACGTAGTCCTCGACTCGGTCAGGATCGATGATTCCCGAATTTTCCAGCACAATCTTCTTCTGCCGCTGGAAAAATGGCACATCGGTAGGGCACACTAGCCGCGAGACCGGCGGCCCTTCGAGACTATCGAGGATCGCCACGCCATCCGAGGCCTCGACCTTTTTGTAGAGCACTCCGGCGCTAGTGGAAACTAATGGGCCTTCGGAGCAGAGCCCCATGCAGCCCACACCTTTGACCTGGCAGTGGCCCTTCGTTCCTCGGCGAGTGACTTCCTGATCGAGCGCATCCTTCACCGACTGGCTCTGGCACGAGAGACATCCCGCCGCAACGCATACATTCACCCGTTGCGTGAACTTGCTTTGCGACTCGCGTTCGGTTTCAGCAATCTGGTCGAGTTCCTCGGGCGTCATGCGTGTGTCCATTTCTTCAGGTGCTCGCGGATGGCCGGTGGCGCCACCTTACCCGCAACTTCCTGGTCGTAGACCACGGCCGGAGCGAGGCCGCAAGAGCCCAGGCAGCGAGCCGTGAGCAGCGAGACTTTTTTGTCGGCAGTCGTTTCGCCCGGAGCGATGCCAAGATCGTGCCGGACGGCGTCCAGCAGTTGCTGCGATCCCTTGATGTAGCACGCCGTTCCCATGCAAATGACGCAGGTGTGCTCGCCGGCCGGCTTCAGTGTGAAGAAGTGGTAGAAGGTCGCGACGCCGTAAGCGCGGCTCAGGGGTACGCGCAGCGACATTGCCACATACCGCAGCGCCTGGGTATCGAGGTATCCGAACGCCTCCTGCACCGTGTGTAACGTCTCAATCAGTCCGCGTTGATGCTGGCCCTGGCGCCGTATGGTGGCATCAACCAGCTTCCAGCGCTTGTCTTGATTCGGAGGAGTTGGCTTGGCAAGGTATGAAGGCATATCCATTCTCAATCGCTGAGCAACATAATGTTGATTAATGCAACTGCGACCGTGTGAAATTAAAAATGATTGTAGTCCCGGCGCATGCAGTGTTTGCATTCTTGCTCGTAATATTTTCTCGCTGCAGTTTCATTTCGGTTCCGTGCGCCAACAATGTCAATCTGTAGCCCATCGTTCAACTTCCTTCTGGGCGTATTCGTCAAACAACGCCGTGCGTTTTCTCGGCCTAGCATCGAACTGTGAGTACCGGACAATGCGCCTTTGCGATCACATGGTGCGCGGTCGACCAGGGCAAGTGCGTGGAGCCAGATTGTTCGGAGGTACGCGCGCCCAGCACGACCATGTCAGCTTCGCGGTCGGACGCAACCTTCAGAATGCATTCCGCGGCGGAACCAAACTCCAGCACCGATTCTGGCGGGTATTGCAAAACGGCATCGCTGGGAACCAGCGACTTCAGCCGGCAAATGCTCTCCTCCATCAGATCAGGACGGCTGCCCAGCTCGGTATAGTTCTCCATCACATGCAGAAGCGTGAGGCGCGCTCGGAATTCCTCGGCCAGCGACACGGCCTCGCGTGCGACGAACGGGGAGTATTTGGTAAAGTTGCTGGCGAACAGAATTTCCCGCAACTCCAGTTCGGCGGGAGCCAGGTCGCGTCCGCGAGCGGGGAATGCGGGCAATTTGGCGCGCCCTGAAACTTTTGGGCCGACGGTCAGCACCGGGCACGGTGCGTGGCGCAGAATATCTTCCGCCACCGAACCCAGCAGCAATTTGCCCAGCCCTGAGCGGCCATGGGTTCCAACGACCACGAGGTCAATCTGGTTTTCTTCGACAATTCCTGCCAGGCTCTTCCACACCTGGCCATGACGAACATAGCTGCGATGTTGAATGTCTTCGACGCGCGCACAGATCTGGTCGAGCTTGACTCGGGCTTCGGTATGCGCGTCTTCGTAGATGGTGCTCATGCTGACGTAGTCGACGCCTCCAGTCATCATCAGCAGGCTGGCCTCGGAAAGCACATGGGCAGCGTGCAATGTGCTGCCGAAACGCCGGCAGATGGCCGTGGCATAGGGCATGGCCGCTTCGGAGGTCGCGGAAAAATCGGTGGCAAACAATACATTCTTGACCGCGATCGCGGCTCCGGGTGTGCGCTCGAGGAGCGTGGCGTGCAGATCTTGAACAGGGTTCATGGAACACCTCCCACAGCTTGCATTCAAGATCACACTTCGCGGGCCTTCCTGGTATGCCCCCTGTCACCCCTTTTTGTGATTTGAATCACTAACTCCAGCCCTCGAGGTTGCCCCACCCTTGTCGCGTTTTGTGCGACAGAGCCTGCCCTGAGCGCAGCCGAAGGGGTGGGGACTTTGACTTCCTATTCCCCCTCTCACCAGAGGTCCAACACCCCACCCTGTTGCAGAAATCGCGACAAGGATGGGGCATTCTGATCTATTTTTCAGTCACTTACAAATAACATCAATAACTTGCAGATAATTACAATAACTTAGCGTCGAGTTAGGTTTTGGAAGCTCGAACCGGGCGGGAAAACGGGCTCACCACTCGCTCAGGATGCCATTTGCGGAACCGTAAACCGGCCTAATTTCGACGATCGGAACTCGAAGCGAGGAAAACCTTAGGCGCAGCTTTCCTGCGCGTCCTGCGGCAGCGCAGAGGGACTCTACGACTTGTCAACAGCTTACACCAATCGTCAATAACTTACAGATAAGATCAATCACTTACGGGCACTTACAGCCGATGGACCTTCTTACTGCGCGAAACCGTCGGCTTGCGTGACCGCTCCGATCGCGACCGTATGGTCGATGTACACTCTGCCAGCGTCGAGCGCCTTGCGGTCGAGTTCAAGCAGCGCCGGATTCTTGACTTTCTTTTCCAGGACTTGCATGGCCGTTGCGGGAGACAAGCACTCCGTCTCTTCCAGCAGCGCGCCCATCATGACAACGTTCGCGACCTTCGCCGAACCTAGTTTGTCGGCAATCTCGGAGGCCGGGATGCACACCACCTGCGCCTGGGGGATCGCGAGGTCTTCGGGCAAATGCTCGCGGCCGTAGATGATGGTGCCGCCCGGAGCAACCTGCGCGTAAAACTTGCGCAGCGAGATTTCGTTCATCGCGATCAGAACGTCGGGGCGCGAGAGCACAGGCGAACCGATGCGATCTTTCGAGAGGCATACGTGGCAATGAGCGCTGCCGGAGCGCATCTCAGGACCGTATGAGGGCAGCCAGCTGACTTCGAGGCCCTCGCGCATGCCCATCTCCGCCAGAAGCTGGCCGAGCAGCAGCACGCCTTGCCCGCCAAAGCCGGCAATCTTGATGCCGAGATCGCGGAAGTGGTGATGCTTGCGGGGCACAGTCGCGTCGTCCGCAGCCTTTTGTTCTCCTTCCACCAACTCCGCGACCGTCTTGTGTGGCGGAATGTTGTTGTTCGGAATTTCGACCTGGCGATCGCGAAAGACGTTTAACGGGAAGTTCGGAATCATCTTCTCGGTGATCCACTTCCTCGCTTCGACGGGATCCTTGCCCCAGATCGTAGGGCAAGGCGACAGAATCTCGACGAAGGTGAAACCAGCGCCGGCGCGTTGCAACTCGAGCGCTTTGCGAACGGCGCGGCGCGCTTTCATGATGTTCTTGTTATCTGACAGCGCAACGCGCTCGATGTACACGGGAGCTTCGAGGGAAGAGAGCATTTCCGCCATGTGCAGGGGAAAGCCTTCGTTGACCGGCCGACGGCCCCAGGGAGATGTCGTGCTGCGCTGGCCGACGAGGGTGGTGGGCGCCATCTGGCCGCCGGTCATCCCGTAAATTGCATTGTTGACGAAGAAGACGCTGATTTTTTCGCCGCGATTGGCAGCGTGCACAATTTCCGCGGTGCCGATCGCTGCCAGATCGCCGTCGCCCTGATAAGCAATGACAATTTTGTCGGGACAGGCGCGCTTCAGTCCGGTTGCCGCCGCTGGAGCGCGGCCATGCGCCACCTGCACATTGCCTACGTCGAAATAGTAGTAGGCGAAAACGGAGCAGCCAACCGGGCTGACCAGGATCGTGTCGTTCTTCACTCCCAGATCTTCCAGAGCCTCGGCGATGAGTTTGTGCGCCACGCCATGGCCGCATCCGGGACAGTAGTGGGTCTGATGTTGCAGGTCGCTCTTGCGCTCGTACTTTGGATAGAAGAGGTCCGACTTCTCGTGAACAACTTCGTATTGCTCGCTAACCGGTTTGGGTTGCTCGAGGATGATGTTGTTCTCCGCCATGATTGTTCCGCCTGTTCTCACGTAGCGGCGGACGCATTCGTCCGCTCGCCAAACTTCGATGCCTGCTTTCCCTGCCCCGGACGAATGCGTCCGGGCTACGTTTTCCTATACTGCCGCGGGCATGTGCTCTTCCATCTTCGTCAACAGCTCTTCGACCGACGGCACGTTTCCGCCGCCGCGTCCGTAGAACTCGATGGGACGTTTGCCCTCGAGCGCGAGGCGAACATCTTCGACCATCTGCCCGTTGCTGAGTTCGACGACCAAGACTTTTTCCGCCTGCAGCGCGGTCGTCGCCAGCTGCTTCGACGGGAAGGGCCACAAAGTGATGGGACGGAACAGCCCGACCTTCATGCCCTGCTTGCGGGCTTCGTCAACTGCCGAGCGCAGAACGCGCGATACAATCCCATAGCCGACCACGATCAGTTCGGCGTCGTGCGTGAAGTATTCTTCCCAGCGCGTTTCCCTTTGCTGGGCGCGAATGTACTTCGCCTCCATACGGCGCTGGTGTTCTTCCAGGTCGTCGGACTCGAGGAAGATCGAGCTGACCATGTTCTTGCGGGTTTCCGCAGTTCCCTTCACCGCCCACGGTTTTTCGGGAGCCACGATTTCGCGGTATTCAAGATCCAGTGGTTCCATCATTTGGCCCACGAACCCGTCGGTCAGAACGATCGCCGGATTGCGGTAGCGGTCGGCGAGTTCGAAGGCCCAGATGGTCAGGTCGGCCATCTCCTGTACGGAAGCCGGGGCAACCACCAGGTTGCGGTAGTTGCCGTGTCCTCCGCCCTTTACCATGGCGAAATAGTCACTCTGTTCGGGAGCAATGTTCCCCAAGCCCGGACCACCGCGCATCACATCTACGATCACGCAGGGCAGCTCAGCACCAGCAAGATAGGAAATCCCCTCTTGCATCAGGCTGAGACCCGGGCCGGAAGATGCCGTCATAACACGCTCTCCGGCAGAAGCCGAACCGTAGACCATGTTGATGGAAGCAGTCTCGCTCTCGGCCTGTACGAATGTGCCGCCAACTTCGGGGAAATAGAGTGCCGCGGCTTCGGCGACTTCGCTCGCAGGCGTTATGGGGTAGCCATAGTATGCCCGGCAGCCGGCCAGTACTGCGCCCTTGATAACTGCGACATTCCCTTTACAGAGCTGCCGCATGATCGCCTCCTGGCAGAGTGGCCGCGACGGTTTTGTGGGGCGCGACTAAACGGTAGACTACAATCGCCCCAGGCTCGGGGCAGCAATAGAAGCAGATGCCGCACCCGGTGCAATCGTGACCGGTATAACGCGCCGGATGTACCCCGTAGGAACTCAGTTCCGGGGCAAGTTCCAGACATTTGGGCGGGCAGGATTCCACACAAAGCCCGCATCCTTTGCACTCCTCGACATCAATCGTGATATTGCCGCGTGCTGGGCCCGCCATAGGATTCACCCTCGTCTCTACCTGGGCGCCGCAGTTTTTGCTGCCTCAGGAGCCTGCGCCCACTTGGTCTTCTCACAGTATTCGTAAAGTTGGGCACGGAAATCGGGATGCGCGATTTCGATAAGCGATTTCGCGCGCTCGCGAATCGTTTTTCCGTGCAGGAATGCGACTCCGTATTCAGTCACGACGTAGCGCACCAGACCACGCGAGGTGACCACTCCCGCCCCGGGATCAAGCATGGGGACGATTCGTGAAATGGTTCCCTTCTTCGCCGTGGACGAAATCGCGATGATCGGCTTGCCGCCCTTGGAGCGCGAAGCTCCGCGTAGAAAATCCACCTGCCCGCCGATACCGCTGTAGAACTGGTTGCCGATCGAGTCGGAACAAACTTGCCCGGTCAAATCAATTTGCACGGCGGAGTTGATCGCCACCATGTTGTCGTTGCGGGCGATGAGTCCGGGATCATTGGTATAGGCGGTGGGGTGAAATTCGAAGATGGGGTTGTTGTCCACAAATTCGAAGAGGCGCCTGGTGCCCAGAGCGAATCCGAGGATGATTTTGCGAGGCTTGAAGTTTTTTCGGGCGCCCGTGACCACACCAGCTTCGATCAGCGGGATTACCCCGTCGGATACGAGTTCGCTGTGCACCGCCAGATCCTTGCGGTCCATCAGCAACGGCAATACGGCGTCAGGGATTCCGCCAATGCCCGTTTGCAGGACCGCGCCGTCTTCGATCAAACCGGCGACGTTGCGGGCGATGGCGATCTGCAGGTCCGTTACGACCGGCCGTTTCAGGGCGCACAAGGGACGCGAGGATTCGACGAAGGCATCGATATCGTTCACATGAATGAAGCTATCGCCGTAGGTGCGGGGCATGTTGTCGTTGATCTGCGCGACCACGTGCTTGGCGCATTTCGCGGCAGTCAAGGTCGTGTCGACACCGACGCCAAAGCTGCAGAATCCGTGGGAATCGGGTGGGGAAACTTCGATGAGGGCGACATCGATCGGCATTGCGCCGCTCTCGAAAAGCCCTTCAATTTCACTGAGGTAGATCGGGGTGTAATCGGCGCGGCCGTCGTTGATGGCATCGCGTACATTGGCGCCGATGAAGACGGCATTGTGGCGGAAGTGCCCGGCCATTTCAGGGGCAACGTAAGGCGCGCACCCCATGGTCATCATGTGAACGATTTCGACGTTAAAAACTTCTGGTCCGCGGCGCATGAGCGCCTCGACCAGAGTTTCGGGCTCGGCACAGCCGGGCTGGATGTAGACGCGCATCCCCGACTGCACGCATTGCAGCGCGTCGTCGGCCCTTCTTAGGCGTTTCTTATATTCCATTTCCCAC
>Ga0265325_10002505_pt1 | contig 12374 bp, 8 predicted proteins | sample 41420metaG_FD_202090 | JGI IMG/M metagenome (GOLD analysis project Ga0265325, IMG submission 202090) | Rhizosphere microbial communities from Carex aquatilis grown in University of Washington, Seatle, WA, United States - 4-14-20 metaG | ecosystem: Host-associated > Plants > Roots > Rhizosphere >...
CCACGTGGGGAGAATGGTCGCACAAGATGGCTACAGCACAGCTCACACCGGTCGGAGTGGGTATCCGCAACGTGCTCATTGCGACAGACTTTTCCCAGTATTCCAATACAGCCCTGACCTTCGGACTGGCGCTGGCGCACAGCTTTCAAGCCGAGGCCTATGTGGTCTCGGTGATGTCCAGCGATGCCTTTCTGCTGGCCGGACCAGAAGCCTACGTCGCCGCCAAGGACGCGGCGGACCGCGACTTGCAGGAACTGAAGAACGAGTTGGGAAAGCGTCACTCCTACGTCGAGGGGAAGGACTACCACCTGCTGATGCTTGAGGGGGAAGTGGCGCAATCGATTCTAAACTTCGCCCGTGAGAAGAAAATGGACCTGATCGTGGTCGGCACGCACGGCCGCAGCGGACTGGGCAAGATGGTGCTGGGTTCGGTGGCGGAACGTGTCTTCCGGCAGTCACCGGTACCGGTGCTCACCATCGGACCGCACGTCCATCGGTCGCCGCGCGCGGCCACTCCGAGCAACATACTGGTGCCCGTGGATTTCGGACCGGCCTCAGAGTTAGCGGCGCGATACGCCGTGGCCATGGCCAGGGAACATGGCGCCAAGCTGACCATGCTGCACGTCATTGAGCGCTGGCCTGCCGAGGCCCAGGCAGACCGCGAGCGGGTGCTGCAAGGTCTGCGGGAGAGGATCGCAGCCCTGATCAACCAGGAGGCGGAGGGGCTACGGTGCAGCTTCCGGATCGAGGTGGGACGGGTGGTGGACACCATTCTCTATACCGCAAACGGCATCGAGGCCGACCTGGTGGTGATGGGAGTGCGGCCGTGGACCGGCGTGTTCGACCGGCTGCGGTGGCCGCATGCGTTTCCGGTGGTGCGCGAGGCGTCGTGCCCGGTGCTGACCGTCCGCGGCTAGGATGCGCGTTGATTTCTTATGAACGAATGCTCAAGGAGACGGAATGTTACAGAAAGACCTTACTAGCAAGAACGCGGTTGCAGGTGTACTGACTCCGGACCTGATTGCAGATATGAAGAAGGAGGACATGAAGCAGGCGATCGCCGAGCGTTTCAGCTATCGTGCGAAAGCCAAGACCACGGCAGCCAGGAAACCGCGTTCGGCGTACTGGCAGTCCGTCGACGAGGAGTGCTAGCCGTAGAGCGGTTTGAAAGTCCGTCTGAACCCGCAAAGCTTTGTTATCTCAGCGACTAAAGCCGGTCGCCTCTGGTGCTATGAGTGCAGGCCTGAAGGCCTGCTCCACCGGTACCGGGTCCCCGCCTGAAAAACCGGAGCCTGAGTTCCGGTCCCACAGAGTTCGAACGAACGTTGTTCCGATTTTTCCTGCGACTCAGGTCGGAGTCTGTGTGGGAACCTACTCCGCCCTACGGGTCTGTGTCATAGCCGGTGCCGCCGCTCCGCTACCCCATTGCGCGCAAAACCGGCGCGCTGGGGACCCCGGTTGCGCGGCTGACTGGGTACCGTCCATCCGCCTCTGAGTGCAACTTGAACTCTGACACGGATTCCCACGAGGTCCGGGTCAATCTTCCACTTGGCCCAGTGAGAGGCGACGGCACGCACCTGTGGAACATCCAACTCCTAAGGATGCTTGGTGGCTAGGGTGGGGTATTGTAGAGTTTGGGACGCAATCGATAGGAGGAACCATGCCCAGAACCTTGGGGCGCATCGCTTTGGGTATCGTGGTCCTGATGGGTTGGGGGACGCTGGGAGAGGCCCGCGGCCCGGCGCAGTCCAGCAGTAACCAGGCAGTGCAGACGCCGCCGGGCAGCGCATCGCAGGCGCAACCAGCGCCCGAGACGCTAAGTCCGGAGGTGCAGCAGCGCCTCATCCAACAGGTCCGCCATCAGCTGATCATGCTGCCGTACTACGGTGTCTTCGATAACCTGTCGTTCCAGATGAACGGGCGCACTGTCATCCTCGAGGGACAAGTGGTGAAGCAGGTCACCCGGTCGGATGCAGAGAATTCGGTGAAGCACATTGAAGGCGTGGAGAAGGTGGTCAACAATATCGAGGTACTGCCGCCCAGCCCGATGGACGATCGCCTGCGCCAGCGGGTCTACGACGCCATCTACAGCTATGGCCCGTTGTTCAAGTACCACGGCGGGGCGGTGCCGCCGATTCACATCATCGTGAAGGGCGGAAAGGTCACACTCGACGGCGTGGTAGACAGCGAGACCGACAAGGGACTGGCGGGGATGCGCGCCAACCAGGTGCCGGGGACGTTCGAGATCATCAACAACCTGCGGGTAGTGAAGCCCTCGGACGGCAAACCGAAGAAGGGCAAATGAGACAGGGCCCATCTGATAATGCCAAGTCTACGGAACCGAGGTACCTCAGGGGCTAAAGCCCAGCCCGGAGGCGGCGGTTGCGGCACGGCTGAAGCCGTGCCCTTTCAAGTCGAATCGAGCTTTATCAAGTCGGATTCGTGACCCGGCTTCCAATACATCCAATCAGGAGACAGCCCCACACAATCGACGGCAGGCGCGTTTGTCCATCATCTATAATCGTCCCGCCCAGGGGGAGTGCGAGTGACGGTTGGTGGTGCGAGCCAGAAGACGGAAATCCAGAGCCAGCCTGCCACTTCGTCCCGCAAGCACGGGTTGCTGCTGGGGTTGATTCTGCTGATTGCGACCCTGGCGCTGTACTATCCCGTCGGCGGACATCCCTTCGTTAACTACGACGACGGTCTCTACGTCACCCAGAACCTTCAGGTGCAGTCGGGCTTGAACTGGGACACGGTGGTGTGGTCGTTCCGCACCTTTGACGTGGGTACATGGCATCCGCTGACCTGGTTGTCGCACGCTCTCGATTGCCAGCTGTTCCAACTCGAACCGCGCGGACATCATGATGTGAACCTGCTGCTGCACGCGGCGAACGTGGTGCTGCTGTTCTGGGTGCTGCTGGGTGCGACCGGCTACGCCGGCCGCAGCTTCATGGTGGCGGCGCTATTTGCGCTGCATCCCATCAACGTCGAGTCGGTGGCGTGGGTTGCGGAGCGCAAGAACCCGCTCAGTATGCTGTTTTTTCTGCTGGCCCTGGGCGCGTACCGCTGGTATGCGAAGGATCCGCGCCTAGTCCGCTATGTGGTGGTGGCTGTCCTGTATGCGCTGGGCCTGCTGGCCAAGCCGCAGGTGATTACCTTCCCGTTTGTGCTGCTGCTGTGGGACTACTGGCCGTTGCGGCGCATGTTCGCCAACGATCCGCAGGCATCGGCCGGTACAGTCGCGACCGAGGGCATTCCTCCGCGGACTCTGTCGTGGCTGTTGCTGGAGAAACTGCCGCTATTCGCGCTCTCGGCTGGCAGCGCGATCATCACCATGGCAGCGCAGCGAGCCGGCGCTGACAAGGTGTCGTATCCACTATCGATACGTCTGGAGAACGCGGTCGTCTCCTATGTGCAGTATGTCAGCAAGGCGCTGTGGCCGGTGCGGCTGGCGGTCTTTTATCCTCATCCCGGCGACGCCATCAAGCAGTGGGAGGCGGGCGCTGCGGCGTTGTTTCTGCTGGCAGTGACCCTGCTGGTGACGGAGAGGCGCTGTCCGCGTTACCTGCTGGTGGGGTGGCTCTGGTTCGTGGGTACGATGGTTCCAATGATCGGGCTGGAAGGCGTGGGCTACCTGGGACGGCAGGGAATGGCGGACCGGTACGCGTATCTGCCGTTCATCGGGCTGTTCGTGATGATCTGCTGGGGGGTGGCGGAATGGGCCGCCCGGCGCAGGATTTCGGTGATGTGGCTGGCGGGCGCGAGCGCGGCGGTGCTGCTGGCGCTGGGGGCAGTGGCGCATCGCCAGATCGGCTACTGGAGCGACAACGTTACCCTGTGGTCGCACACCGCCGAGGTCACCAGCGGCAATTTCCTGGCGGAAAACAATCTTGGCCGGATATTGATGTCTCAGGGAAGGGTGGAGGAGGGAATCGCGCACTTCCACAAGGCGGTCGCGATTTATCCGGACGATCCGGTCAGCAACCTGAACCTCGGCACCTACGAGCAGCAACGCGGCGACCCAACGGATGCGGTTGAGCACCTCAGGAAGGCACTGAGAGCCAGCGACCTGGCGCTGCGGGCCACGGCGCTCGAACGCCTGGGCGAAGCCTACCGCGATCTCGGAGAACCGCTGCAGGCGCAACAGTATTTTGGAGTAGCAGTGCAGCTCATGCCCGGGAATTACGAGGCCTGGATCAACCTGGCAGTGACGGCGCAGAAGAATGATGATTTTGCGCTGGCGGTGAAGGCGTATTCGCGGGCGGTAGATATCCAGCCGTCGGATGTGGGCTATGTGTTACTCGCGGGGGCGCTGGAGCAGAGCGGGCGCAAGGACGACGGGCATGAAGCGATGGAGCACGCGCGGCGAATCTCACCCGACTTCGAGGAAGCACAGCGCGAGGCGGAGCGGATGGTGGGAAAGTAGGGAATTGAAGGCGGCTATCGTCAAATATCTCCTGCCTTTTGTCATCCGCCTGCCGCAATCCGGCATCCACTAGAAGGCAGTGGGCCAGGAAGTTGATCCCGTATGCAAGCTTCCACCAGTTCCGGAATTCCTCTTCGCCAATTCGGCAAGACTGATGTCAAGATCTCCGCGCTGGGCATGGGCGGGCACCACCTGGGCGACGCGCCCGACGAGGCGACGGCGGTGCGCATGGTGCACGAGGCCGTCGATGGCGGCATCACTTTTTTCGACAACTGCTGGGAATATCACCTCGGCAAGTCGGAGATTTGGATGGGGAAAGGCCTGAAGGGCCGCCGCGACAAGGCTTTCCTGATGACCAAGGTGTGCACCCACGGTCGCGATGCCGGCCTCGCGATGCAGATGCTGGAGCAGTCGCTGAACCGGTACCAGACCGACCATCTCGATCTCTGGCAGGTGCACGGAGTCTGCTTTGACAACGATCCGGAGCTGTTCATCCGGCCCAACGGCGCTGCCGAGGCCCTGCACAAGGCCAAGGAGCAAGGCAAGGTGCGGTTTGTCGGGTTCACCGGCCACAAGCGCCCGGAGATTCACCTGAAGATGTTGAACACCGGCTTTCCTTTTGACGCGGTGCAGATGCCGCTGAACGTGTTCGACTCGCAGTTTCACAGCTTCGAAGCTCACGTCCTGCCTGAGCTGAACCAGCGCGGTATCGCGGCGCTGGGCATGAAGCCGATCAGCGGGCACGGGGAGCCCGTGAGCCGGGGAGTGATTACGGCGCAGGAAGCGCTCCGCTACGCCATGAGCCTGCCGGTGGCGACCACGATCACGGGCATGGAGAGCCTCGAGGTGCTGCGCCAGAACCTGGCGATTGCACAGGGCTTTCAGCCGATGTCGCCGCTGGAGATGCAGGCGCTGCGCGATCGTGTGAAAGCGCAGGCCGCCGACGGACGCTTCGAGTTGTACAAGATGTCGCTGAAGTTCGACAATCCCGAGGCGAGGATGGCCCACGAATTCCCGGTCGATCTGCAGCAGGTGGAGGTGAAGGAAATGATCCAGGCGACGAAAAACACAGGGCATCCATTTCCCAAGGTCGGATAGCGAGCGACCAGAATCACCAGCCGGCAGAGCCGAGGTAGAAAAAGTGCGGGACAGCAGCACACAGCATGGAGACACCGCGGGATCGGTGCCGCGTCGCCTATTGGGCAGCACGGGCATCCAGGTGTCCGCGATGGCGTTGGGCGGATACCATCTGGGGGCGGTATCGAGCCAGCAAGAAGTCGACCGGATTGTTGGTCGTGCCATGGATGCCGGCATCAACTTCTTCGACAATGCCTGGGATTACCACAACGGTCGAAGCGAAGAGCTGTTGGGAACTGCGCTGAAAGGCGAACGCCAGCAGGTCGTCGTCATGAGTAAGGTCTGCACCCACGGCCGTGGCAAGGATGTGGCCATGCAGCAGTTGGAACAGTCGCTGAGGCGGCTGCAAACCGACTACCTCGATCTGTGGCAGATTCACGAAGTCATCTACGAAAACGATCCTGACCTGATTTTTCGGCCTGGAGGCGCGGCCGAAGCGTTGCTGGAAGCCAAGCGGCAGGGCAAAGTGAGAGCGGTTGGCTTCACCGGGCATAAGGACCCCAGCATCCATCTCAGAATGCTGTTCCATGATTTTCCTTTTGACACAGTACAGATGCCACTGAATTGTCTGGACGCGACCTTTCGCAGCTTCGAGACCAATGTGCTGCCGGTCGCGAAGGGGCGCGGGATGGGTATTCTGGGGATGAAGAGCATGGGTGGCGCCGGCGAGATCGTTATCCACGGAGCGGCAACGCCCGAGCAAGCACTGCGCTATGCCATGAGCCTGCCCGTGTCGTCCACCATTAGCGGAGTGGAGTCGCTGGAGGTGCTGGAGCAGAACCTCGGAGTGGCCCGGGGATTCCAGCCGATGTCGGCGCAAGAAATGCAATCGCTGCGGGAACGGTGCAAGTTTCTTGCCGCCGACGGGCGCTATGAACTGTTCAAAGTGACCAAGAAATACGACGGCGCAGTCGGCCGTGAGCAGCATGGTTTCCCGACGTCGGAGGAGTTGCCGGCGTAGATTTGTCCGCTTCAACCTGCGATCAAGTGAGGCGGGTGAATACCTCTTTCCTTCCTATAAACCATTTAGCTTTTGAATTCGGAGTCCTGATAGGGGCCCTTCGACTCGGACTAAAGTGTCTGTGTGAGAACCCTGCCGCCCCTACGGGGCTGGGGTCAATTTCACACTCTACCCAGCGCTGAAGCGCTGGGCTAAGCTCTTTCACGCCTACGGCGCTGGGTTCCCAGCCACCTCACCCCATCGCCGCTGTCGAAGTATAGTTCTCACGCAGACACTAAAGTCCTCGCTCAGGATGACAGCAGAAACAGGTCTTCCACTGCCCGTGAGGCGTGCCCTTTCCTATCGGATTCTGTAAGGACATCTTGAAACTCGAAACTGAAACTGCAAACTGAATTCACACTCCTTTCATAATTCCGTCCATTGCGCGATTGTCGGTGAGCGCAGGTAGCCCATAGACTAGGACAACCAATCTGAGGAGCCAAATTTGTCCGACGCCATCATCCAAGCCCGCGCGGTGGAGAAATACTACCCGCAGCCCGACGGCAACAAAATCGAGGTAATTGCGCCCACTGACCTCGAGGTGTGTCCGGGGAAGATTGTTGCCCTGCTCGGCCCGTCGGGTTCGGGCAAGTCGACGCTGCTGCGCATGCTGACCGGGCTATCGAAGCCGTCGTCCGGCCACGTCTTATGGCACGGCAAGCCCATGGATGGACAGATTCCGAATGTCTCCATCGTCTTTCAGAGTTTCGCGCTCTTCCCGTGGCTTACCGTACTGGACAACGTGGAGGCGGCGCTGATTGCCCGCGGCATGGGCGCCATCGAACGCCACAAGCGCGCGCTGAAGATGATTGACACCGTCGGGCTCGACGGCTTCGAGACAGCCTATCCCAAGGAGCTTTCGGGCGGGATGAAGCAGCGCGTCGGGTTCGCGCGCGCACTGGTGGTCGAGCCGGAAGTGCTGTTCATGGATGAACCCTTCTCCGCGCTCGACGTCCTGACCGCGGAGAACTTGCGCTCTGAGCTGCTGGAGTTGTGGATGAACAAGAAGATGCCGACCACGGCCATCTTCGTCGTGACTCACAATATCGAGGAAGCGGTACTGCTGGCCGACCGCGTGATTGTGCTGGGCCGCAATCCGGGACACATCCGTTCGGATTTCGAGATCGATATTCCGCAATTCCGCGATCGCAAGTCGCCACGCTTTTTGGCGTACGTCGATTACATCTACAAGACGCTGACCAAGCCCGACGAGCAGGCCTCGGTTCCGGGGAAGGCCGCACAGCCCGGTGATAGCAAGGCACGCGAGCGTACCAAGTTCCAGATGCTGCCGCATGCCCGGCCGGGAGGAATCGCCGGGTTCATGGAGCTGCTGGCCGACCGCGGCGGCCGCGACGATCTTTACAGGCTGGCCGACGAGCTGGCCATGGACGTGGATGACCTGCTGCCCATCGTGGACGCGTCGGTGATGCTCGGCTTCGCGCTGCTGCACGAGGGCGACGTCGAGATCACGCCCGAGGGCCGCAGGTTTGGAGAGGCCGACATCCAGTTGCAGAAGCAGATTTTCCGCGAGGCAGCGCTAAAAAACGTCGCTATCCTGCGGCTTATCGAAAATACGTTGCATGCCAAGCGCGACCACGCCATCGGAGAGGAATTTTTCCGCGACATCCTCGACGAGCACTTCAGCTCCGATGAAGTCGAGCGCCAGTTCGAAACCGCGCTGAACTGGGGCCGCTACGCCGAAGTCTTCGACTACGATTCGGAAAGCGGCCGGCTGTTTCATCGCGAAGAGGCGGACGCCGACGCGGTGTCGATTCTGGGCGAGGCCTGATGGCGCGCGCCTGGCAACCCATCCGAATCCTGGGGAAGGGGCCGTGGTCGCTGCTGCCCGCGCAGACCTGGTCGGTGCTGACCGATTTCGTTATTTTTGCCGGCGGGTTGTCGGTGTTCTACGCGGTCCTGGTGCTGGCGCGCAGCTGGTTCGGGCCATTCAATCCTCACGTCGAGATTTCGCGCGATCCCAGCAAACTTCCGCTGTATGCGGCGTACTCGCTGCTGCGCATCGCTGTCGCCTACGTGCTCTCGCTCGCTTTCACCCTGGTGTACGGCTACGTGGCGGCGTACAACGCGAAGGCCGAGCGCATTATGGTGCCGCTGCTCGACATTTTGCAGTCAATCCCGGTGCTCAGCTTCTTGCCGGGCGTCATGCTGGCCATGGTGGCGCTGTTTCCCCATCATCAGATCGGGGTGGAGATGGGCGCTATCCTGCTGATCTTCACCGGACAAGTCTGGAATATGGCGTTCAGTTTCTATTCGTCGCTGAAGAGCATTCCGCGCGACATGCGCGAGGCGGCCAAGATTTACCGGTTCAACTGGTATCAGCGCTTCACCCAGTTCGAGCTACCCTACGCCGCCATCGGGCTGGTGTGGAATTCCATGATGTCGGTGGCGGGCGGCTGGTTCTTCCTGATGGCGTGCGAGATGTTCGTGCTGGGCTCGCGCGACTTCCGTCTGCCCGGCCTGGGTTCGTACCTGCAAACCGCCGCGAGCGCCGGCGATACCGAAGCCATCTTGTGGGGCGTCGGGACAATGATCGCTGTGATCGTGCTGCTCGACCAGATTGTGTGGCGCCCGGTGATTGCCTGGGCGGAGAAGTTCAAGATGGAGCAGGTGGAGAGCGCCGACGCCCCACGCTCGTGGTTCCTCAATGTGATTGAGCACTCGCGGGGCTTGATGAAATTGCGGAAGCGGATGCTTCGGCCTATCCGCGAGCGGCTGGCGATGCACTTCGCCCGCCAGCATCAGGCCGCGGAGGAAGATGCTCCTCCCGCAGCATGGAAAGTGGGGACCGGCCGCGCCATTGCGACCATCGCGGTGCTGGCGGTGCTATACGCGGTCACGCGCGCGATCGGAATGCTCACCGGCTTGGATGGCAGAGAATATGGGGAACTGCTGACTGGAGCGGGAGCCACGTTTCTTCGCGTGCTGGCGGCGCTTTTCATCGGCGCGGCATGGACCATTCCCGCCGGCGTTGCCATCGGATTCAATCCCAAGCTGGCGCGAATTGCACAGCCGCTGGCGCAGATTGCCGCGTCAGTCCCGGCAACCGCGTTGTTCCCGATTGTGCTGCTGCTGTTGATCCAGATCGGCGGCGGGCTGGGCTTTGGGTCGATCCTGCTGCTGCTACTAGGCACGCAGTGGTACATCCTGTTCAATGTGATCGCCGGTGCGATGGCGATTCCCACCGACTTGAAGGAAGCGTCGGCGCTGTTCAAGTTCAATCGCGCTCAACGCTGGCGCAAGCTGATCCTGCCGGGCATCTTTCCCTATCTCATCACCGGACTGGTGACCGCGTCGGGCGGCGCATGGAACGCCAGCATCGTCGCCGAATATTTTCGCCTGAAAGACAAGACCTATACGACCGTCGGACTGGGCGCGACCATCTCGCGGGCGACAGACATCGGCAATTTCGATTTACTGCTGGCGTCGACCATCGTGATGGCCATCGTGGTGGTGACGGTGAATCGCCTGGTCTGGCGGCGCATGTACCGGCTGGCGGCGACGCGCTACACGCTGGAAGTGTGAGAAACCAGGGGACAGGGGATAGGGGATAGGGGATAGCTAAGAACCACTGTGCCGCAAATTCAGGGCGTTCACCGCCAAAAGAGACTGTTTCGCCGGCGACAAAACACGGGGATCATCATTAGTGCTGAGCAGCGACGTGAGTCCAGAGAACTCCGTGTCTCGCTCATCGGTCGAGGTGTCCGTAGTAGATTTTGGTGTCGTATTGCAGCAGGATATGTCCGTCCTTGGCGTGAGCGGAGAAGAATTGCGGCAGCTCGCGCAGCATGGCGTCGTACCGTTCACCGGACTTGGGAATGTATGACGAAGAAAGCAGCCGGCCGCATAGTCCGTCGAGATCGAGGCGCTGGTAGTTGCCTTGCAGGATGAGCTTCATCTCGTTGGGCGCAAAGAAGCGTTCCAGAGCGCCGTAGCTGGCGACGTACTTGTGAGTGACCTGCTCGTAGTCAATTGCGTGGCGGCGGATGAAGTCTTCGTAGGCGCGGAGAAACGGTGTTGATTCGATATTGCGGTCGTGCCATACCAGGACGGCCCAGCCACCTGGCTTCAAAATACGCGCGAACTCGGCACGGGTCTCGGCGGGCCGAAACCAATGGAAGGCTTGCCCGGCGACGACAAAATCTATGCTGGCGTCGGCCAGCGTGGTGGCCTCGGCGCTGCCGTCGATCATGCTGAAGTAGGGATACCAAGCCAGATAAATCTCGCCTGCGATGCGCATCTCACGATTGGGCTCGACGCCAACGACGTGGTTTCCGTTGTCGAGAAATATCTCAGCGAGCATGCCGGGCCCGCAGCCGACGTCGGCGACAAGATGCTCGGCCGACAGGCCGCAGGCTTGCTGCAAGGCCAGCACCACCTCCGGCGAATAGTGCGGGCGGTACTTGGCGTAGTCCTCCGCCCGGTCGGAGAAACGCGCTGCGGAATCGCGACCTGGTTGAGCCATGAATGCTATCTTAACGTGACCGATGTCGCCGCCGCGCAAACCCAAACTGCCGCTGGTTACAGCCATCAGCGACTCCATCCGCAGGATCCCCAGGGGGAAGGTCACCACCTATGGCGCGATCGCCAAGGCCGCGGGATATCCGCGATGTGCCCGTCACGTGGGACGAGTGCTGAAGCAGGTGAACGGACTTCCCTGGCAACGCGTCTTGGGCTCTGGCGGCCGGATTTCGCTGCGTGGGGAGGATGCGCTGGAGCAGCGGTTTCTGCTGGAGGCTGAAGGCGTACGCTTCAAGGGCAGGCGGGTGGACATGAAGCGGTTTGAGCATCATTTTGAACGGACGGGCCGGGCGGCAGGTATCGCCCTACACCGAAAGTAGCAGTGCGGGAGGAGATTTTGCGGTTGCAGACCGCAGCCAGCGATAGCGTAAAATAGCGGCTAGTTCGGAATACCCCCTACTATGAATCTTGCCGGCCAAGTTCGCCTCGTCGCAGTCGTCACCGCACTACTGGTTGCGAGCTCGCTCTCTGCGCAACGTTACCAAGGGCACGACCATCACGTTTATCATGCGCCGGCGCAAACCAAACAGCAGACTGGAAGCAGCGCGCATGCCCATGCGGCGAGTACGACAACCGCTGCGGGCAATGCCAGCCATGGCGTGAATTCGGCGAGTGGTCAAGGCGCAACATCGAGTAGCTCTTCCTCGAACTCGAAGGCTACCGGCCTCCCGCCTGCCGGGAACGACCACCAGTAAAGCGGTTTCAGCGTTAGTGTGAACCCGCAAGCTTCATTACCTCAGCGGCAAAAGCCGGTCCCCTTTGGCGCTTTAATGCAGGCCTGAAGGCCTGCTCCGCCCGCACCGGGACTACATTAACTCTGAAACCGGTCTAGCCCTGTCAGTAATTCAAATTGAAGTTGAGCATGTGCCAATTGAGCAGGAACAAGGCATAGCTGACGCACGCCAGCATGAGCAGCGTGTTCCACAGCATGGTCCAAATCCAGAGCGTGCTGTCCTTCCACGAGCGCACAAAGAAGTAAATGGAGAACACCGCGCCAATCACTCCCAGCACACCGACGACTTGTATCAGGTGCAGGCGAGTGTCGAAGTTAGTGCCGAGAAGCCCGATGTCGTTGTTCGCCGACAGGCCCCAGGCGGCAAGAGCGCCGACGAAGATCAGGTTGACCAGGCAGACCAGCCTCATCCACTTGCGCAGCCGGCGATACTGCGGCGTGAGCTCGGCGCGATAGAGATAGTGGGCGCGCAGCATCGCGTTGACCGGCCAGAACAGCAAGGTCAGAACAAAGACGACAATGGCGGCGACCACAGGAAT
>Ga0265325_10002506_pt1 | contig 12373 bp, 9 predicted proteins | sample 41420metaG_FD_202090 | JGI IMG/M metagenome (GOLD analysis project Ga0265325, IMG submission 202090) | Rhizosphere microbial communities from Carex aquatilis grown in University of Washington, Seatle, WA, United States - 4-14-20 metaG | ecosystem: Host-associated > Plants > Roots > Rhizosphere >...
GCCTGTAAAATCGTGCTTTTGCGCATCTTCGGGCGTCACCAATGACCAGCAAACCAACGTTCCAAGAAATCATCCTGCGCTTGCAGGCGTTCTGGAACCAGCAGGGCTGCGCGCTGCTGCAACCCTACGACATGGAAGTCGGTGCCGGCACCAGCCACACGGCGACGTTCCTGCGTGCCCTCGGCCCGGAACCGTGGCAGGCCGCCTACGTCCAGCCCTCGCGCCGGCCGAAGGACGGCCGTTACGGCGACAACCCCAACCGCATGCAGCACTACTACCAATACCAGGTCGTACTGAAGCCGGCGCCAGCGAACATCCTCGAGCTCTACCTCGGCTCGCTCGAAGCTCTCGGCTTTGATCTCAAGAAAAACGACGTCCGTTTCGTCGAGGACGACTGGGAAAATCCGACGCTCGGCGCCTGGGGCCTCGGCTGGGAAGTCTGGTTGAACGGCATGGAAGTGACCCAGTTCACCTACTTCCAGCAGGTCGGCGGCATCGACTGCAAGCCGATCACCGGCGAGATCACTTACGGCCTCGAGCGGCTGGCGATGTACCTGCAAGGCGTCGAGAACGTCTTCGACCTCGTCTATGCGCCGGGCCTCAAATACGGCGATGTCTTCCACCAGAACGAGGTGGAGCAAAGTGCCTACAACTTCGAACACAGCGACGTCGACTTCCTGCTCGGCGCTTTCGGTGCCCACGAGAAGCAGGCCAAGTACCTGATGGAACAGCAACTGGCGCTGCCGGCCTACGAGCAGATCCTGAAAGCAGCGCACACCTTCAACCTGCTCGATGCGCGTGGGGCGATTTCGGTGACCGAGCGCGCGGCCTACATCGGCCGCATCCGCAATCTGGCGCGCAGCGTGGCGCAGAGCTACCTGGACAGCCGCGCCCGCATGGGCTTCCCGATGGCGCCCAAGGCCTGGGCCGATGAAGTGCTGGCGCAACTGGCCAAGAAGGCGGAAAAGAAAGATGACTAAGAATCTTCTGGTTGAACTGTTCGTCGAGGAACTGCCGCCCAAGGCGCTGAAGAAGCTCGGCGAGTCTTTCGCGGCCACGTTAACCGCGAGCCTCAAGTCCCAAGGACTGCTCGACGACAAGTCGATTGCTACCTCCTTCGCCTCGCCGCGCCGACTGGCCGTTCATGTCACCGCCGTCGCGGCCAAGGCAGCCGACAAGGCAGTGCAGCAGAAGCTGATGCCCGTCAGTGTGGCACTCGACGCCGCCGGTAATGCGACACCGGCACTGCTGAAGAAGCTCGCTGCGCTGGGTGCGGATGCCTCCGTGGTGCCGAATCTCAAGCGCGCGATGGACGGCAAGGCCGAGGCGCTGTTCCTTGACAGCGTCGTGCCCGGGGCGGCGCTCGCCGCTGGCTTGCAGGCCGCGCTGGAGGCGGCACTGTCCGGCTTGCCGATTCCCAAGGTGATGACCTACCAACTGGCCGATGGTTGGCGCAGCGTCAATTTCGTCCGTCCGGCGCACAAGCTGGTCGCACTACATGGCGCCGACGTGGTGCCGATCGCGGTGCTCGGTCTTGATGCCGGACGCGAAACGCAGGGCCACCGCTTCGAGGCGGCCAAGCCGGTCGTCTCGATTCGCGATGCCGACGCCTACGCCGAGCAGATGAAGCGTGACGGGGCGGTGATCGCCAGTTTTGCCGAGCGCCGCGCCGAGATCGCCCGCCAGTTGCAGGCTGCAGCGGCGCAGGAGAAGCTCAAGCCGATCGATGATGAGGCACTGCTCGACGAAGTCACGGCGCTGGTCGAGCGGCCGAACGTGCTGACCTGCCAGTTCGAGAAGGAATATCTCGATGTGCCGCAGGAATGCCTGATCCTGACCATGAAGGCGAACCAGAAGTATTTTCCGTTGCTCGATGCAGCCGGAAAGCTCACCAACAAGTTCCTCGTCGTCAGCAACATCAATCCGGATGATGCTTCCGCCGTCATCGGCGGCAACGAGCGCGTGGTGCGGCCGCGTCTGGCGGACGCCAAGTTCTTCTTCGACCAGGATCGCAAGAAGTCGCTGGCTGACCGCATACCTGGCCTGGCGAAAGTCGTCTATCACAACAAGCTCGGCACGCAGGGCGAGCGCGCCCAACGCGTCGCGGCCATCGCCAGCGCCATCGGCCAGCAGCTTGGCGGAGAGGCATTGGCGCGCCAGGCCGATCAGGCGGCGCTGTTGTCGAAGGCGGATTTGCTCACCGATATGGTCGGCGAGTTCCCCGAACTGCAAGGCATCATGGGCCGCTACTACGCGCTGCATGACGGCCTGCCGGTGGACATCGCCGATGCCATCGAAGACCACTACAAGCCGCGCTTCGCCGGCGACACCTTGCCGCGCGGCCAGGTCGGCGTTTGCGTCGCGCTCGCCGACAAGCTGGAGACGCTGGTCGGCATGTTCAGCATCGGCCAACTACCGACCGGTGACAAGGATCCGTTTGCATTGCGGCGGCATGCCTTGGGCGTGATTCGCATGCTGATCGAGCAGGACTTGCCGCTGAGTCTGTCCTGGCTCCTCAAGGCGGCACAAGTCACTGACGAGAAGGTGACCGGCCAACTCGCCGACTTCATCTATGAGCGCCTTGCCGGCAGCTTGCGCGATCAAGGCTACTCGGCGCTGGAAGTCGATGCCGTGGTCAGCCTGCGGCCGCAACGCCTCGGTGATATACCGAAACGCCTCGCCGCCGTGCGTGCCTTCGCAGCGCTGCCGGAAGCGGTGAGTCTCGCCGCGGCGAACAAGCGCATTGGCAACATTCTCAAGAAGGCCGAGGGCACGGTGGTTGCACAGGTAGGCGCGGCGTTGCTCAAGGAAGCCGCCGAGATCGCGCTTAACGCTGCGTTGGTCGAAGTGAAACCGAAGGCCGACGCTGATTTCGAGAAGGGCGATTACTCCGCGTCGCTGCAAGCGTTGGCGGCGTTGAGAACCCCGGTCGACAAGTTCTTCGACGAGGTCATGGTCAATGCTGAGGATCCGGCGTTGCGTGCCAACCGCCTCGGCCTGCTGGCCACACTGCACCGGGCCATGAATCGTGTTGCCGATCTGGCGAAACTTTCCGCATGAAGCTCGCCATACTCGACCGCGACGGCGTCATCAACCGGGACTCGGACTTGTACGTTAAGGCGCCCGATGAGTGGCGGCCGATCCCGGGCAGCCTCGATGCCATCGCCCGTCTGAACCAGTGGGGTTACCGGGTGGTCGTGGCGACCAACCAGTCCGGAGTCGGCCAGGGCCTGTTCGACATGGACAGGCTCAACACCATCCACGACAAGATGAGCAAGGCCGTGGCACAGGCCGGCGGCCGCATCGACGCCATCTTCTTCTGTCCGCATACCAACACCGACAAGTGCTCGTGCCGCAAACCGCGCTCGGGTATGTTCGAGGAAATCGCGGCTCGCTACAACATATCGCTGGCGGGCGTACCGGCGATCGGCGATTCCCTGCGTGATCTGCAGGCCGCTGAGGCCGTGCAGGCGCAGCCCATGTTGGTGCTGACCGGCAAGGGCGCCAAGACCCAGGACGACCCGGCCATGCCGGCCGGCACGTTGATTTTCCCGGATCTGGCCGCCGCCGCGGCCTACCTGACGCCATGACCTTCCTGCGTTCGGCGTTGTTCATGCTGCTACTGCTGCTGGCAACGCCACCCTTCGTGCTCGTCCTGCTGCTGCTCTTTTGGCTGCCGGAACGCAGTCGCCGCCAGTTCGTCATGATCTGGGTCGACGGCGCAACCTGGCTGATCAGGCACCTGCTGCACATCGACCATCGGGTGCTCGGGGTCAAGAACATTCCGACCGTACCTTGCGTGATCATGGCCAAGCATCAGTCGGCCTGGGAAACCATCCTGCTCCAGCGCATCTTCAACTGGACGGTGTTCGTGTACAAGAAGGAGCTGCATTGGTTGCCGTTCTTCGGCTGGGGACTCTTCCTGATGCCCTTCGTCGGCATCGATCGCAAGGCCGGCAAGGAAGCGCTCAACCAGGTGGCGGAAGGTGGAAAACAGCGCCTAAATCAAGGCTACTCGGTGATTATCTTTCCCGAGGGCACGCGTGTCGCACCGGGGGTGACGAAGCGCTACAAGATCGGTGGCGCCCATCTGGCCGCGTTCTCCGGCGCTTTGGTGGTGCCTGTGGCGCTCAATTCCGGTGAGTTCTGGCGCCGCCAGGCCTTCATCAAAACCCCCGGCACCGTCACTGTCAGCATCGGCCCGGCCATTGACCCGAGCGGCCTGACTGCGGAAGATATCAACCGTCGCGCCCAGACCTGGATCGAGAATGAAATGCGCCGGATCAGCCCACACCTCTATGCCGAAGAAAGCCAGGACGCCCCAGCTCCCGCTGCGCCTTGACGCTGCCGCGCCCGATCTGGCGTCCGGCTGGTGCTCGGGGCGGAGCTTGCCCTATCTCGGCGCCCGGATCAGCTTGCGGCTCGACTGTGATGTCCAGGAGGCAATGCTGATTGGCGACGAGCTGCATTTGCCCCTGCCGCCGGAGGCGACGCCGCGGCAGATTCAGGATGCTGCGGAGAGCTGGCTGCGCGCGCGCGCCTTGCGCACGGTTGCCGCGCAATTGGTGATGGCGGCGCGTCGGCTCAATCGCCCGGTGCCGGCACTGGCCCTTTCCTTCGCCAGCCGCGGCGGCTGGCTGCAGGCCGACGAGCGCGGCGGCCTGCGTTGCCATTGGCGTTTGATCGAGCAGCCGCAGGAAGTCATCGCCCAAGTCGTTACGCGGGCGATCTTTGCCTTGCCGCTGGCGGTGGAATCGCTGGACCTGTTTGCCCTGGCATGAGCTTGTTCGAGCAGTTGTCTTTGTTTCGGCTGCCGCCAGTGGAGGCCGGCAAGAAGGTCCGACAGCTGGCCATCGGCGATCGCATCGTCGACTACGAATTGCGTCAGGCGGCCGGCCGGCGCCTGGGCTTGAGCATCGACGAGCGCGGCTTGCGCGTCGGCGCGCCGAAAAGCCTGACCTTGCACGCCATCGAGAGTTTCGTTCTCAGCCACGGCGACTGGGTGCTGAAGAAGCTCGCCGAATTGTCCGCACGGCACGGTCAGCGCTACGTCGCCATCCGCGAAGGATCGCGTCTGCCGGTGTTGGGCGAAGAGACCGTCGTGCGCGTCGAGGCCGGCGCCAATCGCAGCCGCTGGTGCGGCGATACACTGGTGATCGCCGCGCGGCCAGATGCCGATCTTGACCAACTTGGCCGCCGCGCCTTGCAAAGGCGGGCGATGACGCACTTTGGCGAGCGGCTTGGCCACTTCGCCGCCAGACTTGGCCGGCCAGTTCCGGCGCTGGCCTTGTCTTCGGCGCGCACGCGCTGGGGTAGCTGCTCGACCAAGACCGGCATCCGCATCAACTGGCGTCTGATTCACCTGCCACCGCGTTTTGCCGACTACGTGATCGCCCACGAACTGGCGCACCTGGTGCACATGAACCACAGTCCGCGGTTCTGGCGGCAAGTTGGTGAACTCTATCCGGACTGGCAGAGCGTTCGCGCCGAATTGAAGGCGCGGGCGAACGAGATTCCAATCATCTAGGCTGGCTTTGCAGCCAGGCCAGGCAGCCACGGCCTGCGGCCGCACCGCTGGCGAGGCAGGCCGTGAGAAGATAGCCGCCGGTCGGCGCCTCCCAGTCGAGCATCTCGCCGGCGCAGAACACGCCCGGACGCTCGCGCAGCATCAGCGTGGCGTCGAGCGCCGCAAAGTCCACGCCGCCGGCGCTGCTGATGGCCTCGTCGAGCGGTCGCGCTGCGATCAGACGCAAGGGCAGGGCCTTGATCGACGTCGCCAGTCGAGGCAGGTCGTTCATGCCCGGCGCGCCTAGACATTCGCGCAGCAGCCCGGCCTTGACGCCTGTCAGGCCGAGGCGGCTTTGCAGGTGGCTGGATAGCGAACGCGAGCCGCGCGGCCGCGTGACTTCCGCGAGCACTCGCTGCGCGTTCCAGTCCGGCATCAGATCGACTTCAAGCGTTGCACTGCCGTCGGCCTCGATGCTGTCGCGCAAGGCAGCGGAGAAAGCGTAGATCAGACCACCCTCGATGCCCGTGGCGGTGACCACGAACTCGCCACGCTGGCTCCTGTCAGCGAAGTGGGCCAGTACCGATTTCACGGCCTGCCCGGCGCAGCGCTCGCGAAAGTGCGTGCTCCAGCCGACGTCGAAACCGCAGTTGGCGGGCTTCAGCGGTGCCACGGGTATGTCTTGCTGGATCAGAATCGGTACCCAAGCGCCATCCGAGCCGAGCTTTGCCCAACTGCCGCCGCCGAGGGCCAGCACGACCGCGTCGAACTTCAGCCCGGATTCGCCCGCCGGCGTGGCGAACCTCAACGCGTGCCCATTCCAGCCCAACCAGCGATGGCGCACGTGGATGTGCAGGCCGGCCGTGCGTAAGCGATGCAGCCAGGCGCGCAGCAGCGGCGCGGCTTTCTTGTCGACAGGAAAGACCCGACCGGAAGAACCGACGAAAGTGTCGACGCCAAGAGTTGCCGTCCACTGGCGAAGCCGCGCCGGGTCGAATGCCTCAAGCAGTGGCTGCATCTGGCGGCGGCGGTCACCGTAACGAGTCAGAAAATCGCCCAGCGGTTCCGAATGCGTGAGATTGAGGCCGCCCTTGCCCGCCATGAGGAACTTGCGGCCGAGCGACGGCATGTGATCGTAGAGATCGACCGCCATGCCGGCATCGAGCAGTACTTCGGCGGCCATCAGGCCGGCCGGCCCGCCGCCGATAACCGCGACGCGGGCGGTCATGGCCGGCCGACCAGGTCGAGGGCCACAGCTTCGGCGATGCGCACGCCATCCACTGCCGCCGAGAGAATGCCGCCGGCGTAGCCGGCACCTTCGCCGCCTGGGTAGAGGCCGCGCGTGTTCACGCTTTCGCCATGATCGTTGCGCACGATGCGCACCGGCGACGAGGTGCGGGTCTCGACACCCGTCAGCAGCGCATCGGCCATGGCGAAGCCATGGATCTGCTTGTCGAAGGCGGCAATGGCCTCGCGCAGCGCCTCGATCACGTAGCCGGGCAGGCAGGTCGACAGATCGGTGAGCCGGACGCCCGGCGTGTAGGAGGGTTGCACGGAACCGAGTTGCGTCGACGCCCGGCCGACGAGAAAGTCGCCGACTTTCTGGGCCGGTGCTGCGTAGGTGCCGCCGGCGGCTTTGAAGGCCGCCTCTTCCCACTGGCGCTGAAAGGCGATGCCGGCGAGAGGATCCGTCATTGCGTCGCCGGGGAAATCCTTCGGCTCGATGCCGACCACCAGGGCGGCGTTGGCATTGCGCTCGGCGCGCGAATACTGGCTCATGCCGTTGGTGACGACACCGCCGCTCTCCGAGGCCGCCGCCACGACCTGGCCACCCGGGCACATGCAGAAGCTGTAGGCCGAGCGGCCGTTGTTACAGTGATGGACGAGTTTGTAGTCGGCGGCGCCCAGATCGGCGTGGCCGGCGAACTTGCCCAGTCGGGCGCGGTCGATCAGTGTCTGCGGGTGCTCGATGCGCAGGCCGACGGAGAATGGCTTGGCTTCGAGATGCACGCCGCGGTCGAACAAGAGTCTGAAGGTGTCGCGGGCGCTGTGGCCGATCGCCAGGACCACATGGTCGGCAGCGATGCGCTCGCCGCTGGCCAGGACGACGCCGGACATGCGACCGCGGCCGTCGGCGTCGCGCGCGACGTCGAAGTCGGCAACGCGGCTCTGGAAGCGGATTTCGCCGCCCAGCGACTCGATGGTCCGGCGCATGTTCTCGACCACGCGCACCAGCCGAAAAGTGCCGATGTGCGGCTTGCTGACGTAAAGAATTTCCGCCGGCGCGTCGGCGGCGATGAATTCCTGTAACACTTTGCGGCCGCGAAAGCCCGGGTCCTTGATCTGGCTGTGCAGTTTGCCGTCCGAAAACGTGCCGGCACCGCCTTCGCCGAACTGCACGTTCGACTCGGGATCGAGCCGGCCCTCGCGCCACAGGCCCCAGGTGTCCTTGGTGCGTTCACGCACCTCTTTGCCGCGTTCAAGCAGGATGGGGCGGAAGCCCATTTGCGCCAGAAGCAGCGTCGCGAACAGGCCGCAGGGGCCGGCGCCGATGACTACTGGGCGATTGGCGAACGCTTCCGGGGCGTGGGCAACGAAACGGTAGCGCATGTCCGGCGTCGGCCGGAGATGCGGATCGTCGTGGTGGCGGTCGGCGACCGTGGCTTCGCCGCGCAACTCGACGTCGACCGAGTAGATGAAGTGGATCGCCGACTTCCTGCGCGCGTCGTAGCCACGGCGGAAGATGGTGTAACCGACGAGATCGTCGGCGCCGATGCCGAGCCTGTCCAGAATCGCGGCGCGGAGATCGGTCTCGCCGTGGTCGAGGGGCAGCTTGAGTTCGGTCAGGCGAAGCATGGCTGGTGAATTGGTGGGCCCGCTGGGACTCGAACCCAGGACCAAAGGATTATGAGTCCTCTGCTCTAACCGACTGAGCTACAGGCCCTCAGTCCGCCTGGTCCTTTGTCGACGGCGCCTTGTCGTGCTAGTCGCACTGCCTGCGGCTTGTCTTCGCGGTCCAGACGGTCTGTGGTGATCGGAGCCGCCTCGGCGTACCGCGACGGCTGACTTCTTGTTACTCGGCGCCGTCGAGGAAGCTGCGCAGCTTCTCCGAGCGGCTGGGGTGGCGGAGCTTGCGCAGCGCCTTGGCTTCTATCTGGCGGATACGCTCGCGGGTGACGTCGAATTGCTTGCCCACTTCTTCCAGCGTGTGGTCGGTGTTCATCTCGATGCCGAAGCGCATGCGCAGCACTTTGGCTTCGCGCGGCGTCAGGCTGTCGAGCACTTCCTTGACCACTTCGCGCATGCTGCCGTGCAGTGCCGCTTCCATCGGCAGCAATGTGGACTGGTCCTCGATGAAGTCGCCCAAATGAGAGTCGTCGTCGTCGCCGATCGGCGTCTCCATGGAGATCGGCTCCTTGGAGATCTTGAGGATCTTGCGGATCTTCTCCTCGGGCATTTCCATCTTCACCGCCAGCGTCGCCGGATCGGGCTCGGCGCCGGTCTCCTGGAGGATCTGGCGGCTGATGCGGTTCATCTTGTTGATGGTCTCGATCATGTGCACCGGGATGCGGATGGTGCGCGCCTGGTCGGCGATCGAGCGGGTGATGGCCTGGCGGATCCACCACGTGGCGTAGGTGGAGAACTTGTAGCCGCGACGGTATTCGAACTTGTCCACCGCCTTCATCAGACCGATGTTGCCTTCCTGGATCAGGTCGAGGAATTGCAGGCCGCGGTTGGTGTATTTCTTGGCGATGGAGATCACCAGGCGCAGGTTGGCCTCGGTCATCTCGCGCTTGGCACGACGCGCCTTGGCCTCGCCGGTGGACATCTGCTTGTTGATGTCCTTGAGTTCCCTGAGCGGGATGCCGATGCGCGTCTGCAAGTCGATCAGCTTCTGCTGCTCTTCGAGGATCGCTGGCGCGGCGCGCATCAATTGCGCCGAGTACGGCTTGTTGGCCTGCACCTCGTGCTTCAGCCATTCCAGGTCAGTCTCGTTGCCGGGGAAGACCTTGATGAAATACGGCCGCGGCATGTGCGCCTTGTCCACGCACAGGTGCTGAATCTTGCGCTCGTGGTTGCGCGCCGCCTCGACCATGCCGCGTACCGAGTCGCACAGGCGTTCGATGGAACGGGCGGTGAAGCGGATGTTCATCAGTTCTTCGGAGATCTGCTTCTGGATGCGCAGGTAGCCCTTGTCCTGCGAGCCTTTCTTGCCCAGTGCGCCGGTGAGCTTGCCGAACAGGTGATGAATGTTCGAGAAGCGCTCCAGCGCCTGTTGCTTGAGCAGCAGCAGCGAGGCGGAAACCTGGCCGCCGCCTTCCTCGTCATCCTCGTCGGCCTCATCGGCCTCGATGGCGGCCTCTTCGTCGTCGGCGAGGTCCTCGATGCCGTCGTTGGCGGCATTGGGATCGATGATGCCGTCGACCAGTTCGTCGATGCGCATTTCATCGCGCGCCACTCTGCCGGCCATCTCGAGCATCTCGGCGATGGTGGTCGGGCAGGCGGAAATCGCCATCACCATATGCTTCAGGCCGTCCTCGATGCGTTTGGCGATCTCGATTTCGCCCTCGCGGGTCAGCAACTCCACCGAACCCATTTCGCGCATGTACATGCGTACCGGGTCGGTGGTACGGCCGAACTCCGAGTCGACGGTGGACAGCGCCTGCTCGGCTTCCTCTTCGACTTCCTCCTCGTCGACCGGTGCCGGTGCGCTCTCGGCCAGGAGCATGTCGTCGGCGGCAGGGGCCTCGTCGAAAACCTGAATGCCCATGTCGTTGAAGGTGGAAATGATCGACTCGATCTGCTCGGCGTCGACAAGGTCGTCGGGCAAGTGATCGTTGATCTCGGCATAAGTCAGGAAGCCCCGTTCCTTGCCCAGCGCAATCAAATTCTTTAGGCGCGTGCGGCGAGTCTCGAGATCGACCGGCGCCTGCGGCAGTGGAATTTCCATGCCGTGACCCTTGGCCTTGCGCCCCTTCGCCTCGGCGGCCTTGCCCGCCGGCTTGGCGGGCTTGGCCGGTGGCGCGGCTACCGGCTTCGCAGCCGGCTTGGCGACTGGCACGGCCACAGCTTTAGCCGCGGCCTTGACCGGTGGTTTGACGGCGGCCTTGCCATGGGCTGCAGTGGCTGTGGTTTTGCTTGGCGTCGCCTTGACAGCCACCGGCTTTTTGGCCGGAACCTTGGCTTTGGGCTTGGCGGCCTTGGCCGCCTTGGCGGTTTTCGCGGTTTCCTTGGGCATGATCTTCCTCGGTATGGGTCCCGGACGACGCTGAAAGCTTAAATGGCGTGCGAAGCGGCTAACTAATCATTATATCAAACTCAGGCATTTCCTTTGCCTTTCCTGGCCAGAAGCTCGGCGAGGCTCGCCTGTTCGGTCGCGTCGAGGCTGCCGCTCTTGGCGCGGGCGTTCAGCTCGGCGATCTCGGCCTTCAAGGCCGCCTGACGCAGCCGCTGGATGGTGTCCTGGAAGACCCTTTCTTCCTCGCCTTCGTCGGCACCGTCGACGGCGATCTTGCCGACCGCTTCGGCAATCGAGGCCTCGAAGGGGGCGCCGCGGAAATACTCAACCAGTTGCCCCAGGTGGTCGACGCTCAGGCGGCCATGCTCGATTTCGTCAGCAATGGCCAGCAAGGCCGCTTCCTCGGCACTGCCGCCGCCGATCAATTCAAGCGGCAGCCGTGCAGCACGCTCCGGCCGACGTAACACCGCTTGTAGCAGCGATCTGGCCAGCGAGATCTCGATCGTGCGTTTGCGCGGCGCCGGTGCCGGACGACTGCCATAACCCTTGCCCAGCGGTTTCAAGCCGCACTGGGTCTCGACTTCGGCTTGGCTGATCGCTGCCGCTTCGGCAACCGCCTTGGTCAGTTGAACCCGCAGGATCGGCGCCGCCAGCTTCTGCAGGTAGGGCTTGGCTTCGTGCACCAAGCGGGCGCGCCCCTCGGCAGTCGCCAGATCGACATCGGACTTGAGTTCGCGCAGGAGGAATTCGGTCAGCGTCGTTGGCTGTCGAACCAGGCGGCGGAAGGCTTCGGCGCCTTCGGCGCGGACGAAGCTGTCCGGATCGTGCTCCGGCGGCAAGAACAGGAAGCCGGCCGACTTGTCATCGGCCAATTGGTCGAGGCTGGCCTCGAGCGCCCGCCAGGCGGCCTTGCGTCCGGCGGTGTCACCGTCGAAGCAGAACACGACCCGGGAGGCCTGGCGCAGCAGCTTGTGCAGGTGGTTGGGCGTGGTCGCCGTACCCAGCGTCGCGACGGCGTTGCCAACACCATGTTGGGCCAGGGCGACGACGTCCATGTAACCCTCGACGACGATTACTGTGTCGTCGTCGCGGATGGCCTGGCGGGCATGGGTGAGGCCATAGAGCTCGCGCCCCTTTTCGAACAGGGGCGTTTCCGGCGAGTTGAGATACTTGGGTTCGCCCTGGCCGATGACCCGGCCGCCGAAGCCGATGACGTTGCCGCGCTGATCCAGGATGGGAAACATGACGCGGTCGCGGAAACGGTCGTAGCGACGCCCTTGGTCGTTCTCGATGACCAGTCCGCACTCCACCAGCGCCGTGTCGTTGTAGTCGGGGAAGACTTTCTGCAGGCCCTGCCAGTCGTCGGGCGCATAGCCGAGGCTGAAGCGGGCGGCGATCTCGCCGGTCAGGCCGCGGCCTTTCAGATAGTCGATGGCCTTCGCCGAAAGCTTCAGCTGATCCTTGTAGAAACGGGCGGCCCGTGCCATGAGTTCGGTCAGCGGCGCCTTGCGGGCACGCTCGCTGTGCACGCGGTCGGAGACCTGCGGCACCGGCATACCCAAGGAGTGAGCCAGGTCCTCGACCGCTTCGACGAAGCCCAGGCCCGAGTACTGCATGAGGAAGCCCAG
>Ga0265325_10002508_pt1 | contig 12364 bp, 7 predicted proteins | sample 41420metaG_FD_202090 | JGI IMG/M metagenome (GOLD analysis project Ga0265325, IMG submission 202090) | Rhizosphere microbial communities from Carex aquatilis grown in University of Washington, Seatle, WA, United States - 4-14-20 metaG | ecosystem: Host-associated > Plants > Roots > Rhizosphere >...
CGATGCTTACTGCGAGTCGCGCAACGAGAATATGGATGACCATTGGCGCGTGCTTCATGCGCTGCCGGGGGATGGATCGAGCGGACGTCCGGCGCTGGGGGATTCGTTGATCAGCGTGCAGGAGCGCTTCAACACGCTTTCGAATTTGCGGATCGAGACGTACGAATACGGAATTCCGCCGATTTACGCCGATAGCGAGGTGCTCGATTTCGATTCGCTGCAGAGCCAGACGGCGGAGCCGGGGGCGCATTATCCGGCGCGCGCGAAGCCGGGGCAGTCGCTCGCGGCAGGATTCTTTCAGCCGGAGGCGGCGCAGGTGCCTCCGGACCTGGCGCAGCACGCGGCTAGCCTGATGGGTCCGGTGGCGCAATTTCTTACCGGGGCGTTCCCGGCGCTGTTTGGCGGGGCGATGTCGAACAACGACACGGCCGCGGGGTACTCGATGGCGCGGGACCAGGCCATGGGGCGGATCGGGCTGGTGTGGCGGCGGATGAAGTTCTTTCACGCGGACATCATGCTGTTGGCGGTCGATTGCTTCCGGAGGAACCGTCCGAACGATGTGGAAGTGACGCTGCTGGGGGCGGGGGCGGCGTTCGAGTCGCAATGGATACGGTTGGCGGATTTGAAAGGCAATTTGTTCAGCTACCCGGAGACCGACGAGCAGTATCCGACGCTGTGGTCACAGCAGAGGGCGGTGCTGCTGCAACTGCTGGCCAATCCCGATCCGCAATTGCAGACGGTGCTGGCGCATCCGGAGAACATGGCGCTGATCAAGCGGCTGATTGGGCTGGAGGAGTTTGTGATTCCGGACGAGGAGTCGCGCACGAAGCAGTATCGCGAGATTGCGCAGATGGTGGGCGAGGCGCCGGTGGTGCGGCGGGACGAAGGGAGCGGCGTCGAGCTGATGCTGCCGAGCGTGCTGCCGGATGAGTTTGCGGATAACCACGCGGTGGAGCTGGAGATTTGCATGCGATGGTTTTCGTCGGATGCGGGGCAGGTGGCGAAGATCGATGCGCCGGCGGGGTACGCGAACGTGCGGGCCCATGCGATGTTTCACCGGGAGTATTTGCTGAAGCAGCAGAGGGCGGCGCAGCAGGGGTTGGGTGGCGGGAGTTCGGCGGCGCGTGGGTGACTGGAACGCTGGGAACGTTGAAAAGACCCACCGTTACAAGGCGAAGGGTCGGGGGCCCGGAAAGGCTGCCTCGAAAAACCTGACGACTACTGCCTGGGCCGGAGAGATCGCCATTCTCCTGGGCGGGGCTTCTTTTTTTACCCCGCCATTCGGGAGATTGGCGTTCCCGGGGTGGCGAGTGCGCACTAATACGGATGAAAAGCTGGCACGCGGCTTGCAATGATGTCTCCGAGCGGGCGTTTGAAAAACGGTGCGGGCTGGGTGCTTGCATAGCACCGGCAAGAGTGCCGGTGCCACTTAAAGGAAAAATGTCATGCCTTTCCTGAATGGACGTTTTTACATGAATCCGATCTTCGGCGCGGGGCTGGAACGCGCACGGAGGGCGAACGCCGGCAGGGAGTGGTCGGAGGAATCGCCCCAGGCAGCGCCGCAAGCCGCTTCAAATGCTGGCCTCCAACAGAGGGCGGCGCACGCCGCGAAATCCTCTGGGGCCAAGCACAAAGGGCACACCGGCGATGATTATGACCCCGCCACAACGACCGAGGGGATCGCAAACCAGATCTACAATGAGACGGCAGGGCTGCGCACTACGGGACATCAAGGCCCTGGGAGCGATCTGGACCTGCAGGACGCGCGGAGGGCGATTGGGCATGTTATACAAAATCGTTCTGCCGGTAGAATGAAAGGTGGACTGGCAAGTTCTCAATTGACCTCCAAAGAGGAATCTGCGATCACCTCTCTTTACACGCCAGCTCATGACGCATATAGCGAATCCCACTCCGCCGCTCAGGTTTCGAGCAGCATGCGGGATCCTACAGGGGGCGCGAAGCTATTCTATCTCGATCACGGACAGGCACCCCCGTATTGGGCCCGGGGGAAGAAGCCTGTCACGGAGTACGGGCCGTTTAAAAATACTACGCCACCAAAGGGCGTGCGTATCGGGACCTTGACCAAAATCAAGATTTACTAGGGAGGAGCCTCATGCGCACGTTGCGTTGGGTATTACTGGCTTCGATTTTGCTTTTTCCGCCGATTGTCGGGGTCGCCCAAAATGGGAAAAGTGCGGTCACACCGGCGACCGAGAACGCCGTTACAGAGGCAGTCGCGGATGAAATCTATGATTGGGGTTGCCAGAAATACACTGAGTTTGTTGGCAAGGACATCGGTCAGGACAGGCGGCAGCTTCGGGTTTATATCGACCCGACGATCAAGAATGGCCGAGGTGCGGTTATCTACAAGTTCATGCCGATCGGCGAGATCTATCGGCTGTACTTCCTCCTGAAGAACGGGAGCGTTTACCTCGATGACGATCCGTGGCTTGGCTTTGGTCCGGAGCGACCCGCCTATCAGACTGTGTACATGGATGACGACGAGCTTTGCCAGTTCAAGCACGACTGGCTGAAGACGATGGTTGCGATCGAGTTCAATCCGAGCGCCGAGCGGGTGCGGCTGGCGAACCAGCGGCAGAGGTATCGCTGGGGGAAAGCCTATCGTGTGCAGGATCGGAAGTGCTCGGTGAATGGCGGGTAGTGGCCGAGTGGGTAGGCTGCGGGGTTGGGTGTTTTGCTGGGCGCAAACACCCAAACCCGAGGGCCGGTCAGCCAAGACGATCCGCTTGAGAGAGCGGACTTTATATCATGGGCCGCGAAAAACGAAGAGAGATTCATCGCTCGAAAAGCGAGCGATGGAGAACCGTTCTTCGTCGCTTCGCTCCTCAGGGTGACAGCTGAAACCGAGGGGCGGCCTATGGTGACTACGATTCTCACAGCGAAAACCAAGACCTACCCTTGAAGAACGCAAGGGTAGGGCACCCGAAAAGTCTATGGCCCACAGCCAGAAGTGGCTGTGTCACCCACCACGGCTGCTATTCCGGCTTTGGCTAGGCCGGGCGTTCTACCGGGTCGCCGGTGCGGGCGCCGTAGGCGGTGCGCAGGGCCGGGGGCGGCGCTACCAGGCGCACTACCTGCTGGAGGCGCTCCGGTTTGAATGGCTTGGCCATGCAGACGACTGCGCCGAGCTGGTGGCTGGTGGCGTAGTCGGCGGGCTGGGCGGCGCGCGTCATCAGGATCACGGGGACTTTTTGCAGGCGCTCGTTCTGCTTGATGATCACGCAGAGATCCTGGCCGGACATGTCCTCGGCTTCGACTTCCGCGATAAAGACCGATGGAACGGTGGTACGCAGAATTTCCAGGGCGGCCTGCGCGGTGGGGACGGCGATGACCGTGTACCCATCCTGCTCGAGCATGTGGCGCATGGCTTCCGCGCTGCGTGCGTCCGGTTCGATCGCGAGGACCACCGACTGGCAGGTGTTCGCGACCGCCTGCGTAACCGGAGCTACGGGCTTGGACGAGCTGGCTTTTCGCTCGCCCTTGGCGTCGGACTTCGCGGCAACGAATTGAACGGCGACTCCGAACTTTCCCGCAGTTTGCGGATCGATGCGAACGACTTCGGCGGGCTGGCCCTGATTCATGGCGCCGGCCATGTTGGAGTAGGGGAAGGTGACTTCGAGGATCTGTCCCTTCCAGTAGCCCGAAAATTTCGAGGCGAAGAGCAGGCCGTCGCGGGAAACGTCGATGCTCATGCAGACTTCTTCGAAGGGCTCGGGGGAGTTGACGGCGCGCACATGCACTTGCGCGGAAATCTTGGCGCGGCGGCGCCGGCGGCGATCGATGCCGCTCTGCGATCCCGGTCCCGGCTGCGCGGACGCCTTTGCGCCGGGCACTGGCGGGATGCTCGTGGTTGTCCCCATGGAAACCCCTTAAATGCGTGCGCGGCGGCTGTGAGAGGTGCGGCTGGGTGGCCGAGCCTCCGCTGCAAGATGAGGGTCGCATGGGGCGAACACGCAGCAAATAGTACGCGCGTACTGTTTCGGTACAGGTGTATTGCACCTGTACGGAGGCGAAGTGGGAGCACTTCAGCATTGCGAGGATGGAGAGGATCGAGATGATGCAGAGCACAGCAAGTCCGGCGCTTGAAACGGCGCTGTCGCGGAAACAAAGCACGGTGCAACGTCCGGCGCCAGAGAGCGCCCGCCAAGACGCGCCGCGAGAGCACCAGAGGAATGCAAGCGATGACGAGATTCTTGGATTGATTGCCGGCGACGGCGCGGGTGCGGGCGCGGATGGTTTGAGTGGCGACGAGCGGGATGCGCGCTCGGAGCGTGAGTTTGAGTCGGATGACGGCGGCGCTGAGAGTGGCGAACAAGGCGGGCGGCGTGAAGCCGCCGATGCGGAGAAGGCTGGAGTTGATGGCGGTCGCGAGAAGCTGCGGGAGGCATTCGAGGCGAATCCTGAATTGCGGCAGGCTTGGGACGACGCAAAGGCTTACCGTAAAACATTTGCTACCCCGGAGGAGGCTCGCAACGCTACGGATCTGCTGGCGGACCTGAATCGGATGGACGCGCTGTTCTACTCGCGGCGTCCGGAGGATCATGCGGAGCTGGCGCGGTCGATTGCGGAACTCGATCCGGGGGCGTTTGCTTCGCTCGCGAAGGCGATTGGGGCGCAGGCGGCGCGGCAGTCCAGCGCGGAACAGTTACACGCAGAACAGTCACACGCAGAACAGAGGCGCGACGCGGCAACACCGGCTGCGCCAGTTGCTTCACGCCAAGCACAGGAGGCGGCAGGCGCTTCGGGGCCTTCACCGGCGCAGGCGGAATTTTTTCAGGCGGCGAATGCCGCGGCTGTGCAGGGCGTGATGGACGCGATTGAGACGCAGGTGGAGCGGTTGCTGCCGGAGGGGGCGTCGAAGAGCGCTCGGAACCGCGTGGTAGGAGAAATTTACCGCGAGCTGGATGCGACGCTGGGAGCGAATCGGCAACTTTCGCAGCAGGTACGCGATGCGTTTCGTTCCGGGGGGCTTGACGCGAATCATCAGCGCGCGATTGTGTCGCTGATTACCGGGCGAGCGCGGCAGGCGCTGCCGGGAGTTGCGAAGCGGGTGATGAACGAGTGGACCTCGACCGTTGTGGCGGCGAACCAGGACCGTCGGGCGCGGCAGCATGCGGCGGAGCGGCGGGTGGATATTGCGGGATCGGGCGGCGGGGGAGAAGGGCGGCGTTCGATGGGGCCGCGGGATATCGATTATGCGCGGATGTCGGATGGGGATATTTTGAATTTGTAGGGCGCTCGAGAGTGGCGAAAGACCGACCCTTACACACCAAAGGGTCGGGCACCCGGAAAGGCACGGCGCGCGCCCGCGCTTGACGATATTTTCACTTGATCAGAATGCTTGAAGCGCACCGGCAGGAGTGCCGGTGCCACTCACCTACTCACTTACCTCACCCCGTCCGTGAAGGACACCTTGCAGCAGATTGGCCGCGCTTTCGCGCGGCTACGAAATCCATTTCAAAGGGGAATCAGACACCATGGCACAAATGCAAAATTCGCAATCGGTTGCGCTGCAACTGGAGAAGGTGCGGGACAAGCTGCCGCTGCTGTATGAGCGGAACGACATCCTGCTGACGATGATCCAGCAGCGCGGCGACGTGGAACGCGTCAGCTCGCGGAACATGCGGCTTCCGCTGCAGATCCGTCCGGGAGGCAAGGCCGGCCTCGCGAATATGGACGGCGGAGACCTGGGGCGCGGGTCGGGGACCGTGTACGACGTGGCGCAGGTGACTCCGGTATTTTTCCGGCACGCGGTGGAAATCACCAAGCTGGTGGAGTACGCGTCGAATGCGCCGGAGAAGGCGATCGAGAACGCGGCCAAGCGCGAGGTGAAAAACGCGATGGCGCAATTTCGCGCTTTCCTCGACAAGGTGATGCAGACCAACGGCAACGGCGTGCTGGGCACGATCAGCTCGATTTCGTCGAGCACGTTCACGATGGCCAAGCCGCCCGGGGCGCAGCTTGTTTATTACAACCAGACAATTCAGGTGTATGACCCGACGCTCACGACCAACCGCGGATCGTGCAACGTCACGGCCGTCGACCCGTTCGGCGCGACGATCACGGTGGATTCGGTTCCATCGGGCACGAGCGCGAACGATGTGATCGTCCACGACGGGCTCACCGGCGCGTCACCCGTATCGCTGTTCGGGATTTTGTATCACCAGACGAACGCGACTACCGGCACATGGCTCAACCTGAACCGCGCAACGTACCCGGTGGAACTGGCCACGCCCAACGTGAACGCGAGCAACTCGGCGCTGACGCCGGGGGCGGTGCGTCTCGCGATCAACAAGGTGCGCAAGGCCCTCGGCACGAACCAGGTGAGCAAGCTCGTGGCTTACACTTCGCTCGAGCAGGAGCACCAGTGGGAGCAGTTGGGCGTCACCATCTCGCAGATCATCAAGGAGGGAGCGGGCGGGCGCGCGAGCGATCTCGACCTGCTCTTCACCGGCGAGAAAACGATGGCCGGCGTGCCGATCAAGGCGAGCATCAATGCGAATGCGTCGCGGGTGGATTTTCTGGACCTTTCGCACTGGGGACGCGCCGTGATGCAGGACATCGATTTCTACGATGTCGGCGGGCAAACCGTTTTCCCGATTTATGGGGCGAGCGGCGGGCTGGCTAGCGCTTACATCTTCTACTTCGTTACGGGGTTTCAGGTTTGGAACGAGTCGCCGCGGAGCGGGGCTTACATCAGCAACCTGGCGATCCCGACGGGGTACTAAGAAGACAGCGGGCGTTTCGAGGAGCTCATTGTTCGAGCGGCGGTGGATCGCTCAATCGAAGAGAGATTCATCGCTCGAGATGTGAGCGATGGAGAACCGTACTTCAGTCGCTTCGCTCCTTCAGAACGACAACCAGAAGCAAAGGCAAAACGAAAAGCAAGGGCAAAAACGAACAGCAAAGACAAAAACAAAAGGGGCGACCTTACGGTCGCCCCTTTGAAATACACTGAACATGCCCGACAAGCAAACTAATTATAGCGCTTCCAAGGGCCATTTCAAGTCGCATTGGGAGGGCGGACGGAGAGCGGGAGACTCGAACTCCGAGGCTGTTCCCAACCCCCAATGCTTGTCGGGCATGTCCAGTACCCTCACTGGCAGCACTCTCCGAAACACACCTGACCGCTTGGCTTTATGGCAGGGCGGATCGATGTGCGCAAGGGAACGAACATTCGCTTCCTGACAGGTACGTTTGTACCTATGCGGAAGCGACCATCAATTCATCCATGATTCGAGTTACACGAGAGACGCATGAGGCGCCGGCGGCGATTTGCGAGCGGATTGCTCGCGCTGGGGGGCGCAACCGGTATGGCGAGCCCAACTTTCGCGTGGTTTGGGGAGGGTCGCGGCTTGCGTGGATTGGCGGCCGGTGGGTGGATCGCGATGCGCATGGCAACGTGGTTCGCGAGGTGGTCGAATTGCGGCAGGAGCCGAAATATATACCTGCGGAGCGGTGGCATGTCGAGCGGTGGATGCCGCCGGAGGCTTACGGCTCGCCGGAGGAATGGTTTGCGCGGACGGTGGAAACCGAAGATGGGATTCGGATTCCGGCGCTGGGGCCGTATCCGTCGCGCGGAGAGTACGAACACTGCTTTACGCTGGAAGGTCCGCGTGGGGAATTTCTGCCGCTGAGCGCCGCGGCTTGCGATTGGATCGTGCGGGCGGTGGCGTGGGCGCGACGGCAGACTCGGCGTGACGGGCGGCAGGCGATTGCGGCGCGCGAGGCGCGGAGGGAACGATCCTGGGATCGCGACGCGGACGATCTGCTCGACGATGCGGTGCCCGCGTTTCATGGGCAGGCGTTTGTTACTTCGATGTAGCGGACACGGTGAGAGCAGCGAACAACAAGAGAGATCCCTCGTCGCTTCGCTCGCTCGGGATGACGACGAAAGACGGAAGTCAAAAGCAAAAGAAAACCCGAAAGAAAGACCCACCCTTAAAAACGAAGGGTGGGGCACCCGCAAAGGCGACAGCAAATGCAACTGCCCGAAAGGGGCACGCTGGGGTTTACACGAAAGGAAAATCACTTGAGCAATACGATGATGGCTATGGCAGAGCAGGGGCCGCGAAACGCGGCGGGGTATGCGGGCGGCCGGCGCGACATGGTGGTGGACACGCAGCCCAGGGGCGACACGGCGGCTACGGTGGCGATCGCTTCGATCTCGGAGCAGGACTGGTACGTTTCGCGGACGCATGGCGTTTATCACATACCCGCGTGCGCTAAGGGAGATGCGTTTGCGCTGCTTCTGCTGACCTCGCGCGGGGACGTGATCGACCTGGGCGACAACCGGAGGTTTCCGTTCACGATTACGGCGCGGGAGATCGCCGACGATCTGCTGCAGGACCTGCACGACCATGGGATTTTCGTTTGCGCGGGGGCGCGGCCTTCGGCGGAGGAACTGGCGTCGGCAGGGGCGCGGCGTGACGCTTACTACCATCGGTTGATTGGCGAGGGTGACACGATGTGGGCGCGCGGGCATTCTTATCGCGAGATTTCGGACCTGCATCGTCGCGCCGCGATTGCGCTGGGCATCGAGCGCGAATGGGCTTATGTGCCGCTCAGGATGAGCGAGTGTCCGGCGTGCGGCGAGAAGGTTAAAGCGGGAGTGGCTGTCTGCAAACATTGCCACGCGATTCTCGATGCGGAGAAAGCGGCGAAGCACGGCTTGGGCCCGGCCGCGCGAGAGAGCGGCGCGAAAGCGCCGGGGGATAGCAACGGGGAAGGTGCCACCGCGAAGCAGGCCGACCGCAAGAAGTGACTTTGCGGCGATGGTACCTGGAAAGTCGACGCCCGGATATTCGGCGGACATTATGCGGAAGGGAAGCGCGATGAACACACAGGCGATACTTCGGATGATTACTGGATTGCGGCGGCTGGCTGCTCCGCGGGCGGCTCGCTCGGCTTGTGTCGGGGCGGCTGCTCTTGCCGCGACTTTTGCGGCACTGCTGATGCTTGCGCCCGCTTTGCATGCTCAGGGTTCGCGCAAAGATGACATTGTGTTTGGGCCGGGAGGGCATCCCGTTTCGGGCGCTACCGTGCGCGTGTGTCAGCCCGCCGCTACCGGCACGCCCTGCACGCCGTTGGCGACTATCTATACCGACGCTACGCTCGGTGTGGCGGCTGCCAATCCGTTTCAGACCGACGGCATCGGCAATTATCATTTTTATGCGCCGGCGGGACGCTACCAGATCCAGATTTCGAGCCCGCAGATCAGCGGGACGATTACGCAGCCGGACGTGATTCTGCCGCCGGATTTCTCCGCTCCCACCAATATTTCTGCGTTCGGATTGAGCCTGGGCGGAAACCTGAGCGTGGCGGGGAACGCTAACATCAGCGGAACGCTTACCACTTCCAATTTCAGTCCCGGCAATTTTTCTCCCTCGTCGCTCAACGTGGCGGGCGATTCCACGGTGGCCGGACCACGGCCTTATATCGACGTGACCGCGCCGGTTTACGGGGCTATTGCCGACGGAGGCGCGGAACAGGCCAGCGGAACGATCGCGTCCGGCTCGAATCAGCTGACGATTGCGCCAGGGATCGGCACGTGGAAAGTGGGGATGGGGCTGCACGTGGATGGAGCGGGCGCGTCGGGCGACGTGCTGCTGGCGCACATTACCGCGATCAACGGAAACATTTTTACGTTGGACCGCAACGCGGGCATGTCGGTGAGCAGCGCCAGCGTGCAGGATGACGATACGCTGGCGATCCAGGGCGCGTTGAACGCGTACTGCGCCGCGCCGTCCAACTCGAACGGCGGCTCGATCTATTTTCCGCCGGGGAATTACATTGTTTCGCAGAATCAGTCGGCGAACCCGAATGCGATGCCGTTCCTGATCGCGTGCAGTGGGCTGCATTTGCTGGGAGGGAACAGCGGGCAGCACAACGGCACGCCGTTCGTGCAGCCGCCGTCGGTGTCGATTCTGGGCCACTGCGGGTCGAGCCCCAACGCGCAGCCGATGTTCGGGACGTACTATCCGAACGGGAACATCACGTTTCAGAATCTGGTGATCACCGGCTGCAACATCGCGGTGGCGGTGACCTCGAATGTGACGCGGTTCTGGAATACCTATTTGAGCGCGTCGGGCGGGCAGGCCAACGGGTCAACACTTTGGCTGCAGGACACCTTCTGGGTGTACTTCGACTATGGAGGGCTCAACAGCAACTCGACGTCTGTGCCCACGCTTTTGATGACTGGATATCCGTGCAGCGGATGCTATGCGGGTGTGGGGGATGTTTACGTGCAAAACGCGCTGCTGGCGGGCGGGCCCATCTCTTACGTGCAGACGGGAAACCTGAGCGGAGAGCCAAGTGGGCACTGGGTGTTCCGTAACATTACACAGGAAAGCGGGAACGGGGACCTGATCCAGATCACCGATCCCGGAGGCTACGTGACGGGAATCATGGGGCCGATCACGCTCGACGATGTGCAGCAATCGGACAACGCCAATGGGCATTCGGCGCTGATCAATTTCAATGTCGCCAGCGGCGGGCTGAGCGGGCTTTACATCAACAATTCGTTCTCCGGCGCGGGAGGCGTGAACGCTCCGGCCGTGAAGGTGACGGCGGGAAAGCTCGATCATTATTTTATTACCGGCTGCGACTCGGGATGCGTTAGCCAGGTGTGGAATTCGTCGGGGAATCCGTCGGGAAGCGGGATGATCGAGAGTACCGGGGGGCTCGATATTTCGGACGACGTGACCAACGCGGAGCGCTTGGTTACTTCGCCGCTTTCCTCGAACAACCAGGACGGAACCGGGCCGTCGGCGCGATTCTTCCAGTCCGGCAGCGGGTTCGCGTCTTACGGAATCGACCCGGCCAACGGGTGGATGTTTGGCAGCAACACGCAGGCGGGATGGAACGCGCAGATCTACCAATCGACGGCGCCCAATATCGATATCGCGTTTGCAGCCAATTTTCCGCCGACGAATGTGTCCGGGACGGTGAGCAACACAGGCGGCGTGTTCACCACGGGGACTTATTACGTGTGGGTGGTGTCGACGACGGGGAGTTCGTGCGTTAGCCCCAGCACGATGTCCGCGGGGTCGAACATCTTTGGACCGCTGACGGTGGGGTCCGGAGTGACGACGGCGAAATTCAACATCACGTGGACCGCGGCGGTGGCTGGCTCGACGCCGATACAGGGCTACTGCGTATTCGTGAATAACACGAATCAGTACAACTACGCATCGCAGTGCACGACCATGATTGCGGGCGCTAGCATGACGAGTGCGACGGTGACGACCACGTCGCTCGCGCCGGGGAGTTATCCCATCACTTACCAGATGATGCCGGCGCACCACATCACGCCTTCGGGCGCTATATTCAACGGGAACGCCACGCCCGCCGGGGGCAGTTCGCCGCCCTATCAGCCAGCCTGCCTGGCGGCCGCCACTTGCGCGGGGTATCTCCCGCTGAGCCCGTTCACTGCGGATTCGTTTGCCCGACCGAATGCTTCAACGCTCGGGCCGAACTGGGCGATCAATTTTCAGGTGATGAACATCGCTTCGAACGCGGCGGTGGCCGGAGCGGGTGACTACGCGGAGGAGTCCTGGATAGGGCAGAGCTTCATGGCCGACCAGTGGTCGCGGGCAAAAGTGGCGAGCGTGGATAGCGCCGCCGGGGTGGGAGTGATGGTGCGGCTGGCGGCTGCGTCCACGGATACTGGCTATCTGTATTTTTGCAACACGACGACGCGGTCGATCTCGAAAAGGGTGGCGGGTTCTTCGACGACGCTGGCCACGGCGGGGTCGGGATGCGCGGTAAACGATTTGATCGAGCTCGATGTCGTGGGGAGCAATTTGATCGCGCTGCGCAACGGCAGCGTGGATATGAGTGTGAGCGATTCGGCCATCGCTTCGGGAGCGCCAGGAATCGCGATGTACAATACCGGCACGCCGGCCAACGACTCGCTGGTGAACTGGATGGGCGGCAGCCTGACGCCCGGGAACGCGACTACGTCGCTGTTCAATCAGCCGAATACTTGGGTGCAGCCGCAGACCTTCGCGAGCCCAATTACGTCGGCATCTCTCGCGGTGCCGAATAAGACGCGCACTTGCAGCATTGTGCGGGGCGATCAAAGCGGAAGCGTGTTGACGACAGGCAACATTCAGCCGCAAGGCTCGCTTTGCTATGTGGACGCTGCGTCCACGGTGGCGCAGGTGATTGTGCTGGTGGATGCGGGGACTTCGACGATGCAGCTGGGATACCGTCATAACGGATCGACGACGGCGATTACTCCCACGCTTACTCCCGCGAGCGTTTCCGGGATCACCGACCACGTGGCGTGCGCGAATGCCGGCGGCACGGCAGTTACGATCGAGGGGAACAGCGTGACTTG
>Ga0265325_10002510_pt1 | contig 12349 bp, 13 predicted proteins | sample 41420metaG_FD_202090 | JGI IMG/M metagenome (GOLD analysis project Ga0265325, IMG submission 202090) | Rhizosphere microbial communities from Carex aquatilis grown in University of Washington, Seatle, WA, United States - 4-14-20 metaG | ecosystem: Host-associated > Plants > Roots > Rhizosphere...
TATTCTGCTGCTGGTGCTCGGCTGCCTGGTCGACATGGCGCCGTCGATCCTGATCTGCACGCCGATCCTGCTGCCGGTGATGATCAATTTCGGCGTCGACCCGGTGCACTTCGGCATGATCATGATGCTCAATCTCGGCATCGGGCTATGCCATCCGCCGGTCGGAGCCATTTTGTTCGTCGGCTGCGCCGTCGGCAAAGTGACGATCGAACAGGTAATGCGCACCATCTGGCCGTTCTACGCGGTGATGTTCGGGGTGCTCATGCTGGTGACCTATATCCCGGCGCTCTCGCTCTGGCTGCCCTCGATCGTCCTCCACTAGGCGCAAAAAAAGCGCCCGTTTGCGGGCGCCTTAAATTTGGAGGGACGCGGGAGGTCGAAAGATCAGCGGATCGTCGAAACGTCGCGGCTGGTGAAAACCACGGTCGGCGCCGGCTGATAGACGGTCGGGTTCTGCGCGGTCAGCACATCGGTGCCGAGATTGAGGTCGCGCGCCGCGATGCCGAAACCGGCGATCAGCGTGCAGGCGATCAGCGCCACCACCACGATCTTGAGGTGGGTAGCTCGGTCGGCGGTGTAAAGCGAAGAATTATTCATTGGCGTCCTCCGGGTCTCTGATCCTTGGTCGGGTCAGCCGGACAAAAGGTTCATTTGCACAACAAACGTATGGTGGGTGGCTTGGTTCCGTAGGGGTTCTCACGGAAGCTTGAGAAGCGTTGATAATCGGGAGTTTGCCGGACGTTTCCGCTGCCATTCCGGGCACTTGGATGAGGCGAATCACAAGGCCGGTTGAGGGCGAATCAGAATCAGATGCTGCCGACCGTCTTCAGCCGCGCGCGGGGATGGATCTCGGCCTGCGACAGCACCGGGGTCTGGGCACGGAACCGCTCGACAATGCCGCGCACGAACGGCCGGATGCCGGCCGAGGTCACCAGCACCGGCGCCTCGCCTTCGCGCGCCGCCGCCTCGAAGCGCTCGCGCACCAGCATGATGAATTCCGACAGCCGCGACGGCTGCATCGTCAATTGGCGCTCGTCGCCCTGGCCGATGATGGATTCGGCGAAGGCCTGCTCCCAATTCGCCGATAGCGCGATCAGCGGCAGGTAGCCGCTGGCGCTGGTATATTGCGCGCAGATCTGGCGCGACAGGCGCCCGCGCACGTGCTCGGCAATGGTGGTCGGATTGCGCGACACCGTGATGCCGTCGGCGACGCCTTCGAGAATGGTCGACAGGTCGCGGATCGAGACCCGTTCGGCCAGAAGCGTCTGCAGCACGCGCTGCAGGCCGGACAACGTGATCAGCGCCGGCACCAGGTCCTTGACCAGGTCGGCTTGTTCCTTGGGTACTTCCTTGATCAGCTTCTGCACTTCGGCATAGCTGAGCAACTCGGACATGTTGTTCTTGAGCAGCTCGGTGAGATGCGTCGACAGCACGGTCGCGGCGTCGACCACCGTGTAGCCGCGCAACGTGGCCTCTTCCTTCAGCGCGCCATCGACCCAGGTCGCCGGCAGGCCGAAGGTCGGCTCGGTGGTGTGGGTGCCGGGCAGGTTCACCTGCCCGCCGGCCGGATCCATGACCATGAACTGGCCCGGCCAGATCTTGCCGCCGCCGGCTTCGACCTCCTTGATCTTGATGAGGTAGGCATTGGGATCGAGCTGCACATTGTCGAGGATGCGCACCGCCGGCATCACGAAGCCCATCTCGGCGGCCAGCGAGCGGCGCAGCGCCTTGATCTGCTCGGTCAGCCGGTCGCCGCCGTCCGGCGCATTGACCAGCGGCAGCAGGCTGTAGCCGAGCTCGATCTTGAGATCGTCCATCTTGAGCGCGGTGGCGATTGGCTCGTCGGCGGCCCCGGGCTTGGTTGCGGCGGTTGCCGCGGCCTTGGCGTCCTCGGCCTCGCGCACTCTGGTCCGCTTGTCGAACACATAGGCCAGCGCGCCGGCGCCGCCGCCGAGCGCGAGGAACGGAATCATCGGAATGCCGGGCAGCAGCGCGATCACCAGCATCACCGCGGCCGACATGCCGAGCGCCTTTGGATAGCCGGACAGCTGTGCCAGCAGCGCCTTGTCGGCGGCGCCGGCGACGCCGGCCTTGGCGACCAGCAGGCCGGCGGCGGTCGAGACGATCAGCGCCGGCACCTGCGTGACGAGGCCGTCACCGACCGTCAGCACGGTGTAGGAGGCGGCGGCGTCGGCGAAGGACAGGCCCTGCTGCACGATGCCGATGATCATGCCGCCGATAATGTTGATAAAGACCACCAGCAGGCCGGCAATGGCGTCGCCGCGCACGAATTTCGAGGCGCCGTCCATGGCGCCGAAGAAGCCACCTTCGTCCTCGAGTTTCTGGCGGCGTTCGCGGGCTTTTTTCTCGTCGATCAGGCCGGCCGACAGGTCGGCGTCGATCGCCATCTGCTTGCCCGGCATGGCGTCGAGGTGGAAGCGCGCCGCGACTTCGGCGATGCGGCCGGAGCCCTTGGTGATGACGACGAAGTTCACGATCACCAGGATGGTGAAGACGATGATGCCGATGACGAAATTTCCGCTCATCACGAAATTGCCGAACGCCTGGATGACGTGGCCGGCGGCATCGGTGCCTTCATGACCGTGCGCCAGAACCAGGCGGGTCGAGGCCAGGTTGAGCGACAGCCGCAGCATGGTCGCGATCAGCAGCACGGTCGGGAACGAGGAGAATTCGAGCGGCGTCTGGATGAACAGCGCCGTCATCAGGATCAGCACCGAGATGATGATCGAGATCGCCAGTGCGACATCCAGCAGCAATGGCGGCAGCGGCAGGATCAGCACGACCAGGATGGTCAGGACGCCGACGGCAAGCGCGATGTCGCCGCGCTTGAGCAGCGCGCCGATCTCGGCGAGTTTGGGGAGTTTGATGCCGCCGACGCTTTGCGCGGCCGAAACGTCGCTCATGCCCGTCCTGTGGCCCGGCTCTGCTGACCGGGCCCTGGGCAAAACTTGCCCAGTTTATGGTTAGCGCGGGGTTAACGGGGCCGGCATACGGTCCACGCAAGGGCAAAAAGGCCCCCTCCGACAGGAGAGAGCCTTTCGTTGCCGTGGCCGGTGGGGGAACTCAGCCCGGCAGCAGCACGGTGTCGATGACGTGGATGACGCCGTTCGACTGCATGACGTTGCGGATCGTGACCTGGGCGGTGTCGCCCTTGGCGTCGCTGATCCACAGCTTGCCGTCCTTCATCGCAAAGGTCAGTTCGTCGCCTTCGACGGTCTTGAGCATGGCCTTGCCATTACCGGCGTCGATCTTCGCCATCAGGTCCTTGGCGGTGAGGCGGCCGGGGACGACGTGATAGGTCAGCACGTTGGTCAGGGTCTTCTTGTTCTCCGGCTTGAGCAGGGTATCGACCGTGCCGGCCGGAAGCTTGGCGAAGGCTTCATTGGTCGGCGCGAACACCGTGAACGGCCCGGGGGTCTGCAGAGTGTCGACCAGGCCGGCGGCCTTCACCGCGGCGACCAGCGTGGTGTGGTCCTTCGAATTGACCGCGTTCTGCACGATGTTCTTCGAGGGATACATCGGGGCGCCGCCGACCGTGACGGTCTGCTCGGCGGCGTAGCTGGGGGCGAAACTGACGGTACCGAGGGCGAGGGCGGTTGCCGCGGCTCCGGCCAGAAGGATAGTGCGAATGGGGTTCATGGGTCTCTCCGTTTGCTCTGTTTGGACGTCTCCTTTTCCGGAGACATCAGGAGCTACGGAGGCCGGGGCACGCCGGATGCAGCGCCGGCTAGAGATTTGTCAGGCGGCCCTGGGCGATCACCGGGCCGGTCGGCGAGCCGGTGGCCGAGCCGCCGGGCGGCTCAAGCGAAACCGCGAGCACGGCCCGGTTCCGCGCCACACGGCGTAGCTCGGCGGGGATCGTCAGCGTCACGGTGCGATCGGCGTTGAGCAAGCCGAGCGAATGCGGCTTGCCGCCGGGCGGGATCAGCCACAATTCGGGCACCCGGGTCGGATCGGCGACATAGGCAGCCGGCACCACCGCGACGGTGTCGCGGGCCGGGTCGATGGTGGCGATAAAGTGGTGATGGCCGCCGCCGTCAATGGCGGCGAGCAGCACCGGTTGCGCCGGCTGCCGGATCGTCGCGACCAATACGACAAGGCAGACCGCCGCCAGCGCGCAGGCGGCGACGGTGAGCGAGCGCCAGAACACCAAGCTGTCCCAGAACCGCGCCCGTGCCGCGTGAACTGCGCGTTCGGGCGGCAGCGCCGCGCTGATTCTGGTCCAGACGTCGAGCGATGGCTGGACCGGCGCTATGTCGTCGCTCCACGGCACCAGTCGCAACTGCCAGGATTTGACCCGCGCGGCAAAGCCGCGGTCGCGGGCGATGCGCCGCGCCACCGTCTCGCGCTCGGCGGCCGATAGCACGCCCAGCACGAATTCGGCGGCGAGCGTGTCGTCGTCGGGCGGTTCGATATGGTTTGGCGTTTCGCTCATCGTTCGGTTGGCTCGAGACAGGCTTTCAGTTTCTGCAAGGCGCGGCGAATCCAGCTTTTCATGGTGCCGAGCGGCACGCTCATGCGTTCCGCCAAGTCTTCATAGGTATTGCCGTCGAAGAACGCGCCGCGCAGCGCGGTTTGCTCGTGGGTGGCGAGGCCGCCGAGGCAAGCCTTGAGCCGCGCATTGGCTTGCCCATCCGCCAGCGATTCATCGGCGAGCGGCGCCGCGTCCGGAATCTCATTGGCGGCGTCGATCGGTTCCATGCGGCGCGACAAGCCCTTGCTGCGCAGTCGGTCGATCGAGCGGTTGCGGGCAATGGTGATGAGCCAGGTCATCGGGCTCGACCGGGCCGGGTCGAACTCGGCTGCCTTCTGCCAGACCGTCAAATAGACCTCCTGCAAGACATCTTCGGCTTCGCCGCGGTCGTGTAAGATACGCAGGCAGACGCCAAAAAGCTTCGCCGAGGTCAGCCGGTAGGTGGTTTGCAGCGCTGTGCGTTCACCGGCCGCGACCCGCAGCATCGCAGCAACCAGCAGGCTTCGTGCATCGGTGGGCAGGGAACTCAGCTGTCGGGCTCCGCGGCGGGAATTGACGTGCAATGAGATTAGGCGCTCGGCGTCGCGGCGACAAATAGTGTCAGGTAGCGCACATCCGCTCGACCGCTTCCGGCGTGCCGATCACGATCTGGCGGCGCCAGTAGCGCAGATCCGGCTTGTCGCCCGGGCCATTGCCGGGCTCGAATTGCCGCATTGGCTCCCAGCCATCGCCGTCGCTGGCCCGGATTTCACCGCCGGCCGCATTCACCAAAGCGAGGCCGCCGGCAATGTCCCAGATATTGGGGGTCGCGAACCGCGCGACGCGCAACAACCCCGCCGCCACCATCGCGCATTCGATCGCCGCCGAACCGGTCTTGCGGGTTTCCCAGGCGCTGTCTTCCGGGCGCGCCACCGGGACGCCGGCCAGCCCCGACCGCACCGCCGGATTGGCCTTCGGCGTCACGTCGCTGCCCTCGAAGCGCAGCTTGCCGCCGAGGCGCGCATGATAGACGCCGGCGCGCAAGGCGTGGCTGGTCGCGCACCATATGGCGCCGACCACCGGCCGGCCACGATGCAGGACGCCGACCGAGGCGGCAAACATCGGAAAGCCGTTGATGAAATTGGTGGTGCCGTCGATCGGGTCGACCGCCCAGACGCAATCATGGTCGCGGCCCGGCCGCTCGTTCATCTCCTCGCCGATAATGTCGTGCTTGGGAAAATGCTCGGCGAGCCGGGCGCGGATCAGGGCTTCGACCTTGCGGTCGACCTCGGAGACCGGATCGCGCCACAGCGAGCTTTCGGTGGCGCCGGTCTTGTAGCGCACGGTGAAGATGCCGCCGAGCGCGCTCTTGATTTCGGCACCGGCGAGGTTGGCAAGCTCGACCGCGAGGCTCTCGATCGCCTCAAGCTCGCCCCCGGGCAACGGCACGTCGACATTCTTGTTCATTTCGCCGTCTCCAGCCTGGCCGGCGCGGCGGTCTTGTGTTCGGTCAATCGGGATTCCAGGATTTGAACCGGCTGGTCGTCGCAAGTCAGAGTCACAAGCTGCTGGGCGTCATCGGCCTTGAACGCGCTGTCGTCGATGCGATGCGCGGCATCGCGCCACTTCAAGGTGATCATCTTGCCGCGGCGGCTGAGGGCGGGCGGCGGCGCATCGACCGGCGTCTCCAGCCATTCGCACAGCTCCTCGCGCTTGGCTTTTTCGAAGCAGACCAGTTCAAGAAAACCGTCGCCGAAATCCGCCTTCGGCGCCAGCGCAAGACCCGGCCCGGTATAAGGAACGTTCAAGACTTCAACGCCGATCCACTGGCCGTCGAGCTTCTTGCCGTCGATGAGAATCTCCAGATCGAGCTGCTTGGCGTCCTTGATGACCTTGCGCAGCAGGTCCCGGCCCAGCCTGAGATTGTGCGCGCCTTCCTCTTTGTCCTTTTTATCGGCTTTGAGGATCATCTGCGCCAACAGGCCGAGACCGAAAGCCTCGACGAAGGGCGTGTGCCCCGACGGCCAATCGGCCCGGCCGATATCGAGCCGGCGGGTACGGTCCATCCGCCACGATTCGACGAGGATTTGCGGCTCGCCGCCGATGTCGAGCGACCGTGCAATGTTGTTGGCGGTGCCGAGCGGCAGGATGCCGATCGGCAATTTGCGGTCACCGAGATTGGCGATGACTTTGGCTACAGTTCCATCGCCGCCGGCGGCGACCACGAAATCGGCGGAGACTTTTGCCAGCTCCGTCTTGAAGTCCTCGGACTTGCTGGAGACGTAGCGCGCCGAATGGTCGGCCAATTTCAGGGCGGCGAGGATGTTATCCTTGCCGTACCCCTTTTTGCCGGACTTTGGATTGTGAAAAAGCACCGCCCGCATCCCCGCTCAACGGCGGGGATGCCATGCGGGTTCCGCAGCCCCTATTGCCGGGACCAGCGCTCGGCGCCGACCTGCTTGCCACCGGCATAGGTCCAGATGCCGATCCAATTGCCGCCATCCTCGCCGTAAAGCGCCAGCCCGGTATTGTTGCCGGAGCGGTAGGACACCGCAATGAACTGGTTGTTGCCGATGCCGGTGCCGATATAACGAGTGCCGCCGACAACCCAAATGACGCTGTAGGTTTCGCCAGTCTTTGCCACGGTCACTGTGCCGGAATAGGCGCCGCCGCCACCAGGATTGGTGCCGTCGACGGTATAATTGCCTTCCGGATCGGCGGCATAAGCCGGCGCGCCGAACAGGCAAACGCCGGCCAAACCGGCCGCCAAGGCGAGGTTCGTCAATCTGCGCATTGTGTCTCCTTGTTTGCTAACGAGCCGGCATTGCGGCGAGCCCCGCGATCGGGTCGGGGCCATATTGATTCGGTCCCACCGTGCCACGCAGGCAGCCCAGTTCGACGAACATCCACACCGTTATGCCGAAGGCTGCGAGCGACAAGATCGTCGCGATGAAGCCGCCGATGGCGAAGCCTATGCCGCTCAGGATTCCCGGCGCGAACATGAAGACCAGCAGCCACCAGCCGCTCTTGTTGCGGTCGTGCAGCCGCTTGATGCCGACGAAGATGCCGGCCACCATCATCGCGATATAGACCACAACCGAGATGATCAGGATCAAATAGGTCCCGATGTCGCCGATCATGCTAAAAATGAAACCCAGAATGCCGAGCGCGATGCCGATGATCAGGAAGCAGAGAAAGGCGACCCAGTATTTCGCCCGGTTGATTCGACCTTGATAAGTCGACAGCAAAGCAATCAGATCAACGTTTCCGACAACCATGTGATGTCCCCCCGGAATTAAATCCGTCAGGGATTGTAGGCCGTCGGCCGCAATTCTTCAAATAAAGACCGTCTATATCGTGCCCCCCCGGAGCGAATGTTGGGGAGAGTTTATGCCGCGCCGCGCAGCTCGCCGCCGCCGGCCGGGGGGATCGGCGCGCCGCCGGCTGCGTATTCATTGAGCTTATTGCGCAAGGTGCGGATCGAAATGCCGAGAATAGTCGCGGCATGGGTGCGGTTGCCAAGGCAATGCTTGAGGGTTTCCAGGATGAGGTCGCGCTCGACCTCGGCCACGGTGCGGCCGACCAGATTGCGGGTGACTTGCTCGGCGGCCATGGCGGCCTGTCCGGCCGCCCCGGTGCCTTTGGCCTGATCGAGGCGGATGCCGTCCGGGGCCAGCAGCCCGTCAATGCCGATCTCGGCGCCGCTCGACAGCAGGACGGCGCGATGAATGGTGTTTTCAAGCTCGCGCACATTGCCCGGCCAGCGATTGGTCGAGAGCGCCCGCTCGGCCTCGCGCGACAGCGCGCGCAACGGCAGGCTGTTGCTTTCGGCATATTTCTTGGCGAAAAACTGGGCGAGCTCGATGATATCGGCCGGCCGTTCGCGCAGCGGCGGCAATTTCAGATTGACGACGTTGAGGCGGAACAACAGGTCTTCGCGGAATTTGCCCTCGCGCACGGCGTCGACAAGATTGCGGTTCGACGTCGCAATGATCCGGATATCGACCGGCACCGGCCGCGCGCCGCCGACGCGGTCGATCAGCCGCTCCTGGATCGCGCGCAGCAGTTTCGCCTGCAGCCGCGAGTCCATTTCGGAAATTTCGTCGAGCAGCAGCGTACCGCCATTGGCTTCCTCGAATTTGCCGATGCGGCGCCCGATGGCGCCGGTGAAGGCGCCCTTCTCGTGGCCGAACAATTCGGATTCGAGCAGGTTCTCCGGAATCGCCGCGCAGTTGACGCTGATGAACGGCTTCTTGGCGCGGTGCGAGCGGCTATGCAGATAACGCGCCAGCACTTCCTTGCCGGTGCCGCTTTCGCCGGTGATCAGCACCGACGCGTCGGAGCCGGCGATCTGCTGGGCGAGCTTGACGACCTGGGCCATCGCCTCGTCGCGCCAAATCATCTCACGGCTGTCGTCGGCGACCGCCGCCAGCACCGCCGCGATCATGTCGGCGTCGGGCGGCAGCGGGATGTATTCCTTGGCGCCGGCATGGATCGCGGCCACGGCGGCGCGGGCGTCGGTGGTGACGCCGCAGGCGACGATCGGGGCGTGGATGCGCTCGGCATCGAGCCGCTTGACCAGCTCGCGAATATCGATCGCGACGTCGACCATCAACAGATCGGCGCCGCGGCCCGAGCGGAGCACGGCGAGGGCCTGATCGATGCTCTCGGCTTGAGTCACCGATGCACCCTTGTCCATCGCGAGCTTGGTTGCGGTGGTGAGCTGACCTTTTAGCGTTCCGACGATCAACAATCGCATGGCGTTACCCTCATTGCTCGGCCTTGATGATTTCCGTCATCGTCACGCCGAGCTTGTCCTCTACGAGCACCACCTCGCCGCGGGCGACCAGGCGGTTATTGACGTAAATGTCGATGGCTTCGCCGACCTTGCGGTCGAGCTCGAGCACCGCGCCGGGGCCGAGCCTGAGCAATTCGCCCACATCCATGCGGGCGCGGCCGAGCACCGCGGAGACCTGCACCGGCACGTCGAACACCGCCTCGAGATCGGCGGCGTTGCGGCTGCCCGAATCGCCTTCCGGCGGCGCCAGCGCTCCGGCGTCCTCCACGGCAGGCATGTTGCCGCCGCTTTCGAGATCGGGCAGCGGAACCTTGGCGTCGGTGTCACTCATTCGTCAGTCTCCAGAATTTTCAATTCGCTGCGGCACTGCACGCGGCGACGTATCGCGCCACGACCTCGTTGATCGCTGCTTCGACCGCGGCGCGGTCACGATTGATGCCGCCGTCGGCCCATTCGATGCGGCAATCGCCCGGTGCGAGCGTGGCGTCGGCGACGACCGAGAGCCGGCCTTCGAAGGCGCGGCTGCGCGCAAGATCCTCGAGCTTTTCCTTGGCGGCGCCGAAGATCGGCTCCGGCACCCGCACCGCGATATGCGGCGTCAAAACCAGCTGGCGGAAGCATTCGGTGACCAGCGCTTCGATCTCGGTAAAAGGCTGCGCGGCTATCAGCTCCGGCGCGAGCTTGCGCGCCACCGCGACGGCGACCGCCACGGCTTCGGTTTCAAGCCGCGTTTCGACGCCGTCGAGCCCGCGGCCGAGCCGTTCCATGATTTCGGCGATCTTGGCGAGCGCGGCCGCGACGTGCTGGTTCGCCTCGGCGTTGGCTTGCGCCTGCGCGGCGGCAAAGCCGTTGCGATAGGCGAGAGCTTCGGCGTCCTTCCGACGGCGATCGTGCTCGGCCATCGTGATGGTCGGCTTCTCGCCGGTGGCGAAATCCTCCGCGAACAGGAATTTGGCGGTGGTTTTCATCAGTAGATGAGCTCCTCGTCACCGCGACTCTTGGAGATCAGAATGTCGCCCTTGGCTGCGAGATCCTTGGCGAGATTGACCAGCATGGTTTGCGCCTCATCCACATCGCGCAAGCGCACCGGCCCCATCGCCTGCATGTCGTCGACCAGCATCTTGCCGGCGCGGCTCGACATGTTCTTGAAGAAGAACTCGCGCACCGCCTCATTGGCGCCCTTGAGCGCAATCGCCAGCTTGTCTTTGTCGATGCTGCGCATCAGGGTCTGCGCCGAGCCGGCGTCGAGCTTGATCAAGTCGTCGAAGGTGAACATCAGCGCCTTGATGCGCTCCGCGGCGTCGCGGTTTTCCTCTTCAAGCGCCGCCAGGAAGCGCGTCTCGGTCTGCCGGTCGAAATTGTTGAAGATTTCAGCCATCACCTCGTGGGCATCGCGGCGTCGGGTCTGCGACAGGTTCGACATGAACTCGGTGCGAAGCGTTTGCTCGACGCGCTCGATCACCTCCTTCTGCACCGATTCCATCTTGAGCATGCGCGCCACGCAATCGAGCGAGAGCTCTTCAGGCAGGATGGCGAGGACGCGCGCCGCATGCTCCGGCCGCATTTTCGAAAGCACCACCGCCACCGTTTGCGGATATTCGTTCTTGAGATAGTTCGCGAGCACCTCTTCCTGAACGTTGGCGAGTTTTTCCCACATGTTGCGGCCGGCGGGCCCTCGTATTTCCTCCATGATGCCGCCGACCCGCTCGGGCGGCAGATATTGCTGCAACAGGCGTTCGGTGGCGTCGTAATTGCCGAGCAGCGCGCCCGAGGCCGACATCCGCGACACGAATTCCAGTAATAGCTCCTCGACCGAATCCGCGTCGACGGTGCCGAGCGAGGACATCACCACGGAAATTTCGCGAAGCTCATCGTCATCGAGCATGCTGAAGATCGGGCCGCCGTATTTCTCGCCGAGCGCCAGCATCAGCACCGCCGCCCGCTCCGGGCCGGACAGCTTGCGCCGGCCCTGATTGATCTGCGGACGGCTGGCGAGTTCGGCCATCAGGCCGCCAATGTCGGCCCGCACGGGCTCGCTCTTCCTGCTGGCGCGATCTACGTAGGCGGAAGGCATCAGGCGGCGTCCTCATGCAGCCAGGAGCGGATGATCGCCACCGCCTCGTGGGGATTCTTCTCGGCCAGTTCGCCGACCTTCTGCACCGATTGGGCGTGGACCTGGCCCTGCACCTTGGCGACGTCGATCATGGCCGAGGTGCGATTGGAAATGGCGACCTGCTCGTCGGCGCCGACGATCGAGACGTTCGGCCCGACGGCTGTGGTAATTTTGCCTTCGCCGGTCGCCGAAACCGGCGTTCCGTCCGGTCCGGTCTGGCCGGCAAAGCCGATCGCTCCGGCAACCGCGGCGCCGCCGATCGCCGCCGCCATTCTCGGATCGCCGCCGTCCGGCGTGATGATGCGGCGGACCAGCGGCCGCACCACGGTGAACAGCACGATCAGGCCGAGCAGCCCCATCACGGCGATCTCGGCGCCGCGCATGATGTCGTCCTTGCCGAATTGCAGATAGCTCATCCAGCCGCCGGCCGGCTCGCCGATCGGAATGGCCGGCGTCTCGGCGAAGCGCAGATTGACGACTTCGACCTGGTCGCCGCGCTTCTGGTCGTAGCCGATCGCCGAGCGCACCAGCGCGCCGATTCGGTCGAGCTCTTCCTTAGCGCGCGGCGTATAGGTCACGTCGCCCTTGTCGTTCTTGCTGTAGGTGCCGTCGACCAGGACCGCAGCCGAGATGCGGTTGACGCGACCGGCTTCGGTCACTTCGGTCTTGGTGGTGCGCGAGATTTCGTAATTGACGATTTCCTCGGTCTTGCGGTTGGCTTCGGTCGAGCCGCCGGCCGCAGGGGTCTTTTGCCCGGTGCCCGGCAGTTCGGTCGATACCGAGACCGGGTTGTCTTTATTTTCGCCGCTTGAGGACTGCTCTTCACGGGTCTGGCTCGAGCGCAGGACGCGGCCGTCCGGATCGAATTTGTCCGAGGTCTGCGTGATGCGGTTGAGATCGAACTCGGCGGTCAATTCGACCCGTGCCCGGCCAGGCCCGACCACGGACGTGACGATCGCTTCGA
>Ga0265325_10002511_pt1 | contig 12349 bp, 10 predicted proteins | sample 41420metaG_FD_202090 | JGI IMG/M metagenome (GOLD analysis project Ga0265325, IMG submission 202090) | Rhizosphere microbial communities from Carex aquatilis grown in University of Washington, Seatle, WA, United States - 4-14-20 metaG | ecosystem: Host-associated > Plants > Roots > Rhizosphere...
AACACCCGCACGCCCTTGGTGCGCAAGGCGCGCGAAGGCGTGATGGAATTCCTGCTGATCAACCATCCGCTCGATTGCCCGATCTGCGACCAGGGCGGCGAATGCGATTTGCAGGACCAGGCGATGGCCTATGGCGTCGATGCCAGCCGCTATCAGGAGAACAAGCGCGCGGTCGAGGACAAATATATCGGCGTCCTGGTCAAGACGGTGATGAACCGCTGCATCCACTGCACGCGCTGCATCCGGTTCTCGACCGAAGTCGCCGGGGTGTCCGAGCTCGGCGCCATCGGGCGCGGCGAGGACATGGAGATCACCACCTATCTCGAGCACGCCATGACCTCGGAGTTGCAAGGCAACGTGGTCGATCTGTGCCCGGTCGGCGCGCTGACCTCGAAGCCCTATGCGTTCGCGGCGCGGCCCTGGGAGCTCAACAAGACGCAGTCGATCGACGTCATGGACGCGGTCGGCTCGGCCATCCGCATCGACACCCGCGGCCGCGAGGTGATGCGCATCCTGCCGCGCACCAATGACGACGTGAACGAGGAATGGATCTCCGACAAGACCCGCCACGTCGTCGACGGCCTGCGCACGCAACGGCTCGATCAGCCCTACATTCGCCAGAACGGGCGGCTGGTGCCGACGACCTGGAGTGAGGCGTTCGCGGCCATCGCTGCGGCGACGGCGAAGACCGGTCCAAAGCGTATTGGCGCTATCGTCGGCGATCTTGCCTCGGTCGAGGACATGTACGCGCTCAAGTCGCTGATGGCCGCGATGGGCGTCGCCAATATCGATGCGCGCCAGGACGGCTCTTCGATCAATCCCAAATTGGGCCGCGGCAGCTATCTGTTCAACGCCGGCATTGCCGGCATCGACAGAGCCGATGCCCTGCTGATCGTCGGCGCCAATCCGCGCCGCGAGGCGGCGGTGCTGAATGCCCGCATTCGCAAGCGCTGGCGCGCCGGCAAGTTCCCGATCGCGCTGGTCGGCGACAAGGTCGATCTGACGTACCCATATGACTATCTCGGCGCCGGGCCCGAGAGCCTGGCGACGTTCAGCCAGAGCAAGCACTCCGACGCCTTCAATAATGCCGAGCGTCCGATGCTGATCCTCGGCGCCGGCGCACTGGCGCGGCCCGACGGCGCGGCAGTCGCGGCGCTCGCCGCGAAGGTCGCCGGCGAATTCGGCTTCTTTAGCAAGGACTGGAACGGCTTTTGCGTGCTGCATACCGCGGCCTCGCGGGTCGGCGCGCTCGATCTCGGCTTCGTGCCGGGCAAGGATGGATTGACCGCGCAGCAGATGTCGCGGCCAAATGCGCCGCTCGACGTGCTGTTCCTGCTGGGCGCCGATGAAGTCGAGATTCCACCTGGAGCGTTCGTCGTCTATGTCGGCACCCACGGCGACCGTGGTGCGCACCGCGCCGACGTCATCCTGCCGGGCGCGGCCTATCCGGAAAAATCCGGCCTCTACGTCAACACCGAAGGCCGCGTTCAGATGGCGAATCGCGCTGCGTTCCCGCCGGGCGACGCGCGTGAGGACTGGGCGATCCTTCGCGCGCTGTCGGACGTGCTCGGCCACAAATTGCCGTTCGATTCCCTCAATGAGCTGCGGCAGGCGCTGTTCAAGGACTATCCGATTTTCATGCGTCTTGACACTGTCGAACCGGGTAAGGCGTCGCACGTCGAGAAGCTTGCGGCCGCCGGCGGCCAGACGGACAAGGCGCCGCTGCGCTCGCCGGTCACTGATTTCTATCTGACCAACCCGATCGCGCGAGCCTCGGCCATCATGGCGGAGTGCTCGGCGCTGCAGTCGGGCGCGGCGCGAACGGCGGCCGAGTAAAGCATCATGGATTTCCTCAGCACCTATGTCTGGCCGGCGATCGTGATCGTGGCGCAGTCGCTGCTGCTTCTCGTCATATTGCTGGTCGCGATCGCCTATGTGCTTTACGCCGACCGCAAGATCTGGGCGGCGGTGCAGATGCGGCGCGGCCCGAACGTGGTCGGACCCTGGGGCATGTTCCAATCCTTCGCCGACCTGCTCAAATTCGTGCTGAAGGAGCCGGTGATTCCGGCCGGCGCCAACAAAGGCGTGTTCCTCTTGGCGCCGCTAGTGTCCTGCGTGCTGGCGCTCGCCGCCTGGGCGGTGATCCCGGTCAATGTCGGCTGGGCGATTGCCGACATCAATGTCGGCATCCTCTACATCTTCGCGATCTCCTCGCTCGGCGTCTACGGCATCATCATGGCCGGCTGGGCGTCGAATTCGAAATACGCCTTCCTGTCCGCGGTGCGCTCGGCGGCGCAGATGGTGTCCTACGAAGTCTCGATCGGATTTGTCATCATCACCGTGCTGCTGGTCGCGGGTTCGCTCAATCTCACCGACATTGTCCAGGCGCAGGACGGCCCCTACGGCCTGTTCAGCTGGTACTGGCTGCCGCTGTTTCCGATGTTCGTCGTGTTCTACATTTCGGCGCTCGCCGAAACCAACCGGCCGCCCTTCGATCTGGTCGAGGCGGAATCCGAACTGGTCGCCGGATTCATGGTCGAATACGGCTCGACGCCGTACATGATGTTTATGCTCGGCGAATACGTCGCGATCGGCACGATGTGCGCGATGGCGACGATCCTGTTTCTCGGCGGCTGGCTGCCGCCGATCAATGTCGCGCCGTTTACCTGGGTGCCGGGCGTGATCTGGTTCACGCTCAAGGCGCTTTTCATGTTTTTCATGTTCGCGATGGCCAAGGCGATCGTGCCGCGCTATCGCTACGACCAATTGATGCGGCTGGGCTGGAAAGTGTTCCTGCCGCTGTCCCTCGCCATGGTGGCGATCGTCGCCGCCGTCCTGCAATTCGGCCTGCCGTTCGGCCTGCTCGCGCCGCAGGGAGGGTGACATGAGGCTGGACCGCGCCGCCAAGGCCATTTTTCTGATGGAGTTCGTGTCCGGCTTCTTCCTGGCCATGCGCTATTTCTTCTCGCCGAAGGCGACGATCAATTACCCGTTCGAGAAGAATCCGATCTCGCCACGCTTCCGCGGCGAGCACGCGCTGCGCCGCTATCCGAACGGCGAGGAGCGCTGCATCGCCTGCAAGCTGTGCGAGGCGATCTGCCCGGCGCAGGCCATCACCATCGAGGCCGGGCCGCGCCGCAATGACGGCACGCGGCGCACCACGCGCTACGACATCGACATGGTGAAATGCATCTATTGCGGCCTGTGCCAGGAAGCCTGTCCGGTCGACGCCATCGTCGAAGGGCCGAATTTCGAGTTCGCCACCGAGACCCGCGAGGAACTCTACTACGACAAGGACCGGCTGCTGGCGAATGGCGACCGCTGGGAGCGCGAGATCGCCAAGAATATCGCGCTCGACGCGCCATACAGGTGAGCCGATGACTGTCGCCGCGATCTTCTTCTATCTGTTTGCCGGCGTCTGTGTCGCATCGGCCTTCATGGTGATTGCGGCGCGCAATCCGGTGCACTCGGTGCTGTTTCTCATTCTGGCCTTCGTCAATGCCGCCGGGCTGTTCGTGCTGATGGGCGCGGAATTTCTGGCGATGATCCTGATCGTGGTGTATGTCGGCGCGGTCGCGGTGCTGTTCCTGTTCGTCGTCATGATGCTGGACGTCGATTTCGCCGAGCTGCGCCGAGGCCTGTTTCAGTATCTGCCGTTCGGAATTGTGATCGGCGGTATCTTCCTCGCCGAACTGCTGTTCGTGGTTGGCGCCTGGACGCTCGGCATCGACCTGCCGTTGGCTTCGCCAATCCCGCCGCTCGCGCAAATCAGCAACACCGAGGCACTCGGTCTCGTGCTCTACACGCGCTACGTCTATTTCTTCGAGCTCGCCGGGCTTGTGCTACTGGTCGCTATGATCGGCGCCATCGTGCTGACGCTGCAGCATCGCGTTCGCGTGCGCCGCCAGGATATTCCAACGCAGGTCGCCCGCACCCGCGCGACCTCGATCGACGTGCGAACGGTGCGGCCGGGGCAGGGGCTCGAAATATGACGATCGGGCTCGGGCATTACCTCGCGGTCGCCGCCATCCTGTTCACGCTCGGGATCTTCGGCATCTTTCTCAACCGCAAGAACGTCATCATCATCCTGATGTCGATTGAGCTCATTTTGCTCGCGGTCAACATCAACCTGGTGGCGTTCTCGACCCATCTCGGCGACATCGTCGGTCAGGTCTATGCGCTGTTCGTGCTCACGGTCGCGGCGGCGGAAGCCGCGATCGGGCTCGCCATCCTCGTCGTCTATTTCCGCAACCGCGGCTCGATCGCGGTGGAAGATATCAACCTGATGAAGGGCTAGGGAACGCATGATCCCGAAAAGTGGAAACCGGTTTTCGGATCAGATCATGCGTCAGGATAACAACTAATGTATCAAGCGATCGTCTTCCTGCCATTGCTCGGCGCCATTCTAGCGGGGCTGATCGCGCTCGCCGGCGCCCGTGCGCGCTATCCCGGCGAAGGTCCGCCGGCCGGTGCCGAGAACGATGCCGCCGACCACGGCCCGCATCACGGCGCGCCGTCCCCGCATATTGGCGGCGCGGTGATCCATGAAACCCACCACGAAGACGAAGAGCACGGGCCGGCCGCGGCCGGTTCGCGCAGCGCCGAACTGATCACCACGACGCTGTTGATGATCTCGATGATCCTGTCCTGGATCGCCTTCGTCCAGGTAGGCTTCGGCCATGGCGACGTTCGCGTGCCGATCTTCACCTGGATGAATTCGGGCGACCTCAAGGTGGAGTGGTCGCTGCGGATCGACACGCTGACGGCGGTGATGCTGGTGGTCGTCAACAGCGTCTCGGCGGTCGTGCATCTCTATTCCATCGGCTACATGGAAGAGGATCCGTACCGGCCGCGCTTCTTCGGCTATCTCTCGCTGTTCACCTTTGCCATGCTGATGCTGGTGACCGCGGACAATCTGGTCCAGCTGTTCTTCGGCTGGGAGGGTGTCGGGCTCGCCAGCTATCTGTTGATCGGTTTCTGGTACCATAAGCCGGAGGCCAATGCGGCGGCGATCAAGGCCTTCGTCGTCAATCGCGTCGGCGATTTCGGCTTCGCGCTCGGCATTTTCGCCGTCTTCATGCTGACCAACAGCGTCGATTTCGACACCATCTTTGCTGGTGCGCCGGCGCTGGTCGGCAAGACCCTGCCGCTGTTCGGCTGGCAGTTCGATGCGCTGACCTTGACCTGCTTGCTGCTGTTCATGGGGGCGATGGGCAAGTCGGCGCAGTTCCTGCTGCACACCTGGCTGCCCGATGCGATGGAGGGCCCGACCCCGGTGTCGGCGCTGATTCACGCCGCCACAATGGTAACGGCCGGCGTGTTCATGGTGGCGCGGCTATCGCCGTTGTTCGAGCTGGCGCCGAACGCGCAGACCTTCGTGATCTTCATCGGCGCCACCACCTCGCTGTTCGCCGCCACGATCGGCCTGGTGCAAAACGACATCAAGCGCATCGTCGCTTATTCGACCTGCTCGCAGCTCGGCTACATGTTTGTCGCGATGGGGGTCGGCGCCTATTCGGTCGGCATGTTCCATCTGTTCACCCACGCCTTCTTCAAGGCGCTGTTGTTCCTCGGTGCCGGCTCGGTGATTCACGCCATGCATCACGAGCAGGACATCCGACACATGGGTGGCTTGAAGGATCGCATTCCCTTCACCTATGTCGTGATGGTGATCGGTACGCTGGCGTTGACCGGATTCCCGCTTACCGCCGGCTATTTCTCGAAGGATGCCATCATCGAGGCCGCGTTCGTGTCGCATAATGCAATGGCGCTGTATGGCTTCCTTTGCACCTCGACGGCGGCGCTGCTGACCGCGTTTTACTCATGGCGGCTGATCTTCAAGACCTTCCACGGCGAGCCGCACGATCCGCATCATTTCCGCTCGGCGCATGAAAGCCCACTGGTGATGCTGATTCCGCTGGCCTTCCTCGCGCTCGGCTCGATCGGCGCCGGCTTCCCGTTCAGGGAGATTTTCGCCGGCCACGGTGTCGAGGGCTTCTTCCGTGAATCGCTGACCTTCGGCAAGGACAACCACATCCTCGAAGAGATGCACCATGTCCCGTTTGCGGTCGGCATCGCGCCAACCATCCTGATGGCGATCGGATTCGTGATCGCGTGGCAGTTCTACATCCGGCGCCCCGACATCCCGGTCGAACTCGCGCGCCAGCACGACATTCTCTACCGGTTCCTGCTCAACAAATGGTACTTCGACGAGATCTATGACGTGCTCTTAGTGAAGCCGGTGAAGCGCCTCGGTTACCTGCTGTGGAAGGGCGGCGATGGCTGGCTGATCGACGGCTTCGGGCCGGACGGCGTCTCGGCGCGGGTCATCGACGTCACCCGCAACGTGATGCGGCTGCAGACCGGCTACCTCTATCACTACGCCTTCGCCATGCTGATCGGCGCCGCGGCATTCATCACCTGGTTCATGTTCTCGTTGGGGATCCACTAGATGAGTTGGCCGATCCTCTCCGTCGTCACGTTCTTGCCGCTGGTCGGCGCGTTGTTCATCGCGCTGGTGCGCGGCGAGGACCGCATCGCCAAAGGCACCGCGCGCTGGGTCGCGCTGTGGGCGACGCTGGTGACCTTCGCGATATCGCTGGTTATGGTGTGGCGGTTCGACCCAACCGTTGGCGAGTTCCAGTTCACCGAGCAACTGCCGTGGCTCGGCTTCGCCAGCTACCACATGGGCGTTGACGGCATTTCGCTGCCGTTCGTCATCCTCACCACCGCGCTGATGCCGATCTGCATCATTGCCAGCTGGACCTCGATCCAGAAGCGGGTGAAGGAATACATGATCGCGTTTCTAGTTCTCGAAACGCTGATGATCGGCACCTTCTCGGCGCTCGATCTGGTGCTGTTCTATCTGTTCTTCGAAGGCGGCCTGATCCCGATGTTCCTGATCATTGGCATCTGGGGCGGACCGCGCCGCGTCTATGCGACCTTCAAGTTCTTCCTCTACACGCTGCTCGGTTCGGTGCTGATGCTGCTCGCCATCATGGCGATGTATTGGGAGGCCGGGACCACCGACATCGTCACGCTGCTGCATCACGGCTTCCCGCTCGGTTTGCAGAAATGGGCCTGGATCGCGTTCTTCGCGTCCTTCGCGGTGAAGATGCCGATGTGGCCGGTGCACACCTGGCTGCCGGACGCCCATGTCGAGGCGCCGACCGCCGGCTCGGTGATCCTCGCCGCCATCCTGCTGAAAATGGGCGGCTACGGCTTTCTGCGATTTTCGCTGCCGATGTTCCCGTCGGCCTCGCACGACTTCGCGCCGTTCATTTTCGTGCTGTCGGTGGTCGCCATCGTTTACACCTCGCTGGTCGCGCTGATGCAGCAAGACGTGAAAAAGCTGATCGCCTATTCTTCGGTGGCGCACATGGGATTCGTCACCATGGGCATCTTCGCCGCGACCGCGCAGGGCATTTCCGGCGGCATCTTCCAGATGATTTCGCACGGCATCGTCTCGGGCGCGCTGTTTCTCTGCGTCGGCGTGGTCTATGACCGAATCCATACCCGCGAGATCGCCGCCTATGGCGGGCTGGTCAACCGCATGCCGCTTTATGCCGCGGTGTTCATGGTGTTCACCATGGCCAATGTCGGCCTGCCCGGCACGTCGGGCTTCGTCGGCGAATTCCTGACGCTGATCGGCACCTTCAAGGTCAATACCGGCGTCGCCTTCGTCGCCACCCTCGGCGTCATCCTGTCGGCCTGTTACGCGCTCTGGCTCTATCGCAAGATGATCTTCGGCGTGCTCGACAAGCCGCTGCTGCTCGGCATCAAGGATCTCGGCCTGCGCGAAATCATCATCTTCGCACCGCTGGTCGCGCTGACTATCCTGTTTGGCGTTGCGCCAAAGCCGGTGCTCGACATGTCGTCGGCCTCGGTCGCGCAATTACTCGACACCTACAATCACGCCGTCACCGCCGCCAAGACCGCGGCATTGGCTTCGCACTAGGGAACGGCGATGAACGCGATCACGCAAATCTCCTCGTTGCAGCCGATCTTGCCGGAGCTGATGCTCGCGGTCGGCGCCATGGTGTTGCTGATGATGGGCGTGATCGGCAGCGGGCAGAGCCATGGCGTCAACACGCTGTCGATGTTCCTGCTGCTCGGCGTGGCGCTGGTCGTGGTCTACACGCCGGGCGGGCGCATCGAGTTGTTTTCCGGCAGCTTTGTTGTGGACGATTTCGCCAGGTTTCTCAAGGTGTTGACTCTACTCGGCGGCGCCGGCTCGCTGCTGCTGTCGTTCAACTATCTCGAACAGGAGCGCCAGCAGAAATTCGAGTATGGCCCGCTGGTGGTGCTCTCGACGGTCGGCATGATGGTGCTGATCTCGGCCAACGATCTGATCGCGCTTTATCTCGGCCTCGAACTGATGAGCCTGTCGCTCTACGTCCTTGCGGCGTCGAACCGCGACAATGTGCGCTCGACCGAGGCCGGCCTCAAATATTTCGTGCTCGGCGCGCTGTCATCGGGGATGCTGCTCTATGGCGCGTCGCTGATCTACGGATTCACCGGCACGGTCAGCTTCGCCGGCATCGCCAAGGCGGCGGGTGACGGCGGCATCGGCCTGGTGTTTGGGCTGGTATTTCTGTTTGTCGGGTTCTGCTTCAAGATTTCAGCGGTGCCGTTCCATATGTGGACGCCCGACGTCTATGAGGGCGCACCGACGCCGGTGACGGCGTTCTTCGCCTCGGCGACCAAGGCGGCGGCGATCGCGATGTTCGTGCGCGCCACCATCGTCGCGTTTCCCTCGATCACGCATCAATGGCAGCAGATCGTGGTGTTCGTGTCGATCGCCTCGATGGTGCTCGGCTCGTTCGCCGCCATCGGCCAGCGCAATATCAAGCGTCTGATGGCCTATTCCTCGATCGGCCATATGGGTTTCGCGCTGGTCGGCCTCGCTGCCGGAACGGCGGAGGGCGTGCAGGGCGTGCTCATCTACATGACGATCTACGTGGCGATGACGCTTGGCGCCTTCGCGGTGATACTGTCGATGCGCCGCGACGGCGTGCTGGTCGAAACCATTTCCGATCTCGCGGGGCTCGCCCGCACGCATCCGACCCAAGCCTTCTTCCTCGGCGTTCTGATGTTCTCGCTTGCCGGCGTTCCGCCGCTCGCCGGGTTCTTCGCCAAGTTCTACGTGTTCCTCGCCGCGATCCATGCCGGGCTTTACGTGCTCGCCGTTGTCGGCGTCGTCGCCAGCGTGGTCGGCGCCTATTATTATCTGGCCATCGTCAAAGTGATGTATTTCGACGAGCCGGCGCAGCGGTTCGCGGCGATGCCTTACACCTTGCGGCTGGTGCTCGGCGTTACCGGACTGATCAACCTGCTGTTCTTCGCTTATCCGGCGCCGCTGGTCGGCGCGGCAAGTGTTGCTGCCAAATCGCTTTTTTGAATGAACCGCGAAGCCACGGATCTGGCGGGGGTCCGGCGCATCAGCTTTGAGACGCTCGGCTCGACCAATGCCGAGGCGCTGACGCGTGCGCGCGCCGGCGAGCGCGGACCGTTGTGGATCACCGCGGCAAGCCAGAGCGGCGGTCGGGGCCGTCGCGGCAATCGCTGGATCTCACCGCCGGGAAATTTCTACGGGACGTTGCTGTTGAAGGAGCCGGCGACTCCGGCACTGGCGCCGCAATTGTCGTTCGTTGCTGGTTTGGCCCTGTACGACGCAGTCGCGGCCTGCGCGCCGCAGTTTGGGCCAGACCTCCAATTGAAATGGCCGAATGACCTGCTGCTGGCGAAGCGCAAATTCGCCGGGCTGCTGATCGAGGCCGAAAGCCGGCCGGCTTTCGCGCTTGCCATCGGCATCGGCGTCAATTGCATCAGCCATCCGTCGCGGACCGCGTTTCCGGCGACCGATTTATTGGCCGGAGGCGCAAATATCGATCCACAGCGGCTGTTTGAGGCCTTGGCGCCCGCCATGGACCGCCGGCTGGAACAGTGGCGGGCGGGTGCGGGTTTCCCTGGCATCCGCGCCGATTGGCTCGGCCGGGCCGCAGGATTGGGCGAGATCATTCAAGTGCGGCTGCCGGAACGTGAATTTGCCGGACGGTTTCATGGAATCGACGAGGCCGGGCATTTGCTGATCGGTCACGGCGATAAGCCGATCGAAACAATCGCTGCCGGCGAAGTCTTCGGGATTGGACGCTGACCATGGCCGCAGCGAACCAGCAACTCGTGTTCGCGCCGCTCGGCGGCGTTGGCGAGATCGGCATGAACCTGTCGATCTACGGACTTGGGGACGAGCGCCGGCGCAGTTGGCTGGCCGTAGACGTCGGCGTGTCGTTCGCCGCCGAGGAGCATTTGCCGGGCATCGATCTGATCCTGCCCGACATTCGCTATCTGGTCGAAGAGCGAAAGAGTCTGGCCGGCATCGTGCTCACGCATGCGCACGAGGACCACTTCGGCGCGCTGATCGATCTGTGGCCGCAGCTCAGGATGCCGGTTTACGCGACGCCGTTCACCGCCGCGCTGCTTGAGGCGAAGCGCGCCGGCGAGCCGGGGGCACCGGAGATTCCAATGACGATCGTGCCGCTTGGCGGTCGGGTCAAGATCGGCTTGTTCGACGTCGAATTCGTCTCGATGGCGCATTCGATCCCGGAATCGAACGCGCTCATCATCCGCACCCCGGTCGGCAACGTGCTGCACACCGGCGACTGGAAGCTCGACGCGACGCCAATCCTTGGGCCGCCGACCGACGAGGCCAAATTGCGCGCGCTCGGGCAGGAGGGCTGCCTGGCGCTGATCGGCGATTCGACCAATGCGGTGCGCGAAGGCCGCTCGCCCTCGGAATCTGACGTCGCCAAGACCATCGCCGAGTTGATCCGCACCGCGCGCGGACGGGTGGCGGTGACTACGTTTGCCTCGAATGTCGCCCGGCTGCGCGCGGTGGCCGATGGCGCTCGGGCAGCAGGGCGTGAGGTGGTGGTGGTCGGCCGTTCGATGGAGCGCATCGAGCGGGTGGCGCGCGAGACCGGCTATTTCGACGGCGTGCAGGATTTCCGCAGCGTCGACACCTACGGCTATTTGCCGCCGGACAAGGTCGTCGCGCTCTGCACCGGCAGCCAGGGCGAGCCGCGCGCGGCGCTGGCGCGCATCGCCGACGACCAGCATCCGGACGTGACTTTGTCCAAGGGCGACCGCGTGATCTTTTCCGCGCGTAGCATCCCCGGCAATGAGAAGGCGATCGGCCGCGTGCTCAATGGGCTGATCGACCAGGGCATCGAGGTCATCACCGACCGAACCCATCTCGTGCATGTGTCAGGCCATCCGCGCCGAGCCGAGCTCGAAGATCTGATCGGCTGGGTGAAGCCGAACATCCTGATCCCGGTGCATGGCGAGGCGCTGCATCTCAGCGAACATGCGGCGCTGGCGCGCCGGCTTGGCGTGCCGACCGTGATCGAATGCCGCAATGGCGACCTGGTCGAGCTTTCGCCGCGCCCTGGCGTGATCGATGAAGTCCCGGCCGGCCGTCTCTATAAGGACGGCTCGATCCTGATCGACGCCGCCTCGCGTACCGTCGCCGACCGCCGCCGCCTGAGCTTTGCCGGCGCGGTGTCGGTGGCGCTGGCATTGACTGAGAAAGGCGAATTGGCCACCGATCCCGAAATCGACCTGATCGGCATTCCCGAACATGGCCGCGACGGCGCGCTGATGTCGAATATCGCGTTCGATGCGGTGATGGACACGATGCAGACGCTGCCGCGGGCGCGGCGACGCGATCCCGACAGCGTCGCCGAGGCGGTGCGCGGCGCGGTGCGCGGCGCCATTGCCGCCAATTGGGGCAAGAAGCCGATGTGCCACGTGCACGTCCTCCCGGTATAAAGGGCGGCCGGAGAAAGGACGACGACACATGATCGGACGGCTCAATCACGTCGCCATCGCGGTGCGCGACATCGCCAAGGCGGCGAATGTCTACCGCTCGACGCTCGGCGCGGAGGTCTCGGCCACGGTGCCGCAGCCGGATCACGGCGTCAGCACCGTATTCATCACCCTGCCGAATACCAAGATCGAACTGCTCGAACCGCTCGGCGCGGATTCGCCGATTGCCAAATTCCTCGAGCGCAACCCCGACGGCGGCATCCACCACATTTGCTACGAGGTCGCCGACATCAAGGCGGCGCGCGATCAACTCGTGGCGCAGGGCGCGCGCGTGCTCGGCTCGGGGGAACCAAAGATCGGCGCCCACGGCAAGCCGGTGCTGTTCCTGCATCCAAAAGATTTCCTCGGCACGCTGGTCGAGCTCGAGCAGGCCTAGAGGCGGAAAACTGGATGACCGTCACCACCGCGATCGCGATTTACTTTCTGATCTGGTGGATCGTGCTGTTTGCCGTGCTGCCGTTCG
>Ga0265325_10002514_pt1 | contig 12340 bp, 10 predicted proteins | sample 41420metaG_FD_202090 | JGI IMG/M metagenome (GOLD analysis project Ga0265325, IMG submission 202090) | Rhizosphere microbial communities from Carex aquatilis grown in University of Washington, Seatle, WA, United States - 4-14-20 metaG | ecosystem: Host-associated > Plants > Roots > Rhizosphere...
ACTCGACGTTCTTGATCCACGACAGCTGGTACGACAGCTCGCCGAAGTCGGGCGCGCCTCCGGCCGCCGAGGTCGGCGTCGTGGAAGAAGACGCGGGCTTGGAGGAGCTCGAGCACGCGGCGAGGAACGCGGACATACCACCACCCGCCAGCAACACTGCGCCGGCGCCGCCCACCGCGCCGCGGCGCAGGAACGATCGCCGATCGATCGACAGCTTGCTCAGGTCGAACTCTCCCGCCACGGTGCCTCCCCTGCAGACCCTGCGTTCGCGACCGCGGGCCGGCGTCAACGGCTGTTGGCCCGCACGATAGAAGCTCCGGCGTTTCGATGCGGTCCCCGAACGATGAACGCCGCGTTTCCGTGATGACGACACCGCACGACGATGCGAGGATCTCGGCGTGCGCGATCTCCGGACTCTCCCGAAGGCCCACCTCCACCTCCACCTCGAAGGCGCGATGCGGCCGAGCACGTTGCGTGACCTCGCCGACGAGCTGGGTGTCGACGTACCGCCGATCAGGGGCTTCGGGAACTTCGCCGCGTTCTCGGGGATGTACGTCGCCGCGTGCCACGTGCTGACGGAACCCGACGCGCTGGCGCGCCTCGTACACGAGGTGGTGGAGGACGCCGCCGCCGACGGTGCGGTGTGGGTCGAACCGGCTATCTACCTCCCACATCACAACGAACGGATCGGACCGCCCGAAACGACCCTCGAGATCGTGCTGGCCGCCGCCCACGACGCCGCCGCGAAGTTCGGTGTCGGGGTGGGGATCGTCGTGGCGGCCGACCGCACCGTCGACCCGTCCGACGCGCTCGAGCAGGCGCACCTGGCGGCGGGGTACGCAGGCCGCGGCGTGGTCGGGTTCGGCCTCGCGAACGACGAGACCGACTGGCCGCCCGAGCCGTTCGCCGAGGCGTTCGTTGTGGCGCGAGAGGCCGGGCTCCTCCGCGTTCCTCACGCCGGGGAGCTAGCCGGGCCCGCCTCGGTCGTCGGGGCACTCGATGCGCTCGGCGCGAACCGGATCCAGCACGGCGTGCGCGCGATCGAGGACGCCGACCTCGTGCGCCGCCTCGCCGACAGCGCCGTGTGCCTCGACGTGTGCCCGACCTCCAACGTGATGCTGTCGGTCGTCCCGTCGATCGAGGCGCACCCGCTGCCCGCGCTGCTCGCGGCCGGCGTGCACTGCAGCCTCAACGCCGACGATCCCCTGCTGTTCGGCCCGAACCTGCTCGACGAGTACGAGATCGTGCGAGCCCGCATGGGTCTCGACGACGCGACGCTCGCCGGCATCGCCCGCGACTCACTCGACGCGTCCGGCGCCCCGGCTTTGTTGCAGGCCCGCGCCCACGCCGCGGTCGACGCCTGGCACGCCGCCCCCGCATAGCGAACCGGCATGAGCCGGCGGTCCGGGAGACCGCTCACCCACGCCGGTTCGAGGTCGGGGTGGGGTCAGGGGACGATCGCGGAGGCGACGACTTCGCCGGTGGTGCCGTCGATGAGGCCGACGTCGGTGACGTGGGGGCCGGGGAGGCACGCGAGCGAAGACAGCATCACCTGGAACAGGGGCTGGGTGAGCGTCGGCGCGAGCAAGCCGATCGCGATCGCGGCGTCCTGCGTTGCCCGCTGCGCGTCCGCGACCTCGGCCGCGGGTGCGGGCGAGAGGATCCCGGCGATCGGGAGCGCGATGTGGCCGAGCACCTCCGTGCCGCGCACGACCGCGACCCCGCCGCCCGATGCGATCACCGTGTTCGCGGCCAACGCCATCTCGTGGGGGTCGCGTCCGAACACCACAAGGTTGTGTGTGTCGTGCGCGACCGTGGTCGCGATCGCGCCGTCCCAGTTGCCCCACCCAGAGAGCAGGGCCGCGTGCGGCACAGGGTCGATGCGGCCGTGCCGGTGCACGGTGACCTGCACGATGTAGTCGGTTGGGATCTCGACCACGCCGTCGTGCACGCGTACCTCGGTCTCGTCCCACCGGGTCATCACCGCGTCGGCGATCACCCGCATGCGGTGCACACCGTCGGGAACGTCGAGATGGAGCTGCATGTCGGCCGCGTCGAGCGTCGACAGCCGCATCGTGTCGAAGGGCGGATCGCTCGGGCCTTCCACGACGTCGACGAGCATCCGGCCGTGCGAGGCGACGAGATGACCGTCGGTGATCACGTGCTCGGCCGCGAACGACTCGAGGTCGGCGAGCACCACGATGTCGGCCCGGCGGCCCGCCGCGACGAGGCCGAGATCCGATCGCTGCAGGCGGTACGCGGCGTTGTAGGTCGCGCAGCGCAGCGCGACCAGCGGGTCCATGCCGTAGGCCACGAGCCGGCGCAGGAGATGGTCGATGCCGCCGTCACCCAGGAGTGTCAGCGCGAAGAGATCGTCGGTGGCCGCGACGAGGTGCGTCGGCGTGATCGGCAACGCGTTCACCTCGGCCACGATGCCGGGGAGGATCGGGTCGATCATGCCGCGCAGCTCGACGGTGAGACCCGCGCGGAGCTTCTCGAGGCAGTCGGGCTCGGTGAAGATCTCGTGGTCGGAGGTCATGCCCGCGGCGAGGTAGGCCTGGAGCACCGCACCCGTGAGGCCGGCGGCGTGCCCCGACACGAGCTTGCCGCTCTCGAGACCGGCCGCCACGACGTCGACCATGCGATCCGCGCCGCCGAGCACGCCGATCATGTCCATCACCTCGGCGAGACCGCCCACCTCCTCCCACGACAACATCTCGCTGATCTCCGGCCCGTACAGGTCGGCGCCCGAGAGCTCGAGGCCGGGCTGGGGCGGCACGCACGAAGGGGCCTGCACGACGAAGCGCACCGGCAGGCCGCGACTCGCCTCCACCGCGTAGCGGACTCCCGCGACACCCGCGACGTTGGCGAGCTCGTGCGGGTCGACGAACACCGTCGTGGTGCCGCGCGGGCACACCGCTTCCGCGTACCCGCCGGGGGTGAGCATCGACGACTCGAAGTGCACGTGCATGTCGACGAACCCCGGGGCGAGCAGACGGCCGGTGCAGTCGATCGCGTCGAGCGCGAGCCGCTGCTCGTCGGGCGGGTGCACGCTCGCGATGAGCGGGCCGACGATCCCGATGTCGGCGGTCCGGAGCTCACCGCACCCCACGTCGACGACGGTGCCGCCCGTGAGCAGGAGGTCGAACGGCTCGCGGCCCTGCGCGGCGGCCACGGCCCGGGCCCGGACTTCCGGTTCGACGGGATCGTTGCGCATGATGCCCTCTCTCCCTGTGCTCGCCGACGCGGTCAGCGTAAGGCGGTCGCGGCCTCCACGAGGTCACCGAGAATCCGGCGCAGCTCGATCGTCATGCGGTCGGCTTTCACGTGCACCTCGGCCGTGAGGTCGAGCGGCAGGCGCCGGTCGGCGTATCGCTCCTGCAACGCGAGGTCCTCGTCGATGATCTTGCGCTCGAACGCGACCGCCTCGGCCATGGCGTGCGGATCGTCGCCCAGATCGTTGCGGTGCACGGTCGTGTAGATCAGGCAGTGCTCGTCGTCCTCGGGCTGCACGTAGAAATCGAGCACGTTCGTGCCCCCGGCCTCCACGTAGTCGATGCGCAGGCAGATCGAGAACGGCGCGCGGTAGCGGTACTCGAGTGCCCGCGTCTGGATGAGCGGGCGTATGCCCGCAGCGACGCCGGGGTCCTCGCGGTGCGGGAACGGGTGCCGGGCGTGCACGCGCATGCCGAGACCGTCGCGATCGACCACGAACTCGAACGTCTCCGCCTCCGGCGTGCCGATGGTCGCGAGGTGCACGAAGGGAAAGTGGGCCATGTCCAGGAAGTTGTCGATCATGAGCCCCGCACCGACACGGGCGCGGATCGGCTCGAGCGCGCCGTGCGCGAACGCGGGATCGTCGGCCTCCGGCACGTCGAGCAGCTCGGTGAGCGGCGGTTCGGGCGCGAGGAAGACCATGCCGTTGCGCTCCGCGAGCCCGGCCGGCGTCGAGGCCACGGCCCGCGGCGGCGCGTGCTCACTCGCGCCGAGCGACGGGATCTCGGTGCAGCTGCCGTCGGCCGCGAAGCACCACCCGTGATAGCCGCAGCGCAGCGACGTGCCGTCGACCCACCCGGCCGAGAGCGGCGCGAGGCGATGCGGGCACCGGTCGGCGAACGCGGTCAGCGTCGCGCCGCCGCGTCCGTCGGGCAGGCGGACCAGCACCCACTCCTCACCGAGCAACCGCACCCGCGTCGGCGTGCCGGCCACCTCGTTGCTGCGCGCGACCGCGTGCCACGCGCGTCGCAACGCGGGATCGGCGTTCGCGAGCCTCCGCGTCAACGCACCAGCTCCTTGTCGAGCGCGGCAATCTCGTCGCCGAACAGCTTGTGCAACGCGACCTTCTCCGAGTCGTCGAGCCACGTGGCGTCCACACCGTTGTGCACGAGCTGCTTCGCGACCTCGGGCGGGTAGTCGTTCTGGCCGACGAAGTCGACGTACTCCTTGCCGATGTCGGTGTGGAACATCGTGGGATCGTCGGAGTTCAGGTGCACGAGCAGACCGGCGCGCATCATCCCGTTGATCGGGTGCGTCGTGAGATCGGGCCAGCCGTACACGACCGCCGTCGAGGTCGGGCAGCAGGTGAAATGGATTCCCTCGTCGCGGCAGCGAGCCACCACGGCGTCGTCTTCGAGGATGTGGTAGCCGTGGTCGATCCGCTCGCAGCCGAGCACGTCGAGGCAGGTCGTGATGTTCACGGCCGGGCCGTCCTCGGAGGCGTGACTAGTGCGGTGCAGGCCCGACCGACCCGCGAGCTCGAAGCTCTCCGCGAACTTCTCCGGCGGGTCCGGCGCCTCGGCGGCGTCCATGCCGAGACCGATGAGCTCGTCGCGGCGGTTCGCGATGACCTCTTCCGTCATCTGGTACGCCATCTCCGGCGGGTCCTGGCGGTACACGTCGGCAATCAGCCGGCACCGCACCCCGAAGTCGAGCTCCGCAGCCGCGCAACCTTCCGCCAGACCGTTGATGACCGTCGCCATCGCCACACCGCGCGGCGTGTGCAGGGTCGGGTTGAAGAACATCTCGCGGTACTTGAGGTTGCCGAGCTTTACACCGTCCTCGAGCGACTCGTACGCAACGCGCGCGAAGTCGCCCTGCGTGATCACCGTGGAGTTCACGAGACGGAAGATCTCGAGGAACTCGTAGATCGTCTCGTAGTCGTAGATGCGCTCCACGTCGTCGGTGGGCAGCGCGATGTCGTGAGCGCGCGCCAGGTCGGCGACGGTCTGCGGCCGCAGCGTTCCCTCGACATGGCAGTGCAGCTCGACCTTCGGCAGCCGGCGCAGGTACTCGTCGTAGTTCACCTCAGGACTCCTCCCAGTTTCGGAACGCGTCGATCATCTGCTCCACGTCGGGGCCCAACGGGTAGAGCACCGGGCAGGTGCACCCCGAGTTCACGTACTCGGCCACTTTGGCGCGACATTCGTCGGGCGTGCCCGACGCGGTGATGAGCTGCACCACTTCGTCGGGAACGAGCTTCGACGCCGCGACTACCTGTTCGTGCGTCGCGGGCCAGGTCAGCACCGCGCCGATCTCGTCGAGCATCGCCTGCGGCACCCCCGATGCCTTCATGATGTGCGGCTGCTGACCCAGATATTGGGTCACGAGCAGGCGGGCCGCGTCGAGTGCCGCGTCGCGGTCGTCGTCCATCGAGCACACGACGAGCTGGGGACGGTCGATGTCGTCGAGGCGGCGACCGCCCTTCTCCGCGCCCTCCGCCAGCGCCGACATCGCGCGCTCGTTGTACGCGGGTGACACCAGGTAGTTCAGCAGCGCGCCGTCGGCGATCTCGCCGGCCAGGCGCATCATCTGCATCCCCGTGGCGCCGATCACGATGGGCACGGCCTTCGGCACCCGCTCCTGGTACACGTAGTCGAGCTCGACACCGTCGAGGTGCACGAACTCGCCGTCGAAGGTCACGGTTTCGCCGGCCAGCAACGCTCGTACCGTCGTGACGATCTCGCGCATCGCGAGCAGGGGACGCGCGCGCGACACACCGACCTTCGCCGCGAGCGGGTCCCACCACGCGCCGATGCCGAGGATCACGCGGCCGGGCGCGAGGTCGTCGAGCGTCGAGAACGTCGACGCGAGGAACGCGGGATTGCGGACCCACATGCTCACGACGCCCGACCCGAGCTTGATCCGCTCGGTCGCGGCGCCGAACGCGGCCAGCGGGATCGTCGCTTCGCGCACGAGACGGCTCTCGGCCTGCCACACGGCTTCGAAACCGGCTCGTTCCGCAGCCCGCGCGTAGTGCATGCCGTCACGAATGGGATGCGCGTCCTGCAGGTAGAGCGCCACGCGGGCCACGATCAGATCTCCTCCATGCGGCGGAACAGGCGCGCCGCGTGCTCGCCGGCGCGGGCGCGGATCTCCGCGGAGTCGACCCGAGTGGGGCCGAGCTCGTCGAGGACGATCTCACCGCCGACGGCCACCCGCTCCGCGCGCACATCGGTGGTGTACGCGAGCCGCCCCGGCTCGACCGGCGTGTACGACCAGGTGACGACGTCTTCGAGCACGTCGGGCACGAGCGCGGCCCCCGCCTCGAGCCAGGTCCACGCCTGATCGGGTGTGGAGGTCAGGTCGGAGTCACGCGCGAGCACGAACGCGAGCCGGAACTCGTCGAGCATGTCGGCGCCGATCCCGTCGGTGCCGAGCGCGACGCGGGGAAAGCGCGCGGGCCGCCCGTACCCGACGCCGTTGTTGAGGTTGGAGCGCGGGTTGTGCACGACGGTGCCGGGCAACGTGCGGTCGAGATGTACGCAATGCGCGAGCAACCAGTCGTCGCGCGCCCGGCCGGCCAGTCGGACGCCGGAGCGCACGTCGACCGCGTCCTCGGCGACATGGATGTGCACGCCGACGCCGAGATCGGCGGCCGTGCCGCACACCGCGTCGAGCGTCTCGTTGGTGAGCGTGAAGCACGCGTGCGCACCGACCAGGCCCCGGCCCCCGGCGCGCAGGAACCGCTCGTTCTCGGCCAGGCCGGCCTTGGCGCCGTCGGGTCCGTTGCGGTCGGTCACCTCGTAGCAGCACACGACCCGAACGCCGACCTCGGCGCACGCGTCTGCGATCACGTCGAGACTGCCCTCGATCGCCGACGGGCTCGAGTGATGGTCGATGATCGCGGTCGTGCCCGACTCGAGCGCCTCGAGTGCACCGAGCAGGGCCGACCAGCGGATCGTCTCGAGATCGAGCGCGCGATCGAGCCGCCACCACACCAGGTCGAGGATGTCGGTGAAGTCGCGGGGCACCCGAGGGGGCGCCGGCATGCCGCGTGCGAGCGCGGAGTAGAGATGATGGTGGGCACAGACGAGGCCGGGCGTGGTGCCGCTCGCGGCGCTCTCCTCGTTCATTCGCCGCGACGCATCGGAAGCTGCGCGCGCCACCCGCCGTCGAGGTCGTGCAACGCGGCCGCCACCGCGCCGGCCGTCGGCACCAGGCCGATCTCGCCCACTCCCTTGATCCCGTAGGGCGCGCGGGGCTGCGGCTCCTCGATCAGGATCACCTCGATCTCGGGCACGTCCTTGGCGCGGATGATGCCGAGGCCGCGGAGCGTCGTCACGAGCGGGCGGCCGTTCTCGTCGCACGGGAAGTCCTCGGTGAGCGCGTAGCCGAGACCCATGTGCACCGCGCCCTCGACCTGCCCGACGCACTGCAACGGGTTCACCGCCCGACCGACGTCGTGCGCGGCCACCACCCGCTCGACGGCGCCCGACTCGCGATCCATGACCACGAGCTGCGCGGCGTAGCCGAACGCGGAGTGGATCACCGGCTGCTCCACGCCCGATTCGATGGAGCTCGTCCAGTCGACGCGGTACTCCCCTGCGTAGTCGACACCGGTACGGCAGCCGTCGGCGCGCGCCGCGCGACACGCGTCGGCGACCGCGCCGGCGCCCATCAACGTGCCGCGCGATCCCGTCGTCTGGCCCGCACCCAGCTCGCGCGTCGTGTCGACCACGACACGGACCCGGCGCGGCTCGACGTCGAGCTCCTCGATCGCGACCTGCGCGGCCACGGTGTGCACGCCCTGACCCATCTCGGTCCAACAGTGGCGCACCTCGACCGTGCCGTCGGCCTCGAAGCGCACGACCGCGCGCACGATCTCGAGAAAGCCGTTGCCGAGGCCGGAGTTCTTGAGCCCGAGCCCGACTCCCACCGCGCGCCCGGCCGCGATCGCGGCGTCGTACGCGGGCTTCACCGCGTCGAGACAACGGCGCGCGCCACGACAGCCGTCGTCCATCACCTGACCCGGACCCCACACCTGGCCCGGTTCGATCACGTTGCGGCTGCGAATCTCCCAGCCGGTGATCCCGACCCGCTCCGCGAGACGATCGAGCGCGCCTTCCATCGCGAACTGCGCCTGATTGGCGCCGAACCCGCGGAACGCGCCGCACACCGAGTTGTTGGTGCGCGCCGCGAACGCCTCCACGTCGATGGTGGGCACGTGGTACGGGCCGCTCGCGTGGCCCGCGGCGCGCTCGAGCACCTTCATGCCGACCGACGCGTACGGGCCCGAGTCGCCCACCATGCGCGCTCGCAACGCCGTGAGGCGGCCGCCGGCGTCGCAGCCGACAGTGAGGTCGATGCGGATCGGATGGCGCTTCGGGTGGATGAGGAGCGACTCTTCCCGGGAGAGGGTGCACTTCACCGGCGCACCGAGCAGGAACGCGGCGAGCGCGGTCTGCGCCTGGTTCGCCATGTCCTCCTTGCCGCCGAACGCGCCGCCGTTCGACACGAGCTCGGCCGTGATGCGCTGCGGATCGATGCCGAGCACCGAGGCGACCTGGTCGCGGTCGTCCCACACGCCTTGACCGCCGGAGTACATGGTGAAGCGCCCGTCGCCGTCGGGAACGACGAGCGTGGCCTCGGGCTCGAGGAAGGCGTGCTCGATGCGCTGCGTCTGGAACACCTCGTGCACGACGTGGTCGCTCGCATCGAGCGCGGCGTCGACATCGCCGCGCGCGTAGGCCGAGCGCGACAGCACGTTGCCGTCGAGCTCCCACACCGCGTCCTCGGCGTCGGCGAGCGCGGCGACCGGATCGGAGATCACGCGCAACGGCGCGTAGTCGACGTGCACGAGCTCGGCGCCGCGGCGCGCGGTGTCGCGGTCGATCGCGACGACGAACGCCAGCACGTCGCCGAGATACGACGTGCGGCCGCCCTCCGGGACGAACACGGGCCAGTCCTTGTGGATCAACCCGACCCGCAGCTTGCCCGGCACGTCGGCCGCGGTGAAGACGCGCACGACCCCGGGCAACACGGCCGCGGCCGACGGGTCGATGCGCAGCACGTCGGCGCGGGCGTGTGCGGCCAGGTGCACCGCACCGTGCAGCATGCCGGGAACGCGCAGGTCGTCGACGTACGATTTGTCGCCGAGCGCAAGGTCGAGTCCCTGGTAGCGCGTGCCGCTCGAGCCGATCCCGCCGAGCGGCAGCACCTCGCGCGTCTCCCCCTTCGCGAGCAGCTCCACCGCGTCGAGGATCTTCACATAGCCCGTGCACCGGCACAGGTGCGCGCCGAGATGACGCGCCGCGGTCTCGCGGTCGAGACCGGCGCCCTTGCGGTCGAGCAGCGACGACACGCGCACGAGGATGCCCGGCGTGCAGAACCCGCACTGCAACGCGCCGGTGGCCGCGAACGCCGACGCGAGCTGCTCGCGTCGCTCGTCGGACATGCCCTCCAGCGTCGTGATCGACGCTCCCGCGACCTTGGCGAGCGAGAGGTTGCAGCTCACCACCGCCTTGCCGTCGACGAGCACCGTGCAACAGCCGCACTGGCCCGACGGCGCGCAGCCGTCCTTCGCCGAGCAGACCCCGAGCTCCTCCCGCAGCGCCGCGAGGAGGTGCGGGTGCGCATCCGAGACCGAGGTCTCGGAGCCGTTGAGCGTGAAGGTCACCACCACCGACTAGCGTCCTCGCCACCGACACGCGATGTCAACGCGGGACCATTGCATTCTCGTAAATTCGCCCGTCCCGGCCCGAAACCTGTGCCCGACCACGAGCCGCTCATCCTCGTCAACCCGGCCCGCGCCGAGAACGCGGACGCCGCGCGGTCACGAGCGCGTATCAGCGAGCCGATCGCGGTGCACCGGAGACTTCCCGGATACGCACCGACGCCGGTGGTCGACGCGCCCGGCCTCGCCGAGCAGCTCGGGCTCGCCGCCGTCTCGGTCAAGAACGAGTCGAGCCGGCTCGGGCTGCCGTCGTTCAAGATCCTCGGCGCGTCGTGGGCCGTGTACCGGCTCCTGGTCGCGCGGCTGGGTCACGAGCCCGAATGGCGCGACCTCGCCGACCTCCGCGCCGCGTTCGCGCCACTCGGCGCGCTCCAGCTGGTCGCCGCGACCGATGGCAATCACGGGCGCGCGGTGGCGCACATGGCCCGGCAACTCGGCTACGGCTCCCGGATCTTCGTGCCGGCCGGAACCGCGGCGGCGCGCATCACCGGGATCGAGCACGAAGGTGCGCGCGTGACGGTCGTCGACGGCACCTACGACGACGCAGTGCAGGCATCGGCCGCGCTCGCGGCCGACACCGTGCTCGTGGTGTCGGACACGTCGTGGGACGGCTACACCGACGTGCCGCGCACGGTGATCGAGGGTTACAGCACGATCTTCGCCGAGCTCGACGAGCAGCTCGCGAGCGCGCCGCCCGACCTCGTGGTCGTCCCGATGGGCGTCGGTGCGCTCGCGGCCGCGGTCGTCGATCACTACGCGGCGAGCGCCGTGATCGTCGCCGTCGAGCCCCTCCGCGCCGCGTGCGGACTGCGCTCGGCCGAGGCCGGCCACCCCGTGCTCGTGCCCGGGCCGCACGATTCGATCATGGCCGGCCTCAACTGCGGCACGGTCTCGGTCGTGGCGTGGCCCGCCGTGTCGCGCGGCGTGGATCTCTTCGTCGCCGTCGACGACGCCGCCGCCGAACGCGCGATGCGCGACCTCGCCGGGATCAACGTGACCGCGGGCGAGACCGGCGCCGCGTCCCTCGCGGGACTACGCGCGGTCGTCGAAACGGGCGCGGTCGAACCCGCGGGGCGCCGGGCGTTGGTGTTGTGCACCGAAGGTGCGACCGACCCCGCCGCGTACGAGCGCATCGTGGGCCACGCGCCGCCGCGTGGGACCTCGCCCTGAGTCGGTTCAGGCGTCGCGATTGGCGGTCGCGACGACCGGCGCCTGCGACGACCACGGGAAGTTGATCCATCGCTCGGTCCGCGCCCACACGTACTCCGGCGTGATGATCGAGCGCGGCTTGTGGTACAAGACCGCGCAGCGCGCCTCCGCGACGTGCTCCGAGATCTCCTTGCGCACGAGCTCGAGCGTCTTGCCGGTGTCGGCGACGTCGTCGGCGATGAGCACTCGCATGCCGCGGATGTCGAGGAGGTCGAGCATCGGCGGCAACACCACGGGCACGTCGAGGCGCTCGTCGACACTCGTGTAGAACTCCACGTTCATCGCGAAGCAGTTCTTCACCGCCAACGCGTACGCGAGCGCTCCCGCAACCGTGAGCCCTCCCCGCGCGATCGCGAGCACGATGTCGGGTTGGAAGCCGTCGTTCGCGATCTCGGACGCGAGATCACGCGTCGCGACGCCGAACGTCTCCCACGTGAGTATCTCGCGGTCGGTGGTGAGGTCGGGCGCCGTCAGGTCGAGGGTGTCGTGCTCCGCCATGGGCTCACGGTAGCGAGGCACCGCCCGCCGCGCGCGGAGTGTCACACTGCAGGCATGGACGCCGCGAACGCCAAGATCTACATGGCCGGTCCGCTCGGATTCACCGAGGCCGGACGTCTCTACCACCAGACGGTGCTCGTGCCCGCAGTGCAGGCGGCCGGGCTCGAGCCCCTCGACCCGTGGGACGTCGACCCCGAGCTCCAAGCCGTGTTCGCGCTGCCCGTCGGGAGTCCGGAGCGCCGGACCCGGTTACCGGAGGTGAACCGGGCGATCGGTGCGCGCAACGCAAGGCTCATCGACGAGTGCACGGCCGTGCTGGCCGTGCTCGACGGCAACGACGTCGACAGCGGCACCGCGGCCGAGATCGGCTACGCCGCCGCCAAGCACAAGCCGGTCGTGGGTCTGCGGTGCGACCACCGCGTCACCGGCGACAACGAGGCGACGCTGGTGAACCTCCAGGTGGAGTGGTTCGTGATCGAGAGCGGCGGCAGCCTCGAGACCGACCCGCGCGCCGCGATCGCCGCCCTCGAGCGGCTCGCCGGCTCCCGCGCGCCGAGGCAATAGCGACCTCGGTGTCGCGTCCCGACCCGTAGGCTGGGCGCGTGGACGATCCGGTGTTGCAGACGGTTCCGCTCGGGTTCCAGTGGCCCACGATCGATCCGTTCCTGTTCTGCGTGCATC
>Ga0265325_10002515_pt1 | contig 12334 bp, 12 predicted proteins | sample 41420metaG_FD_202090 | JGI IMG/M metagenome (GOLD analysis project Ga0265325, IMG submission 202090) | Rhizosphere microbial communities from Carex aquatilis grown in University of Washington, Seatle, WA, United States - 4-14-20 metaG | ecosystem: Host-associated > Plants > Roots > Rhizosphere...
GCATGGCCTGGACGGGGCTGTCGCGAACTTCGATTGGGCGCACGCCGGAGAAGTAAAAACCGCGGAGAAACGCGCTGGCACGCAGTTGGCTGGGGCGGCAGACATCGACGAGGAACTGCACGACGCCGGCGCGGAGCTTGCGGAACTCGCGCGGAAATTCGTAAATGCCGCCGAGCTTGGTTGAGTCGTTCTCGCGGGCCAGAAACAGAGGGCGCTTATCGCACAGAGAGAACTGCAGCGCGTTTAAGGCTTCGGTGAGACGCCGTGTTTCTTCTTCCGCATAGACGCCGACGCGGTTGCCCAGCACTACGGGCAGCGTGGCGCCCACCACCTGGGTGACTTCATCGTCGGTGAGATTGCGGACGTATTCGCCGAAGAAGGAGACACGGTCGGTGCGTGTGAACAGGACGTAAACGGGCAGATTAATGCCCAGAATGTTGGCGATTTCACCCAGCCGCGCGTTCAAGTTTCGCGCCACGACGGCCATGGTTTCGCGGGAGCCCGGCTTCAGGAACGATTCCGCATCGACGCACAAGACTACGGCCCGCGGCGCCTGATGCTTGCGAAGGAAGAGCGAGAAAATGCGCCACCGCTTCGATCGCACGTGCTTGATCAGGTTGGCCCAACGCGGCGGATCGCTCACCAGGCGTCCACCGGCTTCGAGAAACGCAGTCTGCCGCGCGAACCAGACATTGGTGGCGCGGGTGGGGATGATGAGGCCTTCCTGCCAGACCTGTCCGCTCAGCAGCTCCGCTTCGATGCCGCAATGCATCAGCGTGCTGGTCTTAGCGCTGGAAGGCTGGCCCGCGAGAAATACCACGGGCAAGCGGGAGAGGCGGGCATCGCGTCCGAGAACCGATTTGGTGAGGCGCTGTTCGGCTTCCTTTAATAAGAAGTCGATGTCGTCGCTGCCAGGCGCGGGTGCGGCGGGGGCGGCGCCGGCTGCTCCAGGAGCCGCAGCCGCGGCCTTGGCGGCTTTCGCGGCTACGCGCTTCCGCTGGATCCAGTACACCAGTCCATAGGCGACGAAACCGAGCGACATCAGGAGACTGCGCACGATCATCGCCGCGTTGCCGGTCAGGTGGAGCATGTCCACGAAGAACCAGCTCAGCAACATGTAAATAACGAGCCAGCCAGTTGAACCGAGAATGTAGCCTAGACCCATGTCGACTCAGAACCTCGGCAGTTGTGCGGCAAGCGTGCGCATATCCGACACACCCGACGCCAGCATCAGCGAATAAAAAATAAACAGAAGCACCGAGAGCCCGGCGCAACCGATGGCCGCGTAGGACAACCCGCGCGCCCATACATCCGTGGCCGCGATTTTCACCATCTGTCCGGTGATTTCCCACGCGGGAGACAGGTCGGGGCGCGTTTTGCGAATGCGCCGCATCTTGTCGTCAACGGCGCCCATCACCGCGCGCAGCTCGCCCTTGCCGGAGACGCTGTAGCGGCCCAGAAAGCCAAGCAGCATGCAGAGATAATAAACTTCCAGAAGGTCGGCGGTTTCGGGCACGTCGCGCCGGCCGACGATCTTCTGCAGATTCTGAAAGAAGGTCTCGCCAGCGATGTGCTGGCCGAACAACTCTTCCTGCATGGGGCGGCGGACCCAATCCTGAAACACCGGGTTGCGCAGGTTGAGAACCGTCTCATCCAGATACGCCACCACAGCGAAGATTCCCAGACGGAGATCCTCGTCGGTGTAGCCGAGCGCTTTCGCTTCGCGATCGGCCGCCTTCAGAGCGCTGCGGATCTGATTGCGGAACACCTCGGCGTCGGTAACGGTCTGTCGATTGGAGCGCAGCCGCACGGTGACGGTGAGGACTTCCTGAAACACCAGCGCGAGATTGACCGTGCGGGGACCGGCGTTCGCGGCATTGGGAACTGGCGTGGGCGAATCGGACATTGTCTCTACTCCAGGACAACCAGCAATTCCACTTCGGGTTCCGGCAACTCGCCCGGCACATAGAGGCTCAGTTGCCTCGTGGTCACCATATGTTCCCAGCACGGGCCGGCTTTGTCGATAGCAAAATACTGCGTCTCCAGGCGCGGCGAAACGGCGGGAGGCGGCACGGGCATGTGGCTCAGACGCAAACCCGGCAGCGCGCGGCTCACCAGCTTCGGCAGAAACTCGCGCGAGCAGATCTTGACCAGGCGCGGAGTGCTTTCGATGAGTTCCGCCTCGCCGATTTTTGTGGTGTGGATAGCGAAAATCCAGCGCGAGCGGCTGAGGACGCGCTGATCTGTAATCTCGCCTTCCCAGAAGTAACGGGCGCTGGTCCGGAGCACGATCGGCACACAGTTGCTGGGGACGACGAGCTCGAGGTGCGTACGAATGTGGTATTCCAGCGCCTCCATGCACTCGGCCAGATGGTCATGCTGGTACAGCGGCAGGGTGGAGGGATGCGAATCGAGGCCGAAGGTACAGAGAGCGCCCGCCAGCCGCGAGAGCTCCACGAAGATCTCTTCGGGATGCGGTTTCTTCGCGAAGCACAAATGACGCAACGGCCCAATGCTGGAATTCACGCAGTGCAGAAACCAGGCATTGCTGATGCCCTGGGCGGAGAAACCGGAGGTGGTGCCCGCGGCCAGTTCCTTGGGTTTGATGACGGTGCGCGCCTTGTCTTCCAGCATCTCCACGATGCGGCGCAGCAGAATCATCAGACGGTCGCTGGCGTTGACGCGAAGGCAGGGGGGGATAAAGGACTGGTCGAGGATGAAATTGCCTGCGCCATCGCGGCGCACACGGCCCACCGGAAGCTTTACGGCGTTTTCGTCGACTTCGGTATCCAGCTTTAATTCAATGTTCTTGCGTCCTACCAGGACCGGCTTTTCGTCGATGCCAGTGTTCTCGTCAGGACGCACCACCTGTTCGGCAATGTAGCGAACGCCCGGAGTGATTTCGTCCGGACTCAGCGCGCAAATGGCTCCGCGCTCGGAACGCGAAGGAACGGTGAGCAGCACGTCCACGCTGTCGCGCATGGGCGGGAACAGTTCGGCCATACGGCGCGGCGCGGGCAGCGGTTCGGACTCCGGCATATGGAACGTGAGTCCATCAGGGAAGATGCCGCGCGCGTGGATCAGCGAGAGAGTGCCGTTACGCAGAGCTTCGGTATCGAACTGACAGCCGATGAGCCCATAGTCGCCAAACCAGAGGCTGGAGGTGGTGAAGTGGATAACATCTTCGAAGTAGCGGCTCTGGAGCTGGAAGTGGTGCGGGCCAAGGTGCATGCCCTCCGACCACACCACTCGCGAAAGCGTCTTCATGCGTCAGGTTTCCTCCGCCCGTGACAGCACACCCCGGGGTCAGGCTCCTATCAGTTTACGCGCACAATCGGGCGCGGCGGTGAAGCCATCTTCCCGAAGTGCATTTCATGTGCGAATATAATAGCACTGGCCGCGCCAGAATGAGCTTCTATCGCAAGTACGAACTGGAACGGCTCGTCCAGAAGGCCGAGCCAAAGACGTTCCGAGCCCGTGAGGTGGCCGGGGGTCGAACGGTATTCCTGCATCTGCTGGGAGGTCTGGACGCACCTACGCGTGCCAGCTTGCTGCAACAGGTGCGGGCGGCGATGGCTGCTGGAACTCTGGAAGTTCTCGATCTGGACGACAACGAGATTGCTCCTTACGTCGTAACGGGCGTGCTGGAGGATTTTAGCGGGCTGCCCGCGTGGCTGAATCGCGTGTCTTCGTCACCGGGGTCTGGTGCGGCTCCGCGGCCCCCTGTTGCCGTTCCGCCGCCGATGCCGGCTGCCCCTTCCGCTTTCCCGCCTGCTGCGCCGGCGCAGACACCCGGTGAGTTCACCGTGCGGTTTGCCTCGCCGGAATCGCTCGCTCCGCGATCAGCCCCGCCGTCCAGCCAGATGCCGCCCGCGGCACCGGTACGAACTCCACAACCGCCGCCCGCCCCACAACCGCCCGCGGCTCCGGCGGCTTCAGCCATGCCGTCCGCGCAGGTGGCAGGGCCGGGGCCGGGCGAGTTTACATTGATGTTTGCCGGATCGAAAGGACCGCAGGCGGCGCCTCCACCGCCTTCCGCTCCGAGGCCGCCGTCTCGAACTCCGGCTGCTCCACCGCCGCCGCCTCCACCGCCGCTGCCGGCGCAGGGCGGACGCCCGGTGAGCCAATTCACAGCGCTTTATGGACCTGGCCCGCTGAGCCAGGCACCACCGCCGCCGCCCCAGAGCATGTCACCGGGCATGCCCCAGAGCGGGCAGGAACCAGGCGAGTTTTCCAGGCTGTTTGGTGCGCCACCCGGGGCGCCAGCGGACAATCCAGCGGGATTCGCACCCGCCGCGGCGGCAAAGCCACGTGCACCGGAAGCGCCGATGCCGTGGGAACCTCAGCCGCCGCCGCTTCCGCCACCGCTGGCTGCCGCTCCGCCCCCGGTCGCGCCGATGGCTCCGCCGAGGCCGCTGGTGGAGACGCCGGATACGCAGAAAGTTCAGGGGTTTGGTCCACAGGCGCCCATGCCGTCTTCCGCGATGCCCGCACCGCCGCCGCTGCCACAGGGCGAGTCGGCATCGATGTGGAACAACGCTCCGTCATCGTCGCCTCAGCAACGGCATTCCGACAGCGGCGGGCAGGGCGAGTTTACGAAATTCTTCGCTTCGCCACTGGCATCGAGTTCACTGCCGATTGAAGAGATCGAACAGGGGCGCATGGCGGAAGCAATGCCGTCGGCCGACAAGCCGTTTGAGGGTCCGGGCGAGTTCACGCGCTGGTTTGGAAAATCCGGTCCGAGCGACAAGACACCGCCTCCCGCACCTCCGGTGCAGCACCCTACATTTTCCGGAAGGGCGACCGGGCTGTTCGAACAACCGAACATCCCCGCTCCCATGGCACCCGGAGAAAAGAAGGGACCGAGCGAATACACGCGAATCATGGCGGCGCAACAGGGCGAGGCGCCACCAGAGGTAGCAGCTTATGTGCCGGGCGCTGCACAGGGACGCGGACCGCTCATCGCGATCGTCGTCGTGATTGGTCTGGTGGTGATCGCGCTCGTCGTTACGATTATCCTCAGCCTTCGCCATTAAACATGGCGGCCTGAGAGGCCGCCGCACGCCGGGGGCCTGCCCCACACCACAGCACCACTGTGAGGGTGTGGTTACTAGAGCGCGGTATCGCCCCGATCTTCGTTGCGGATGCGAATCGCGTCGGCGCACTCACAGATGAAAATCTTGCCGTCGCCGATGCGACCGGTGCGCGCAGCGGCACCTAACACCCGGGCGACCTCCTCGGTGCGGGCGTCGGTAACGACGAGCTCAATCTTGATTTTGGGCAGAAAATCGACTTCATATTCCTGACCGCGATATACCTCCTTGTGGCCTTTCTGGCGGCCATGGCCGCGGACTTCGGAGATGGTCATGCCATCGACGCCGATCCCCAGCAGGGCATCTTTCACTTCGTCCAGTTTGTGCGGCTGGACGACAGCTTCAATCTTCTTCATCGCACTGATTGCATGATGCTCCCAAAGATTGCCGCGCCCAAGCCAAACGTTTGGATCAGCATCATCGAATTTTTCGATTGGATTGCGACATAAGGAAATCGTAAGATTCATCAAAGCCCCCGTCGCGCTTCGACCAAACTTTCCGAGGAGAACATAATGCTGTCCTTGCGAGCTATAAGTGTGTCCGCATGCGCTCTGGTTCTGGCCGGCGCATCGATTCAAGCCTGGGGTCAGGCGGCCCCGGCCAGTACCGACAGCAGCCAGACCCCCGCGGCCGCTCCAGCACAGACGCCCGCACCGGCTGCTACACCGGCTCCGGCCCCAGCGCCCGCGCCTGCTCCGACGTGGTCAATCGGTCCGATCGATTTCAGCGGATTGATTGACGGCTATTACAGTCAGAACCTGAATAGCCCTGCGTCGCGCACCAATCAGCTCTACAATTTTGACGTCCAGGCTGAACAGTTCAGCCTCAACATGGCCAAACTCAGCATGTCGCATTCACCCGATCCGATGGGCTTCCAGGTGGACTTCGGCTTTGGCAAGGCTTTCGACATGATTCACGCGGGCGAGAGCGAGCCAAACATTTTCCAGTATCTTGAACAGGCTTATGTGAGCTTTAAGCCAGCCAAGGCGAAAGGCCTTGAAGTGGACTTCGGCGAATTCGTGACCAGCGCCGGCGCCGAAGTTATCGAATCGAATGGTAACTGGAACTACTCCCGTTCGATCCTGTTCGCATGGGCCATCCCGTACTACCATTTCGGTCTGCGCACCTCGTTCCCGGTGGGCAAGCACTTCACCGGCGGCATTCAACTGGTGAACGGCTGGAACAACATCGAGGACAATAACAGCGGTAAGACGATTGGTCTTACAGGCACCATCACCTATGCGAAGTGGAACTGGGCCAACACGTACTACGGCGGCCCGGAACACGCCAACACCAACAAGGGCTTCCGGAATCTCTATGACAGCGTTCTGAACCTGACGCCTCCGGGCAAGGCGAACGCCTACATCAACTATGACTGGGCGCAGGACAATGGCATCGGCGGGCTTCCGTCCTCCACCTGGTGGGGTATCGCCGGAGCGCTGCACATTCAGGCGACCGGCAAAGTGGCCTTCACGCCACGCGTGGAATACTTCAGCGACAAAGACGGGTTCTCCACCGGAACTCCGCAGCATTTGAAGGAAGTCACTCTGACCGGCGAATACAAATGGACAGAGGGAATCCTTTCGCGGTTTGAATATCGCCGTGACTGGTCCGACGTGCCGTTCTTCGAAGCGGGCGACGTTCCTTCTTCTACCAAGTCCCAGGACACTCTGACCATCGCTCTGGTGGGTTTCTTTGGACCTAAGAGATAAGCGGCAGCGGGCGGTGCAGTTATAGGACTGCTCTATACGGGCCAACGATTTTTTTTGCTTCACCGAGACCCTGATTTGGTGTAGTCTCGGTTGCTAAGCGCGGTTTTCCACTGATCCAGGGTTTGACTTTGTCGTCATTCCCGACTCGCTCCTGGACCTGTCTTCCCGGACCCAGATAACTCTCACCCCAGTGCAGGAGGAAGTAATGGCAGAAAACACCGAGATGAAACCCACTTTGGGTTTGACCGGCCTCACCATGAACGCCATGGCGCTGATCGCGCCTGGAGCGTTTCTCTGGCTGACCTTCGCTGGCCAGGCGGCAACCGGCGCCACGGGACCAGCGATGTGGATCGGCATTGTTGTCGCCCTGCTGCTATGCCTGGCGACGGCGGTTTGCTACGCGGAAATGGCCAAGCTCTACCCGGGCACCGGCAGCTCTTACTATTTCGCGGAACAGTCGTTCCTCAACCACGAGAAGATGTGGCCGTATGCGCGGCTGGCCAAGTTCATCATCGGTTGGGGCTCGCACTTGTATTACTGGATCTACCCGGGAGTGATGGTGGGCGTCATGGGCATCCTTTGCGGATACCTGGCGGGCACCTTGTGGCCCAGCTTCATGAACGCGACCAATCCGGGTCCGCTGTTCATGGCCGTCGTCGCGGTGGTGTTTTCCTTTGCGATCGCCTACATCGCGCATCGTGGCGTGAACGGATCGACGTCGGTGAACATTGCCATCAACGTGATTCAGATCAGCGCGCTGGTGGTGTTTTCGGTGATGGCTCTTGGCTATCGCGCGAACCATCCGCCGGGAAGCGTTGCGTGGCAGTTCGATTCGTCGTCGGGCGAAGCTTACAACTACGAATTCAAAACCACGAAGACGATGGTTGCCGGCGTGGCGACCGACACAGTGGTTCGCGATGCCGGCGGCGTTCCGCAACCGCAACTGGATGCGGCGGGCAAGCCGGTGCCGTATCACATCAGCTATCCGGCCGCGGACGACAAGGGAAACTTCGTCAGTCATCCCACGGCGGGCTCCGTTGTCGGTGTGCACAACATTGCATGGGCGTTTATTCAGGCGACTGTCGCGATTCTGATTCTGGTGGGATTCGAATCGGTAACCGCGATGGGCGGCGAGGCCAAGAATGCGAAGCGCGACGTGCCGATCGCGGTGATCGTGTCGCTGCTGGTGCAGGGGGCCTTCTGTTATCTGTTTGAGTATTTCGCGGCGAACTACTTGTTAAACAGCGGGTATCCAATGGCCACCGCGCAGGGCTCGTCGGCGCCAATCGGCGACATGATGGTGCTGGTGGGCGACGCGCTGCTGGGGCCGGGGAATGGGCGCACCTTCATGCTGATCGAAGCGTTCACAGTGTTCCTCGCGCTGATCGGAACGACGCTGTCCTGTATGAATACCGGCGCCCGCGTCACGTATGCCATGGGCAAGGACGAGGAACTGCCGGATCATTACGGTGCTCTTCACAAAGAGAACCTGACGCCGCACCGCGCCATCTGGATGCTGGCCACCATTTCGGCCATCGTTGGCGTGCTCACTGTGGCTATTTACTTCGGAGACGCCGCCGCGCCATCGGACGACGCGATCAAAGCGCTGCCGCAGAACATCTGGTCGAGCTTTGGCTACACCACGCACGACAAGATGGCGGCGCTGCCCAGCAGCTTCCTGACCATGACGCTGGCGTCGAACTTCGGTACGTTCCTGCTGTATATGCTGAGTTGCTTTACCTGCATCGTCGCGTATCACGGGCATCCCAAGTTCAGCGCGCTGAAGCATCTGTTAATTCCGGTCTTCGGGCTGCTGGCGAATCTGGCCTGCATGGCGTTCTACCTGATAGGACCGTTCATGGGGTACGGCACCAAGATGGAGCCGCTGCTAGCGCTGGGGATTGCGGCAGTGTGGGCCATTTACGGCGGAATCTACTTCATCAAATCGAGTAAGACGAAGGGGAGGACTACGATGGTGCGGGACCGCGCAGCGGCTCGCAGCGTCTAAGAACTGAGAGAGGGGACATGCATGAGGAAGTGCGGACCGGCTTTGTCCGGTCCGCACGTTTTTATTTCTGGGTGAGGTGATATGTTCGGAGCAGCGAGGCCCGCCCCGGATGGCTCCAGCAGTGTTGCTGGTATGGATCGCCCACCACAGGGGTCTATGCTGGAGATCGAGTTCGCGCAGGTTTCCGATTGCGGAAAGGTCCGCGATCACAACGAAGATTATGTGGGCCACGTGGCGCCCGCGGATGCGCGGGAGGCGCGCACGCGAGGCTGGCTATTCGCTCTGGCCGATGGTGTGGGTGGCCACGAGGCCGGAGAAGTCGCCTCGCATGGCGCCGTCGAAACGATTCTGGAAGGATTCCGCCGCGCTGCTTCCGGCGAACAGCATGCCGCGCTGATCCGACGCCTTGTCCAGACTGCTAACGAACACGTCTATTCCACAGGACACGCTGCGCGTCCCGGTGGCATCAAGATGGCCACCACACTGGTGGTCTGCGCCCTGCGCTTCGATCGCCTGGTGGTGGCGCACGTAGGCGATTCGCGTTGTTATCTGATCCGAGGACAGGAATGGAGCGTCCTGACGCGCGACCATACGGTGGTGGGCGAGCAGGTGCGCCTTGGCTTGCTGACAACGAAAGAGGCGTCGGAATCGGCCACGCGGAATGTACTGACGCGATCGCTGGGACTCGATCTGATTGCGAACGTGGACATCAGCGAAAATCAGGTGCTGCCTGGCGATGTGCTGCTGGTGTGTTCCGACGGTCTGCACGGATCGGTGAATGGCGGCGACATGGTTACCGCCGTCCGGCAGGGAGCCAATCTGGAGGGGGCCGCGAAGAGTCTTGTGGCGCTTGCCAATGAACGGGACGGCGGCGATAATATCAGCATCCAGTTGATTCGCGTGAAGAGCGTGGAGCGCGTGGGCATGTATCGCGGGAGGCCTTACAAGCTGCCTGGCTGACGTTGCCAGCGCTCAGCGGAAACTCGCGCCACTCATGACCTCACTCCATCCCGGCGACATCCTCGACCACTACCGCATCGAAAGTCTGGTAGCCCGCAGCGGCATGGCCTCCATTTTTCGGGGAATCGATCTCGACACTGGCACGCCCGTGGCGATTAAAATCCCTCACCCCGAGATGGAATGCGATCCGGTATTGTTCGATCGCTTCCAGCGCGAGCAGGACATCGGAGCGACGCTGGACCATCCGCACGTGATGAAGGTGGCCCCGGCCGACGGCCACAGCCGCATATACATGGTGATGGAGTGGGTGGACGGGCAGCTCCTTCGGAAGATCCTGATCGCGCAGAAGAAGCTTCCGCTGGAGCGTGCGTTGCGCATCACGATTGGGATTGCCGACGCGCTGGCATACATTCACTCTCATGGAGTGGTTCATCGCGATCTGAAGCCCGAGAACATCATGGTGGACTCGGAAGATGGCGTGAAGCTGATCGATTTCGGCATTGCCGGGAAAGAGGGGTCCCGCCGGCTGACGTTCGCCAAGCTTTCGCAGGTGATGGGCACGCCGGATTACATCTCTCCCGAACAGGTGAAAGGCAAGCGCGGCGACGGGCGCAGCGACATTTACGCGCTCGGGGTGATGCTGTACGAGATGCTCACTGGCCAGGTGCCGTTCCGCGGGCCGAATGCGTTCGCCATCATGAATGACCGGCTGTTGAACAATCCGGTACCGCCGCGCGAGATCGATCCCTCCATTTCGCCCGCGCTGCAGGAGATTATTTACCGCGCGATCGAGCGCGACCCGCGCAATCGCTATGCCAGCGCGAAAGAGATGATCTGGGATCTGGAGCATCAGGACCAGGTGGGCGTGGCCGAGCGGGCGGAATTGCACGAATGGAAGACGCGAAAATCGCCGCTGTTCCGCAAGATTCTGTTCTATATCGCGATGGCACTGATCCCGGTGTTGGTTTTTGGGCTGCTGATCTGGGTGGCCAAAAGGGCGTAGGGGCGCGGCGGTTGCTCACAAGACCAAAACGTCAGCGCGATGGCCTCGGACCGAACCCAGCGCTCGGTCGCACGTGATCAGGGGCGCGTCGAGTGCCTCCGCAAGCGCGATATAGGCAGCGTCGTACGCAGTGAAATTGTGACGCAATTCCCAAATGCGCGGGAGCAAAACATCGTGAGGGTGGCGCTGGACCCGCATGTCCATGTAGTCATCGAAGGCCCGGAGCGAGCGCGCCAGGCTGACGCTCTTGCCCACACCCAGACGCCGTAACGTCTGGACCACCTCGACGTCGATCAGATACGGCGCATGCAGCGTCTCGCTTGGCGCAGAGATGTGGCGGCCAATCGCCGCTGAGGCCGGAGCGTTCAGCAGGAACTCCAGCATGGCGGACGCATCCATAACGATCACCGCCGGGCTCGTTCCGGTCTCAGAATGTCGGTTGGTGAAACTCGGAACTTCAGCGTTGGCCGCTTCGCCAGGCGGTCAGCCATTTCCCGGAGGGTCGGGCGTTCGGCCGTCTGCCGGATCTCGCGCAACAGGTAGTCGGAGAGCGAGAGGCCTTCGAGAGCCGCACGCGACTTCAAAGTTCTATGCAAGTCATCGGGGACGTTGCGAACCTGAATCATCTTTGGCATGGTCTCAGCATAGTTGCATGTGGAGCACATGTAAAGTGTTCGAGGTCCCGATGTTCGTTACCCCGGGTTGGATTCCTCAAGCCGACGTAACTCCGCAATCGCCTCTTCCTTATCTTTGTTCACCAAGTCGATGAGGTAATCCTCCATCCGGGGGGGACATTCTCCTGTCGAAACCAATTGCCGGATCCTCTCAAGGACGTCTTCGTTTCGCCGGAGCGTACGCTTCAGGCGCGCGATCTTCGTCGACGTAGTCTGCATTCGTCTGTTTTTACCGAACATCAGCCGCCGTAGGGCATTGGAGGGACTTTTCCGAGCGCCCGAGCGTACACCGTTAGAGCGCCTCGGTGATGCGCCGTGTGTTCCACCATGGCCCAAACGATGTCGCTGACGGGTTGTCCGCCCATCACCGGACCCGCTGGCAGCGGGCCGGCAAGCTCCTCCGGACTCCGCGCGCGCAGGAACTCGATCGCGCTGGTGTTGGCCTTCTCGAACATTTTGCGAGCGGCGGCAAGCGATTTGACGCCATCGAGTTCCCGGGCGTGCTTCTCGAAGTCCAGATCGAACCCTTCCGGGCGGGACGCGCCTTCGAGAAACCAGTCGAGAGTCTGAGCGGCGTGCGCCACTTGTTGCGCGACGGTCATCATGGCGTCGTGGGGGCGGAATTGCGAGTCGGACTCATCGAGGACGCTGGTCGAGCGCTCAAAGAAAGCCTTGCTCGCGAGGATTTGGTTAGCGAAGTTATAGCTCATGAACGGACTTTATCAAAAGGCGAAAAACAGGGGAATGCCAAATCTTCAGCGCTGGCCGAACTCGTCGCGGTGGGTAACGAAGTCGGGATAGGCGCCCGCGCCCAGCTCGAATAAATCGAGGCCCTGGCGCTCGCCTTCGACGGCGATTCGATACGGGATTATGCGATTCAGCAG
>Ga0265325_10002516_pt1 | contig 12332 bp, 13 predicted proteins | sample 41420metaG_FD_202090 | JGI IMG/M metagenome (GOLD analysis project Ga0265325, IMG submission 202090) | Rhizosphere microbial communities from Carex aquatilis grown in University of Washington, Seatle, WA, United States - 4-14-20 metaG | ecosystem: Host-associated > Plants > Roots > Rhizosphere...
ACTGGGGCGCGGCCGAGTTGACGGAACGTCAGCTGGCCTATGCGGCGAACGACGTCGCCTACTTGCACAGGCTGAAGGAATCGCTGGATGTCATGCTGGCACGCGAAGGCCGCACGGCGCTGGCCAAGGCCTGCTTCGATTTCCTGCCCGCGCGGGCCGAACTCGACCTTTCAGGCTGGGCGGAAACCGACATTTTCGCGCATTAAGGTCACCCCGGTACATTTGTTGACACATGCGTCACGATTCATCAGAATCGAAACAGTAACAACGGCTTGATCATGGCTTGCGCCGCCCGCGGAGCGCCTAGGCGGCAGGGCCGATTGGGGGATTCCATGCGCAGCTTCCTGCTTGTTTCCGCGTCTTTCCTTCTTCTCTCCGCCGCCGCGAGTGCGGACACCATCCACATTCAGAAGGCAACCTATGGCGTGCTCGACGCCAACGGCCGGGTCACAAATGCGTCCTGCGACGCGACGGCTGCTATGGCTGCGGCCTGCAACGGCAAGATGTTCTGCCAGGTCTATGTCAATCCACGTTATCTGTGCCCCGATCCTGCTTATGGCCAGTACAAGTCGCTGGTCGTTGTGAACAGCTGCGAGGGCAAATCGGAGACCTTGTCGTTTCCTGATACAGCCCAAGCCGTGCTGCGCTGCCCCCTTGCTGGCGGACAGTAACTGGCGATCAGTGGCCACCCGGATAAGCGAGTCTGCGGAACGGGTACTGAAAAACAACCGGCGGCTGTAGCGATTGGCCGAGGAGCCGGCTGTGGCTGCTTGGGTTCGTACTGTTCCGGCCTTTGGCGGGGCTGATCCGTAATACGCTCTATTTACTGCGTCTCTATAAGCTTGCTTGAACAAGTTTTGGGTTCGGGCCACACTTGGCACGAATTTCGCTTAGGGGCCGGTCCCCTGGGTAGAGCCATGACCGTTTTTTAGGCATCGGCCGGGTTTTGGGGGCGCGGACCGGCAAGTTTCGTAACACGGATATCTTCATGCGTCCCGCACACATCAAGGCCGTTTCCACCACGCCATCGCAGGCAGCCGGCGATCTCGTTGTCGCGCACCGGGTGTTCGATTACGCCTGCGAGGCGGTCAAGGCATTGCGCGGCTCGCTCGGCGGCGAGTTCACGCAGGCCATCGACAAGCTGATCGCCGTCAAGGGGCGCATCATCGTCAGCGGCATGGGTAAGAGCGGCCATATTGCCCGCAAGGTCGCCGCGACGCTGATGTCCACCGGCACGCCGGCGCAATTCATCCATCCCGCGGAAGCCAGCCACGGCGATCTTGGTGCGGTGACCCGTCAGGACGCTTTGCTGATTATCTCCTGGCGCGGCGAGTCCGCCGAATTGTCCGATCTCATCACATACGCCAAGCGTTTTCGCATTCCTCTAATCGGCATGGCGAGCAATCCGCAGTCGACGTTGCTGCAGGCCGCCGACGTGTCGCTGGTGCTGCCCGGGGTGCGTGAGGCCTGTTCGATGGGGTTGGCGCCCACCACTTCTACGACTCTCATGCTGGTGCTGGGCGATGCGCTGGCGGTGTCGCTGATGGAGCGGCGCGGCTTTTCCGCCGACCAGTATCGCAGCTTCCACCCTGGCGGCTCGCTGGGGCGTGCCCTGATCCGCGTCTCGGACTTGATGCACAAGGGCGCGGAAATCCCGCTGGTGGCCGACAACGTCACCATGCAGCAGGCGATTCTGGCGATGGCGTCCGGACGGCTGGGCTGCGTCGGCGTGGTGGACAAGAAGGGCTCGCTCGTGGGCATCGTCACCGACGGCGATTTGCGCCGCCACATGGACGGCGATCTGCTGGGCCGCACTGTCCGCGAGGTGATGACGGCCAGCCCGAAGGTCACCGCTCCGGCGCTGCTCGCCGTCGAAGCGCTCGCTGTCATGAACGACAGGAAGATCACGCAGCTTTTCGTGCTCGATCCCAAGGACAAGGCGAAAAAGCCGGTTGGCGTTCTGCACATACACGACTGTCTGCGTGCGGGGTTGCGATAGATGGCGCGCGATGCATTCGGACGCGAAGCCGTCGCGCAGCCGCTGACGCCGCCGCAGGATGCTGCTGCCGGGCATCGGCGCGGCGACTGGGCGGCGCGTACGCGCTCGACGGCGCTCGATGCGCTTCGCTACACGTGGTTCGTGGCAGTCATGAAACGAGCGCTGCCCATCGCGGCGGCCGCGATTTTAGCCTCTGTGATTGCCTACTCTGTCATTCCGCGGCACCAGGATCGCGTCTCGCTGACCTATCAACAACTCGGCAGATTGAATAACGATCTGGCGATGACCAAGCCGCGGCTGTCGGGCACCGACACCAAAGGAAATCCATTCGTCATCACCGCCGAGGCGGCCGTGCAGGATTCCAGCAACCGGCATCGTGCAACGCTCAAGCATGTTGACGCCGACATGCAGTTCGACGGCGCAAACTGGATGAACGCGACCGCCGAGAATGGCTTCTTCGACATGGATGCCGGCACGCTCAAACTCAGCGGGGGAATCGCGCTGTTCACCGACACAGGTTATGAACTCCACACCAACAGCGCCGATGTCGATCTCAAGACGAACGTTTTCCAGGGACAGGAGAAGGTGACGGGGCACGGTCCGCTCGGGGCGATCAGCGCCGACCGGTTCCATTTCGACCGTTTCAAGAAGCACGTCACGCTTAGCGGTCACGTTCACATGACGATGTATCCGAAGGCGGCGCACTCAAAGAAAGCCGCGAAACCGCACAAAGCACCGGTGCAGCCCGTAAGAAAGGGAACGCGATGATGCGCGCGATTTTGGCGATTGCGGCCGCAACGATGGCCGCCGTGAGCTTTGCTCATGCGCAGCAGACTACGATTCCGGGCGTGGGCATGCGCGATCCAAATGCGCCGATCGAATGGTCCGCCGACAAATTCGACGCGGACGCCAATTCCAAATCGGCCACCTATACCGGCAACGTCCTCATCAAGCAGGGCGACGTGCGCATCCATGCGGACACGGTGCACGTCAACATTGTGAACGGGAAACCGGACAAGATCAGGGCGAACGGCCACGTCGTCGTCGACGCGCCATCGGGCACAGCGACCGGCGACAGCGGGGTCTACGACGTCAATCCGCGCATCGTCACGTTGTACGGGCGTGTGGTCCTGACGAAAGACAAGAATGTGATGCGTGGGCCGGTCTTGACGGTCAATCTGATCACCGGTGTGGCCTCGCTGGTCGGCAAACAGGGTCAGCCCGGCCGCGTTCAAGGTCTCATTGTTCCAGCCTCGCAAAAGCCCGAAGCTGGCCAGAATCCATAGATTTCACAGTTCCTTAAACACAAACAGGCACAGTTCTTGCCATGACGCAGACACCGCTATCACCTGCCGATCCCACCAAAACCGGCCTTCACCCACGTGTGGTGGAGGGCGGCAAAGGGCTTGTCGTGACCCGGATCGCCAAAAGCTACAACAAGCGTCCCGTGGTGCGCTCGGTAAGCCTGTCTGTGAGGCGCGGCGAGGTCGTGGGTCTCCTGGGTCCCAACGGTGCAGGCAAGACAACCTGTTTCTACATGATCACCGGCCTTATCCCGGTCGACGCGGGCACCATCGAAGTGGACGGCTACGACGTGACCCGCCTGCCAATGTATCGGCGCGCGCGGCTGGGCATCGGCTATCTGCCGCAGGAAGCCTCCATTTTCCGCGGGCTGACTGCGGAGGAAAACATCCGCGCCGCCGCCGAACTGGTGGAACCAGAACCCGGACTTCTCGAAGCCGCCGTGGAAGAACTGTTGGCGGAATTCGGCGTCACCCATGTCCGCAACACGCCTGCCATCGCGCTGTCTGGCGGCGAACGCCGGCGCGTCGAGATCGCGCGCGCGCTGGCGACGCATCCGTCCTACATCCTGCTCGACGAACCGCTGGCCGGCATCGACCCCATCGCGGTGAACGAAATCCGCCAGCTGGTGAAGCATCTGAAGAATCGCGGCGTCGGCGTCCTCATCACCGATCACAACGTGCGCGACGCGCTCGACATCATCGACCGCGCCTACATTCTCTACGATGGCCAAGTCATAAAGGACGGCACGCCCGAGGACATCGTGGGCGACCGCGACGTACGGCGCGTCTATCTCGGAGAACGGTTCTCGCTATGAGCGACCGGCTGCATCAATTCTTTCTTTACTCTGCCGTTTGCAGGGGAAGAAGGGCTGCGGTGGGCGGTTAGCCATGGCTCTCTCGCAACGCCTGGAGATGCGTCAAGGCCAGTCGCTGGTCATGACTCCGCAGCTGCAGCAGGCGATCAAGCTGCTGCAGCTGTCGAACATCGAATTGGCGGAATATTGCGAGCAGGAGCTGGAGAAGAACCCGCTATTGGAGCGCGATGAAAGCGCCCCCGTCGCCGAACCGGAACGCGAGCCGGCGGAACGCGACAGGTCGGATGAACCGCTCGAAGCGGCGCTGGCTCGCGACGATCTCTCCAAATGCGGGGAGATGGACTCCTCGCGCGACGATTTCCACGAAGGCGAAGAAGCGCCGGCGGCCGCCATGCCGAGCCAGCCGCTCGCCGATTGGACGACGGTAAAATCCTCTCAGCGCTTCGAGGGCGACGAGGACTTGCTGGAATCGACGGTCGCCGACGGTGGCAGTCTCAAGGACTATTTGCTCGGCCAGCTTTCCATCGCGGCACTGGACAGCGACAAGCGCCTGATTTGCGTCGCGTTGATCGATGCGGTGGACGAAGCCGGCTATCTGCGCGCCGATCTCGATGAAGTGGCGGCACGGCTGGGGGCGGATCGCCTTGCGGTAGACGAAACGCTCGCCGTGCTGCAGGGCTTCGATCCGATCGGCATCGGCGCGCGCGATCTCGCGGAATGCCTGGCTCTTCAGTTGAAGGAAAAAGACCGTTTCGATCCAGCCATGGCGACGATGATCGCCCATCTCGACCTTGTGGCGAAGCGCGACACCGCGCAGCTCGCGCAATTGTGCGGCGTCGATGCCGGCGACATCGCCGACATGATCGCGGAGATCCGCGCGCTCAGTCCCAAGCCCGGCCTCGAGTTCGGCAGCGAGCCCGTCCAGCCCGTGGTTCCCGACGTAATCGTGCGCGAGGGTCCGGACGGCAGCTGGCAGGTGGAACTGAACTCGGACACCCTGCCGCGGTTGCTGGTCAATTCGCGCTATTACGCCACCGTTTCGTCGCGCGCCCGCGACAAGGATTCCAAGAACTACCTCACCGACTGCATGAACAATGCGAACTGGCTGGTGAAGAGCCTCGACCAGCGCGCACGCACGATCATGAAGGTCGCCAGCGAGATCGTGCGCCAGCAAGACGGCTTCCTCACCTACGGCGTGCGCCATTTGAGGCCGCTCAATCTGCGAGCCATTGCCGACGCGATCGGCATGCATGAATCGACAGTCAGTCGCGTCACGTCGAACAAGTACATTGCGACGCCGCGCGGGTTGTTCGAGTTGAAGTACTTCTTCACCGCTGCAATCCAGTCGATGAACGGCGCCGAAGCGCATTCCGCCGAAGCGGTGCGAGACCGCATTCGCGAGATGATCGAGCGGGAAAATTCGATCGAAATCCTCTCCGACGATCGCATCGTGTCGATGCTCACGGCGGACGGCGTGAACATCGCAAGGCGCACCGTTGCGAAGTACCGCGAGGCCATGCGCATCCCCTCTTCGGTGGAACGCCGCAGACTCAAGGGCGGGGAACCGCTACATGCCGGTGTTCGTTAATTTCAAGCGTTGACTTTGACAAAAGCGAGGACTAATGGTCCGCGCCTTTCGAACGAGGTCCAGCGAATGCGGAACTTTTGTGACGCAAAAGGCGATGCGGCTGGCACAAGAAAACCGCGTGTCGATCACGGAAAAGCGATGTCGTAGTTCGATCGGGCTCATGGCCTGATTTTCAGCGGAACCTCAGCAATAGGGCCGTCATGCAGATTGCAGATTTGCTTAGTCCCGGAGGCGTCATCGCGGCGCTCAAGGTCCAAGGCAAGAAGCAGCTCTTACAGGAATTGTCGGCGCGGGCGGCAACGCTCGTCCACCTTCCCGAGCGGCGCGTCTTCGATACGCTGAACGAACGCGAACGCCTTGGGACCACGGGCGTAGGGCAGGGAATCGCCATCCCGCACGGCCGGCTTGCCGATATCGAAAAGATCGTCGGTGTTTTCGCGCGGCTGGAAACGCCGATCGAATACGAAGCTGTGGACAATCAGCCCGTCGATCTTGTTTTCATGCTGCTGGCCCCCGAGGGCGCCGGCGCGGATCATTTGAAAGCGTTGGCCCGTGTTTCGCGGCTGCTGCGTAATCAAACGGCATGCGAGAAGCTGCGCGCTGCCAACAACGTCGAAGCGCTCTACGCCATCCTCATCGAGCCCGCCGCTGGTGCGAACTCGGTGGCGGCGTAATCCCTATCGCGGACTGGCACCCAGCCTGGCGACGAACGCCGCTTTGTCCTCTTCCCTCCGCCGCCCTTGAAATTGCCATCGCGACGGCGCCGCTTGCGACGGCTCAATCTCACCCCGCTCGATAACGACCGTGTCCCCGACGTGGGTTTCGGCGAGAAAATTGACCTCGTATTCCGTCAGTCGGTAGGCCGTGTGCGTCTCTTCCGCAATCGAGTCGAGAATCCACTGGGCATAGCGCGTATTGTTCACATGGCCGTTGACATCGCGGTCGCTGTTTCGAACTTGAAAGGTTGCCAACGCCTCAAGGTCCGTTCGCAAGGCGATTTTTGGGGCCTCGATGTTCAGGAATCCCTCCGAGCGGCACACCTGGTCGAATTCGACGCGATCAAGCCTCTTCGGGCGCCGCGTCTGCCAGTCGAGTATCAGCCAGCTCGTGGTGCATTCGCCAAGCTTGCGGTCACCCACGATGATTTCATATTCACGCAAAGCGAGGGCCCCCGTCGTCGGCCGCCCCCAGGTGCGGATCGTGACAACATCGCCCCATGCTGGCCAATCCGTCATCACCAGTTTCTGGCGCGCGAGCACCCAGATCGTGCCCTGCCGGATCAAGTCCTCGAAACCCCAGCCAGTGTGCTTGGCGTGGATCCACGCTGCGTCTTGCAGGATGTTCAGCAAGCCGAACAGACCGAGCCGCTTGTCGTGATTCAACACGATGGTGTTGACGTCGTAGGTCTGGGTCCAGATCGCCTGCTTCATGTCTGGACCACGATGGTCGAGGGTTTAGTGCAAACTCACCGGCGTCAATTCGTTCTGCACGGCCGCGCCATAGGCCGTGTTGTAGGCGTCGGTGTAGCCGAGCACGCTTCCATCGACCGCATGCAGCACATAGAGCTTGGCGCCGGGCGGTAGTTCGATTCCGGGCGGGATGAGCCCGAGGCGATGCGCTTCTTCACTGCCGGTCGGCTTGATGTATGCGATGCGGCCGCCTTCGATCCCTTCCGGGAATTGGACCATCTTCTCGTTCATGACACCGACCTCTTATTTTCCAAACGCCCCACCTTGATCTCGATTGTACGCACTATTGTGTCAGCCTTGGGGCGCGCCAGCTCGATGGCCAGCAAACCGTTTTCCAGAGTCGCACCTGTAACTTCTATACCTTCTGCAAGCACAAACGCGCGCTGAAACTGCCTCGCCGCGATACCGCGATGCAGGAACGTCCGATCGCTAGGTTCGCCTTGCTTGCCGCGGATGACCAATTGGCGGTCTTCCACTGTCACACTCAGTTCCTCGCGCGAGAAGCCCGCTACGGCAAGGATGATTCGCAGCGTCTCTTCGGCAGGCTGTTCGATGTTGTAAGGCGGGTAACTGTCGCCCGCGCTCTTGGCGGTCCGCTCCAGCAGCCGCTCCAGATGTTCGAAGCCCAGTAGAAACGGGCTGTTGAAATATACGGTCCTATTCATCGCCAAAGCCCTCCTTTAAGCGGCTTTGCCGGGGCTTTCGCCCCAAATGTGAGTTGTGCGGCCCAAAGAGAGGCACCGTCACTAGAGAATGTGGGGTGTTGCGACGGGTAATCAAGGTGTCTAGGCGTTTATCCTGAATTGCCCGCCAAACGCGGCGGTTGCCCCAGCCGTTCGACCGGGGCAAAAGGGCGGTTATGGCCAAGCCTTGCCTTATTCTAGACGACGCTGCCCAGGGGCACGCCTGGGCCTTTGCCCGGCCGATTGACACCATCCGGGCCGAGGTGGCGGAGGAAGTACCCGCCGCGCTGGCGGCCATGGAGGCGGCCCGCACGGCCGGTCGGCACGTCGCCGGCTATTTTTCCTATGAGTTGGGCTATGCGCTGGAACCTCGGCTTGCGGGGCTGATGCCACGCGCCCGCGCCGTGCCGCTCTTGTGGTTCGGCATCTTCGATGTGCCGGAGGCCATGGAAGGTCCCGCATTGGAAACCGCGCTCGATTCCTGGCGAGAGGGCCGAAGCTATGCTGGACCGCTGGAGCACGAATGGAGCGAAGCCGCCTACCGCACGAGGTTCGACCGCGTGCGCGATCTCATCGCCGCCGGCGATCTGTACCAGGCCAATCTGAGTTTTCGCTCGCGCTTCGCATTTGCCGGAGATCCGCTTGCGCTCTACCGCAGCCTTCGGGCGCAGTCGGCAGCCCGTTACGGCGCCTATGTGGACGATGGTGAGCGCCACATCCTCAGCCTCTCGCCGGAGCTGTTCTTCGAGATTTCCGCGGACGGCAATATCATTGCGCGCCCGATGAAGGGCACGGCGGCGCGCGAGCCCGGTTCCGCCGCCGACGCCCGCGCACGCGAAGATCTGGCCGCCAGCCCGAAGGACCGCGCCGAGAATCTGATGATCGTCGATCTGTTGCGCAACGATCTGGGCCGCATCGCCGAGATCGGCAGCGTGGGTGTCTCCGATCTGTTCGCGGTCGAAACCTATCCGACACTGCATCAGATGGTGTCCACCGTTTTCGCGAAGCTGACGCCTGGCGCCACCGTCCAGAGCGTCGTGCGCGCGCTGTTTCCTTGCGGCTCGGTCACCGGCACGCCGAAAATCCGCGCCATGGAGGTGATTGCGGAACTGGAGAAAGGCCCGCGAGGGGTCTATTGCGGCGCGATCGGGCATTTTGGGCCCGAAGGATCGGCACGCTTCAACGTCGCGATCCGGACCCTGACGATTACCGGCGATCGTGGCGAACTCGGCATCGGTGGCGCCGTGGTGCAGGATTCCGTCGCTGCCGGCGAATATGCCGAATGTCTGTTGAAAGCCCGCTATTACGAGGCCGCGCGCCGTCCACTGGAATTGATCGAAACATTGAAATTCTCACCCGACAACGGTTTCGTGCGCGCCGATTTGCACCTTGCGCGCATGGTGCGCTCCGCCGCCGCGTTCGGAATTGCCTTTGATCGCGAGTCCGCGCTACGCGCGCTGAATGACGCCCCTGCGGAAGCAATGACCGATTTGCGCGTTCGCTTGACGCTTGACGAGCGGGGAAAATTCACCTGCACAGTCGTTCCTCTTGGTCCGGCAAGTGCAACCTGGACTTATGCGATCTCGCCGCTGCTCGTCTCGAGTTTGGATGTGCTCGCTCGCCACAAGACGAATTGGCGCGATCTGTACGATCGCGAGTATGCGCGGCTGACCAAGGCATTTGGCTGCAACGAGGTTTTGTTCCTCAACGAGCGCGGCAAAGTGGTGGAGGGCAGCCGCACCAATGTCTTTATTGCGCGCGGCGGGAAGCTGCTCACGCCGCCTCTTTCCGCGGGCGCGCTCGACGGCTGCTTACGCCGCGCATTGATGGACGAGGGGCGATGCGTGGAAACGACGCTTTTGCCCGACGATCTTACGGGCGATGTCTATCTCGGCAATTCCCTGCGCGGGTTGATAAGGGCGGTACTCACCGTCGATCTAAACAAATAACTGTCATCCCCGGCCGAGCGACACGGTAACGTCGCGAGGGGAAGAGGAACTAGGTGCCTCGCGTGGGCACTGTGTCGTCGAGTCCCGTCTTTGGGTAATTCATGATATTGTGGGGTGGTCGAAGAGTGGGAAGCGGTTAAGTTCATGGCCCGCAAGCAGATGACCGTTCGCGAAACAGACTTGGCCCTCCACGGAGCCTTCTCTCCGACATCTGTAACCTATTGCGTTGCACCGATGCTAGATGAAGCTGGAGAAATAATTGCATACAGCAAACTTCTTCGACCGGCCGATCATAGCCTTCCCGCCATTTGGTCTTGCGAACACAACCACCCAACATGGGATGAGGCGGCAAACTGCACACAGACACCGATTTCAGGTAAGGGCGATTGTTTAGACTCGAACTGACTCGCGACCAGCGGTGTCGACACCTAGATTCCCTTCCCCTCGCGACTTTGTCGCTCGGCCGGGAATGACAATCGGTGTTTGAAATGATGTGTCCTACGCCGCCGCCTTGGCGGCCAGCGCGCAAAGCAATCCTAATGTTTCCGGCAGCACCCAGCCGCCGGCTTCCACCAGTTGGCCCTCTGCTGCATTCGATGCCACGAGTTCGGCAAGCGAATGACGGCTGAGCCGCGCCCGCAGATCGTTGGCCACGGCCTTTGGGTCGAAATCGTCGATTTCGGCCAGTACGGCTTCGCCGATCTGCGCGTCCGCGTCGCGGTCGTCCAACAGCTTCAGAAGATCGTCATAGGGGCTTGGCGCATAGCGCTTGTGCAATAGATGCCGCGCTTCGAAACCGGCAGCCGTCAAAGCAACCGCGCCGCCTGCGCCGATCAGGATTCTGCGCCGCGTGAACAGCGTGAGCAGCTCTTTCATCGCAGCACGCCCTTGAGATGATCCGCCAGCCTGAGTGTCAACGCCACCAGGTTTACCGTCGGATTTGCCGCTCCGTAGTTCGGGTACACGGCGCTTCCCGCCACGAACAGGTTGGCGATTCCGTGCACCTGGGAATTGGCGTCCACCACACCCTTGCGCGGATCGACATGCATGCGCGCCGTGCCCATGTGATGGTTGCCCCAGTCCATCCCCTCGAGCCATTCGCTGCGCGTTTTCAGATTCAAGCGAAGCATTCCCGTACGCGATGCCAGAAGCTGACGGCCGAGCTCCTTCAGCGTTTCGCGGAAGCGGGCGAAGTCGGAATCGGCAATACGCATGTGCAGTTTCGACTTCGGCATGCCAAGCGCGTCGCGCTCGTCGCTCAGCGTGATGCGGCGGTCAGGGTCTGGCGTCATTTCCATGCCGCAGCCGAGCGAGTACGTCGCCGCGTCATCCGCGTTCACGCCCAGCGCCGCGGCGGTTGTGGCGACGGCCGCTTTGCCGAGATCGTCGAGCTCGGTCTTGTTCTCGATTGTGATCGAAGAGCCCATCACCGCGCGGGCGCGGCGGAAAGCTTCGCTCGGAAACAAACCGGCGCGCACGAGGACGCCGTGGATGGTCTGCGATTGGGTGTAATAGGACGCAAGCTGGCCATTGAACAACACGAGCGTCGCGGTGTCGCGCGGAATGGGATGATCGGCGAAGAAGCGGCCTACCATATCGTGGTCGTTGCCGACTCCGGCGGGGTTCACATCGTTGGAGGCCAGCATCAGCCGCGCGATTTCGATTGCGCCTGTGCCGAGTACGACAGCCTTCGGCTTGATCGAGAACTTCCGCCCCGAGAGCGTTGCGACATCAACTTGATTGATCTTCTTTCCTGTCGCATCCAGCCCCAGCCGCGTCGCGTTGGCGTGCAGGTAGACGCTGAGGCGGGGCAGGCGCTTGAGGTCTTCGGCATAGCGGTCGCCGAAATGGGTCGGCAACTGGCTATTGCGCATCTTGCTGAACTGGAACCATCGCGTGATCATGCCGCCCTCGCCGAGCGGAAGCATGGGCCCCACCGGCAGTGCCAATTTGTCGAGGCGGTCGTAGAGCAGCGGACCTGCCTCGCACAGCGTATGGGCGCGGGCGAAATAGCGCTCGATTTCCTTGCGCCCGAACGGCCATCCCGAGTGAGGCAACCAAGTGCGCTCCTCGAAATCGAGCGCATCGAGCGGGCGGCTCCAGCCGCCCCAATGGTTCGAGCTGCCGCCGAGATAGCGCAGTCGCGTGGCTTCAAGCGAAAGATAGGGCGCCCCGACCTTGGAGCCGTCGTACAGCGCCTGGGTCTTGGCATCGAACGTCATGCCACCGCTTTCCAGCAGCACGATGCGCAGTGGCGTGCTGGCAAGCGTCAACGCCAGCGAAATCCCCACGGGGCCTCCGCCGACGATCACCAGATCGGGTGTCAGGACTGTGCCCGCAGGAACATTGCGGGCGTCGATGAATGCACTCAATACGCTTGCCTTTCGATGGGCTGCTGACCGCTGCAAGCCTCGGTCAGGTTAACGTGTCCGGGTAGCTGAAATCCTGTCAAAGGTGTGTCTGAACCGTCCTCACGGCCCATTTCAACGACTGTAATGGCCTGCGGTTGCAGTGAAATGCAAGAG
>Ga0265325_10002517_pt1 | contig 12330 bp, 9 predicted proteins | sample 41420metaG_FD_202090 | JGI IMG/M metagenome (GOLD analysis project Ga0265325, IMG submission 202090) | Rhizosphere microbial communities from Carex aquatilis grown in University of Washington, Seatle, WA, United States - 4-14-20 metaG | ecosystem: Host-associated > Plants > Roots > Rhizosphere >...
ACGAAACCAGAATGATATACGGTACCGGCCCGTCGCCCTTGATGGCGCGCGCGATTTCCGTCAGGTCGTCGCGCATGAGCGGTTCACCGCCGGAAATCTGTACCAGACACGGCCGCAGCTCTTTCATGTAGCGCCGGTAATCGGCAGGCTTAAGGTTATGGGAATCGTCTTTCGCGCCGCCGTGGTCGCAGTGGCGGCAGTCACATGTGCACGAATCGGTGACCTCGAACGAAACGACGATGGGCCGTTCCGCGATCCAGTTCATCGATCCGCGCGCGATAATCCCCAGCGACTGGCGTAGCGGTAGCTTCCGCATGAGCTCGGGTCCCCCACAATCTGAATGTTAGGATTTCAACATCCATCATATCGGCATTTTCGATTCCGCGCGACTTACTTTGCCCGCTGCCCGGGAAGTTCGGTCCTCATACTATAGTCGGAACGACCTTTCCGGGATGCATGATAGAATTTCAAGTTATCGCCAGTGCGGCGCCCGCGTGCCCTGTCGCAACTTGTGGCTTCATCGACTTATCCTCATCGCCGCTATAATCCGCTGACGCGCGAGTGGATCCTCGTCTCTCCGCACCGGACAGACCGGCCCTGGCAGGGGCAGGTAGAAAAAGAAAAGCCGGCCACCGCCGTCGAGTACGACCCGGATTGTTACCTCTGCCCCGGAAACGCGCGGGCCGGCGGTGCGCGCAATCCAAAATACGAAAGCACGTTCGTTTTCACCAACGATTACGCGGCGCTCATACCCGACACTCCGGAAGCGGCTACTTCAGACGAAGCCATGCTCGTCGCGGAAAGTGAACGCGGGCTTTGCAAAGTGGTCTGTTTCTCGCCCCGCCACGATTTGACGATTGCACGCATGGATATCCCGGCAATTCGCACGGTCGTGGACGTTTGGGCCGACCAGTACGTCGAAATCGGCAATCTGCCATTTATCAACCATGTGCAGATTTTCGAAAACCGCGGCGAGATGATGGGCGCCAGCAACCCGCATCCGCATTGCCAGATCTGGGCGACCGAACACATCCCTAATGAAGCGGCGAAAGAGCATGCCTCGCAGGCCGAGTGGCGCTCTGCACGCGGCAGTTGCCTCCTTTGCGACTATCTCGCTGCTGAACGCGCACGCGGCGATCGCATCGTTTGCGAGAACGAAGGCTTCACGGCACTCGCGCCCTTCTGGGCGATCTGGCCGTTTGAAACCATGCTGCTGAGCCGGCGTCACGCAGGCAGTCTCGATCGACTGGATGCTGCGGAACGGGACGCGCTGGCCGACATCATGAAGCGGCTCACGGCGAAATACGACCGGCTCTTCGACGTTTCGTTTCCTTATACGATGGGTTTTCACCAAAGCCCGACGGATGGCGGGGACCATCCGGAATGGCATTTGCATGCGCACTATTACCCGCCGCTGCTGCGCTCGGCGAAGGTGCGTAAATTTATGGTTGGTTTTGAGATGCTGGGCATGCCGCAACGGGACATCACTCCTGAAATCGCGGCGGAGCGGCTGCGTAAGCTGCCGGGATGAATCAATGAAACCAGGCGCAATCGATTACATCATTCTCGCGATTTACTTTGTCTACGTTCTCGGCATCGGCTGGCTTGTAAAGCGCCGCGTCAAGACCGGAGCGGAGTTTCTGACATCAGGCCATTCGATTCCCGTGTGGGTCACCAGCCTGGCATTTATCGCCACCAACCTCGGCGCGCAGGAAGTGATTGGCATGGTCGCCTCCGGCGCGAAATACGGAATGCTCACCTGCAATTTCTATTGGCTGGGTGCGATTCCGGGCATGATCATACTCGGCGTTTTCATGATGCCGTTTTACTATGGCAGCCGCGCGCGCAGTGCGCCGGAATATCTCAAGCTCCGCTTCGACGAGAAGACCCGCGGCTTCAATGCAATTACCTTCGCCGTGATGACGATTTTCTCTTCCGGCATCTCGATGTACGCGCTGGGCCTGTTATTTCAGCTCGTGCTCGGCTGGAGTTTTACGAACTCTGTGTTGCTCTCCGCGGCCATCGTTCTCGCTTACACCTACCTGGGCGGACTTACCAGCGCCATCTATAACGAGGTGCTGCAGTTCTTCCTGATTGTGTTGGGCTTCGCGCCGCTGTCCATCATGGCCGTCGTAAAAGCGGGCGGCTGGTCCGGGGTCACCGCGCGCACCACCGCGTGGATGGCCAAACAGCCCGCGTTCGCGCAGGGGCCGGACGTCATGACCCACACATGGAAATACATGGGGCACGCCTCTTCCAACATGATGGGCGTGGAGTGGTTCGGCATGCTCTTCGGCCTTGGCTGGGTGCTCGGCTGCAGTTACTGGTGCTGTAACTTCCTGGTAGTCCAGCGAGCCATGGCCGCTAACTCAATGGCAGCATCGCGACTGACTCCGCTGATCGCCGCCTTCCCCAAGATGCTGATGCCGATGGTGGTAATCGCCCCCGGTCTCGCCGCCATCGCACTCCATCAGATGAACATACCAGGCATCATGGTGCCTAAGGGGAATTCGTTCAACTACAATCTGGTGCTAACCAATCTGATGGCGCAGTTTTATCCTTCCGGCTTGCTGGGTGTGGGGCTGACTGCGCTGTTCGCGTCGTTCATGTCGGGCATGGCAGGCAACGTTACCGCTTTCAATACGGTATTCACTTACGACATCTACCAGAGCTACATAAAGAAGAACGCTTCGGACGCGCATTACTTCAAGGTGGCCAGAATCACTACCGTAGTTGGCGTGTTCCTCTCCATCGGCGCGGCATACTGGGCGGCGCAATCCAACAATATCATGGATTTCCTGCAACTCGTCTTCGGATTCGTCAATGCGCCCTTGTTCGCCACGTTCCTGCTGGGAATGTTCTGGAAACGGACAACCGGCCACGGCGCGTTCGCAGGACTGCTGGCGGGTGAAGTTGCGGCGACTCTCACGTTAGGCTTCTCGGCCGCCGAAGGCAGCGGCGGTTGGTTCGGCGTCGTTCAAACATTCCCGTCGGCCATGGCGCAGAATTTCTGGATCGCCATTCTCTCGTTCACTTCGTGCTTGGTCGTCACCGTCTTGGTAAGCCTCATGACCACGCCAAAGCCAGTCGCGGAACTGGAAAACCTGGTCTACGGCTACACCAACATCCCCCACGAAGAGAACGTTCCCTGGTACAAGCGGCCCATCCTGCTGGCCGTAATTGTGGGCATCGCCTGCATTCTGTTCAATATCTGGTTCTGGTAAAAAATCATGGATGACCTTCGCGTACCGATCGGCTCTTTCTTCGTGATCCTGGGCGTGATGCTCCTGATCGCCTTCTTCGTCATCACCACGGGCCCGCCCCTGGCATCGCCAAACGTGAATCTGTGGTGCGGCATCGCCATGCTGCTCTTCGGGGTCATCATGTTGTTGCTGGCACGGCGCGGCAAAGCGTAGCGACAGCTATTATTGCTTCGAATCCGTCTTAGGATGGTACACGTGCGCCTGCACATTTACCGGATTGAGGTGAATTGCCGTGGCCGATCAGATTGAACACATCATTGTCCTCATGATGGAAAACAGTTCCTTCGACCGCATGCTGGGCGGCATTCCCGGCGTAGATGGAATCGATCCGGCGGATCTTCGAACGAATCCCGACTACCCAGACGGCGCTCCGGTGGCCCAGGAACCGACGATCACCCGGAACATACCTGACGACCCCGAGCACGAGCTGGATGACGTGATCGATCAAATCGACGGCCCGTGCACAGGCTTCGTCCGCGATTTTGCCCAGCATTATCCTTGCAGCGGCATTCAGGAACGCTCCGAGATCATGGCCTTCTATGCGCGCGGCACATTACCCGTGCTCCATGCGCTCGCCGAAAACTATGCCGTTTGCGATCGATGGTTTTCTTCTCTACCGGGACCAACCTGGCCCAATCGATTCTTCGTTCACAGCGGCACTTCGCTGGGTCATGTGAAAATGCCGAACGGAATCTTCCAGCCCAATCTTCACCTTTACGATCAGCCTACTGTGTACCAACGTCTGTCTGAGCGCAGCGTAGACTGGGCTGTTTATTATGGTGACTTTCCTCAGTCCCTTGTGATGACTCAGCAGTGGGCGCATCCTGACCGCTACTATCACATGGACCAATTTCTGGAAGCTGCGGCTGGCGATGCCGCTCTGTTCCCGCAATATGCGTTCATCGAGCCGTCGTACTTCGGCGCGGCCCAGAACGATCAGCATCCACCGTCCGATGTGTTCGCTGGAGAAGTATTAATCGCCCAGGTTTACAATGCGCTGCGGAGCAACGCCGATCTGTGGCGGAAGACGTTGCTGGTTATCCTCTACGACGAACACGGAGGATTCTACGATCATGTTTTACCGCCCTCCGCAGTTCCGCCGGACCAGCACACCAGCGAATTCGCATTTGATCGCTACGGTGTTAGGGTCCCGGCAATACTGATCTCGCCGTGGATAAGCCAACAGGCAATTCACGATGTATTCGACCATACCAGCCTGCTGAAATATCTGACGGATAAATGGGCGCTCGGTCCGCTTGGCGAACGCGTCCAGGCAGCGAACAGCTTCGCCGAATACCTGAACCTTCCAGCCATGCGCGAGGACACGCCGGCACAAATCGCGATTCCCGCAATCGCCCCGAATCCTTCCATCTCGGCACTGAATGGGAATCAGAATGCGCTGGTGGCCTTCAGTCGTTTTCTCGAAACCAGGATCTCCGATGCAGCGGCCGATAGCGACGACGTTCTTCGCGAAATTGGCCAGCGTCTGGTCAAATCCATACGCCAGGATACCCATGCGGAAGCCGCCGTAGAGCGCCTGGAGAGATTCCTGAGCATCAAATCTATTTCCTCTCCCCATTGACATTTCCCCGGCTCGGGGGCACAATCTTACAAGGCGAACAAAAGGCGAAGTGCATGAACCCGCTTGCCATTAAAACCGCCACGTTCGAGGTGTCTCCGCGGGAGATGCTGGCGTCGGGAATCCCTAACCTCGACGCCCTCACCGGAGGTTTCCCGCGCGGTGGCATCACGGAGATCGTCGGCCCGGAATCGTCGGGGCGGACCACGCTGGCGCATACGCTGCTGGCGGCCGCCACCGCACGGGGCGAGATCTGCTGCCACATCGACACCTCGGACTCTTTTGACCCGGTCTCGGCCGCGCAGGCCGGCACGGTTCTATCGCAACTCATCTGGATCCGCTGCGGCGGCAATGCCGAGCACGCCTTCAAAGCGGCAGATGCCATTCTGCACGCGGGCGGATTCGGCGTAGTGCTGTTCGATCTGGCGCGCATCACCGAACGGGCCGCGAACCGCATTCCCATTTCGTATTGGTATCGTTTTCGCCGCGCGCTGGAGAACACGCCCACGGTTCTGGTGCTGGTGGAGAAAAATGCGATGGCCCGCTCCTGTGCGTCGTTGATGCTCGATCTGAAACGCGACGTCGAGCACTGGAGGGGAGCGCCGGGTTTCGAACTGTTTCGCGGCATGCAGATTGGCGTGGCGCCGCGCAAGCCGGCCGGTCGTGGCCGGGAGAACATTAATGTTTTGCTGCGTACATCATGACGATGCCGCGTCTCTGGCGGCGCAGTTCTCGCCATGGTGCGAACTCACGTCGCCCGACACCGCCATCTTCGACGCGTCTCGCGTGGAGCGGTTGCTGGGCGGGCCGGAGCAGATCGCGCACGCGGTGTGGGAACAGTCGGGCAGACAGGCCAATGTCGCAATGGCCGCCGTCCCCGATGCTGCATTGTTAGCTGCGCACAATTTTTCAGGCATCACGATTATTCGGGACGCCGCGGGCGAGTTGGCCGACCTTGGGCTGGAGAGCCTGCCAATTGAGCCGGACCTTCTCGATACCTTCACGGCATGGGGCATTCGCACGCTGGGTGATCTTGCCGCTCTTCCCGAAAACGGGTTGGCCGGCCGGATGGGTGAGCGGGCGCTGGCATTACAACGTCTGGCTCGGGGGGCCATCCGCCGGCCATTGCAGATCCACAAACCGCCGGAAATTTATGAGGACCGCATCGCTCTCGACCACCCCATCGAACTGCTCGAACCGCTGCTGTTTCTGCTGGCGCGCATCCTCAATGAACAATGCGACCGGCTGACGTCGCATGGCCTCGCCACCAATGAAATTCGCGTAACGCTCACGCTTGACGACCGCAGCGATTACGTACGCACCCTGCAGTTGCCCGTGCCCATGCGCGATGGCCGCGCTCTTCTGAAGCTTTTGCAAATGGATCTGGAGGCACATCCGCCGCAGGCGGCGATGACCGCGGTGGCTGTCGCGTTGAGCCCGGTGGAGCCGCGTCGCTTCCAACACGGTCTGTTCATCCCGCAAGCCCCCGCGCCCGACAAGCTGGAGTTAACGCTGGCGCGCATACGAGGCTGGGTAGGCGAACACAACGTCGGCATTCCCGAAATACTCAACACGCATCGCCCTGGGCCGTTTCGTTTATGTGGGGCGGGTCCCCGACCCGCGGCGGGCTCCCAGCCCACTACGACACTGGGTTTTCGCTACTTCCATCCGCCACTCCATGCCAAAATGGACCTCGACAACAACCACCGTCCCACCCGCCTGACGGCACCCGGAATCTACGGCCGCGTCATAAGCGCCGCCGGCCCCTGGCGCACCTCCGGTGACTGGTGGACCCTCACACCCTGGAACCGCGACGAGTGGGACATCGCGCTGAACGACGGCGCACTCTATCGCATCTTTTGCGAACCCGACGGCCGCTGGAACGTGGAAGGCACCTATGACTGAGTGCCCTTGTGGGGCAGGCTCTCAGCCTGCGGCGGCCTTTCAGGCCGCCTGTACAGAGGCGGACCGAGGGTCCGCTGCAACGCACGGCGCCGCCCCACATTGGATTTTCATCCGGTTCGGTTACAAACCCACCACAGCATACAATCCTGCTCCACATCGCTGAGCGCCATGTCCTACGTCGAACTGCACGCCCGCTCTGCCTTCAGCTTCCTCGAAGCCGCCTCCCTACCGGAGGAACTGATCTCCTGCGTATCCGAGTTCGAAATGCCCGCCATGGCTCTGCTCGATCACGACAACATCGCCGGCGCCGTCCGTTTTCACAATGCCGCGAAGAAAGCTAAAATCACCGCCCACATCGGCGCGGAGATCACCGGCGTCGACGGCCATCGCTATCCGTTACTCGCCGAAAATCGCATCGGCTACCAGAATCTCTGCCGGCTCATCACGCGTATGAAACTCCGCGCGCCGAAAGGGGAAGGCGCGGCCACCACGGAAGATTTCACCGAGTTTGCCGAAGGTCTCATCCTGCTGACCGGCATCGACGACAGCCCACTCGATTTCACCTCCGGGTGCATGGATCGTCTGTTGCGTATCTTCGGCCCGCGCAATATTTATGCCGAACTGCAACGCCACCACGACCGTGCCGAAGAAGCTCGCAACCAGGCCGTAGTGGACATCGCCCGTTCGTATAACCTGCCGCTGCTGGCCACCAACGGCGTCTCGCATGCCACACGGCGCACCCGCGAAGTACAGGATGCCCTCACTTCAGTCCGTCATAAAGTGAAAATCGCCGAAGCAGGCCGCCTGCTCGCGCGCAATTCCGAGCGTCACCTTAAACACGGCAGTGAAATGTCGCGCCTGTTTGCCGATTTGCCGGAAGCCATCGCCAACACCTGCGAGCTTTCGGCGCGTCTAAACTTCACCCTCGCCGATCTCGGCTACGAATTCCCGCGCTACCCCGTCCCCGACAACGAAACCATGAACTCCTTCCTCCGCAAGCGTGCCGACGAGGGGGCACGCAATCGCTTCCGCCCCTATCACGAGCGCGCGCGCAAACAGGTCGCGAAGGAACTCGCGCTCATCGAAAAACTCGATCTGGCAGGCTATTTTCTCATCGTCTGGGACATCGTCGAATACTGCCGCAATAACGACATTCTGGTGCAGGGGCGCGGCTCGGCGGCAAACAGCGCGGTCTGCTACGCGCTCGGCATAACCGCTGTCGACCCTGTCGCGATGGAACTCCTCTTCGAGCGATTCCTCTCGGAAGAACGCGGCGAATGGCCGGACATCGATCTCGATCTGCCCAGCGGCGACAAACGCGAGCAGGTCATCCAATATGTCTATCAACGCTACGGCCGTATGGGCGCCGCGATGACTGCCAACGTCATCACCTATCGCGGCCGCTCGGCTGTGCGCGACATCGGCAAAGTGCTGGGGTTCGACGAAGAGTCGCTGAGCCGCCTCTCCACCATGGTTTCCACGTGGGAATGGAACGATCCGAATGAAACTGCAGAGCGTCAGTTCCGCGCCGCCGGATTTTCGCCCGCCGACCCGCTGGTCTCGAAATTCCTCGAGCTGTACACCAGCATTCAGGATCTGCCGCGTCATCTCGGCCAGCATTCCGGCGGCATGGTCGTCTGCCAGGGCCAGCTCGATTCCGTGGTTCCGCTGGAGCCCGCCACCATGCCCGGTCGCGTTGTCGTGCAGTGGGACAAGGAAGACTGCGCCGACATGGGCATCGTCAAAGTGGATCTGCTGGGCCTCGGCATGATGGCCGTGTTGTACGATTCTACGCGGCTGATTCGCGAATCCTACGGCGAAGAGGTTAGCCTGGCGCATCTGCCCTCCGGCGATCCACTTGTCTACGCGGCACTACAGAACGCCGACACCATCGGTCTGTTCCAAGTGGAGAGCCGCGCGCAGATGTCCTGCCTGCCGCGCATGCGGCCGGAGTATTTTTACGACATCGTTGTGCAGGTGGCGATTATCCGGCCGGGACCCATCGTCGGCCAGATGCTCAATCCATATCTACGGCGACGCCAGGGGCGCGAGCGAGTGGAATATGCACATCCTTCCCTGGAACCGGTGCTGAAGCGAACGCTTGGCGTGCCGCTGTTTCAGGAACAGCTCCTGAGGATGGCCATGATCGTGGCCAACTTCACCGGCGGCGAAGCGGAGGATCTGCGCCGAGCCATGGGCTTCAAGCGCTCGGAGGCGCGCATGCGCGAAATCGCCGTCAAGCTGCGCAGCGGGATGGATGCAAATGGCATTCACGGAAAAGCGCAGGAGGCGATCATTCAATCGATTTCTTCGTTCGCGCTGTACGGCTTTCCCGAATCGCACGCGGCCAGTTTTGCGCTGCTCGCCTATGCCAGCGCGTATTTGAAATGTCATTATCTGGCGGCATTCACAGCGGCAATGCTGAACAATCAGCCCATGGGTTTTTATGCGCCGGCCACGCTGGTGAAAGATGCCCAGCGTCACGGCCTCCATTTCCGCCCCATTGACGTGACACGCTCGGACTGGTTCTGTACCATCGAAGACGATGACGGCGCGAAGTGCGTTCGCCTGGGCTTAAATTATGTGAAGGGCGTGCGCGAGGAAACCGCCCGAGCCATCCTGCGCGCACGGCCATTCACCAGCATTCAGGATCTTGTCGATCGCGTCCCCGGCATGCGCAAGGACGAACTGCGTGCGCTGGCCGAAGTGGGCGCGCTGAATTTCATCAACGGCATTCACCGGCGCGATGCGCTGTGGCAGGCCGAACTCGCCATGCGTCCCGCAGGACCCCTGTTTGCGGCCGAACAAGCCGACATACTCGAACCGGGCCCACTCGCGCAGATGACCGATTCCGAGCGCCTCAACACGGATTTCCGCCGCACGCACCTGACCATCGGCCGGCATCCCATGGCCTTCCACCGCGAGCGCATGAACGAACTCGGCGTAGTGCCGGCAAGTGAACTTTTACGCATACCTCACGGCCGCCGCGTGCGCACAGCGGGCTGTATTATCTGCCGCCAGCGGCCTGGCACAGCAAAGGGTCTGGTGTTCCTGAGCGTAGAGGACGAAACCGGCGTGTCCAACGCCGTGATCATGCCGGATGTATACACGGAATACCGCGCAACAGTACTGGAGAATTCGTATCTTCTAATTGAAGGCGAACTGCAGAACATCGACAACGTGGTGACCGTGAAAGCCTCGCACATGATCCCGCTGCACGTGGCCGAAGAAGCCGTGCCGTCACACGATTTCCGGTGACGCCGCGTGATACCGTAAGCGCATGAGCACTCCTGACAAGCAATTGAATCCACTTTGCGTCGGCTTGTTAGCTCCAGTGGAACTTCAAAAACGCGGCTTTCTGAAACGTCAGATCTTCACGGATCTCGCAAACCGCGCATTTGAGCCTATGCCGGAAGGTATAAAACAGATTCAGCCATGGTGCCGCTGGCAAGGACTCTCCCAATATCTCGACTGCTTGGCATTCGCCGATCGATCAGCTAAGGAAATACCCAAAGGTAGTGCTCTGAATCTGGAGCACGTCACACCAGGCCGCTTCTATTCAGCCGGTATCATTTTCTTCGCACACGCCTTGGTCGACAATGTCGCAGTCTGGCTTTGCGAGGCCATGTCTCTGTCCGTAGCTGGGGGCGATCGGCATTTCCTGTCGAGTCGATTCAAGAAGGAACTGACAAAAACACAGCCTGCCGCAGCCGAGGAACTTGCGAAGCACGATGCCTTCTTGAGGGAGGTTAACAAATACCGGCAAGTCTGGATTCACACGATCAGCGGCGGTGCGATACCTTTGTCTGATGTCAGCCCGTTTGAACACCCTGACCACGCCCAGAAAACCCTCGCTGTACCTATCGACCCCGCGATTCAGCCTCACCTGGAGAATTGGATGGATCGGGCCAAACAATGTGCAAACCAAAATAATGGCCAGTGCATGTACGACATTGGAGACTTCACCGGAAGGGTATTTGAATGTGCCACTGAATTCTATTGTGGCTGGCTCCGTTTCGCGCTTGATCATGTGAGCTGAATTACTCGGCGCCGCGACAATACTCACGCGATCCCATAGGCCGCAGCCAACCTCTCCCGCAGCCCCGCCTTCACGGCTTCCCCCGCAAACGCCCCTTCCACCGCCATCAAATTCGTCTGCAGAAAATCCTGAACGCCCCATCCAAACACGCGACGCACCTCTTCATACTCCCGAGTGAGCGTTGTCGGCGTCAGCATCCGACTGTCCGTGCTGAGGCTCAATCGCACACCTGCGCGGTACAGTTTGTCGATGGGATGCTCCGCCAGCGCGTCGATCGATGGAATAATCTGCACATTGGAAGACGGGCACAACTCCAGATGAATCGAGTGCTCGCGGAGATGGGCCACCAGTTCCGCGTCTTCAATACTCCTCGTGCCATGCCCAATCCTGGTCGGCCGCAGCAATCGCAGCGTCTCCCAGACACTCTCCGGACCGCATCCCTCGCCTGCATGCGCAGTCCGAAACAGCCCACGCTCCTGAGCATACTCGTATGCCTTCACATGCGCCGCAATCGGGAACCCTGCTTCATCTCCGGCAATATCGATTGCCGCCACGCGACTCCCCCGAAACGCTTCCACCAACCGCACCGTCCGCAAACTCTGCTCTTCCGTGAAATGCCGCAACGTACACAGAATCAGCCGGGCTTCGACGCCACTCTCCGCGCTCATCCGGTCTGCGGCCTCATTCACAATTTCCACCACGCGCTCCGCCGTTAACCCGCGTTCCAGATGCAGCAACGGCGCAAATCGAATCTCCGCATAAATGACCCCGTCAGCTTTCAATTGCTGAAAAACATCCTCCGTCACCAGACGAAGCGCCGCCTCATCCTGCATCAGCCCAACACCCTTGGGAGACCGTGCAAGAAAGTCCGCCAGATTCGTACACCGAGCGGGCGCAATGTATTCACGCAGATATTCTTCGTGGGTCACACCGGGAGCAAGCCGCGAGACAGCCGCGTAGCTGAGCGAACAATCCAGGTGCAGATGAAGTTCGAGTTTTGGCAGCGCCGCGAGCATAAAAACAAATCCGGGGACTGGAACAAGTCCGGCCCCCGGCAATAGTGAGAAGGTTCGGAATCCCCTCGCGCTGACTACATCCTCAATTCGGCTTGCGGCGTTGGTGTCGCCAGCGGCGCCTGCGTTCCGTTCGCGCCGTTAAACTTCACCGACACCAGCCGCGAAATTCCAGGCTCCTGCATGGTTACTCCGAACAGCGCCTGTGCAGCTTCCATGGTCCGCTTCGCGTGCGTAATCACCACGAACTGAGTCTGCAGCGACATTTCCTGCAGCAGGCGAGTGAGGCGGCCGATGTTCGCTTCATCCAGCGGCGCGTCCACCTCGTCCAGAATGCAGAACGGACTCGGCTGGTAACGGAAAATCGCCATCAACAGCGCCATCGCCGTCAGCGATTTCTCACCGCCCGAAAGCAGCAGCACATTCTGCAGCTTCTTGCCCGGAGGCGAAGCGACAATGTCGATCCCCGACTCCGCCACATTCTCTTCATCGGTCAGCCGCATCTCGCCCACTCCGCCGCCAAACAGCGTT